>Ga0209344_10000027_pt1 | contig 339940 bp, 282 predicted proteins | sample Cruoilmetagenom6_FD_187293 | JGI IMG/M metagenome (GOLD analysis project Ga0209344, IMG submission 187293) | Oil polluted marine microbial communities from Coal Oil Point, Santa Barbara, California, USA - Santa Barbara Oil Seep Sample 6 (SPAdes)... | ecosystem: Environmental > Aquatic >... | reverse complement strand
AGGCAGCTCGGTCACGCGCACGTGGCTATCGGAACGAGGCTAACTTCATCGCCATGATCTACCTGATTGGCAGCCCGGTGGGCCGCCTGTTCGATCAGGCTAAATCCACATGAAGTGACGAAGAACCATTTCTTGTTGCAGAATTGTATGATGTAATACAACATGTGATTTATGGAGGGATCGATAAACAATGAGACTTAACGTACCCCCCTCATACTGGCGCGATGACACAAAGTTCTTAGCTTGTATAGCGCCACCTTGGGCGGATCACCCGCGGCTGTAACCGAGTGTACCAGCCAGCACTACCCGCCACGCCTACCGCCCTAAATCAGCGCTCGTTAACCGTTATGCTTTCCCAACAGCCTTGCTGAATCCTTCATCTTTCACTGAGGCTGTCCAATCACCAAGGAGTACCAACATGCTTTATGATCACCGCACTTATACCTGCATGCCTGGCACATTGAAAAAACAGATGGCGCTTTATGAAGAGCATGGCTGGGCTATCCAAAAGCGTCATCTTGGCGAGCCTCTGCTGTACGGACCGGTCGAAACCGGTAATGTGAATTCATATGTGCACATCTGGGTATTCAAGGACGCCACTGACCGTAGCCAGCGACGCGCCGCCATGCAGAGTGACCCTGAGTGGGCTGCCTATCTCAAGAAAAGCGGTGAGGCAGGTTATCTAATCAGCCAAGAGAACAAGATTGTGGTGCCCGCCCCCTTCTTTAAAGACTGACCTCGTTATTGATGAATCTCTTTATGAATTGGCTTTCACTGAACGCAGTGCCGCCACGGTAGTGCGTGTCGAAATCCGCTCGGGGTCGGTGACGAGTTCAATCACGGCAGGACGACCCGACGCCATAGCCCGCTCCAGAGCGGGCTTGAAACTAACGGTGTCACTGACCCGCTCAAAATGCGCACCAAGCCCTGCAGCCAGCTGACCGAAATCCGGATTCATTAAATCGGTTCCCGAGACGCGGTTGGGATGTTCACGCTCCTGGTGCATGCGAATCGTACCGTAAGTACCGTTATTGAACAGCAGTACGATGGGCCGTCCGCCATGCTGTACGGCGGTGGCAATCTCAATACCGCTCATCATAAAACCACCATCGCCGACAAACGCCAGCACACACTTTTCGGGTTCACGTAAAGAGGCCGCCACGGCGGCAGGAACCGAATACCCCATCGCACCGCAGGTTGAGCCAATAATCCGCCCAGGACGCTGGTAAGCCAGAAAGCGCTGCGCCCATCCGGTATGGTTTCCGGCGTCTAGCGTGACGATACACTCCTTCGGCAGGCTGTCGCGCAACGCATGCATTGCCGCACCCATATCGAGTGGGTAATCGTGCGGTGGGGGCAGCGTATCGGCTAGGTACTCATCGCGAAGCGTTTTGCACCACTCACTCCAACGGCTGCGCTGCCCCCAATCGTGAGTTGCTAACGCTGTGGCCAGCTTATCAGGGGCCGACACAACGCCCAGCGCCGGACTAAACACCCGGCCTATCTCATCCGGGTCGATGTGTACGTGTATCAGTGTCTGGCTAGGGTTAGGAGCAGCTAGCGTAGTATAGGTTCTGGTAGTCATCTCGCCGAGCCGGGCACCGACGACTAACACTAGGTCAGCCTCGGCAAGACGTTTAATCAATGAAGGCACAACAGCAGTGCCGAAATCGCCCACATAGCAGTCTGAGGCGTTGTCCAAAATGTCCTGACGTCGAAACGAGCAGGCCACTGGAATGCCGTTAGTTTCAGCGAAGGTGCGTATCTGCTCACAGGACTCATCCGTCCAGCCCGACCCGCCTACCAACATTAACGGACGTTCGGCATGGGACACCAGGGCAGCAATTTTCTCGATTTCATCTACACCAACGCTCGGCCGTGATGGCAAATAGGGTGGCGCATCTTCCACTTCGACGATATCAGTCAGCATGTCCTCAGGTAGCGCCAGCACCACCGGGCCAGGACGGCCTGATGTCGCCACTCGGAAGGCGCGCGCCATGTATTCGGGAATTCGGCGAGCATCCTCAATCTGTGCCACCCACTTGGCCACACCGCCGAACATCACCCGATAGTCAATTTCCTGGAATGCTTCCCGATCCATCGAGCCACGGTCGACCTGGCCGATCAGCAGGATCATAGGCGTCGAGTCCTGCTGGGCAATATGAACACCAATAGCGGCATGGCAAGCGCCAGGCCCGCGTGTCACCAGGCATATACCGGGGCGCCCCGTCAACTTGCCATAGGCCTCGGCCATGTTTGCTGCCCCGGCCTCATGCCGGGCGTTATAGAGGGTGAAGTGCTCACGCTGATCAAACAGCGCATCGAGCACTTCCAGGTAGCTCTCTCCGGGCACACAGTAGCCACTATCAGCCCCGTGGATCAGGAGTTGGTCAACCAGTACTTTTCCCCCGGTACGCGGTAGTGGGCGAGTTTTTGTTGTCATGTTGGCATCCTAATGGCAGAGAAGAGCGCCCCCAGCCGCTCATGATGAACAGCACTGGAGGCGCATATCGAGTAACAGAATCCAATCTTGTTGTGTACAAATGTTTATTAAGATCACGGAATGGCATCAAGCTTCGGCTTCTTGCGCAGAATCAGATAGGCGAAAACGACGGTTAATGCCAGGAAAGCAAGGCTGTCCAAACTGGTCAGAAAGACTATCGGGTTACCGTCATTGAACGATAAGGAGCGTCGCAAATACTGCTCCAAATCCGGCCCCAAGATGAAGCCTAGTAACATGGCCACAACCGAGTAGTTATGTTTGCGCAGGAAGAAAGCCAACACACCAAACAATAGGGCTAAAAACATCTGAAAAATTGAGTAAGTCGCCACATAACTTCCGACGAGCGCTACCACGGCGATGGCGCTGTAGAGCAGACCACGGGAGATTGAGACGATGCGAATAAAGTACGGCCCGAACAGGAACAGCGTCAGCGGGATGAGGATCAAGGCGCTCACAAACAGAGAGGCAAACATGGGCGCTATTAGATCAGCCTGCTGTTCAATGAGACGTGGCCCTGGCTGTAAGCCATTGATAACCAAAACGCCAAGTACAATAGCCGTGGTTGGGTCGCCCGGGATCCCGAACATCAGCATCGGCACAAAAGCACCGCCGCACATGGAGTTATTTGCCGATTCAGCCGCCGCAATACCTTCACGGCTGCCATTGCCATACTCTTCAGGTTTTTTCGAACTGCGCTTGGCATCAGCATAGGCCACGAAAGCCGCCATCGAGCCACCCGCGCCGGGCAAAATACCAATGGCATAGCCAATGAAAGCACTCTTAATATAGGTAAAGAACCCCACCTCACGAATTTCAGACCACGGGGGAATAAAATCGCGCCGACGAATTTTTAAGCCTTTCGCCCGCTTTAACGTACCCTCTAAAGAGAGGTTCCAGTTCTGCGCCTGTACCAGTAGCTCACTGACCGCAAACGCACCGATGACCACCGGCATTAAACCGATACCTTCGACCAGCAGTTCAGTGCCAAACTCGAAGCGAGGAATCGGCTGGAGTACATCAATCCCCACGGTGGCCAGCATGATACCCAGGGTGGTGGCGACAATACCCTTGGCAATGGCTCCCTTGTCGACAATGATGATCACCACTAGGGCAAAGAGTACAAGTGAGAACTTGCCGGGGGTGCGAATCAAAAGCGCCAGCTCGCCTGCGATCGGCATGAATGCCATAAGCAATAAGGCACCAATTGAGCCACCAATCATTGAGCCTAGCGCCGCATGGCCTAGCGCATTGGCACCATGCCCTTTTAACATCAAGGCATTGCCTTCCACAGCAGTCATCATTGAAGAGGGTGCGCCGGGAATATTGATCGTCGTGGCCGTTATGCTGCCGGAGTACATTCCCGCCATAAAGATAGACGCACACATGACCAACGCGGGTACAACGTCAATCGTGTAAGTAATGGGTAATAGCAAGGCGATCGCCAGCACTGAGGTAAGTCCAGGCATCGCACCGAAGAAGGTACCAATTAAGAAACCGGCAATCATGAAGCCCAGCACTTGCCAACTCAGCAATGCTTCAAAACCGCCCAGGAAACTAACAAAGGTCTCCATTAGAATCCTCCTAACATGGGAGGCAGACGCACCCCGAAAATACCGGCAAACAGTCCGTAAAAGAGTGCTGTAACGGCGATCACATAAAATATGAAGAAGGCGGGGCGATGTTTCTCGAAGTCAAAGATAAGAAAGAGCGCTACCACGAAACCCAGCGTCGCTGGCACGTACCCCAAGGGACGAAACACGCCGATGTAGATGCCTGTCGCCAGTACAATCAGCAACGGCCTTAGCAAAGAGCCACCAGTGGTCGCCTCTGCTTCTTTACGCCACTCCCCTACTATTACTACAACCAGCGCTACATACATGATGAAGGCCATAAGAATAGGCATGAAACGCGGCCCCACGATGGTGTCACCACCAAACTGCGAGCGTATGCTTAAGGCTTCCGCCAGATAGATCGTGGTCAATACCAGCAAGAAAGCTGGAAACAGTACTGCCGATCTTCTGAAGCGTTCGACGTTGTTCATTGACTCAAAATCCTCTTATTGAGCTAGCCGTGGCACCGGCTACCGATGCCACGCTCTTTGAGCTGCGAGTTACTTGGACATCACGCCTGCTTCAACCAGCGCATCCATTTCGCTGAACAGTGACTCGGCCGTTTCATCAGCCCAAGTAGTCACCTCATCGGTACCCAGCCAGTTCGGCGTTACCCCAACGTTGGCAACCCACTCTTGAAACTCATCGCTGTCGTATGCCGTTTTGTAAGCACTTTCCAGTTCGTTAATAACTTCTTCCGGGGTGTCTACTGGGGCGGCAAAGACAATAAAGCTGCCAATCTGGAGGTCGATCCCCTCGTCAGCTGTGGTGGGAACATCGGGATACGTCGGGTTTTGTGTATCAGAAAACTCAACGAGACCGCGCACGGTGCCATCTTCCAGGAGATTGGAAAAATCACCCAGGCTGGTGAGTGCCACATCGACCTCATCGGACAGAATGGCTTCTTTTTGCGGGGCGGCACCACCGGGATAAGAGACGATCCTGAACTCCGTACCCGTCAACTCTTGTAGTTGCAGGATCGCCAGATGGACACGCCCGCCCAGATTTTGAATGGCAACGCGTATCTCGCCGGGATCAGCCTTAGCCGCCTCGATAAGGTCATGGATCGTTTGATAGTCGGAATTGGCATCAACGACGATTGCATCGGGTTCGCTTGTAACCCGTGCAATCAGCTTCAACTTATCGATATCGTAACTGGGCAGCATAGCCTGCCAGGGCACAGTAACTAGGCTGTCATAGGTTAACGCGCCAATGGTATAGCCGTCAGGACGGGCACTCATAAGCTGGCCAATACCGGTGGCACTAACGCCCCCCTCGATGTTTTCTGCGTACATTGAAACATCAAGATTTTCTTCCGCGATGGTGGTCAGTTTACGGACGATTCCATCGGTACCGCCGCCAGCTCCCCAGGGCACAATGACGCGAATATCTCGCTCAGGGTAGTCCGCGAGCGCTGTACCCGATAGTGAGAATAAAGCAACAGCAGCGGCCAGAGTCAGCGGGGCTTTGTTGTTTTTGTACATTGTGTCTACTCCTTAATGCATACACGCCACAAGGATCTGCGTATGCGTTGATAAGCAAAATGTTGGTGCATGAAGGTCTGTCAGTTTCTTGCAAGCAAGTACGCATCAAGTCGTACTTTATTCCTCAATCTCTTGTTGCTTACCGGCAACAGAGGATTCTCCACACCAAAGTCATACATCATACAACCTGAAACTTAGTGTGTTCTTGGAGGTACTACAATAGAGAGATGTAAAAACTAGACCAAAGTCGAGCGCTTACTCACTTGGTTTGTTTCATCCCTCTATCTTCAATACAACGGGCTTAAGCCACGGTTAATGAGAAAATGCTCTAACGAACAAGCGCTGGGCGCTTCGGATCGAACTCCCATCCAGGAATCAAAAATTGCATCGCCATGGCATCATTTCGCTGTGTGGTATCCAACGACTTGTAAAGGTTGTGTGCCTCCATGAGCTTGTCTTCATCCAATTCAACGCCTAACCCTGGCGTGGTAGGCACTTTGAGTTTGCCATCGCGAATGAGCAAAGGGTTCTTAGTGATTCGCTGTCCATCTTGCCAGATCCAGTGCGTATCGATTGCGGTAATATCGCCCGGGCAGGCAGCGGCAACGTGGGTCATCATCGCTAGCGAAATATCAAAGTGGTTGTTGCTGTGAGAGCCCCAGGTCATGCCCCACTCGTTGCAAAGCTCACCCACTTTTACCGCGCCTTGCATGGTCCAGAAATGACAGTCTGCCAAAGGTATATCAACAGAATTGAGCTGGACGGCGTACTGCAGCTGTTTAAAATCTGTCGCGATCATATTGGTAGCCGTAGGCAGGCCGGTGCGCTTCTTAAACTCAGCCATGGTCTCGCGTCCTGAGTAGCTTTCTTCCTGGCCACAGGGGTCTTCGGCGTAGCTAAGCAGGTGCTTGATCGGCTCCAGTACTCGCACCGCCTCATCGAGCGTCCAGGCACCGTTAGGATCAAGCGTTAGTCGTGCCTCCGGGAACGCTTCATGGAGCGCCCGTATGCAATCAGCCTCCTCATCCCCACGTAATACACCGCCCTTGAGCTTGAAGTCTTTAAACCCATAACGCTCATAGGCGGCTTTAGCTAAATTAGCCACCGCTTCGGGTGTCAAGGCCTCTTGGTAGCGGATTTCGTCCCAGGCATCTTGAGGGTTCTGCGCTTGAGGGTACGGTAGGTCTGTCTTGCCAGGATCCCCCAATAAAAACAGGTAGCCCAACGCCTCGACTTCATCGCGTTGACGGCCATATTGACCGAGCAAGTCGGCTACGGGCATGTGTAGTGCCTGCCCATAGAGGTCTAACAGCGCGGACTCAATGCCTGTGATCACGTGAACAGCGACACGCAGATCAAACGTCTGTCGGCCTCGTTCTTCGCGTCCGTTTTGGGCTAAACGCAGGCGAACCTGATTGAGGGTGTGCTTAATATTATTGATCTGCGAGCCTTCTACCAGCTCACGGCACTGTTCCAGTCCTTTAAGAATACCGCCGCTGGAAGGAATCTCACCAACGCCCTGGTTACCCGCATCATCTTCAAGGATAACCACACAGCGAATAAACCAGGGTGCATGACCGCCGCTGAGGTTCAGCAAAAAGCCGTCGTAACCAGCGACGGGAACCACTTTCATTGATTTAATCTTCGGAAACATATGTCGTAAACCTCTATTATTATTGACCCAAGTTGAAAAATTATTTTAAGGAATTAAGTCACTGGCGCAGGATTAAACAACACCAAGTCGTTATGAATACCTAGCCGATCGGCGGCAGCCTGTTGGCGCCCGCTGGCCACCTCAAGAATCAGGTGGAAAAGCTCCCAGCCCACCTCTTCAATGCTGGCATCGCCTGTGGCAATGCGGCCTGCATCCAGGTCGATAATGTCGTGCCAGCGTTTTCCCAGCGTGGAGTTAGAGGAGACCTTGAGCACAGGCACCATGGCCAGGCCATATGGTGTCCCACGCCCAGTGGTAAACACTTGTAAGTTCATACCTGCCGCTAACTGAAGCGTGCCGCAAATAAAATCGCTGGCCGGAGTGGCAGCAAAGGTCAGGCCCTTCCGGCGCAGCCGTTCACCGGGGCCAATAACATCAACAATGGGTGAGTTGCCCGACTTAATCACCGACCCCAGCGCCTTCTCAACCACATTGCTGAGCCCGCCTTTCTTGTTGCCTGGGGAGGGGTTGGCGCTACGATCCGCCTGCCCTTGAGACAGGTAGTCGTCGTACCAGGCCATCTGCTCGATCAACGCCCTGCCCACCTGCTCATCAATTGCCCTGGGCGTCAGCAGATGGATGGCGTCTCGCACCTCGGTGACCTCCGAAAACATCACGCTGCCACCCGCCCGTACGATCAAATCGGTCGCAAAGCCCACCGCAGGGTTAGCCGTTACTCCGGAAAAAGCATCGCTACCGCCACACTGCATACCGACCACTAGCTCGGACGCCGGGCAGGTTTCGCGCTGACGTCGATTGAGTCGCTCAAGATGGCGTTCGGCCATGGCCAGAATACCCTCGACCATCTCACCGAAGCCTTGAAAGGAGTCATCCTGAAGGCTCAGCACGTTGGCTTCTGGGTCGGCCGCCTGGGTGTTTTCGTAAACTCTTACTGGCCGGTCAGTCAGCAGTGTCGAGGGTTGCAACTTTTCACAACCCAGCCCGATCACCATTATCTCGTTGCCGAAGTTTGGATTCAGGGCGATGTTTTTAAGCGTTCGAATCGGCACAATCGCCGCAGGTGCATTAATGGCAACGCCACAGCCATAAGAGTGATTAAGCCCCACAACATCGTCGACGTTGGGGAAGCGCGGCAGCAGCTCGCGTTTGATGCGCTGCACTACATAATCGACAGTACCGGCAACACACTGAACGCTGGTGGTGATACCCAAGACGTTCTTGGTACCCACGCTGCCATCCGGATTGCGGAAGCCTTCAAAGGTGTACCCTTCCAGAGGCTCCATCGCGGGGATCTCACGTGTGGCCAAGGGTAACTCACCCAGCGCCGGTGCCGTGGGAAGGCGAACATTCGTCTCGTTCACGTGACTGCCACAGGCAATGGCCGTTAACGCCTGACCAATGATCTCGCCATAACGAACAACCTGAGCCCCTTCAGCGATGTCCTCTAGCGCCACCTTGTGGCCTTGCGGAATAGGCATCGTGGTGGTGATGCTGCCCTCAATGACGGTGCCTTCAGCGAGGCCGCCCTGCTCGACCACAATGGCAACGTTATCGCTGGGGTGTACGCGAATCACACGCGTATTAGTCGTTATCTGTGTCATGACCCTTTCCTGAGGCTGTGTGTGTACTGCCAGTCACCTGGGTCAGCTCCATTTTTTGTCTGGCGCGAGACTTAACCCCCATAACGATCGCAAACATTATCGAGGCTGCAATCAATCCCCACAGCACCATGGCAATGGGGCTCTTGGTGAAAAAGATCGAGTAAGTGCCGAACGATTCCAGACTCTTGACGAAGTAGACCTCGGCCTGGCTCCCCAAGATGAAACCAATAATGAGCGGAGCCACTTCCAGACCAATCTTCTGCACCAGATAGCCTAAAACACCGAAAATCAGCAGCGTCCAAACATCAAACATGATCCCGTAGTTGATGGCATAGGCACCCACTACACACATCATCACAATGATGGGAAACAGGATGTGCTTGGGAACCATCACCACTTTGGCGATGTACTTAATGGCATAAAACATTAAGAAGAACATCACGATGTTGGCGAACACCAGGGCCGTCATCATGACGTACCAAGTGTCGGTATTCTCAGGAATAAATAGCGGCCCTACCTGGATGCCCTGCAGCGTGAATGCACCGATCAACACAGCCGTAGTTGAGTCACCGGGGATACCCAGCGACAGCAGTGGGATCAATGCACCGCCGGTCAAGGCATTGTTGGCTGACTCCGAGGCAATAAGTCCCTGGGGTGCCCCTTTACCCATTTGCGATGAATCCCGCGTTAAGTTTTTTTCTTGGGTATAAGCCAGCACGGAAGCGGCGCTGCCACCGACCCCAGGCAGCATGCCGACGAAGGTGCCGATAAAGGATGAGCGCACCAGATTGGTCACACGTCCTCTAAAGATCGAAAGCGAAAAGCCACCTCCTTTGCTGATCTTTATGCGTTCGCTGACCAGCCCACTCTTTGCGCCCTTTTCCGCTTCAAGCAAAATCGTGGAAATACCAAAGACACCGATCAACACCGGCAATAGCGAAAACCCTTCAAATAAGTAGGGTTCCATGAAATCGAACATCAGTCGGGTCTTGCCATTGCCACCATCCGAGATGCTGTAGTCACCGATCAGGCTCAGCCAGATGCCGATGACGCCGCTAAAGATGCCAATCAGCATGCTGCTGGAGAGCGAAGCAATGACACTTAACGCTAACAAAATGATCAAAAACTTCTCCACATAGGAGAACTTGATCGAGAAATCGGCCAATAGTGGCGCAAACAGGAAGAGTATAGCGGCGCTGATAAGCCCCCCGACGACGGATGCGATAACGCATATCTTCAACGCTTTCTCACCCTCGCCCTTTTGGGCCATCGGGTAGCCATCAAAGGTAGTGGTGATTGAAGACGGTGTGCCGGGAATATTGAGCAGCACCGCCGGCACCATTCCACCGGAAATCCCCCCTACATAAAGACCCAGCAACAGCGCCAGGCCATGGTGTAATCCAAGGGCATAGGTGAGCGGCAGGCAAACAGCCACCGCCATGGTGGCGGTCATACCGGGTATAGCGCCGAAGATGATGCCTATCAGAGCACCGAACCCGGCGAGTAAAAAAAACGTTATATCGAGAAGTGAGAGAAATTCCATGGTGGCACTCGCTTCGGTCACGGTAAGGTGATAGTGAAAAGCTTGGCGAGAATAAACCAGGCCAGACTAGGTGCGACGATGGCATTGACCACCACGATGGTAAGGGCCTTTTTCGTCCAGTCATGCAAATAGAGCAGTGACATAAGGAATACGAAAGCTATCGAAACCATCAGAAAGCCATAGCCGGTGTAGGGGAATAGGTCACCCACAACTGCCATTAAATAAAAATACGCCGCAATCAAGACGAGCGTGCCGAAGAAACGGAAATTATCCCTAGCTTCACCCACAATGGGCAGTGTGCGCTCTCCTCGTTTCACTGATGCCATGAAGGGAGCTACCTTTGTCGTTAAAATCAAGACAAAGAGTCCCGCCATGATCCAGTGAATAATCCTCGGGAAAAACAGGTGGGAGGTCTCGAAATCGATTGAGACACTAAGCAGACTTGACAGACCTGATTCCATAACGGCTCCGGGCATAAGCAGCAGGGTATCCTGCTTACCATTGTTCTTTCTATAGCGGTTCTATAGCGGCTCACGCATAGGTGAGACACCCGCCGCCCACGCAGCGAGTGCCATACCCTTTACTGGATGTTGCTGATGATTTCTTCGTAGCGAGCCATCTTATCGGCGAGATACTCAGAGGCTTCATCAGAAGGCTTGAAGTTGGGGATAAAGAAAGCGTTCTTCTGAGTCTCCTGTATTTCACCTTCCGCATAGATATCCGCTAGCGCTTCATCGATTTGCTCAACAATCGCTGGATCCATGTCTTTGTTGTAGAGGAAGAAGAACTCCTTATCGAATGTAAAACTCTCGTCATCGCCCATTGTGACGTGCACGTTTGGCTCTACATACTCCAACAGTTGCTCACGAGACGTTTGGCCAAGCCCCTCTTCCGGAGCCTGTTCAATGGTATCTTGACGGGCCGTCAACCAGACAAAACGCATTGCTTTCTGATCGTCCTCAGGTAACCGCGTGTACTGCTCGTTAGCCTGCACGGTGCCATTAATCACATCGGCTTGGCCGTCAAAAAGTTGCTGGTTTTTGTCGGATTGAGAACCGGTATTGACAGCAACCAGGTTGTCTTCCTGCCCAGGATGCTCAATAGCGATGGCATTTTTCAGGGCACTGAAACCAATCTCCGATACGCCACCCGGCTGGATAGCGACCCGCACAGTCTCACCATTGCCTACTGCAGCAATGATGTCATCAAGGGTCTGGTAAGGTGAATCTTTAGGCACCAGGTAGGCATTGCCTGGGTTGATTGCAAGCGTTGGCCCGACGGTATATTTCTCAAAAATATCGTCGTAACCTTCTACGCCATACAGATGGCCAAGGTAGGACTGGTCATGGAAGATCATCAGCGTATTGCCGCGAGAGTCCCGGTCAAGTGTGCGGAAAGCAGAGCTTGCGCCAACGGCATCCACCTTCATGTTGAGATCCAGCCTTTCAGCTAGCTCATCCACCACAATAGTAGAGTTTTGATACGTATCCCCGCCTGTGGACGTTGAACCGATGACAACACGAATATTGCCCCGCAATGGGCCATCTTGGGCCATGGCTACGCCAGCGCTGATACTCAATGCTGCTATCAGCGCTGCGGAGCCGACACTTGTCATTAATTTATTAGAAACGATCATACTTTCACCTCTTTCGCTCGTTGTTAAATTGTTATAGCTCAGTGGTTTAATGAATTAATGGCTTAATGAGCTGGTGCTTTATTACGGCTTAACGCTATCAATCAGCTTTTTAAGCTCCTGACACTCCTCTTGGGTTGGCATTGTCAGCGGCGCGCGAACACTGCCGGCGGGACGGCCAACAATCTCCGCGCCTGCTTTGATCAGGCTAACGGCATAGCCCGCTTTTCGATCCCTGAGGTCTACGAAAGGAATAAAAAAGTCGTTAGTGATTTGTTTCACAACGTCTTTATTACCTTTACGCAACTCCTTGTAGAACTTCACTGCCATCTCCGGCACGAAGTTGAAAACAGCCGATGAGTAGGTATTGACGCCAATAGAGACATAGGCCTCGGCAAAAATTTCAGCCGTGGGCACGCCGCCGATATACACCAAGCGGTCACCCACGGTTTTGACGATTTTGTTGAGCGCCTGAATATCGCCTTTGCCATCTTTTAGCCCCACCAAGTTGGGACACTGGTCGGCGAGCTGCTGAACAGAATGAGCATTCAGAATGCCATTACCGCGGTTGTAATAAATCACGTTGACTGACGTGGCATCACAAATCTGGCGGGCATACTCCACCAAGCCATCCTGCGGGCACTCGGTAAGGTATGGCGGCATCAGTAGAATGCCGTCAGCGCCCGCTTCTTCGGCCGCTTTTGCAAAGGCCTTGCCGGCTTCAACGCTTAAGCCCGCGCTGGCAATAACGGGCAAGCGACCGTCGATTACTTCGACAGCGACGCGAACAATCTCGCGATACTCATCAAGTGACAGGTTAAAAAACTCCCCCGTGCCACCCGCGACGAAGACCGCCGAGATCTCGTGGCTGATAAACCACTCAAGCCGCTTGCGGTAGCTCGCTTCATCGAAACGACCTTGACTATCGAAATCGGTAATCGGGAACGATAGCAGACCATCGCCGATGGCTTTTGTTACTTCTTGTCTTGAAAACGTCACTTTGCGCCCTCTTTAAAATGTGTTGACCACTGAATGAGCAGACATCACTAGCTAGCCAACAACCTTATGTCATACATCATACAACCTAGAAGATAAGTATCCTGCTCGCAGGGTGCAAGCAGAACTATCGAAATTTAAACCAAAGTAGCAGCCATCCCCTGTAAACCTGTTGAGGATTAAAACGCCTTTAACTAATCACCCGCCAGCTCGCAAACAGAGCGCCATAGCATGTCATCGACAACAATCGACTTCTCTCCATATCGCTGATTAGCGGTCGACTCGCCCGGCCAGCGCACTGGCCGCCCCGGCTCGGCTGGCGTGGCGGCGGCCAGATGAGACTGAATGCCTTCGACAATGCTATCGCAAGCCTCGCGGCCGCCGAGCTGCTCAGGGTCAAACACCATATACACTTGGCTGCAACCGCCACCACTGCCGCGCTGAACCTTATCAATCGCATGGCTAGGACGCCCTTGAGCGAGCAGTGCTGCCAACGCATCCAGTAGAATCGACAAGCCAGAGCCTTTCCAGTACCCGGTCGGCAGCAAGCGGCGCGTCGCAGCGATCGCCGCAGGATCACGGCTCAACTCTCCACGCTCATCAAAACCGCCATCAACGGGCAACCGTTCGCCCTTCAACTGAGTCGTCTGCAGCTTCCCATAGGAGAACTGAGACATCGCCATATCGAGCACCAGAGGCCCGGTGTTATGCGGCACGGCCATCACCAACGGGTTATTGCCAATAGATTGGGAAGCACCCCCCCAGGCAGGCATACACGACTCGGTATTGGTCCACATAATCGTCGCGAACCCCTGCTCAACCGCATGCCAGCCATAGCTTCCGCCCCGCATCCAGTGGGTTGTATCGCGTAGCGCCACCAGCCCCATACCATGCTCACGCGCCAACGCCATGGCACGCTCTGTGGCATGAAGTGCATTGACCACACCTATTCCAAAACCTCCATCAAGCACCTCAATCGCGCCCAATCGCTGGACAAGGCTTGGCTTAGCGTCGATATCGACCCAGCCTTTCCCGACGTACTCAATGAAACGCGGAACCCGTCCGATACCATGTGAATGTACGCCGTCGCGGGTACTTTCAGCATGGATTTGCGCGCAGGTCTTAGCATCAGCCGGCTTTAAACCCGCCTTCAATAATGATCTTTCAATCGTACTGCGCAACGTCTCAAAATCGATATTAGCCATTACTTACCCCCACCATTAAAAAGCCCACTCCGCGAGTGGGCTTCAACACCCCAGCCGCCTCGAATGGCGACCATGGATTTCAAGCAGCGTCAGACGCCGCGTCTTGTTGACGAGTACGGTAGTTCTGCCACAGTGTTAGCGCCAGCAACCCTAAGGCAATGACTAAAAAGGTAACGCTGATGGGCCGCGTGAAAAACGGTGTCCAATCACCACCGAAGGTCTGCAGCCCCCGCCTCAAGTTAGATTCCGCTATAGGCCCCAGAATTAAACCCAGTATTACCGGAGCGGTTCCAAAGCCATATCGGTTGAGAAAATAGCCGAGCAATCCAAAAGCGAGCATTATGTAGAGGTTAAAAACATCACCATCAACTCCGTAAACACCGATGAAACAGAAAACAATGATAGCCGATATCAACTGCTTTCTTGGCACGAGCAGTACACGAACAAACAGCTTGATGCCTAAACACATGATGATAAGCATGAAGAAGTTAGCGACTAAGTACGCTAAAAATATCCCGTAAATGATGCCGCTCTGGCTTTCAAATAGCATCGGTCCCGGCGTAACGCCTTGAATCATTAAACCACCCAATAGAACAGCCGTCGCGGCCTCGCCGGGGATGCCCAGCGCAAGCGTAGGAATTAACGCCCCACCTAATAAAGCATTGTTCGCGCTCTCAACGGAGACAATGCCAGCTCCATGCCCCTTACCAAACTTTTCAGGTGTTCTAGAAAAACGACGTGCTTGGTCATAGGCTACCAGTGAGGCGATACTGCCCCCAGCGCCAGGCACTGGGCCCACGACAGAACCAGACACGATACCGACGAGAAGGGCGCGCCAATTGCGCAGCGTTTCAATAAACCGCGGGCGTGCAATATCGACCTTATGGGGGCTATTCTGAAGTTTATTGGAGGGATCATATTCGAAGGCATCTTTCAGCACTTGTGACACAGCGAATAACCCAATCAGCGCCGGTAAAAGGTTAATCCCGGTCAATAAAGAAAGCTGTCCAAACGTAAAACGGTCGACCCCCGCAATAGGATCTGTACCGATGGTAGAGCAAAAGAAACCTATCAGACCTGCAATCAAACCTTTAAGGAGAGACTTGCCGGCAACAGAAGCAATAATGACTAGCCCGAAAATGCTCAGCGAAAAATACTCCGCAGCACCAAATCGCAATGCAAACTCAGCGATGGGTGGTGCGAGAAGACTTAACACCACCATACTAGCTACACCGCCAAAGAAAGAGGCAACAATTGCCAGCCCCAGGGCTCTCCCCGCTTCCCCCTTTTGAGCCATTGGAAAGCCATCGAAGGTAGTCGCGACCGAGGATGGCGTCCCTGGAATATTCAACAATATGGCGGGTATCGAGCCACTGGCACCAGCACCACACAGGGTACCCAGCAGCATACCAATACCCATCACAGGCGGCATTCCAAAGGTTACCGGCAATAATAGGGCTATCGCCATGGCCGATGTTAAGCCAGGCAATACCCCCATAATAATGCCTAGGAAAGTCCCACCGGCAATCGCCAATAATGTACCCAACTGGAAGACCAGCCCCAAACCATCAATATAGCCCGTTAGCATCTCACTTCTCCTTCCTCAATCCGGCAGTGGGATATTGAATAGTTCGGTAAATACATAATAGATAACCAATGATAAAGCTAACGCAAAAACTGTATACGCTGCTAGGTTTCGAAGTTTTCGACTATTGCTTAATTTTTGAAATTCACCGCTAGTTATGACAAGACAAACGACATTTAAAAAGCAAAATATCGCTGTGCTTGCGATATACCCCAGCCGCTCGAAAGAGTTGATATAAACAATAATCAAAGCCACGATAGTCAGCCATTGCAAAATGCCTTTCTTCGGAGCAGAGGCATTAAGGGCTGTTGTGTCTTCCCGCACTCGCCTTGCAACAAGCCATTCGTAAGAATCACGTATTAAGCAGGGCACGGCACACACAAAAATCAAGCCAGAAATCAACTTTGGAAAAGAAGCGGGGGAAAGCCCCCCCGCCATGCTGACTGCTGGCAGCGTAGTGGCCATATAAAACCCAATTGCCGATGCCACCACAAGAAACAGATCAAAGATCGGTTTACCTATATCCTTTGCCATCAGTCGCTAACTCCTTATTTTATTTAGCAGCTAAGTCGCCAGCACTCTCTTTCATCACTTCAGCAGATTCAGCGATAAACGCCTCTAACTCATCTCCATACAGCGGTACAATATCCAAGCCCAGATTCGAGGCAGTCTCTTCGAAGGATCCTTCTTCTACAATTTCTTTGATGGCGTTGACCCACGCTTCCTTAGCCTCTTCCGGTAGGCCATCAGGGCCCGCGATGCCGCGCCATACTGTCAGAGACAGGTTGTAGCCTTCCTCCTGGAAAGTAGGGACATCGGGCAACGACTCGCTACGCTCTGCGTAGGACATACCCAAGGCTTTCAGACGACCTGACTCCAGCGCCGAGCGAAGTTCCGCCCCACCTAGCACCACGGCATCCACGTGCCCGCCCATAGCAGCGGAGATAGTCTCAGAACCGCCGGGGTAGGGAATAAAGTTAAAATCGACTTCAGCGGTATCAGCAAAGGCCACCGCCGCGATGTGAGCTGATGACCCTACCCCCGAAACCCCAACTTGCACCGAGGTGCCTTCCTTCGCAGCCTCGACCATAGCGTCCAAGTCGGCGTATTCACTGTCTTCACCAACAGCGATGACATAGGGCTCTTCAAGAATCTTGGCGACAAAATCAAAATCTTCGTAGGTAAAGTCAACATTACCCAACGCCTCCAAGGTCAGCAGTGCATTACTGGCAGCAGCTAAGGTATAGCCATCTGCATCTGATGCCTGAGCACGCGTCAGCCCCACGGCTCCGCCGCCGCCTGAGATATTGCGAATGACCAAGTTGGTATCGAGTTTTTCTTCTAGAAGCGGCTGTAGTGCGCGGACGAAGGTGTCGTTGCCGCCACCGGCTGAGAAGGGCACGATCATATCGATGTTTTGCTCAGGATATTCAGCAAATGCACCAGCACTGGCCATCATTGCTGTTGCCACAGATAAGCTTAGCGCTAACTTTTTCATTGTAATGTCCTTCTTTGTCATGTTTAGGGTATTCACTCAACGCACTAACGCTGGCTTTTTCGGATCAAACTTCCAGTCATCTATCAAATACTGCATTGCCATCGCATCATCCCGAGCACCAGCAGGCAGTGAAAGATAGAGCTTATTCGCCTCCTCTATGGCCTTCATGTCGATATCTACACCCAGCCCCGGCGCATCGGTTACGGCCACTTTGCCACCCACAATCTCAGGTGGATTGCGAGTCAGGCGAGCATCACCCTCCTGCCATATCCAGTGGGTATCAAGCGCGGTTGTGCGCCCCACGGCGGCAGCCCCCACCTGGGCGAACATGGCAAGCGAAATATCGAAGTGGTTGTTGGAGTGAGAACCCCAGGTCATACCATGATCCTGGCAGAGCTGGGAAACACGCACAGCACCGGAAAGCGTCCAGAAATGCGGGTCGGCCAGAGGGATATCCACTGAGCGCAGCATCAGCGCGTGAGCCATTTCCCGCCAGTTGGTGGCGACCATGTTGGTGGCGACAGGCAACCCGGTGGCATGGCGAAACTCAGCTAAAATCTCGCGACCGGAGAAGCCTTGTTCCGCCCCGCAAGGATCCTCTGCATAGGCAATCACACCGTGGAGATCCTTGCACAGCCGGATCGCCTCTTCGAGCGACCAAGCACCGTTAGGGTCAATGGTCGTGCGCGCATCCGGAAACGCATTGTGCAGCGCCGTGACGGCCGCTATTTCTTGCTCGCCAGCCAGAGCCCCGCCCTTTAACTTAAAGTCTTTAAAGCCGTATCGATCATGCGCCGCCTGAGCTAGTTCAACGATGTGCTGAGGGGTCATGGCCGCCTCGTCACGCAAACGGTACCAGTCGTGATCCAAGCCCCCGGTGCCACGTCGAAAATCCAACGGCGTAGCGTGCCCATCACCGATAAAGAATAAGTACCCCAGCACGTCAACGCTGTCACGCTGCTTGCCGTTACCTAGGAGCTCTGCCACCGGTACTCCCAGAAATTTACCCATCAAATCAAGTAACGCCGCTTCAAGCGCGGCAACTGCATTGATGCGAAGCTCGAATGTCCAGGATCCTTTGCCGAAATCTTCAAAATCGGCACTCCGTCCGGCATTGTGTAACGACGCAATCATGGAGCGCATTTTTCCGATCGACTGACCGACCACCATCTCTCGTGACTGCTCAAGAGACGTTTGAATCGTCTCGCCACCTGGGGCTTCGCCCACCCCTACATTACCGTGGCTATCTTTGAGAATAACCAGGTTGCGGGTAAAATACGGTGAGTGCGCTCCACCGATATTGAGTAACATGCTATCGCGCCCTGCCACGGGAATGACCTGCATATCGGTTATCGTGGGAGTGTCGTGACTCGACATAAACAATTCTCCATTAGGCGGTGTTAGCGCGCAGATCAGCATCCCGCTCATTGCCGTCACAGCCCTTGTTGATCAATCAAAGACTTTAAAAACACCTTGAATATCAAGCAACTGCAAAGATGGCGCGACACGTTGCTCTCAAACTCACTCTTCGTTGCTTTGCATAGGCGATCCAATTATTCAGACCAATATGTCATACATCATACAAACAAGAAGATAAGTAGCATGACTTTCAGACGCAAGCTGCCGTGGTGAAAATTAAACCAAAGTAGCACTTACAGGCATGACTGCCAGCGATTGGCTAATCATCTATTGAAAATACTAAGCAGCTGATTTTATTTGTTTTTATATATCAATCACACAGTCTGGCTTAAACAACGCGGGAGTGAACTCATCAGGATATCCGCCGGGATTGGCAATGATACGCGTGCCATTCCGCAAAATATCCACGGGTTCGTGAACATGCCCATGCACCCATACATCCATATTGCCCATTAAATGAGGCAAATGGGAGGCAAACGCGGGGGATAACGCGTCGCCCAGATATTGATCAGGAATACAGTCATGCAGCGGAGCATGATGACTAATAACTACCTTAGGGCCAGCAAACGACTGGGACAGTTCTTTTTCGAGCCAAGCGAGTGCTTCAGCGTGTACCTGCTGGCTCGCCTGAGGTGTGAACGTAACGCCAGGCGAGGCTTGAACGATTTTAAAATCGGGCATGTAGCGCAGCGCCTTAGACTCAGTATCGGCGGGATTTTGAGTTGGGTCACCGGCGTATAACGCAAAGTCAGTCCATAGCGTAGTACCGTAAAAGCGTACGCCATTGAGGGTAATGGCACGATTATCCAGCAGTTCAATGTCGAGCCGCTCGGCTTCGAGTGCCAGCTCATCACGCAGCAGCGGCAGGCAGGTACCGTAGAACTCATGGTTGCCTGGCACATAGATAATCGGGGTGTCTGGAAACTGAAGGCGCGCCCAGGAAAGGCCTTCGCACTTACGGTGAATGTCCCCCGCCAGAACCACCACATCGGCCTCCACCGCCGGCAGCTCGCGGTTTCCGTCAAAAAATTCCAGGTGCAGGTCAGACAGAATACGCAGACGCATCGGGCTCTCCATAGCAAATACCTATTTAAACTACCTTAGCCAATCTTACCCAGCCTAGGGCACTTTGTCGCAGGGCATCGGTGTCACGCCAAGATATGCTGCACTGCAACAAAAATAGGCTATAATAACGATGTCGTCCCAATAGGAGGACCGCACAATGACTTTTTTAATAACCCCCCCTGCACGCGATAATGAAGTTCTAGAGTTCTGGAGCTTGAATGCTCAGTGGCATCGTGCCGCAGTTGAAGCGCTGAAAGCCTATTTAGGCTAATTCAGGTGCTTTTGCACCCTTTAGACCAAAGATAATCACCGAAGCCGGAATATTTTCCGGCTTTTTTATGGCTATGAAAACCTTTTCCATTCAACGACCTAATATCGTCATTTCAGCATTTGTAAGCCATGGCTTACGAAAAATGGCAAATCACCTACATCGTTAGGACTAGCCCTTCGCAAAAAAAGCTCTTAATATCTTACCGCAGCTAAATTGCTGCTTCGCACAACACAAGCTGTGTACAACATGCGCTTTTACTGCATGAGTTTTTACAACATCATTTTTTACAACAAGGTCTCAACAAATTTCTGCCCCCCCCCTGAAAGAGGAATAAACGCCATGCAACACTTAATCACCCCAGCACAAGCGTTGGAAGCTGATGTTATGGAAGTGTGGGCGAAACGCGCTCTGCAGCAGCGCGCGGCACTTGACGCTATTAAGGCTTATCTGCGTTAAGCATATAGAACCCGCATGCTGTTTCAGCTCCATACAACGCCTCGTTTACACGAGGCGTTTTTTTTAGCCTTACAGCCAGATGATTTGGCAATTTCGGCCTTAAATCAAGCGGCGCTCCTAGTAAAGATGCATCGCTTTAATGTTTCCTACCGCTACGATTAATAACACTTTGTGCATTTTTAAAGCGGTAACAATCAGCGCAATGTCTAGCGGAGCATTGACTTTAAGTGCAACGTTTCGATGTTCTTAGCCAATCCCTATAAGTCAATTTTCGATAAGGTATGGAGTTACATAAAGGATTAGCCTAATATTAGTTCGGCTAATAAAGGCGCAATACTCAACGTGCAAACTCTTCTTGTTATGCACGCACATTGACGAAGGAACGGACGATGCAAACACCTTTTTTGGTTCGCAAAACATCTTATGTATTAGGTTTAGCGGCGACACTCGCTCTTAGCGGCTGTCAATCTGGCGCTGATCTCGGCGGCTTAATGTCTGCGGGCTCCAGCTTAGCCGGCGCTGCCACGATGTCGGATCAGCAAATGCAACAACTAGGCGATCAAACCATCGCTCAGCTTGATTCCCAGAACCACCTTGTTGCAGACGATAGCCAGTATGCACAACGCTTGGCCAAGTTAACCCAAGGCTGGGAAACAGTCGACGGCCATACGCTTGACTATAACGTTTATCGAATAGAAGAAATGAATGCTTTTGCGGTACCCAACGGATCCATTCGGCTGCATAGCGGGCTGATGGATGAGATGACCGACGATGAAGTGCGTTACGTTATCGCCCACGAGATCGGCCATGTCGCATTAGGACACTCCAAGCGTGCTTTCCAGGTTGCCTATGCGGCTTCCGCTGCACGTGAAGCAGCTGCGGCCAGCGGTAGCACTACCGCCGCCGCACTATCAAGCTCTGAGCTTGGTGACTTGGGCGAAAAACTGATCAATGCTCAGTTCTCTCAAAGCCAAGAGAGTGCAGCTGATGACTATGCCATTGAGCTAATGCAGCGCCACGACATGAATGCAGAGGCTTCAGTTGCAGCCCTACGCAAAATGGAAGCCAAATACGGCAACAACAGCAGCGTCTTCTCCAGCCACCCAGCCGCGGGTGACCGTGCAGAGCGCCTAGAAGCTTCGTTCCAGTAAAGCTCAGGCACCGGTACTCCTGCCAAGTTAGTCTTGATAATGAATGGCAGGAGTATTGGTTGCTAGGGTTTAAAGGTTTTTTCTTACCCCCACTAAGCCCATTCGCCACCCTCTTCTTGCTGCTCGGACAGTTGCGCTAGGTAAGTGTCCTGCAAGATATACATCCGCTTTACATCGCGGTACTTGCCATTGATAAAGAACTCCTGCACCAAGTGGCCCTCTTCTATAAAGCCACTCTCCTCGTAAAGATGAATCGCTTTAACGTTCTCCACCGCCACAATGAGGTATACCTTGTGCAGGTTTAAAATGGTAAACGAGTAATGCAGCGCTTGGCGAATTAACGTTCGGGCAAACCCTTTGCCCTGATGCTCTGGGGTAATAATGATTTGAAATTCGCCGCTGCGATGGATGTAGTCGATCTCAATCAGTTCTACCAGACCAATGGCATTTCCATGGCTATCTTCCGCGACAAAGCGCCGTTCGGCGTTGTCATGGATATGCTTGTTATACAGCTCCTCCAGCTCATCGAATGACTCGTAAGGCTCTTCAAACCAGTACGACATAATGCTCTGGTTGTTATTTAGCTCATGAACAAAGCGCAGGTCGTTGCGCTCCAGTGCACGCAAATAAAGTGTGTGGCCCATTGCCCGCTATCCTTATGAATATCCACTCAGGATACTCGTTTTAAGCTTGTTCGCTATCCGCTTCTTGCATTTAGGTTAGGCTATTTTGGCCAGTCGCCTAAATGAAAACAGCTCTGCCAAAGGGTGTTCTCTACCCTCTATAAGCGCTCGCAGCAGTTTGGCACCTATCATGCTATAGCTGATGCCGTTGCCGCCGTAGGCCATAGCAAAATGCACGCGTGGGCCTAGGGCGTCATGCGGGCCGAAAAAAGGCAGGCCGTCGTCGGTTTCAGCAAAGGTGCCACCCCAAGAGAATGTTGGGTTGATATCGAGCTTAGGCCATAGCGTTTCTATTTTAGCTGTTAACCCTTCGGCCTTCTCTTCTACCCGCGCATCGCGGCGCTTGGGAATATCTTCATCGTCGTCGTCTCCCCCTACGAGAAGTCGCCCATCACAGGTAGTGCGCATATATAGGTAGGGGCGCGATGATTCCCACACCATGGTGTGGCGCAGTTTGCCCAATGCCTCTGGCGGTAGTGGGTCGGTGATCAGCGCATAGCTGCTGCGATTGACGGCCACCTTTTCTGGCAGCCAGGCTTGCGACTCATACCCTGCGGCCATCACCACGTACTGACAACGCAGCTTGGCACCATTGGCGAGCGTGAGCGTGACGCCTTGATCATCCGGCGTCATCGTCTCCATTTGTGTGCGGTCATATACTTCTCCTCCACGCTCGACCACCCTGGAAAACAGCTGATATGCCATGCGATAAGGATCAATAGTGGCGGCTAGCTGAGTAAGAATAGCGCCGGGTGCCTCAAAACCGTACTCCGCCAAAATAGCCTCGCGTTCAACCCACTCGGCTTCAAAACCGTGTTTTTGGCGCAGCGCCAACTCCTCCTGAAGCGATGCGACATCCTCTTCGCTACTGGCATAGTAAAGGCTTTGCTGACGCTCAAAGTCCACATCGCCCAGCCCTGCCGCCAGGGACTCAAGCTCGCCAATCGCCTCTGCACAGGCGCGGTAAGCACGCACTGCATCGGCTTCCCCGTAGCGCTCGGCTAGCTCTGTCATATGGGTGTCAATTTCGTACTGCAGCAAAGCAGTACTGGCGGCTGAACTGCCCCACCCCACATCCCGGCGTTCAAGCACCACCACATGGTGACCGTTGCGGCTTAGCTCATCAGCAATCAATGCACCCGTAATACCGCCACCAATCACAACAACCTCGCATTGGTGATCGCGAGTCAGCTGAGGAAAGGTTTTCAACAGGCCATTTTTGACTGCCCAAAAGGGATAACCACTTTTCAGATCCATCTGTTTGCCTTTGCTTGAGAGACTTGCAGTATGCTGTTAACCATAGATGGTTCCCCAGAACTTGCTTGAGAAAACGCTTCCGAGTGATTGCTCCACACAATAAAGGAGATGCGCATGATTGATTTACGCAGTGATACGGTGACCCGTCCGACCTCTGCCATGAAAGACGCCATGATGGCCGCCCCGGTTGGCGATGATGTGTGGGGCGATGACCCAACGGTCAACGCGTTTCAAGCAAATCTGGCCGAGCAGGCAGGCAAAGACGCGGCGCTGCTGTTTCCTAGCGGCACACAAAGCAACCTAGTGGCGCTAATGGCCCATTGCGAGCGTGGCGATGAGTACATTGTTGGGCAGTCGGCCCACACTTATCGTTATGAAGGCGGTGGCGCAGCGGTGTTAGGCAGCATTCAGCCACAGCCCATCGAGAACGACTCCGATGGCACGCTGCCACTGGAAAAAATCAGTGCCGCGATTAAAGCCGACGATTTTCACTTTGCGCGTACTAAGCTGCTGGCATTAGAAAACACCATTGGCGGCAAAGTGCTGTCCACAGACTACGTTTTAAGAGCCACTGAGCTTGCCCGCGAGCGTGGCCTGGCAACGCATTTAGACGGCGCGCGCTTATTCAATGCCGCTGTCGCAACCGACACCTCGCTCAAGCAGCTCTGCCTACCGTTCGATAGCGTGTCGCTGTGCTTCTCAAAAGGCCTGGGTACGCCAATAGGGTCGGCGCTGGTGGGCTCACAAGCATTGATCGACCACGCTCGGCGCTGGCGTAAAGTGGTGGGTGGTGGCATGCGCCAATCAGGTATTATCGCCGCGGCCTGCCAGTATGCGTTAGATCACCACGTGGCAGACTTAGCCGACGATCACCGCCGTGCAGAGCGCCTTGCAGCGGGCTTAGCAAAGCTGCCAGGAGTCGAGATCAGCGCTCAGGCAACCAATATGGTATTCGCGCATTTTCCCGACGAGCATGTAAAGCCACTCTCCGCCTGGCTAAAAGAACACGGCATTTTGATTGAGCTGCTTTACGCCACGCGTTTCGTTACCCATCGTGATCTTGATGACGCAGATATCGACAAAGTCATCGCGGTGATGGAGGCCTACTTTAGTCGTCATTAAAAACGAGCCGCTATCAACCAGTAAGCGGCTTAGCTAAGAGAGGATGCCCCTAAAGCAAGATGCACGGCGATGCCGGCCATCATCAAGCCAATCAGGCCATCGATAATGCGCCATGCGATGGGTTTTGAAAGCCAAGGCGAAAGCGCAGCGCCGCCCCAGGCCAGCAGGCTGAACCAGAGGACGGAGGCAGTCGAGGCTCCCGCCACAAAAACACCGGCGCTCTCCTGCTGGGCGCCAATGGCGGGTATCAGCAGCAGCGTATCCAGATACACCTGAGGGTTAAGCACGGTGACGGCAAGGGTGGCGAAAATCACTTTGGTTAAGCTGCGCGCTTTGCCCGCTTCGGCACTTAACCCTTGCCGCCCGCTAAAGGCTCTAAACAGCGCCTGAGCCGCCAGCCAGCTTAAAAACACTACGCCCACCCAGCGCATTGCCTCCAATGCGTTGGGCATCGTCAGCAGAAAAGCACTCACCCCAAACATGCCCGCCGTGAGCAGGATAATATCCGCGCTGATACACAACCCTGCCGACCACCAGTGGTACTCACGACGAATAGCCAGCCCTAGGATATAGGCGTTTTGCGCCCCAATCGCCATGATAATCCCGCCGCACACCACTAGCCCGGTGATATAACTTTCCCACATTGCCCTGCCCCCATTGCCGGAATTAGCGTCGCGTTAATTAATCTGGCAATAAAGTAACCGGGAATGCTGATTGTTAAAAATCATCCTGCTAATGGGGTATTAGTTTTTCTTATACTCACCCTCTTACACACAGCCTATCTATTTTGATTCCAAGGCTATGGTTTGTTGGAACGTTTGAACTGAAGCGCACGCTCAACACCACGAATTTCCGCCATGCCGCGCAAACGCCCGATTGCCGGGTAGCCAGGTTTAAAGTCGCTGCGCAAATCACTCAACATCGCATGACCATGGTCTGGACGGAAGGGAAGTTGTTCGCCCCTTTTTGCTTCAATGTCCAGAATGATATCGACCAGGCGAACCATATCGGTATCACCCTCTAAATGGGCATCTTCGTGGAAACTGGCCCCATCTGCTTCCAAGGTAGTATTTCGTAAGTGTAAAAAGTGCACTCTATCTGCCTGTTCTTGCAATATTGCATGCACATCGTTATCAGCTCGTACGCCCAGTGATCCAGAGCAGAGCGTGAAGCCATTTACCGTCGAATCAACCATATTCGCAATGTCTCTTAAGTCCTGAGCGGTTGAGACCACTCTCGGCAGCCCGAACAGAGAATACGGTGGATCGTCTGGGTGAATCGCTAATCGAACGCCGGTATGCGCTATCTTTGGGATAACTCTTGAGAGAAACGAAGCGAGGTTTTCTCTCAAAACCTCGGCGGTAATGTCTTTGTAGGCAGCGAGCCGCTCGCTGAAGCTATCGAGACTGTAGCTTTCTTCAGCGCCGGGTAGGCCAGCAATAATAGTATTCGTTAGCTCCTCAACCTGATCTGCGTTCATTTCAGATAGGCGAGCCCGGGCTGATTCCTGCGTTTTCTCGTCATAATCTGACGCTGCGCCGGGGCGCTGCAGTATAAGCAAATCAAAAACGACGACGCTAAGCGCGTCATACCTTAAGCATAAGGCGCCATCAGGTAACTCATGGCGCAAGGACGTCCGGGTCCAATCAAGAACCGGCATAAAGTTGTAACAGATGGTTTTTATGCCAGCCTCGGCAAGGTTAATGGCACTTTCTGCCCAGGCATCGGCCAGTGTTTCCCAACCATGGGCGTGAGTCTTTATATCCTCATGTATCGGAATGCTTTCTGCCACTGTCCACTCAAGCCCAGCAGCTTCGATAATAGCTTTACGCTCCATGATTTCACTCAAGGGCCACACACAACCGTTCGGTAAGTGATGCAGAGCCGTCACAACACCAGTCGAGCCCGCTTGTCGTACATCTGACAAGCTGATTGGATCGTCCGGCCCAAACCAGCGCCATGTATGTTTCATCAATCTTCTCCCCCGTATTATTAGTGTTAAATAATGCTCTTATTAAATCGTGCTCTTGTTAAACAGATAACCGTCAAAATTCGGATCTTCCACGTCGGAAAGCTCCATTAGGGTGTCTCGGACGTTATCTAAATGAGTCCACATCGCCTTACGCGCCCCTTCGGCATCTTTTAGCTGCAGTGCAGAGAGAATATCCTGATGATCCTTTAGCCATTTTTCCCGGTAGTTGGTATCAAATATCCGCTCATGCAGCCTGGCCCACATCAAGCTTTGGTCTCTTTTGGCCCACAGTTCAGAAACCATATCGACCAGCACACTGTTTTGCGTCGCCTCTGCTATTAGGCGATGGAATAGCTCATCACTGGAGTAGTCGTTATTCTTCTCTTCAATGCCCTTACGCTCCATATCAAGCGCTTCTCGCATACGTACAATATCGTTTTTGGTGACTGATACCGCGGCAAAGCCGGCGATGCTGCTTTCCAACAGCTGCCTTGCCTGTAGCAGTTCAAACGGTCCTATATCATCCACAACAGGCTGTGCTACCGAGCGACTGTCGGAAAGCAAATAGATGCCAGACCCTTTCCTCACTTCAACCAGCTCTTCAATTTCAAGCATGAGTATGGCTTCGCGCGCTGCGGATCTGCCCACGTTCAAAGCCTCTGAAATCTGACGCTCAGTCATAATACGATCGCCGACTTTATACCCTTTCTGCTGAATCAAAATCTTTAAGTCGCGAGCCAGCTCTTGGTAACGCCGTAAACCTTTATGCATTAGATTTCATTTCCATTTTTAATCTTTTATAGAGTGGTAAAAAGAAGCTAGAATATTAAATGCTTCTTTTTTTGTAGATTTATCAGCAGCAATCAACCCTTTCCGGTTGAACCCTCTCTGAAAGATATTTTGTCTTCGCTCAACTCTAAAATCGTATAAAATCCAAGGCGACATGCCTTTGATGTACGCTAATTTTTGCAGCGTATCGATCTGTCGCCGGTACACATCCGCCATATATTTTTCGCTGAACAGGCCTTCAGACGGGCCTTGAGATGAGTTATCGCCATCCGCCCCTGTTTCAGAAATGACGACGGGACGATCAGGGTCGGAATTTTTTCCGATGGCGTACAGGTCGTCGAAGTTTTCATCGTACCAACCGTAATACTCATTAATGCCTATAACATCTAAATGGTCGACTAACCGATCCTCAATTTTCAATTTTGCATGGTTAATCAGACACGCTGCAGCGACTAAGCGCGTGGGGTCGTTTAGGCGTGCAGTTTCAGCCAGGTCACGCATAAAAGAGAGACGGCTATCCGTATCTGGATTCTCGTTGCCAATCGACCAAATGATAACGCTAGCTCTATTGCGGTCACGCTTTATTAACTCAATGAGTTGGTTTTTAGCATCTTTAAGTGTGTTGTGATTATCAAAGTCAATGGCCCAGTAAACGGGAATTTCTTGCCACAGTAAAAAGCCCATCTCATCAGCTAGTTCAGCTGCGCGTTCATGATGGGGGTAGTGCGCGAGGCGAAGAAAATTACACCCGAGCTCTTTCGCATGTGCGAGCCGTCTGCGAATGTCTTCATCGGACGTCACTTTCCCAAGGATGTCATCGTCTTCATGGACAGAAATGCCACGTAGCCATATAGGCTCACCGTTTAGGAGAATATCGACCCCTTGGCGAACGATGGAGCGGAAGCCGACATTGTCAGTAATACGGTCTTCGCCAGCAGTCAGCACCACTTTATACAAGCGTGGGTTTTCAGGCGACCATCGCTCTGGTTCTGCTGCTATTCGGCAGGTGCCTTTGCCATGTTCAATGCTAATCTTTTGAGCAATGCCTAATTCAGGTATTTCAAGATGAGCATGGTGAATGCTGGGGCCATCAACAGCGCTATCAACAACTACATCAACCTCTATCGCCCTTCCATCCTGAGAAAGGCGAATGAACATATCGCGAATGAATTCTCTGGGTAAGCTAAATAGCTCGACCTCGCGGTAAACGCCACCGTAATTAAACCAGTCTGTATTGCGCATCGGTACGCGATCCAGCGTACGAGTATTATTGACACAGAGCATCAGCCAATTGGTTTCTTCGGCAAGATCATCCGTCAACTCAACGTAGAAGGGAGTCGAGCCGCCATAGTGATTGCCTAGGAATTTTCCGTTAAGAAATACTTTACAGTCGTACTGAGCCGCACCGACCCTAAGGATGTAGCGTTGGCCTGATTCAGCGGCGCTACCCTTTTTTTTGACCAGTTTTTTGGTGTACCACGCACTGCCCTCAAAGAAGTACCATTTTTCCTTTAACATGGCCCAGTTTGAGGGCACCGGGATGGACTCACCCATAAATGGGTCGTAGTCCCAGGGTTCAACTCGATCGACAGGGTTGGCCGGCTGCATTTCATACCATTTTTGACGCAGACCTGTATCAAGCAAATCCACGCAAAAATTCCAACTGCCGTTAAGCGACGTCGACGTGCGGCCTTTCGTGAACACCATTGTTGTGTGGTTCAGATTTTGCAGATTGAACGGCACGTCATATTTTTCGTCATGTAACGACGTTAGGGCATTCTCAGCCAAGGATGATCGCTCTAGCATCTCCCACCTCCCCTGCAGCGGTTTTAGTTAGCCTCTGCCTTGATTCGGCTGATTAGGTCGGCCAACTCAGCAGATTGGTTGGCCACTTCATCGTGCATAGGCATGACCGCTTCAATAAAGGGTGCTTTATCTACTTCATTAATCTCAACCCCCATCTCAGTCTCAGCGGTTTCCAATGCCGCCATTGCCGCTTTGTTCCAGGACTCGGAATGGAACGCCTGAGCTTCTGATGCTGCTTGTCTCATCGCCTCTTGCTGATCCTCCGACATACGATCCCAGGCGCAGCTGGAGATGACTACCACGGAAGGAATGATGGTATGTTCATTAAGCGAGAAATTGCTTACGACCTCGCCATGACGCGCGTTCGTCAGGGCCGTTGGGTTATTCTCTGCCATCTCGACCACCCCTTGCTGCAGCGCGCTGTAGAGCTCACCCCAATCAATGGGGGTCGGGCTACCTCCCAGCAACTCTACCATTCTGATAGCGGATGGGCTCGGCTGCACACGCACTTTCAGGCCCTCCAGGTCTGCCGGCGAGTGAATAGCGCGATCGCCATAAAAGGAGCGGGCCCCCTCAGTCAAAAAGGCAACCCCTATGAACCCTTTATCACGTGACGCGTTAAGGATATCTTGGCCAATATCTCCGTTAATGACCCTTTCAAAATGCTCTTCGCTTTCAAAAATGAAAGGTAAATTCATGGCGCTATACATTGGCTCAAACGCTTCCAGTTCGGCGGTATTGCTGCGCGCCATATCCAATGTACAGTTTTGCACTAACTCCATGGATTCACGCTGCGAGCCAAGTTGAGCATTGGCGTAGATACGGATATCCAGTTCACCATCAGTGAGCTCTGAAAGACGCTCGCTCATGTACTGCATGCTGACATGAGTAGGATGGTCTTCAGGATTATTGTGGTTCAACCGAAGTGTCTGGGCTTGAGCTGAGGCCGCTGACACGAACAGCGCCGCACTGATTAGAGCCGTATGTCGCAAGGCTTTTGTTGTCATCAGTTGTTTCTCCTGCTTGTTGTTGTGTTTGTTGTCGTGAAAGCCGACTGTCATCGAGGCACTCACTTTCTAGGTTACAGATGCAAGATGGCTTACCGACCATACCATGTCAACCAATAAAACAAATTGGTTGACATCTTTTAGAGTAGAAGCGACTCTCTGCATAATGACTAGGAAGTAAGGAGCTAGTCACCTATACACAAAAATAAAACCAGAGGTCTTACGTATGAAACGCACAATGGACTATGTGCTTGGCACGTCTGTGTTTTTAATACTGTTGATCATCGTCGTCAGTGTGACGTGGCAGGTGTTATCCCGATACGTACTAGGTACACCAAGCACAGTAACAAGTGAAATCGCTCGCTTGTTGTTCATGTGGTTAGCGCTACTTGGAGGTGCTTACACCTTTGGCCAAGCTCGGCATCTCGCCATCGATATATTGCCCCTTGCCTTAAACGGCCGCTCACGTCAGTTACTAAATACACTCATATTGTTAATCGTGGCTGGCTTTGCCTTCTTTGTCATGGTTTGGGGCGGTTGGCAAATGGTTTCCCGAACGCTGGCATCAGGCCAAATCACACCCACCTTGAGGCTCCCCATGGGCTATGTATATGGCCCAATTCCGGTCTCGGGACTGATCATCATTTTTTACTGTTTTATCTTTTTAGGGCGGGTTTGGCTTAACCCCAAGTCGGAGGGCGGCTTCACTATCGATCCGCAACAAGCACCTGCTCCACAAGAGAGAGATTAATATGAATATAACCGTCCTGGTGCTTTTTGGGTCGTTCGCGCTTTTAATGGTCTTAGGCATCCCCATTGCGTTCGCGATTGGTGTATCTGCGACACTCACCTTCCTGTTATTCATGAGCGTCGACCAATCCCTCAGCATAGTTGCCCAGCAAATTGCTTCGGGGCTTGATAGCTTTACGTTAATCGCCATCCCCTTCTTCATTTTGGCTGGCAACATCATGAATAGAGGCGGCATCGCACTTCGTCTAATCGATTTAGCGAAAGTGCTTGCCGGAAGACTCCCTGGCTCGCTTGCCCACGTCAATATCATTTCCAATATGCTGTTCGGCGCTTTATCCGGCTCAGCCGTTGCGTCGGCCGCAGCCGTTGGGGGCGTGATGGCGCCCATCCAGAAGCGTGAGGGTTATGATCCTGCTTTTTCGACAGCCGTTAACGTCACCTCTTGTCCTACGGGCCTGTTGATTCCCCCCAGCACAACACTCATTGTTTACTCGCTGATTACTGGCGGCACGTCGATAGCCGCGCTTTTTTTGGCAGGTTATCTCCCCGGCATCATCATGGGCTTATCACTGATGGTTGTGGCAGGGATTATCTCTAAAAGAAAGGGCTACCCCGTCGCGGAAAAACCCTCCCTTGCTGAAGTTAAATCAGCAGTACGCCAGGCGATATTGCCTTTAGGCCTTATTGTGGTGGTAATTGGCGGGATTATTAGTGGCGTCTTTACGGCGACCGAAGCCTCAGCGATCGCAGTTGCTTATTCACTGCTCCTGTCTTTATGTTGGTATAGAGAAATAGGGGTAACGGATCTTCCTAAGATCTTTATCGACTCGGTTGTCACAACGTCCATCGTATTATTTTTAATCGGCTGTTCTATTGCCATGTCCCGCGCCATGGCATTCGGCGACATACCTTTAACGATCTCTTCTTTTATGATCGGCATATCCGATAATCCGATTATCATTCTACTGTGCATTACCGTAGTACTGTTGGTGATTGGTACCTTTATGGACATGACACCGGCACTGCTTATCTTCACCCCTATCCTTATGCCAGTGATGCAGGATCTCGGTATAGACCCGGTTCACTTCGGCATTATCATGACGATCAATCTCTGCGTCGGTATTTGTACCCCGCCAGTAGGCTCAGCACTGTTTGTCGGCTGCTCCATCAGTGGCGTGAGTATTGGTCAAGTGATGAAACCCATCCTGCCATTCTATTTAGTCTTGATAGCCATTGTTCTGCTGGTGACCTTCGTTCCACAAATCAGCTTATTTTTGCCCCAGCTTATTTTAGGTTATTAACGAGTTGGTTCCAGGTGATGACCACCGTTAAATCCTGAATTCAGGAATCAAAGGATAAACAATGAAAACCTTAAAAAACTGGCGCCTGGAGCACTACGACGACACCACAATACAACTGAGAGTGCAGGGTAAACATTTAATCTGTATCAACATTCTAGACAACCAGTTATTCCGCGTGCGGCTGCTAAAAGATGGCGTATGGCGTCTTAACCGCTCTTGGACGGTAAACCCGGATGGCAACACCTTACCAAAGGGCCGCTCACGTGATTCGCTGACGGGGTTCAGTTGTCCCCAGTACAAGCTTGGGTGGTCGGATGGCCAGCTGCAGATCGAGACAGATGCCTTACGGCTCACCGTCTCTCAGCCGCTGCATTTTAGGTGGGAAGCCTTCGTGGATGAGGGCTGGAAGTATTTAACTGAAGACAGACCCACCGGCGCTTATATGCTGGGCGTTAAGAACCATGCCCACGCCCACTATTTACGTCGGCACCCCGATGAGCGGGTTTATGGCTTGGGCGAAAAAGCCGGGCTGTTGGAGCGGACGGGGCGGCGTTTTGAGATGCGCAGCTTAGACGCCATGGGATATGACGCAGAGCGCACCGACCCACTGTATAAACACCTGCCGTTCACCCTGACCCAAACCGCGTCCACCGGTAATTTTAGTATCTTCTACGACACTTTAAACACCTGTGTGTTGAACATAGGGCAGGAGCTTGATAACTACCACGCCCCTTATCGCTCCTTTACCGCCGATGATGGCGACCTGGATTACTATTTCCGCTGGTCTCCACAGCTTCTAGACCTGGTGAAGAGCCAGTTGGAATTAACCGGCGGGATGGCATTTCCGCCGCGCTGGTCGCTGGGCTATTCAGGGTCAACCATGGCCTATACCGATGCACCCGACGCTCAGGATCAGCTCATCGGTTTTTTGCGCAAGCTGGAGAACGAGGCCATCCCCTGCGACAGCTTTCATCTTTCTTCGGGTTACACCTCCATTGAAGATAAGCGTTATGTATTTCATTGGAATAACGACAAGGTGCCTGATCCAACCGCGTTGACGAAAGCATTTAATGATTCTGGGGTGCGATTGATCGCCAACATCAAACCCTGCCTGTTAAGGAACCACCCGCGCTACGCAGAAGTGGCAAACAATAAATTATTTATCCAAGACAGTGAATCTGACACGCCGGAGCTTTCCAGCTTCTGGGACGATGAAGGTTCTCACCTTGATTTCACCAACCCTGATACGCTCAGCTGGTGGAAAGAGAGCGTCACTCAACAACTGCTGAACCTCGGCATCACTTCCACCTGGAATGATAACAACGAATTTGAAGTGTGGGATCATGGCGCTCGCTGCGTTGGTTTTGGTGAAGAGATCGAAGTGGGGTTGATACGGCCCTTGCACTCGCTGTTGATGGTTCATGCTTCATGGGAGGCACAGTCACAACATGTGCCTCAACATCGCCCCTACGTGGTGACCCGGTCAGGCTGTGCGGGCCTGCAACAGTTTGCCCAGACCTGGACGGGAGACAACAAAACCAGTTGGGAGAGCCTGCGTTGGAATATCCGCATGGGGCTGGGCCTGTCGCTTTCGGGTATCTACAACATTGGGCATGATGTCGGCGGGTTTGCTGGCCCCCAGCCTGGCCCGGAGCTTTTACTCCGCTGGGTTCAGAACGGCATATTTCATCCCCGGTTCTCCATTCACAGTTGGAACAACGATGGCTCTGTGACCGAGCCTTGGACGCACCCCAGCGCTGCCGAAGGCATCCGAGCCGCTATCCAATTCCGCTACCGCTTGCTGCCTTATTTTTATACCTGCCTTTGGCAGGCAGTCACCAACCACGAACCCATGCTAAGGCCCACCTTTCTCGACCATGAGAATGACGCACAGACCTATGCAGACACCGACGACTTCCTTCTAGGGAGAGATCTACTCGTGGCGTCTGTGGTTGAGCAAGGTGCAGATAAGCGGCGTATCTATCTGCCCGACAACCATGCAGGCTGGTGGGACTACTGGACAGGCCAACTGCATCCCCCTGGAACCTGGTTCGAGAAGCCGGTTACATTGGCGGATATGCCGCTGTTTGTTAAGGCGGGATCAATACTGCCGCTTGCTAATGAAGCCATGAAAGCAACGCCGGAGGCGCAAGTTGGCCGAACGTTGGCACTGTTTCCACAGCCTGGATCGTTTTCCTGCACCTCACTGATTTACGATGATGACGGCGAGTCCAAAGATGGCCCGCACTGCATCACTACTCTGCTGCTTACCGGCAATGAGCATAGTTTGGGGCTGCAAATCAGCCATACTGGCGATATGCCTGTGCCTTTTTCACAGCTCAATATAGTGCTACCTGCAGGAGAAAACCGCCCCTTGAACTACGGTGGTCGCGTCATAGAGCATGGCGGGCTCATCACCGTGGGAGAAGCGTCGTGAGCAGTGATAACACATTACTTTGGCGCTTTTGCACGAGCCGCTATTGCTGAAACGTTAAACCAGAAGGCTTTTCTATGAATAACTACCTACACACTGATTTCTTGCTGGATACAGAAACAGCTCGTCGCCTCTACCATGATGTGGCCGCGGACTTGCCGATTATTGACTACCACAACCATCTTCCGCCCGAAGAAGTAGCTAACAACCGCAGCTGGGACAACCTGGGCGACCTATGGCTGAGTCATGACCACTACAAATGGCGTGTCATGCGCTGGGCGGGCGTCCCTGAATCTCACATTACAGGTAGCGCGACAGACAAAGAGAAGTTTCAGGCGTTTGCCCAGATTCTGCCTAAGGCAATTGGCAACCCCATGCACCACTGGAGCCATCTCGAACTGTGGCGCTACTTTGGTGATGAGGGCAAATTGATCAACGGCGATACCGCAGATGAGATTTGGCAAAGCACGCAAGCAATGCTGAGCCAGCCTGAGTTCCGCGCCCAGGGCTTGCTAAAGAAAATGAAGGTCGAACTCATTGGCACCACCGATGACCCGCTCGACAGCCTTGAGCACCACCAAGCGTTTGCTGCCTCGCCACACAAAGACGGGCTTACCATGGTGCCTACGTTTCGCCCGGATCGCGCGCTGGCCATCGAAGGTTCGGGATTCAGCACCTACCTTGAAAAACTCGAGACCTTGACCGGACAGCCCATCAGTACCTTCGAGCATCTGGTAAGCGCACTCACGGATCGCCTGGAGTACTTCATTGCCAACGGCTGCCGTGCTGCCGACCACGGTATTGGGCAGCTAGAGAAGGCCGATGAGCTAAGCGCTAGCCAGCTTGATGCCATTTTGAAAAAAGGCCGCCAGGGCAAAGCTTTAGAGACAAAGGAAGCAGAGAGCTTCCGTATGGCCGTATTGGTAGAGCTTGGCCGTGCGTACGCGCGAGCTGACCTGGTGATGCAACTTCACATAGGGCCACTACGTAATAACAGTACGCAAATATTAACGGCGGCTGGCAGCGACTCAGGTGCTGATTCCATTCAAGATAAGCCCATCGCCGAGCCGTTAAACAAATTGCTGGATCGCATGGATAGCACCAATGAGCTGCCGCGCACCATTCTTTATGCGCTGGATCCCAGTAAAAACCCCATCATCGTCACCACGGCGGGTAACTTTCAAAGCGGTGGCATAGCAGGCAAGGTACAGGCGGGGACTGCATGGTGGTTCAATGACCAACTTGACGGCATGGAAAACCAGATGAACCACCTGGCGCAAATGGGCCTGTTGTCCACCTTCACCGGCATGCTAACGGACAGTCGCTCCTTCTTGTCCTTTCCCCGGCATGAGTATTTCAGAAGGCTGCTATGCCGTATCGTCGGGCGTTGGGTTACTGATGGACTGGCGCCGAATGATCACAAACTGCTTGATGAGATCATTGCGGATATCTGTTACCACAATGCCCGCCGCTGGTTCATTGAATGAAGGCCTAGGGTGGCGGTTGTGAAGGTGTTTCCTGGCTTCCAAAATATATCTGGCCTAACCCTAGCACCTTCATTTACCCACTCACCCTTGCCACCGCATCGCGGCTGGCAGCTTCTCGCTGTTCGCCGGTGAGCTCTACCAACTGCCCCTGGCGCATTTCCAGCAGCCGGTCGGCCTGGTCGAAGTAGTGGTCGTCGTGGCTGATCACCACCAGCGTCTTACCCAGCGCCCGCAACTGGGGCAACAGCTCGCGGTAAAAGACCCGGCGGAACTGCGGGTCTTGGTCGGCGGCCCACTCGTCTAGCAGCAATAGGTCGCGCTGTTCAGCGACCGCTAATAGCATCGCCAAGCGCTTTCGCTGGCCCTGGGAGAGGTTGACGTTGGTGATGCGATCGCCGTCGAAGTCGAGCTTACTGCGCATGCCCAGTGCGGCAAGCCACTCCTCCATCAGCGCGGGGTCGGGTGACTCGCCCGCAGGGCCCATCAAACGGTCAAAGAGATGCAGGTCGGTGTAAATGGCCGAGAAGTGCTGGCGATAGCGTGTCCAGTCCTCCTCCTGCAGCGGCCTGCCATCGACTCGGACACATCCACTTTGGGGTTGGTAAAGCCCGGTTAGCAGTCTCGCCAAGGTCGATTTCCCGCTGCCGTTACCGCCGATCAGAAATACCACTTCGCCACGCTTCAAGGTCAGGTCGATAGGGCCGATAGCAAAGCCCGGCCGGGATTCCTCATCCGGGTAGCGATAGCTGACCTGCTCCAGAGTTAGCTCTTGCCAGTCGTGGCGCAGCGCAGAGTGGCCGAACGCCTCGCGGTGCTCGGCCAGGTCTAAACTGCTGATCTTTTCGAACGCCACTCGGGCGTTAATCAAGGTCGGAAAGGCGCCAATGGCCTGCATAAGCGGCGCCCGCAGAAACAGCAGTGTGAGTGAGAAAGTCGTAGCTACCTGCACCGACGCCCAGCCCAGGCCGTTGGCCAAAAAGAACGCGACGCCGATGGCCCCGAGCATCATGATGTTGAACCAGTTCACCGCGCTGAGATGGTAGGTATCACCAAGAATAAAATGACGCCGACACTCCTTTGCATTAGGCGTATAGACATCGCGATACAGCCATTCGGCGCGGTCACGGTTGAGCGCCAGCTCTTTACGCCCTTCGATCACCGACTGATAATCCGCGTAGAGACGATCTTGTATGTCGCGCAGCTTGGCCATATGCCCATAGACCCGGGCCACCAAGCGTATGCCAATTAAAATAGTCACGATCACCCAAAGCGCGGTGACGCCCAGCATGGCAGGCGAAAGCCACGCCAGGTAAAGGGTAGCGCCTACCGTCAGCACCCCACCCTGCACCAGTTCCGGCAAGCGTATAAAAGCAACGGTCACTGAACTCACATCGGTGGAGAGACTCGCCAACAAACGCGCACTGCCAATCTGCTCGGCGCGTTCGATATTGGTATCCAGAATTCGCTTGATCAACTGCCCCCGCAGCCGGTAGACAAAATGATGACCCAAGGTAGTTAGCGCCAACTGTGACGCCAGGGTAATCACCAGCAGCAGCGCTATCAGCCCCAGGAATTCGGGCAGGATGCGCCAGGGGTCAGTGAAGGTGCCCAGCAGCCGTTGATTGATAAAGGCGATGACACCAATGCCCAAGCCAGCGCTTGTCAGGCTAAGCAGTACCACGGCCACAAACGGCCAGCGATAATCACGCCATACGATTCTGAACAGCTCCATTAACTTTGGCTCCTTGCAAGAGTTGAACGCTAAAGGAAGCGCTGCAGCGTGCCGTACTACCCTACCGGCGTTTCTTGGCCGGTTTATTTTCTGGTTTTAGCGGGCATCCACCGCACAGCGGCTCACCGGGTAGCCGGTATTTGATACAGCATAGCCGTCGCACACGAGCAGGCGTTTCACCGCCCAGCTCCAGATAACGCACCGGCTGATAAAGCGGATTACGACGCCCATCGGGCAGCGTCTTGGTGGCGAGATAATCCAGCAGCGGCTCACCCGCCCCTGTAAAGGTTGGATGCCGCGAGCAGGTCTTACCCACGAACTCCACGTAGTGACCCAGATTGCTCCAGAACACCTTGGTAGAAAGCCCGGAGACCTCGGCCAGCGCCTCGATGAGTGGTGCACAGTGGTCATCGAATAGACTACTGAAGCGTGCCTGGAGCGCTTTTGAGGCCAGCGGTACACCGCCATGCGGCAACCAGATACGAGCCGTCTGGCCGTGATCACCAAACGCCAGCCTCAGTTCATCCCCACCCACCGGCAGGTCGTAGCCCAATAGCAGGTTGGCCACCAGCGTCGGGATCGAGACGCTGCTGAAATGAAATTTCGACCATAGCGAAGCGGCGGCCAGAAAATCGGCATCGTCACCGTGGCTGCGGCCATAGCACGCCAGCTGCTCGCTTAAGAAGTCACGATCCAGCAGCGCAGAGGCTGCTAGCGTCGGTTCATCTGGCTGACCAAACGCAGGGGCCTTCAATTTATCCAACGGCGGTTGACGGTACAGCGCCAACAGCGCCTCCGCTGGATCCACCGCTGCACAAGGCCCTCTCTGTTTGGTTGCCGTATTACTCATAGCCTGCGCAGTCCCCACATAAAGTAAGCGCCGCCAATCAGGGAGGCGACCAAGCCGGCTGGTATCTCATAAGGGAAGATAATCTGACGGCCTACCCAATCCGCCAGCACCATCAACAACATCCCGATCAACGCCGCACCCAGCAGATGCTGCCCCGCCCGGGAGAAGCCGACCAGTCGCGCCATATGCGGCGCCAGCAGGCCAATAAACGAAAGCGGCCCCACCACCAGGGTGGCGCAAGCGGTTAATAGCGCCACCAGTAGCAGCAACGCCAAACGGGCACGGTTGAGCGTTACCCCAAGCGCCTTGGCCGTTGGTGCGCCTAAGGGCAAGATATCCAGCCAGCGGGTGAAGGGCAGCGTGACCAGCGCCAGCACGGCGGCAATCCCCCCGACCACCACCGCATTGGTGATATCCACGTAATACGTAGAGCCCGCCAGCCAAGCGATCACCTGCTGGCCACGAGGGTCGCCGCCCGCCAGCATCACGCTGCGCACTGCATCAAACAGCGCACTGACCGCCACCCCGGTGAGCAGCAAGCGCTCGGGGAGATAACCGCTCTTGCGGTTGATACCCACCAACACCAGCAGCGTCGCGAAAGCCCCCAGGGTACCCACGCCAATCAGCATCATATTGGTGGGCGCAGGCAGCAGGAAAATTCCTAGAATCAGCGCAATGGCACAGCCACCGCTGATACCCAGAACTTCGGGGCTGGCCATGGGATTGGCAGAAAGCCGCTGGAGTATCGTCCCGGCAATCGCCAGCATCAACCCGCTGGCGGCGGCCGCCATCACCCGGGGCATGCGCCACTGCATCACATTCCAGTTATCCGGCGACAGCAAGTACCAGCCATCGACACCTTGGCCAACGAGCAGCCCAAGCAGCGTGGCGCCTAGTAGCGCGAGGACTAAACCGGTGGCCAAACGGGAAGGCGCCGGGTGACGGCGAGCGAAAACACCCGCCCCTTTCGGCGGCTGGTCGCCCTGCAGTTTCAGGCGTGGAATCAGCCACATTAACAGCGGCGCCCCCAGGGCACCGGTAATCGCCCCGGTAGGAATAAAGGCCGCCACCATGCCACCGAACTGCTGCAGCAGCAGATCCGTGGTCGCCAGCAGCACGGCCCCCAACAGCGTCGACCAGATTAGCCGCGGCCCTAAGCGACGCGCACCGGCCATGCGCACGATATTGGGCGCTGCCAAGCCGATAAAACCGATGATGCCCACCACGCTGACAATGCTGCCGGTAATAAACACCGCCAGCCCCATCCCCGCAAAGCGCAGATAAGTCAGCGAGACCCCTAAGCTCTTGGCGCTGGCATCATCCAGCTCCAGCACCGCCAAGGGGCGCAGCAAAAACCACGCGGCCACACAGCTAATCGCCAACCGAGGCCAGAGGATGGCAACGCCGTCCCAGCCGTTTTGCGCCAGCGAACCGGCACCCCATATCAGCAACCCTGAGAGCGCCTCGTGGTTGAATAGCAGCAGCGCCGTAGACAGCGCCCCCAGGTATAGATTGACCACCAGGCCCGCAAGCACCACCACGATCGGCGCCAGCCCGCGCCGCCAGGAGAGCAGAAACACTAATCCAACCGCTAGCGCACCGCCCAATAAGGCGACCCATTCGCGCCCGGCGACAAGCAGCCCCGGCGCTAGCAAGGTGGCGGTCATCAGCGCCAGGTTAGCGCCCGATGCCACCCCCAAGGTGGTGGGCGAGGCCAGCGGGTTGCGCAGCACCTGCTGCATAAGCACGCCTGCCAACCCCAAGCCGCCCCCGGCTAGCAGCGCGATCGAAAGGCGCGGCCACCACGCGTAGTAAAGCAACAGCTCGTCAACGTTCTCAAAAGAGGGGGCCACTAATGCCTGCAATCCCAGAGTAAAACCGCCTTGGCTCTCTAGGCCCACCCAAAACAGCACCACCATCGGCAGGCTAAGTAATAGGCAGGCTTTAGCAGGCGACATTCCCCCCATTCTTTGGGTAAATTGCGCGGCGCCTAACATAGCGAGCACCCTTTTGTGATAACCGGACAGTTCGCCAAAAGAGACGTGGTAGGCAGCAGCGTCATTTTCTTAGCCTTACTATTTATGCAAACGAGTTTATGGAAATTAGCGATTGAATAACTAACAACGATTCTAAATGATAATAATTAGCACTACAATTGACTCCTTATATAAAGGAGACATCACAATGGCAGCTAAACCGAGCTATCAGCTTTTCGATATCACCCTCGCCCGGCGCACCCAAGTCAGCGCCTCATTAGTCAGGTTCACTTTTACTGGCCCAGAGGTCAGCCAAATGGCGACCTACGCACCGGATCAGCGCGTCAAGCTGTTCTTCCCCGAAGGCGGTGGCAGTCTCGACCCGCTGTTTGAGATTGCCAAGCTGGAAGAGCACGACTGGTACGGCGCCTACCGCGCACTGCCGGATGCTCAAAGGCCCTCAGCGCGCACCTACACTATCCGCGCCCTACGCCCGGAGCAGTCTGAGGTGGACGTTGAATTTGTACTCCACGGCGACAATGGCCCCGCCTCGCGCTGGGCAATGCACGCTCGTCCCGGTGACCGCCTTGCCATGACAGCCCCCGCCGCTAACGCAGAAGGTACGAAATTGGGCTATGAGTGGAAACCGCCCCAAGGCGTACGCCGTATTCTGATCATCGCCGATGAAACCGCCCTCCCCGCCGCCGCAGGTATTCTGGAAACCCTTGATGATTTGCCGCTCAAACCCAAGGTCGAAGCGCTGTTCGAAGTGCCTCGCCACGACGATGTTCAGCCGCTACCCCAGAACGCCAAATTGCGCTGGCTGGCCCGTGACGCTGAACCCGGCTGCCAACACGGTGAGCTGCTGATGAGGGCACTGCGCGATATCGAGTTACATACGGAAATTCAAGCGCTAGGCGGCACGCCTGCTAACGCTACTACCAGCGCCACGACTAACGCCACGACCAATGACGAAAGCGACGATGAGGACGGCCCACTCTGGGAACCCGCCACCCTGGATGACAGCGCGCCCTTCTACGCTTGGATAGCTGCTGAAACCAAGGTCGCCATGAAGTTGCGCCGCTACCTGGTTAACGAGTGCGGGCTACCCAAACAGTACGTCACCAGCATGGGCTACTGGCGCCAGGGCAAGGCCAATGGTTAAAGGAACGGCAAACAGCACGGCATTAAACAGTGATCTCACAAGCAAGCCAGCTCAAACGCCTATTGGCTGGCGAGACAGCCCCAACTGCTATGGGCGGGTCAGCCGTGTACTGCACTGGTTGACCGCCGTGCTGGTCACGCTGCAATTTACTGTGTTGCTGGCTTGGCGGGGAATGGGCGAAAACGCTATCACGCTGTTTTTGGCAAGCATTGGGCCTCATGGCTCGTTAGGGTTTCTGATTCTGATCGTGACGCTGGCTCGCCTTGGCTGGGCATGGGTCAACCGCAAGCAGCGTCCTCCGCAGCCGCTCGGATGGGATGGCCGCATAGCACGCCTTGTACATATCACTTTTTATGCGCTCCTGCTGTGGCTGCCTGCTTTCGCCATTTTGCGCCAGTACGGCCGCGGCGGGGCACTACGCTTTTATGGCATGGAGCTGCTGCCCGAAGCGGAACGCGACATCACCTGGATGATCGCCCCCGCCGAGCTCCTTCACGGCCCGCTCTCGTGGCTGTTATGTGGATTAGTCATCGGCCACATCACGATGGCGCTGATTCACCGCTTCTGGCTCAAAGACCGGGTACTGGCGCGTATGGTGGGGTCAAGTAGCCGATGAGGGTTCCGCTAGCGGCTCTTCGGCAGTCTCAGACTCAGCAGTCAACAGCTTGCCGCTATCCAGCCGCACCAACCGATCCGCGAGGTGGAAATAGCGGTCATCGTGGGTGATGACCAGCACCGCTTTACACATGCGTTTTAGCTCGGGCAACACCTCGCAGTAAAACACCTCTTTGAATAACGGATCCTGATCCGCCGCCCACTCGTCAAACACCAAGAAGGGCCGATCCTCAAGGTAGGACACCACCAGCGCCAGACGCTTACGCTGGCCCTGGGAGAGTGCTTGGGTGGTGAACGCACCGTTTTCAACCCGCACCTTGTGCTGCAGGTGCAACTTGGCCAGCAGGCGATTACCCTCCTCGTCCAGGCCATCACGCGGTGCCTCTAACAGGCGCTCAAAGAGATGGAAGTCTGAGAACACCACCGAGAAAAGCTGCCGGTAGGCATCCCAGCCATCCGCTTCCACCCGCTCGCCATTGAGCAATACCTCGCCACCTTCCGGCGGGTAAAGCCCCACCACTACTTTGGCCAGCGTGGTCTTACCGCTACCGTTGCCCCCCACCAGAAACACCACTTCCCCCGGCGTAAAGCTCAGATTAATCGGCCCCAGCTCAAAGAAGTCATCGCTCTGCTCGTGGTAGTACTGATGGGTGACTTCGCGCAACTCAAGATGCTGCAAAGCAGGCATCTGGGTAGTCTGGGTAGTCGCTTGTCTCTCCTGCCCCTGGGGCATCTCTCGTGCGATGTCATCAATTCGGCTAGCGGCTACCCGCGCCATATTGATTCGCGGAATATTGATCAGCAAGCCTTCAAGGGGGGTCACCATAAACACAAACACCAGGGCAAAACCGGTCATTACCTGGGTTTGATTAGGCCCATCGCCCGCCAACACAAACAGCACCAGACCGATAAAGGCGTACATCAGGAACTGCCCCCAACTGGTCGAGATCACGAACAGCGACATGCCATAGGTACGCAGCCGCCGCACGCCTTCAACCGACTCCCCCAGTATCTGATCCATAAAGACCCGGCTCTTGCGTTGGTGTAGCCGCAACTCTTTTGCACCATCGGTCAGCGCGCGGAAATGTCCAAACAGACGATCCTGCTCGGATGAAGCGGACTGTAGGTAATGAATAGCGCGTAAGTGCACCAGGTGGTAGCCGACAGCGCCCAGCCCAATCACCCCAAGTGCAAATAAAAACACCTGCCATGAAAGCATTGCCAGGTAGCCCAAGCACCCCACCACGATGACCGTATTGGTCAAAATCACCGGCAAGCTAACGAACAGCACCGCCACGTTGTTGCTGTGCTCGGTGAGTGCTGACTGGATCCGCGCACTGCCCACACGCTCGAACTGAGCAAAGGAGGTCTCGGCCACACACTGGGCGACAAAACTGCGTAACTCGGCCAGAGCACGCTGCCCCAACCGCTCAAACAGCGCCGTCGACACCATCCGACAGACCATTAGGGCCACGGCGATACCCGCGAAGGCCCAGGCAGCATTGGCGCGGCTGGCGGAGTCGCTGGTTAACGCCGCATTAATTTGGGCAATCAGCAGCACGCTGAAAAGCCCCGAGAGAATGCTGGCCAGCGCAGCAGCGGTCATCAACCCGCGAGTTCGACGAAACAGATAGGAAAGCACATTCACCTCGTTGGAAAGCGACACCTATCCATACAGACGAACCGCTCACGCAAAAAGTTAAGCAATTTTTATGTAAACAAGCCTTATTCTCATTCGTCCTTAGATAAGGAAGCCAGTAACGCCGCCCCTCCGGCGGAGTGATTTTTTATTGGCTCGTCAGCCACGAGGACTCTTATGCATATTCACGACTTGATCGGCATCGGCTTCGGCCCCTCCAATATTGCCCTGGCCATTGCGCTCGACGAACAGCGCCAGGCAGGGCGAGCGAAGGATGCCTTGTTTATTGAGCGTCAGCCCTACTTTGCCTGGCACCCGCATATGTTGCTGGAAAATGCCCATATGCAGATTTCTTTCCTCAAAGATCTGGTCACGCCGCGTAACCCTGGGAGCCGTTTCAGCTTCCTCAATTATCTTCACAGCAAAGGCCGCTTGCAGGACTTTATCAACCTGCAGACCTTCTTCCCCAGCCGTCATGAGTTCAATGATTACCTAAGCTGGACTGCCAGCCACTTTGAACACCAGTGCACCTATGGAGAGGATGTGTTTGAAGTGCTGCCCGAAACTGATAACGACGAGGTCGCCTACCTCCGCGTGCGTTCACGGGATGAGAGTGGCGCGGTGCAGGAAAGGCTCACCCGTTCATTGGTAATCAGCGTGGGGGGTGCGCCCAATGTGCCTGAATGCTTCGCCGGGCTAAAAGACGACCCACGGGTCTTCCACTCCAGCCACTATCTGAGAGAGCTGGCGAAGCAAGACGCCCCCAAACGCATCGCCGTGATCGGTGCCGGCCAGAGCGCCGCTGAGATATTCCTTGACCTGCATGGCCGTGAAGGCATTCAGGTGGATCTGATTAGCCGGGCATGGGCCTTTAAACCCTCCGACGATAGCCCCTTCGTCAACGAGATTTTCAACCCCGAATACACCGACTACGTGTTCAACAACCCCACCGGCCAGCGGGAAGCACTGCTGCAGGAGTACAAAAGCACCAACTACTCAGCCCCTGACTTGGCGTTGATTCAGGAGATTTACGATGTGTTCTATCAGCAAAAAGTAACCGGCCAGGCCCGCCACCGCTTCCGTCGCCGCCATGAGGTTATCGGCAGTGAAGCAGGCCCTGAAGGCGTTGAGCTAAACGTGCGTGATTTAGAGACTGGTCATACGGATATCACCCGCTACGACGCAGTAGTGTTAGCCACCGGCTATGTACGCGACACCCATAAACAGCTACTGGCCCCCGTCGCGGACTACCTGCCTGAGTTTGCTGTCAATCGCCACTATCAGCTTTACACCAAGCCTGAGTTCAAACCGGCTATTTTCCTGCAAGGCAGCTGCGAGCCCACCCATGGTTTAAGCGATACCCTGCTGTCGATTTTGGCGGCACGAACAAGCGAGATATGCGATGCATTAGATCATGCAGCAGCTTTTTATGCCCCTTCACCCTGCAAGGAGGCAGCTACTACACCTTAGTTTTCACCAACTCACTTTCATAAATCGTACCAGTGGTCAGGCCACCTCTTGGCCACTGGACTTAGCAACTAGATGCCGTTCTTCAATACGTTCTCGGTTAGAGCACAGGCGTTGAAGCAGCATGACTGATGCACCTTAAGACCACCATCTACTATTAAAAAGCATGGGTAAAACATGTCTAAATTAAAACTAGCTTATATCCTGTCACTGAGAAATGCTGCAGCCGATAAAGCTGGGCAATACATTGAGTATAAGGGGGAGAAACAGTACATGATGTCCCCTCTTGAGTATCTGGTGACATCTCTCAACGAGACTCCGCTAGGCGATGCCTACTCTCTGGAAACAGTGATTTATGATGACGATGAAGGCTCAATAAAAGACCAAGAGAAGCTCAAAGACTATGGTTTCTGTCGTCATCCTGGAAGGCCATGGATATTGCCACAAGAGCTCTTAGTGTCGGGGCGCCACATTGACGACCTCTTTTGCTCTATACCATCCACTTACCGACGCTTACCAAGCGACTCACCCGATAGACTCCCTGCGAAGTCGACGTTTGAAAAAAGCTTGCTAGAGAAGTTAGTGGCAATCGAAGCAGACGTCGTCGTCCTTGACGGACTATTAGTTATTCTAGACGAGCTCATCCGCCCCCAGAGTCCTTTTTATCGCAAGATCGTCAATATCCATCCCGGTATTACGCGCCAAGACTCTCCCTATCAAAGACGAGGTGCCTCGGCAACACTTGATGCACTGTACGGGGCTCAAGGAAAAAAAGTTATCAACTGGCAGACAATGGAGACCGAAAGCACTCCTGCTATCAACAAGACCGGCGCCTCACTCCACTTTGTCGACAGCGGAATTGATTCTGGCGAAGTCATCTACGATCTATTAGAAACTCATATCGAACCCGATGACTCCATCATTGAATTACGGTGGAGAAACTTCAATAAAAGCCTCTTTCCCACGCTTCACGAGGGGCTGGAAACTCTAAAAAACAACATCACAGCTTCTCAGCATGCTGAATTAATTGAATAGCCGCAGCGCTAACCCAGGCAACGACACTTTTGCCCCCCCCCTCGCCGAGGTCGTCTACTGACATCACTACCGGGTAGTTAGTGCGACCTCGATTGCCCAATGCCTTCCCAGCTATGAGCGGCGTGCCCCCCTCTTGTTGAGGTGAACTATATCGATAATTCAGCAAGCTCGTGAATAGCGGGGCTCCCCCAGGCAAAGCACTGCAACGCTGGGCTAGACCTAGATTGACATGCTCGTGGTGCAGCAGTTCGGCCAACTCGTTATGAGTTTCGCTTAAGCCATCGGCCACACTTTTAGTACCCAGCCTGATGCGGATAGGTAACGTATTAATAAACATACCCAATGCCCGTTCGGCGCCCTCAATACCTTGCCTGCGCTACGAAGTATCGGAATGGCAGCGGTTTGGGTGACTCGCCTTTTCGTCCTTGCTGGATGAGGACAATCTCGTCCACTAGCAGATCAAGTGTGGTGTAATCCAGCATCAGGTGGTGGCTGGGCAGCTGCAGCAGCCAACGCCCGCAAGCAAGAAGCCACTGTGCCAAAATATTCTGTCGACCCGACGCCCTGATGCTTACTCAACGTTGACATCAGGGCAGAGCTATTCATAATATGAAAATAATAATTATTTACACAAAATACAGAGTATTTGTGAGCTGACCATACTCTGACGTATTTAGTTATTTAACACTCAGCATAACGCCGATTTATATGAAAAACACAGGCATAATCGTGAAATATCAAAATGGTACTTTTTATCGTTCTATACGCCATAAAAGAATTGCTTTGTCAGCGACGTTGCTAATCGGTTTGTTGATTAGCAATCTTTTGATGGCCAGCGATGAAAACAGCGAAGTCCCCTTGGCAACGTTTGACTTCGCAATTGCTGAAACACTCAACGCAATTGGACATCCACCTATGTTTCTAGCAGGGCTCAAGGGCTACGAGACGTACTCACGTCAAAGTGACGTTATCCCCAATACGACCAACCTAGGTTATCGTCACTTACCTAATCTTGAATTACTTGCAGGCCATCCACCAGAAAATATCCTGATTTCACCACCTGCTCATACTAGTTTATTACCAAGACTCAGCGAAATTGCTGATGTTAAAGAATATCTCCTGTATAACTTTTCTAAAAGCGATGACGCACTGAACCACTGGGAAGTGGTGGAAGAGTTAACTCGACAGCTTGGCACTCTCGTCAATGACTCTGCCGCATCGGAGCAGTACATTGAGAAAACCAACAACCATTTTGACGATTTAAAAAGGAAACTCAACAACACAGACCCTTCTTTATTAATAGTGCAATTAATGGATGAACGCCATGCTCGTGTTTTTGGCAAGGGAAGTGTTGAGGGCATGGTGTTAAATCGCCTTGGTCTTCAGAACGCTTGGCAGGGAGATTTAGGCCAATGGGGAATGACCACGGTTAGCGCAACATCTCTGTTTAGCATCAATACTAAAATGATATTTCTTGAAACGCCCTACGACCCACCTGGGGGCCAGAGAAAACTACTCACTGATGGTCAATGGAGACACTTACCAAGCGTGAGAGAAGGCAACTATAAGATTATTCCTACTAACTACTGGTCTTGGGGAGGACTACCTGCCGCCCAGCAATTCGCAGACAGTCTAGCAAACCAGCTCATCGGCAACGAAGTCGACGCACAAGTTGCATATTCCGTTCAAAACCATCACGAAGAAAATGCTGATATTCACTAAGACTCCAGCACCCACAGAATCATGGGCTCTAAAGACCGTTGTCACGACTTTATGCTCCTGACAACGGTTGTGATCACTGCTTCTCTAACAAGGTTCGATGCCCCGTCAGCTTCAGGGCTCCCTCTCAATCATGGCTTACCATTTATACGAAACGGTACCAATAACGGAGCGCTCACTACCCCAGTAGCACCTTCCAGCGTTATTACATTCTGCGATGTAGTCTTTGCCCAAAAGATTACGAGCATTCACGCTCGCACGCCAATTTGGATTGAACTGATACCCTAGCGTCATATCCACCAATGTTGTCGACTCGGTTTTTACGGTACCATAGGTGCTTTCAGGGTACCCATAAGAACTGCCGAGATAGCGAACTCCCAATCCCGTCTCCAGACCATCCAACAAGCTATCCCCATGGAACTGATAATTCGCCCATACAGCTCCTTGGTGGCGTGGGATCGACACCATCTGTTTGCCTTCCACATAGGAGCCCGCGTCTTCGGTTATTCTAGCATCTGTATAGGCATAGGAAGCACTGACGCTGAGATTATCCGTCACATCCCCTCGGGCTTCCAATTCCACGCCTTTTGACTCGGTTTCACCTATTTGCCGAGCAACACCTCCATCGGAATATGTGACATCATTCTCTTTCTGCAGCTCATAGTAAGCCAGAGTGTACATTACATCATGGTTTTCAGGTTCATACTTAAAGCCCGCTTCAACCTGCTGACCGGTAATGGGTTCGAAAGGTGAGTTCGACTCACTCTGTACCTGCTGCACAGGAACGAAAGAAGTGGCATAACTCATATAGGGCGACACGCCATTATCGAATTGGTACATCACTCCAGCTTGCCAAGTAAATTCCCGGTCGGTCACTTCAAAACTTCCATCGCGGTTGACACGATCATCTATTTGGCTTTCTGCCCAGTCATAACGCCCCCCTAACATTCCGATCCAACCATCTCTCTTGGCCTGAATTTGTGAATATACCCCGGCCAGATCTTGCTTCAGTTCTGCATCGGTTGCCCTGGTTGACGTCTTTGGTGGGCTTGTCCACTCTGGATCAAAAATGTCGATCATCACGAACTCGTCCGGGCGTTGGCTGATAAACTGCTGAGCATCGTATGAACTCCTATCATAGCCAGCCCCAAACAGAACCGTATTCTCCCAGCCGCCTGCATCAAAATGGCCCACGAGTTGGTTATCGATTGACGCCATATAGGTGTTATCGTCACGGTCTCGTCCATAGGCAGCCAAAAAGCTGTCATAGCCATCACCAGCGGCCCCTGCAAAGCCGGCAGGAGGGAAGGACCACCAGATTTCTTTGCGTATTGTACTCGCACTCAGATAGCGGGCATTCTGGCGGAAAGACCATTGCTCATTGAACAAGTGCTCATACTCATAACCGGCCGACCAGAATTCCCGATCGAATACGTCCCAGTCTGGATGCCCCAGTGAGTGGCTGGTATCCAGCTGCCCATTGGGGTGCTTCAGCAGGGTGCCCGCGGCAGGAAGCCCCGTCTGGAGCTCCGTATCATCCTTCTGATATTGGGCAAGTAGCGTCAGTGTATCGCGATCCGATAGATCAAAGGCAATAGAAGGTGCTAGGTAAATGCGATCGTCCGAGACATTGTCAGTCTGAGTATCGGCATCGCGCACCAGAACCACCATCCTCCCCCGAACCGAGCCATCGTCGGTCAATGGGCCAGACACGTCCATGGAGGCCTGTCGGCGGTCATGGGAACCATACGACAGATTGACCTCTCCTTGTGGGGTATCCGTGGGTCGCTTGCTGACTAGATTCACCAAGCCTCCGGGGACATTCTCCCCATACAGTACCGAAGTCGGCCCCTTGATCACCTCGACCCGCTCCAGCCCGTATGGCTCCGCCGAAGTGGTGTAAGCATTGGGCTGTACCCTCAGGCCATCGCGATAAGTACCGTAACCATAATCGCGCGCATTGACGCCGCGGATACGAAAGATATCGCCAGCCAAGGCATCATGAACGCCATAGGAGACGGGAGAGACGCCCGGTATATACATCAGGATGTCAGATAGAGTCTGCGCCCCCTGATCCTCAATCATGTTACGGGTGACCGAGGAAACGGATCGAGGGGTCTCAGATATAGGAGTATCGGTCTTGGTACCCGTCATACTCCGATTCGCTCGGTATCCGGCATCGGGCCCAAGGGGGCCTTCCCTTTCTGCCGTGACCAGAATCTCGTTCAGTTCGGTGGCCTGCTCCTCTTCCTCAGCAACCGCATGACCCGATGTCGCGGTTACCAAGGCAACAACCAAGCTTCCCCGGCAGACCAACACACATTTTTCTTTATAGTTCATAACTACTTTCCCATTGAATGACAAAATTCAAAAGCATTACGATAAAACGCAATCTAAATGATAATTATTTTTATATAAAAAGCAACTCGATTACTGCTATTTTCAACCGTGCCACGACCGTGACTACTCCAATATTTTATTTTCCTTGCCTTCTGAAGCACGTGCATCGCCCAACAGATAACCTGCTTGCCGTGCCAGTTGCTCTAGGAAGACGGGGTGCCGAACAATACCCATATGATCCGTATCCAACCAGACAGAACTTGAGAGAGAATGTCCGATCGCCTGGGCCAGCAACACTTCGGCATTCTCGTTGCTTTCTGGTGATTGAGACGCCCACCAGGCATGCACAGGTGCGTGCAACAGGCGAAGCCGATCATGCCCAAGGGCGAGATGGCGCAAGTGCTGTTCCACGGCAAGAAGCTGTTGCCAATCGTCCTGTTGCTGACCGTCCGGTATATTGCCCGATTCCGCATAGGCCTCGTCCTGTCCTGCACCGGGTACGTAGCCATCGATCAATCCGACGAAGGCCACGGTTTTACCCAGCCGCTCCAACAACGCGGCCATTTCCAGCGCAAGGGTACCGCCCATGGACCACCCCAGCAGGTAGTACGGCCCTTTAGGCTGCTGTTCCAGCACTGCCCGAACATAGTCCCGCGCCATATCCACCAGGGAGGTATCGCGCCAACTCGGCTCCTGAACCTGCCGGTTCTGCAATCCCCAGATGGCCCACTCCGGCACAAGCTTCGCGGCTAAAGGGTAATAACCAACCACTGTGCCGCTCACCGGATGAGGGCAAAATATGGCTGGCCCCCTGTCGTTACCTTCCGCCAAACGAAGTAATGGATTGAGCCTTCCCTTGTCTTGCTCTGTTTCTCGCTGAAGGGAAACAGGCACCTTCCTTTGATGTGAAGGTGCCGGTGTGGCAGCGATCAGCGCTTCCAGCGATCGACCAATTGCCTCCATCAATCGCTGCACAGTATGTGCATGATATCGCTTGCCACTATAGCGACAGGTGAGAGACAGCTCTCCCCGATGAATCTGGCCATTGATTTCTAGTTCCCAATTCAATGGACTCCATGGATCCACCAGTTTTCCTGGGGACTCCGGGGCAAGCTGGAATCTGCTGTCCGCCAAGCTCTCATCCAGTTGCCCCAGATAGTTGAAGGCCAGCCGAGGGGTGGGAGCCCGTGATAGCCGTGCGCGAACCTCAGGTTTACCGAGATAGCGCAGTGCACCAAAGCCTATTCCTTTTCCGGGCACTGCCGCCCTCCGTTGGCGAATGAGTTCCAGAGTATCTGCAGGGCTACCGGTAGCTCTGAGCCGCAGAGGATAGAGGCAGGTAAACCACCCCAGGGTTCGACTCAAATCGAGAGTGTCATCCAAGGGTTCCCTGCCATGCCCTTCGACGGCTACCAGCGGTTGCTCCAGGCCGCCCCAGTCTCTTAGCCCTTCGGCCAGCGCCGTCAGGAGCATGTCATCGATTCCAGCCTTGTGGATAGCCAGAGTTTCCCGCAACAATCGGCGAGTTGGATCCGCTGACAGCCGCCATTCACACTCACCGACATCGATCGCGGCATTGCGCCCCTGTGGATCATCGACAGGCCAGGAGTCATCGCCCGAGACAATTTCCAACCAGTCATCCAGCTCCTGATCCCACGCCCCCTTGGCTGCTCGATCAGAAAGATGGTTCGCCCATTGCTGGTAACTAGCACAGGGTAGTCCAGGTTCGGGATCGAGCCCTGCCTCGATCTGGCGATAAATTCGATCCAGATCTTCCAGGAGAATGCGCCAGGACACCCCATCCACAATCAGGTGATGGATGCTCAGCAGTAGTCTCTGCTCGCCCCCAGGCAGGTTCATCAACAGCAGGCCAGCTAGTGGTCCGTGCGACAGCTCGAAACTCCCGTGAACCTCATCACAGACCGCAGGCACCTGCTCAACACTTTCTAGCTCAACCACCCGCAAGATCCGTTCCGCCGATTCAGTCTCGCGATAGAAGGCCATCCACTGTTCATCTTGCTGATAGAATCCGAGTCGTAACCCATCGTGATGGTCGATCAGGGCCTGGACGGCCTGGAACAAACACCGCGGATCCAAGGAGCGCTTGACCCTTAGCAACAGTGCTTGGTTCCAGTGAGAACGATTGGACATCGGCTGATCGAAGAAATGAGCTTGGATCGGCGTCAGCGGCAAGTCGCCACCCACTGGCTCGACTCGTGCCGGAATAACGTCCAGCGGCTCCAAAGCCGTTGCCATCTCGACCAAGCGGGGTTTGAGGAATACATCCTTGGGTGCCAAATGCCAACCAACCCGACGCAGGCGAGTAATCAACCCCAGGGACTGAATGGAATCACCTCCCAGCTCGAAGAAACTATCATTACGGCTAATATCATCGTGACCAAGCACCATTTGCCACAGCTCCGCCAGTGCCACTTCCACTTCCCCCTGTGGAGGTGCGTACCTCGGACTGCTAACAGGTTCCGGCTCAGGCAAGGCCTTGCGGTCTACCTTACCGTTGGCATTCAGCGGCAGTTCCTCAAGCATCACCACGACTCCCGGCACCATATAATCCGGCAACTTTTGCCCTAGTCGCTCACGCAGTAAAGCGGTATCAAGCTCACTGTTAGCCTGGGGAACCACATAGGCTACCAGCCTAGAACCACCGGGGCCTTCGTGGGCGACCACCACCGTCTCGCGAACCTCCGGCTGAGAGAGCAGTTCGGCTTCGATCTCGCCCAGTTCGATACGCAGGCCGCGGATTTTCACCTGGTGATCGAGGCGGCCGAGATATTCGAGCTGGCCATCCTCCCGCCAGCGTACCAGATCGCCGGTACGGTAAAGGCGTTCGCCCTCTGTGAACGGATCAGCGACAAAGCGCTCCGCCGTAAGATCACTGCGATTGAGATATCCACGGGCCAGGCTTACCCCGCCCAGGTACAACTCTCCTGCGACACCCTGTGGTACCAGATTGAGTTCCCCATCCAAGACGTAGGTACGGGTCCCGCTAATGGGTCGCCCAATGGGGATCTGTCGGTGGGCGTCATCACGGCACCACCAGTGAGTGACATGAATGGTGGTTTCGGTGGGGCCATAAAGGTCGTGCAGGTTGGCACCGTCGAGACATTCAGCCACATCCTGCTGCAGCGTGGCTGGAACGGCCTCGCCACCGCACATAATATGCTTGAGTCGCGTCTTGGCCTTCACATCAGGATAGGTCAGGAAGGCCTTGAGCATTGAGGGCACAAAGTTGAGCGTGGTGACGCCGTGCCGCTGAATCAGCCCGATGATGCGCTCTGGATCTCGATGGTCGCCTGGTTGGGCGATCACCAAACGTGACCCGACACTTAGTGGCCAGAAAATCTCCCACACAGAGACATCAAAGCCGAACGGCGCCTTGTGCAGTACGGCATCGGTATCGGTGAGTTGGTAGGTCTCCTGCATCCAGACCATGCAGTTGGTCAGGGCATCATGGCGGATGGCGGCCCCCTTGGGCCGCCCGGTGGAGCCCGAGGTGTAAATCACGTAGGCGAGGTGCTCGCCGTGCAGCGCCACCGCGGGATTGGTAGAGGCGTGATGTGCCACGTCCAGCCGATCCAACTCCACAACGCTGAGTCCATCCGCTACCGGCAATGATTCGCGCAAGTGGTGCTGAGTCAGCAGCAGCTCGATGCCACTATCTTCGGCGATGAACGCCAACCGCTCCGAGGGATACTCAGGATCCAGCGGCACATAGGCACCACCCGCCTTAAGAATCGCCAGCAGCCCCACCACCATATTGATGGAACGCTCCACGGCGATACCCACTCGGGTCTCAGGTTTTACGCCTAGGCCGATCAGATAGTGGGCCAACTGGTTGGCGCGGGCATTGAGTTCAGCATAGGAAATCTGTCGATCATCGAAGATCAGTGCCGTGGCCTTGGGCTTCGCCGCTGCCTGGCGCTCGATCAAGCAGTGTATCGGTTCGTCTTGCGAGTGACATTCTTCGTTTACCCCCCATTGTTGTAACTGGCCGCGCTCTCGGTCACTCAGCAAATCTATATCGCACAACAACCGTTGCGGGCACTCGGCCAAGGCCTTTAACAACACCAACAATTGATCCGCCATCCGCACGACAGTTTCTGAATTGAAGATATCAGTCGCATAGTTTAGATGGCCTGTAATGTGACCGTTCTCATCTTCCTGAGTCCCCAGCACCAGATCAAAATGGGCATTCTCCACGGGTGCAGCCAATGGCTCGCAACACACGCTACCCATTCGATCCAACGGACGATGGTCGAAGACCTGATGGTTGTAGCCCACCTGGAACAGCGGGTTATGGCTAAGGCTACGTTCGGGCTGTAAGGCCTCCACCAACTGCTCGAACGGTAGGTCAGCGTGCGCATGCACTTCACGGGTACGCTTGCACACATGGGCCAGCAGATCGCTGATCCGGTCACCAGGCTCGGTCTCTGCGCGCAGTACCAGAGTATTGACAAAAAAACCGATTATCCCCTCGGTGCCAGGCTGATGACGCCCAGCCACGGGGACCCCGATGCGCAAGTCTCGCTGACCACTGAGGCGATGTAACAGGGCTGCGAAGCCGGTCAGGATCAGCATAAACAGGGATGCCTGCTGATCCCTGGCTGATTGGCGCAGTTGATCGACCAGTTCTGGGGGAAAGTTGAAGGTATGCTGAGCCCCACTACCATACCGCTGGGCCGGGCGCGAGCGATCGGCAGGCAGATCCAGGGGGGGGTGCTCATCGCCTAGCTGTGCCTTCCACCAGGCCAATTGACGTTCCAACTCTGCACCCGACAACTGTTCTCGCTGCCAAATGGCATAGTCGGCATACTGGGTCGCCAAGGGTTCGGCTTGCACCGGCTCCCCGAGCGATTCGCTGCGATAGAACGCGACCAGTTCCTCCAGCAGCACCTGCATGGACCAGCCATCGGAGATGATATGATGCATACATATCAGCAGACACCATTCACGCTCGCCCACCTGAACCAAGGCCCCCCTCCAAGGCGGCAAGGCTTCCAGATCGAAAGGGCGCCGACTGACATCCCGGAACCGCGCTTCAACGACGGCCTCCGTATCGCCGGCAAAGCGGAGATCATGCCGCTCGATGGGCACGTCTATCGTCTCCAGTACCCGCTGCTGCGGAGTCCCGTCCTCGCCATGGCAGAAACAGGTGCGCAGGGACTCATGCCGCACGATCATCTTCTCGAACGCCGCAATCAGGGCCTCTTCATCCAAGTCTCCCTGCAGCCTCATGCCGGAAGGCAGATGGTAGGCACAACTATCAGGTTCCAATTGCGCCAGGAACCACAGGCGCTGTTGCGCAAAGGACTGAGGCGCCAGTTGGCCGCGTACAGCAGGTTGCAAGGCAGGAGTTTCCTCCACCGGCACTCGCTCCAGCATCGCGGCTAATGTCGCCAAAGTTGCTGACTCGAACAGTACGTTCAAAGGCAAGGTCTTCTTCAAGACCTTCTGAATACGATGAACCAGATGTACTCCGAGTAGAGAGTGGCCACCAAGGCTGAAGAAGTTGTCACGACGCCCGACCCGCTCAACTTCCAACACCTCCTGCCAGAGCTCGACAAGCCGGCACTCGGTCTGCGTTTGCGGTGCCTCGTAATCGGCCCCTTCCATTGCGGGGATGGGCAGAGCCTTGCGATCCAGTTTACCGTTGGCCGACAAAGGGAATGTCTCCAACGTGACGATATGCGCTGGCACCATATAATCTGGCAGATAGTGCCTGAGTTCGGCTTGCAGGGCATCGAGATCCACATCCGAGCCCTGCGCATAGCCCACCAGCTGTCCCTGGTGCGCCACCACCACGGCCTCGCCAACATCAGGTCGAGAACGCATCACGACCTCTATTTCTCCCAACTCGATCCGTAGGCCCCGTAGCTTGATCTGGTAATCCAGCCGTCCCAGATATTCGAGTGTACCGTCGCGACACCAGCGGGCTAGGTCACCACTGCGATAGAGGCGTTTGCCCTTTTCAAAAGGACTCGGAATGAAGCGCTCCGCAGTCAGTTCCGGCCGACCGTGGTATCCCTCGGCCAACCCTGCACCTCCGATGTAAAGCTCGCCAGCTACGCCGATCGGCTGAGGCGCCAAGCGGCTGTCCAGAATATGAATCTGCAGGTTGCCGATGGGCCTGCCGATTGGAACGGTAGTGCGCTCATCTTGACCGCAGATCCAATGCGTGACATCGATGGCCGCCTCAGTCGGACCATAGAGGTTATAGAGTTCCGCCTGCGGCAAATCCTCCAGCGTTCGATCCTGCACGTCTTTCGGCAAAGCCTCACCACTACAGACGATGCGGCGCAGGGAATCGCAACCGGACAGATCCTCCTGGGCCAGGAACACCGCCAGCATTGACGGCACGAAATGAAGCGTGGTCACCGACTCCTGGCGAATCAACTCCATCAATTTCTTCGGCTCCTGGTGGACACCAGGCTGGGCAACGACTAGGCGTGCTCCCACCATCAATGGCCAGAAGAATTCCCACACCGACACATCGAAACTGTACGGAGTCTTCTGCAGTATGCTGTCGTATTCCTTCAGCGAATAGGCTGACTGCATCCACTGCAACCGGTTGTATAGAGCCCCATGGGTGTTCGCCACCCCCTTCGGCTTGCCGGTGGAACCAGAAGTATAGATCACATAGGCACGCTGCTCAGCGGACAAAGGGACATCGGGCGCAGTTGTCGGCCGATCGGACAGATCGATTCGATCCAGGTTGATGGTCATCAGACCATGCGAGACCGGTAACCGATCCAGCACGGCATCGTGGGTCAGCAACAGCGCGACACCGGCATCGGTCAGTACCTGTTGCTGCCGAGTTTCAGGATGATCCGGATCGATGGGAACATAGGCGGCCCCCGCCTTGTGGATGGCATACAGGGCAACCACCATCTCGATGGAGCGCTCGGCGGCAAGGCCCACCAGCGCCTGGCGACCTATCCCCTGTGCCAGCAGGTAATGGGCGAGCCGGTTTGCCGCCCTGTCCAGTTCGGCATAGCTCAGACGTTGCCCACCGCAGACCAGGGCTTCGCGCCCCGGATGGAGCATCGCCTGCCGTTCGAACAGGCGATGCACCGGCTGCGGCTTACCGTAATCCACGCCGGTATGGTTCCAAGCGCTCAGTTGCTGACGCTGATCCTCGTCGAGCAGATCGTAATCGCAGACGATGCGTTCCGGAGCCACCACCACTTGCTCCAGCAGACACTCGAACTGCACGTGAAAATACTCGATGGTCTCGCTGTCGAACAGGTCGGTGGCATAGTTCCAACTGCCCGTCAGCACGCCGTCGCCGTCTTCCTGGGTGTTGAGCGCCAGATCGAACTGGGTCGTGCCGTTCTCCAGCTCTAGCACCTCTGCAACTAGTCCAGGCAGATGCACCTGATAGTCGTCGTCATGACGCTGATGATCAAAGAGTACCTGGAATAATGGGTTATGACTGAGGCTACGCTCCGGTTGCAACGCCTCCACCAGTTGTTCGAACGGCAGATCCTGATGAGCCTGGGCGTCGATGGCAGCCTCACGGACGGACTCGAGTACCCGCCCAAAGGTCGAGGTGGTATCCATCTCGCAACGCAGCACCTGGGTGTTGACGAAGAAACCGATCAAGTCCTCGGTTTCATGGCGGTTACGCCCGGCGATAGGCACGCCCACTCGCAGGTCGGACTGTCCGCTCAGGCGATACAACAAGACCTGATAGGTGGCCAGCAAAACCATGAATGGTGTCGCATTATGGGCAGCGGCAAGCGCATGCACCTGCTCCGCCAAGGGCCCGTTCAGCGTGAAACGATGACGAGCGCCCAGGAAACTCTGGCGTGCCGGTCGCGGCCGATCCGTTGGCAATTCCAGTACCGGATGCTCATCGCCCAGTTGATGACACCAGTAATTCAGTTGCCGATCACCTTCCCCCCCGGCAAGCCACTCCCGCTGCCAGATGGCAAAATCCGCATACTGGATCAGCAATGCACCCAGAGGCGACTCTTCGCCCCGACAGGCCGCCCCATACAAGGCACTGAAATCTCTCAGCAATACCGATACGGACCAGCCATCGGAAATGGCGTGGTGCATGCAAATCAACAGTCGCCATTCCTGTTCACCCGTCTTGACCAGCCCCACCCGCCACAGGCACTCCTCCGCCAGGAGGAAGGGTCGGCCCATGAATTCCTGGGCATGGAGACGCAAGGCTTTTTCGATATCGCCGGATTCACTCAAGTCAGCTCGTTCGATGTTCACCGGTGCGGGGGCATCAATCACCTGCCGGGGCACCGCCATGTCCTCGGGAGGCGCCACCAGGCGCGTCCGCAACACGGCATGGCGTCGCGCTAGATCATCGAAAGCCTGCTGGAGCGCTTGCTCATCCAGCGCTCCTTTCAAACGCAGCATACCCGGCAGATGATACGCCGAGGAATTTGGCTCGAGCTGATTCAAGAACCAGAGGCGCTGCTGGGCAAAGGACTGCGGCGCCTGGTTCAGCCCAAGATTACTCAGCCTATTCTCGCCCTGCAGTGTTTCTAGCTTGCCAAGACAAGTGGCAAGATCTTTCAGTATTGGCGTGTCAAAAACACTACGCACAGGTAATTCAATATTTTGCTCTCTACGAACACGCGAGGTCAGTCGAACCACCAATAGCGAATGACCACCTAACTCAAAGAAGTTATCGTGACGACCCACTCGCTCGATGCCAAGCATTCCAGACCAGATTTGCGCCAGAGTCTCTTCCATTTCACCCTGAGGTGGTTCGTACTTCGGACTGCTGACAGGTTCCGGCTCAGGCAAGGCCTTGCGGTCTACCTTACCGTTGGCATTCAGCGGCAGTTCCTCAAGCGTCACCACGATTCCCGGCACCATATAGTCCGGTAACTTTTGCCCTAGTCGCTCACGCAGTAAAGCGGTATCAAGCTCACCGTTAGCCTGGGGAACCACATAGGCTACCAGCCTAGAACCACCGGGGCCTTCGTGGGCGACCACCACCGTCTCGCGAACCTCCGGCTGAGAGAGCAGTTCGGCTTCGATCTCGCCCAGTTCGATACGCAGGCCGCGGATTTTCACCTGGTGATCGAGGCGGCCGAGATATTCGAGCTGGCCATCCTCCCGCCAGCGTACCAGATCGCCGGTACGGTAAAGGCGTTCGCCCTCTGTGAACGGATCAGCGACAAAGCGCTCCGCCGTAAGATCACTGCGATTGAGATATCCACGGGCCAGGCTTACCCCGCCCAGGTACAACTCTCCTGCGACACCCTGTGGTACCAGATTGAGTTCCCCATCCAAGACGTAGGTACGGGTCCCGCTAATGGGTCGCCCAATGGGGATCTGTCGGTGGGCGTCATCACGGCACCACCAGTGAGTGACATGAATGGTGGTTTCGGTGGGGCCATAAAGGTCGTGCAGGTTGGCACCGTCGAGACATTCAGCCACATCCTGCTGCAGCGTGGCTGGAACGGCCTCGCCACCGCACATAATATGCTTGAGTCGCGTCTTGGCCTTCACATCAGGATAGGTCAGGAAGGCCTTGAGCATTGAGGGCACAAAGTTGAGCGTGGTGACGCCGTGCCGCTGAATCAGCCCGATGATGCGCTCTGGATCTCGATGGTCGCCTGGTTGGGCGATCACCAAACGTGACCCGACACTTAGTGGCCAGAAAATCTCCCACACAGAGACATCAAAGCCGAACGGCGCCTTGTGCAGTACGGCATCGGTATCGGTGAGTTGGTAGGTCTCCTGCATCCAGACCATGCAGTTGGTCAGGGCATCATGGCGGATGGCGGCCCCCTTGGGCCGCCCGGTGGAGCCCGAGGTGTAAATCACGTAGGCGAGGTGCTCGCCGTGCAGCGCCACCGCGGGATTGGTAGAGGCGTGATGTGCCACGTCCAGCCGATCCAACTCAACAACGCTGAGGCTATCCGCTACCGGCAATGATTCGCGCAAGTGGTGCTGAGTCAGCAGCAACTCAATGCCACTATCTTCGGCGATGAATGCCAGCCGCTCCGTGGGATACTCCGGATCTAGCGGCACATAGGCGCCACCCGCCTTGAGAATCGCCAGCAACCCCACCACCATCTCGATGGAACGCTCCATGGCGATACCCACTCGGGTCTCAGGTTTTACGCCTAGGCCGATAAGGTAGTGAGCCAACTGGTTGGCGCGGGTATTGAGTTCGGCGTAGCTGAGTGACTGATCGTCAAATACTAGCGCCGAGGCCTCTGGGGTTGCCTCAGCCTGCCGTTCAATTAGGTGATGGATTGGCTGGGCAGCGGGATGCCGTTGTGTGTTTACACCCCATTCCTGTAATTTTAACCGTTCAGCTTTATCTAGCAGTTCGATATCACTCAACGCGCGTTCAGGCATCTCTGCCAGCGCCTGAAGGATGACCGTATAGTGCTGAGCTAAACGCTCAATAGTGGTTGCATCAAACAGCTCTTCTGCATAAACGAAGCTTGCCTCCAGGCAACCATCCATGCGCTCTACCACATTTAGCGTCAGTTCTAGCTGTGCTCTTCCCTGTTCCAGCGGCCAGGTGCTGAGTTCCAGTCCTGGTAACGACTGCAGCGATCCATGATCTTGCTGTTGATAGTTGAACATTACCTGGAACAGCGGTGTGTGACTCAAACTACGCTCTGGCTGCAGTGCTTCCACTAATTGCTCGAACGGCAGATCCTGATGCTCTTGTGCCCCCAGTGCTGCGCGTTTGCCCTGTTCCAGCGCCTCGGTCAAGCTCAGGCGACCATATAACGTATTGCGCAGTACCTGGGTGTTGACGAAAAGCCCCACCACTCCTTGGGCTTCCGTCCGGTGGCGGTTGGCGATTGGCACACCGACCCGGATATCTTCCTGCCCGGTATAGCGATACAGTAACGCCTGGAAGCCTGTCAGTAGTGTCATAAACAGGGTGGCACCCTGCGACTGGGTTCGCTTGCGCAGCCCATTTATCAGTGACTCTGGGAGCACCATGTGGTGGCGCGCAGCGTGATAATACCCATCGTTGCGGCGCGGACGATCGGTCGGTAACTGCAGTACCGGGTGTTCGTCGCCAAGTTCCCTCTGCCAGTAGTCGAGCTGGCGCTCTTTCTCGCCAGCCTCCATCCATTGACGCTGCCAGAGTGCATAATCAGCGTACTGAATCGGCAGGACTGGCGGCTGCCATGTCTCACCTGTTACCCGAGCGGAGTAGTCCGCAGCAAACTCATCGATGATCAACTGCATCGACCAGCCATCGGAGATGATGTGGTGCATTACCACCACCAACAGGTGCTCCTCTTCAGCTAAACGCAGTATCCCCACGCGCAAAAGTGGCCCCTGCTCCAAATCGAAAGGATCATTGCAAAGCAGAGCAACCTGATTCTCTATCGCCACTTCGCGTTCAGCCTTCGGCATGTTAACTAAGTCAACTTCATGACATGCGAAGCTGCTCTCGGCCTGCACCACTTGCATCACCTCGCCTGCACCATCATCACGAAACACCGTGCGCAATGCTTCATGACGAGATATCAAAGCGGCGAAGCTACCCCACAGTGCGTCAGAGTCAAGCCCCCCCTTAAGAGACAGAGCTCCCGTAATGTGGTAAGCGCTGCTTTGGGGATCCAAGCGCCACAGAAACCACTGGCGAAGTTGGGCATAAGAGGGTGAGCAAGTTGTCTGTTGTGATACAGGGCGAGAAAGAATTGGGAACTGGCCAATGCCAAAGCCCTGAGAACGTATCTTTTCGTAAACTACTCGGCGCTGCTCGGCATGCAATCCGGCAAAACGTTCCGCAATACGATGTGTATCGATGTTACTCATTGAACGGTATCCATGCTGTCGATAAAGGAATTAATATCGGAGAGCGACTGCTCTAAGGAGTACCCGCTGCTTAGCGTAGCAATACACTCTGCTAGATCGCGCAACAGTGGTTTCTTAAACACCTCGGATAGCTGGAGCTCAACTTGCATATCAGCTTGAACACGAGCCACCATCTGCGCAGCCAACAGCGAGTGCCCACCGTGATCGAAGAAGTTGTCATAACGACCCACCCGTTCGACACCAAGGACTTCAGCCCAGACCATCGCCAATGCTTCTTCCACCTCGCCTTGAGGAGGTTCGTACTGCGATCCAATGTCTAAGCTCAACTCGGGTAGCGCCTTACGATCTACCTTACCGTTCGGGGTTAGCGGCAGTGCATCCAGAGTGACTATCACCCCAGGCACCATATAATCTGGTAACTTTTGCCCTAGCGTTTCGCGTAGAAAGGTGGTATCGAGTTCAACGTCGGCTTGGGGAACCACATAAGCCACCAACCTAGAACCGCCTGGCCCCTCTTGGGCAACCACCACTGCCTCGCGTATCTCCAACAGGGCTAGCAGTTGAGCTTCGATATCGCCTAGCTCAATACGGAAACCGCGCACTTTGATCTGATGGTCAATTCGTCCCAAGTACTCAAGCTGACCATCCTCCCGCCAACGCACTAGATCACCGGTTCGATAGACTCGTTCGCCCGCAATAAAGGGGTCGGCCACGAAGCGTTCCGCCGTCAGCTCAGCACGGCCTAAGTAACCCCGCGCCATGCCCACGCCGCCTAGATACAATTCCCCCGCTACTCCGGGTGGAGCGAAGTTGAGCGCACCATCCAGAACGTACAATTGCGTCGCGGCGATAGCGCTTCCCAGGAAAACCTGACTGTCTTTCACTCGATCCGTTGCTGACCAAATCGTGGTTTCAGTGGGGCCGTACATGTTCCACAATTCGATCCCCTGAGCTTGCAGATCCTCAGCCAAATCAGGTGGCAAAGCCTCACCACCGCATAGCCCCTTAAAACCTTCCGATAGCGGAGCCGTCGTCCATGGCCAGCCTGACGAACGTAGCAACCGCCAGCCGGAGGGTGTCGCCTGCAGAACCGTCGCTTTTTCCTGGTTGAGTAATTCACCCAAGGCTCTGCCATCTCGAGTCGTCTCGCGGCTCGCCAGTACAACCCTTGCTCCGCTGATCAATGGCAGATACAGCTCAAGGGCGGCAATATCGAACGACAGTGAGGTCACCGCCACCAGGATATCGTCTGGGCTTAGGCCTGGGGTTTCCTGCATGCTGAATAAGAAATGGCTAAGCGCATGATGGCGCACCATCACTCCCTTGGGCCGTCCGGTGGAGCCTGAGGTGTAAATGACATAGGCGAGGTGCTCACCATGGAGGGCTACTTCAGGATTATTCGAGGCATGGTGCGCTACTTCTAGACGATCCAGCTCGATAACACTCAGACTCTCAGCTACCGGCAACGTATCGCGAAGATGCTGCTGGGTGAGCAGCAGCTCGATGCCGCTGTCTTCGACCATATAGGCAAGTCGCTCGGCGGGGTAATCCGGATCCAGCGGCACATAGGTGCCCCCGGCCTTAAGAATCGCCAGCAGCCCTACCACCATCTCGATGGAGCGCTCCACTGCGATGCCCACTCGGGTTTCGGGGCGCCCCCCCAGGTCGATTAGATAGTGCGCGAGGCGATTGGCGCGGGTATTGAGTTCGACATAGCTGAGTGACTGCTCTTCAAATACTAATGCAGTAGCCCCGGGCGTTACTTCGGCCTGGCGTTCGATCAACTGATGGATTGGCTGGGCATCGGGATACCGCTGTGTGTTTACGCCCCATGCCTGTAATTGAAACCTCTCGTCGTCATCAAGCAGCTCGATATCTCTCAACACACGCTCCGGCATCTCTGCCAGCGCCTGTAGAATGACGATATAGTGCTGTGCCAAACGCCCAATGGAGTTGGAATCAAACAGCTCTTCTGCATAAACAAAACTTGCTTCCAGGCAACCGTCCGTACGCTCTATCACATTTAGCGTCAGTTCGAACTGCGCCTCTCCCTTCTCAATTGGCCAGATGCTCAGTTCCATCCCTGGTAGTGTCTGCAGCGCGCCATGATCCTGTTGTTGATGATTGAACATCACCTGGAACAGAGGAGGGTGGCTCAAGCTACGCTCAGGCTGCAGCGCTTCGACCAGTTGCTCAAATGGCAGATCTTGGTGGTCTTGTGCGCCCAGCGCTGCGCGCTTGCTTTTCTCTAGAGCATCAACCAAGCTCGAATGATCACTCAATTGGTTACGCAGCACCTGGGTATTAACAAAGAACCCAACTACCCTTTGAGTTTCCCTGCGATGGCGGTTAGCGGTCGGCACACCTACCCGGATATCTTCCTGCCCGGTATGACGATACAACAGTGCCTGGAAGCCCGTGAGTAATGCCATGAAAAGGGTAGCCCCCATCTCCTGTGACCGCTGACGTAATCCACTCACTATCGACTCAGGAAGCATTATTTCGTGGCGTGCTGCGTGATAGTGCCCATCGTTGCGACGTAGGCGGTCGGTCGGCAACTGAAGCACCGGGTGCTCATCTCCCAGCTCCGCCTGCCAATAGGCCAGTTGACGCTCTTTTTCACCCGCCTCCATCCACTGACGCTGCCATAGTGCATAATCGGCATACTGGATCGGCAAGGCGGCTGGCTGCCAGGCCTCTCCTGTCACCCGAGCACAGTAGCCTGCAGAAAACTCATCAATGATCAACTGCATCGACCATCCGTCGGAGACGATGTGGTGCATCACCACCACCAGCAAGTGCTCCTCATTGGCCAAGCGCAGGAGCCCCACCCGCAAGAGCGGCCCCTGCTCTAAATTGAAAGGTTCATTGCAAAGCCGAGCAACCTGATTCTCTATTGCCGTTTCACGCTTATCCTTCGGCATATGACTTAGATCAATCTCGTGCCATGCAAAATTACTCTCTGCCAGCACCACTTGCATCACCCCACCCTTACCATCATCACGAAACACCGTGCGAAGTGCCTCATGACGGGACACTATGTCGGTGAAACTATCTCTCAAGGCTTCAGGGCTAGGCGTTCCTTTGAGGGTCAGAGCACCATTAATATGGTAAGCGCTACTTTGAGGATCCATGCGCCAGAGAAACCATTGGCGCATTTGCGCGTAGGAAAGCTCGCTACTCTCCTGCTCCTTTCTCGGCACGATTGGTAACGTCGAAAAGTCGATACTCTGTTGTCGTAAAGCCTCAAGAAATACGCTCTGCTTGTCTCGTGGCAGGTTTGCGAAGCGCTCAGCAATCGTGTGTTTATTGAGTTCCATATCAGCTCTCCATTCCATCTAGTAGCGCTGCCATCTTTTCGAGCTGTGCGTTTTCCTCCTCTTTCGCACCTCCCCTGCTTTCCTGAATGGGCTCACACATAGAGGCCAATGTAGCGTGTTCGAAATAGCTGCGGAGAGGGAGACGTATATCGAAATGTTCTTCCACTTTAGATTGCACTTTAAGAGCCAACAGCGAGTGCCCCCCTAGCTCGAAGAAATTGTCGTGACGCCCTACCCGCTCGACACTCAGCACCTCGCTCCAAATCGCCGCTAGCGTCTCTTCCGTCTCACCTTGGGGTGGCTCATATTGCGCGCTACTGGCGAAGTCCGGCTCGGGCAATGCCTTGCGATCCACCTTGCCGTTGGGCGTTAGTGGTAAGGCATCGAGCATTACCACTAAACTTGGCACCATATAGTCGGGCAATACCTGCCCTAGACGCTCGCGTAGCTCTGCCGTATCGATCGACTCATGTGGCTGGGCGACGGCATAAGCCACTAACCTGGCGCCTCCTGGCCCTTCCTGGGCCACCACTACCGCTTCTCGTATAACATCGAATTCCACCAGCCGGGACTCTATCTCTCCCAGCTCAATGCGCTGGCCCCGTATCTTGACCTGCTGATCGGTGCGGCCGATGTACTCCAGCACACCATCAGTGCGATAGCGGGCCAGATCACCCGTCCGATAGAGCCGTTCTCCGGGCACTTCAGCATACGGGTTGGGCACGAAGCGATCCGCCGTCAGCTTCGGCTGATTCAGGTACCCCCGCCCAACACCGACACCGGCGACATATAGTTCGCCGCTCACCCCCATAGGTAATAGGTTTAATTGACTGTCGAGAACGAGTAGCTGGGTGTTATCAGCCGGTTTGCCGATCGGCACCACGGCTAAGTGCTCGTCATCGCCGCTTCGCAGCAAGTGCAGGGATACGTCATCGGCGCATTCTGCAGGGCCGTACGCATTGACCAATGGGATCGCCGGGTAGCGTGCGAACCATTGGCGGACTAGCTCAGACGTGGAGGCTTCGCCCGTGGGCAGCAGCCAGCGCAGTGCTAGCAGGTCGACTGGGGCAGTGTTCAACATTCCCTGGATCAGTGCGGGTACGCTTTGCAGTATCGTGACGCCGTTGTCGTGCGCATAAGGAAGCAACGCACTGGGGTCGCGTGCAATCTCATCAGGCACGATCTCGATGCTGGCGCCACACAACAGCCCCGCCAACGTTTGCCAGACGGAGATATCGAAACTCAGCGCTGCGGTCTGGGCAATGACATCGCTGGCCGACAGATCCAGGTAGGGAACCTTGCTCAATTGGTTGTTGAGCATGCCACGATGGCTAACGACGACACCCTTGGGTTCACCGGTCGAACCGGAGGTATAGATGATATAGGCGGCCTGATCAGGGTGAGCCGTTACAGCGGCATCCCCCTCTAGTCTTTCCGCCGTGACGAGATCCTCGAACACTATCATCCGCGGTGGGTTGGGCATGGATTCAAGCACAGTTTCGAGACGCGGTGTTTGCTCAGCAGTGGCGACTAGAACCGATGCATGGCTGGACGCCAGCATATCGGCGATACGCTGATCAGGAAGTCGGGTATCCAGCGCTAGATACGCACCGCCAGCCTTAAACGTACCCAGAATCATGCTTGGCAACGCTAGGCCGCGCTCGGCATGCAGGGCTACGACATTATCCTTCTTCACCCCTGCTTGCCGCAGTGCTTGGGCAATGCGATTGGAGGTGTCCTCTAGCTGATCATAAGTGAGTGTCTCTCCCTGATGGCGAACGGCAACTTGGCGTGGATGCTGTCGTACCTGCTCACGGAACAGGTCGATATAACCTCGCTCAAAGGGATAAGCAACCGACTGCCCTCTACATTGCGCCCGCTGTGTCTCCATCTCATTAACAGGCAATACGTCCAATTCATGATAGGGAGCATCAGGCCTGTCAATAATGTGCAAGAGAATTTGACGGAAGCCCGAGAGCAGCCTCTCGACCTCGGAATCGTCAAACTTACGGGCGTCGTAGGAGAGCTGCAGCATCAATTGCTCGCCAGGCACCACCACTACGGTCAAGGGGTAATTGGTGTGGGTGCGGTTGCCCTTGATAGACACATGAAGATCATGGATTTTCTCCGTTATGCTGGCATCTATCGGCGCATTTTCGAATACAAAGAGGCTATCGAATAGACTGCGTCCTTGTGACTGCTCTCCCAACGATTGAATTTCGACTAACGGTAGATGCTCGTATTGACGCATCTCCAGGTTTTTCGCCAATAGCCCATGCAGCCAATCAAGGACAGATGTTTGCGGCGAAGGGGCTGACACACGCAGAGGAATCGTGTTGATAAACAGCCCCATCGTCTCCTGTATGCCCTCCAGTTCTAGCGGGCGCCCAGCCACTGTCACGCCGAATAGGATGTCATCTACCTGGGAAAGCCGCCCTAACAGCAGTGCCCATGCCCCTTGTACGATCGTATTGACAGTCAATTGATGCTGTCGGGCAACGTTCTGTAGCTCTGCACTCTCATCGTGGGAGAGCGAGGAGAATACATCAGCCACCGTGGCAACACTGTCGTGCGAACCGTGCGGCTTAAGATAAGGAATCGGCGTTATCTCATCGAAACCTTCAAGCTCATGTTGCCAATAGTTGCGTAGCACATTGGCATCCTGCTGCTGTAACCAAGCGATAAAATCACGATACGGCCTTGGTTGCGTCAACTCGTGACTCGTCCCGAGACGATAGGCATCGTAGTAGTGGAAAAAATCGCTGAGCAACAGGGAGCGGCACCAGGCATCCATCAGAATATGGTGGAAACTCTGTACGACGTAGAACAGGTTCTCCGCCAGTTGAATAAGGCGTACCTTTAGCAATGGTGGCCGTTCCAGGTCGAAGCCATCATCAAGCTCCTGACGCAATAACACCGCCAAGCGCCGATCGGCCTCATCCTCGTCAATACCGCGCCAATCGATATATTCCACAGGTGAAGGAATTTGCCGATACACCACCTGCAACTGTATCTCTTCGGTTCGCCATACGAACCCTGTACGTAGAACCTCATACCGTTCGCCGACTCGCTGCCAGGCTTTCTCGAAAGCATTGACGTCGATAGGCGAAGCAAACCGGTAGCGATCCTGCATCATGTACATACCAGCGCCTGGATTGAGCAGGGTATGCAATAGCAGCCCTTGCTGCATCGGCGCCAACGGGTAGATGTCCTCAACATTGGCGACATCCAATCGCAAGCCGTCCAGTTGCCCTTGACTCAGCCCCGCCAGCGGGAAGTCCGAAGGCGTAGCACCACGAACACCACTAGCACAGTGCTCAATCAATGCCTCTAGCTGCATCTGGAAGCTTGCTTGCAAGGCACGCATCGTTGCCTCGCTGTGAATCTCACGACTGTAATTCCAGTCGAAGCGCAGTTGGCCATCTTGAACCCAGGCCACCACCTCAATCCAGGTACGGCGCTTGCTTTCCGGCGCGCGAGCCTGCCCTGCATTCTCTTTGGCGAGCCGCCAGGCCCCATCGCCCTGTAGGGAGCGATCCAACTGGCCTAGATAATTGAAGGTGACCTGGGGGTAGGCACCACTAACCAGCGCGGGCTCTTCTTTCAAATAGCGCAGCACGCCGTAGCCGAGCCCCTTTTCAGGCACTTGGCGAAGTTGTTCCTTGATGGCTTTTAGGCTTGTACCGGGCTCCGCATTACCTGGGCTCAGGCGAACCGGGTAGAGGGAGGTGAACCAACCTACGCTGCGACTGAGATCGACACCGTCGAACAGGTCTTCGCGACCATGACCTTCCAGTTCAATCAGTACGCTATCTCTCTCTGCCCATTGGCACAGGGCGCTCGATAGTGCAGTGAGGAGCAGGTCATCCACCTGGGTGCGGTAGGCTTTATGCACCGGCCCCAGCAGTTGCGTGGTCGCTTCGGTAGGCAAACTGCCAACGAGCGATGCGGTATCGGCGACGGTGTTGCTGCCATGTGGATTATGTGCGGGTAGGCTGGGCTCGGGCTCTTTGACAAGACTCTCCCAATAGGAGCATTGCTCAGCCAAAGCCTGCGATTTGGCATAGTCGGCCAGGGCACGCGCCCACTCATCTAGCGAGGTGGTGGCTGGTGGTAGATCGACTGTCTTGGCTGCACTTAACTGCGTGTAGGCCGTTTGCAGGTCATCGAGAATCACACGCCACGAGACGCCGTCTACCACCAGGTGGTGAGCCACTAGCAGCAATCGCCCGCCGCGCTCGCCTCCCAGTGCCATCCAGATGGCTCGGAACGGCCGCTCCAGGCTTAGGCTGTGTTGTGCAGCATCGGCGGCCTGGGTAATGGCCTGCGCCGGATCCGCATGGTCACTCAGATCCAGGTGCTCGAAGAGGTCATCGGCTAGCTTGCCATAGGCTTGTTGCCAGCGATCGTCGATGCGCTCAAAGCGCAGCCGCAAAGCGCCATGATGATCGACCACTGCCTCAATGGCACGCCGTAGCAGCGCGGCATCTACATCACTGGCCGCTTCCAGCATCAACGACTGATTCCAGTGGTGTGGCTCGGCAAAGTTCTGCTCGAAGAACCAGCGCTGTACCGGCAGCAGCGCAAAGGAAGCAGCCTTATTGGGCGCAGCCGCTTGTTTAGGAGCGGTAGCAGCTAGAGGCGTGGCCATCGCCGCCACTGCGGCAATGGTCTGCCCTTCCATCAACTGCTTGGGCGTTACCTTGTAGCCACGCTTACGCGAGCGCGCGACGATCTGCAGGCTGAGGATGGAGTCACCACCCAACTCAAAGAAGTTGTCGTTACGCCCCACCTGCTCGCAGCCGATCACGTCAGCCCAGACCTCTGCCAACGTCTCCTCCGCTTCTCCTTGGGGCGCTTCAAAGGTTTTTCCACTACCGGCTTGCACTGGCTCGGGTAATGCCTTGCGATCCAGCTTGCCATTGGCGGTTAGCGGCAGAGCCTCCAGCCGTACCAGGGCGCTGGGCACCATATAGTCCGGCACGCGCTCGCCAAGCTGCGCGAGTAACGCGTCGTCATCGACGTCGCTCCCGGCTGCCATCACCACATAGGCGTACAGTTGCGCGCGTCCTTCCTCATTTTCCCGCGCTACCACTTCGGCCTCCGAGACCCCTGGCTGGTCGCGCAGCAGGGCAGCGATCTCGCTCGGCTCCACCCGATAACCGCGAATCTTGACCTGATCATCCACACGGCCAAGGAACTCCAGGCTACCGTCGGCCAATTGGCGCACACGGTCACCGCTGCGATAGAGTCGCTCCCCCGCATGGAAGGGGCTGGCGACGAAACGTTCCGCTGTTTGTCCCAGCCGCTGTAGATAACCTTGAGCCAACCCAGGGCCACCCAAGTAGAGCTCGCCGGCAACGCCCTTCGGCACCGGATTAAGCCAGGGGTCGAGCACATAGGCCTGAGCATTGGCCAGCGGTTTGCCGATCGGCAGGGTGCTGGCAGCTCGATCGGCTATGTCGGCTTGCTGGGTGAGAATACCGACCGTGGTTTCCGTAGGGCCGTAGTGATTAAGCACCTGGCATTTTGGCTTGAGTTCGGCGATACGCGCCAGTAGCGCCCAGTCGGTCGCTTCTCCGCCCAGGATAAGGCGCTCGTGGGGAAGTACATCGGCCGGAGTTGCCGCACTCAGCAGCGCCCGCAGGTGGCTAGGCACAATTTTGAGCACACCCACCTGCTGTTCGCGCATATAAGCCGCAAAGGCATCTGGGTCGAAGGCGCAGTCGGGGGAAATAAGATGCAAGGTACGCCCGGTGCACAAGGCGCCAAACAGCACGGTATGGCCCAGATCCGCCGCTACCGTCGACACCATTGCCATGTTGCGGGCACCTTCTGGTAGCGCCAGAGCTTCCAGAACGCCCTGCACGTAATTGGCCAGCGCAGCGTAACTCACCGCCACTCCCTTGGGCTTGCCCGTGGAGCCAGAGGTATAGATCACATAGGCCGTCTGCTGGGGATGGATAACGGGTGGTTCGTGCTCTACTGCAACTGGAATATCATCGGCAAACGCCAGCTCCATTACCGGAATGTCATCGCTCCAGTCGCAAGCCATACTGCTCAGCATTAAGCGAGCGCCACTGTCAGCCAGTTGATAGGCCAAGCGCTCCGCTGGCAGTTGCGGATCAAGCGGCACGAAAGCCCCGCCCGCTTTGATTACGGCGAGGATACCGAGCACGTACTCGCACGAACGCTCAGCGTGAATGGCAACACGCACCTCGGAACCAACGCCTTTTGCGATTAGTGCCTGTGCCAGACTCTGGGCTTGGGCATCCAGGCTGGCATAGGTATAACGGTACTGCCCGTCGTTTACGGCTAGCTCATCAGCATGAGCTGCCACCACTTTCGACAGCAGGGTGGGTATAGCCTGAGTGAGAATCTCGCTTTGGTTTCCTTCCAACACGGAGATAGGCTCAGGTAGCGACTGCATCGCTATGTGAGACCGTGGATCAGCTACGACCTGCTCGGCCAGGAATCGGAATGCCTGGCAGAAACGCTCGATCGTATTGGCATCGAATAGCTCTGCGGAGTAAGCGAATAGACCTGCTATTCCCTCGGGCTCATCGCAAAAATCGAGACTCAGGTCGAAGTGGGCAATGCCCGTGAATACCTGCTCAGCTTGAACGGTCAGGCCAGCCACGTGGCGATCCGCCTGCCACATTTCCTGCTGAGTGCACTTCACCTGGAACAGTGGATGTACACCCGGTTGCCGTTCGAGTTGGAGCGCTTCGACTAACTGATCGAAAGGGACATCCTGATGCAGTTGGGCATCAATCAGGGTAGCGTTCACCTCATCTAACAAACGTTCGAAATTTCCAGTGGGATCAATCTGAGTGCGCAACACAACGACATTGATAAGGTACCCAATTAAGCCCTGAAGCTCGGTTTTATGCCGATTGGCAATCGGCGCCCCTACCTTGATATCTGTCTCACCGCTAAAGCGATGCAGGGTCAGCTTTAGTAGTGCCAAGATCACGGTGTAGAGCGAAACGCTTCGTTCACGAGCTAGGCTACGTAGCCGCTCGCTCAACTCATCGGTAAGCGTAAAGCGCAATCGGCCTTCACTCGGTGCGGACAGCGCTTGGCGTGGGCGATCCAAGGGCAATGCTAGCGGGGGATGATCCCCGGAGAGGCGTTCACACCAGTGGGCTAGTTGGCTCTGTCGCTCACTACTATGTCTCTCACTACTGTGCTGCTGACGCTGCTGCCAAACCGCATAATCTGCGAACTGTATTGGCAGTGGTGCAAGCTTGGCTTCTTGCTGTGTACACACACCTTCATAAAATGCGCATAGATCATCGATGAGCACCTGTACTGACCATCCATCCCCAGCAATGTGGTGCTGCACGACAGCTAACACATGGTGCTCCGTGGACAAGCGGTAGAGGGCGGCGGTTAAGGGAGGTGCCTGATCCAGGTCAAAAGGCTGCCGCGCCAGTTTAGTGAGTGCGTCATGCAGTGCCTGCTCCTGCTCAACCACGGTATCACCGGGCATCTCGTTACAGATCAACTCAGGATGCCAATCCTGCGCTAGCCGCTGAACAGGTTCTCCCGTCTCACTCAAGGGGTAGTAAGTACGTAAAATGTCATGCCGTTGCACCAGAGCCTCAATCGCAGCATTGAGCGCTGTTGGATCCAATACTCCCTTGAGGTGCAGTGCACCTGCCATATTGTAACCAGCGCTCTGGGGATCGAGTTGCCACGTCAGCCATAGGCTGCGCTGTCCTTCCGACAGCGGTATGTCGCCTTGACGCTGATCATCTTCAAGACGGGAGATGGCCATCCCTCGTTGATCCGATGGTGCCGCCAAACGTGCTTCGATAGCGTTAGCCATGGCAGACAAGCGCGGTTGCTCGAACAGCGCGTGCAGAGATAGCTCGACGCCCCAGTGATCACTGATGGCGGCGGCTAGGCGCACCGCCGCCAGAGAATTACCCCCGCTAGCAAAGAAGTGGGCATCTTTTCCCAACGGCTTTTCCTTGCCGTCCCCCAGCACCTGGTGCCAGAGCTTCGCCAACGCCTGCTCCGTTTCGCTTCCAGCTTCCGCAGTAGAGTGCGATGACTTTCCTCCGCCCTCAGCGTCACCACCGCTGACAAAACGCCCAAAGGCGTGAATGGCGTAGGCATCCAGGCTACCCGCTTCCCAGCCTTGGCGGCAGGCACTGCGCTGCAGTTTGCCGCTGGAGGTTTTGGGGAGGCCACCTGGGTTGAGCAGTAGCACTACAGAAAGTGGCTCGTGGCAAGCGCTCCCCACCGTCTCGCTTAGCGCTTCGACCAACTTCTCGGCGGGCACTAGTTTCTGTATGCCGCGGGAGACCTCTGCCGCGACGCCAATCCCCTCGGCGCCTTCAGGGGTGGTCACTGCAAAGGCCGCCACGCGCCCTTTGCGCACTGCTTCCACTTCCGCCTCGATAGCGCTCTCGATATCATGGGGGTAGACGTTATGGCCGCGCAGAATGATCAAATCCTTAATACGCCCGGCAATATACAGCTGCCCTTCGTGCAGAAAGCCCAGATCGCCGGTGCGCAGCCAGCGATCATCGCGAGCATCGTGGTTCTGTGCATCAGTATCATCGGTGCGCTGCCAACTGACCCCATCGCGGGTGACAAAGGCTTTCGCTGTTGCTTCTGGGTTCTGCCAATACCCGTGCGCCACGCTGGGCCCGTTGACCCAGATCTCGCCGACGTCACCACTGGGCAGCGAGTGAAGCCCCTCAGGATCGACAATATCGATTGCGTGACCGGGTTCCGGTGTACCGCAGCCCACCAGGGTGTTGCCTTCAACCGCTGAGGCAGCCTTTCCCTCGGCCAGAGACTGTTGAGAAAAAGCCGTGCCCACCACGCCCGTACCGCGCGAATTACAGCTAACCAATAGCGTCGCTTCGGCCAAGCCATAACAGGGTGCTGCGGTGTCAGCGGCAAAGCCCGCCGGGCGGAAGCGTTCGATAAAGCCAGTGAGGGTATCGTGGCGTACCGGCTCGGCGCCTGAGAACGCGACCCGCCAGCTGGATAAGTCGAGCGCCTCAAGCTGCTCGTCGCGGATACGCTCAAGACACAGCCGGTAGGCAAAATCGGGGCCACCGCTAATGGTACCCCGGTGGCGGGAGATCGCTTCCAGCCAGCGTACCGGCCGCTGTAAAAAGAAGGTGGGGCTCATCAATACCGCGGGAATGCCGCGATAGATGGGCTGCAGCAGGCCACCGATCAGCCCCATGTCGTGGTAAAGCGGCAGCCAACTGACGAAAACATCGTCGGCACCAATCGAGAAGCCTGTCTCGATAGCACGCTCGTTCGCCATCAGGTTGCCATGGCTGACCATCACCCCTTTGGGCGTGGCCGTGGAGCCTGAGGTGTACTGTAAAAAGGCGATATCACCACGCTTTGGGTGATGCTCGACCCAGTGTTCAGCGCGGCTCTCATCTACGGCATCCACAGGGATCAATTCCGCACTACCGAAGCCTTCGCTTGCAGATGCGACCACATCGATAATCGTTGTAGAGGTAAGCACACAGGCGGCCTGGGAGTCGGCGGCAATGGCGAGCAGGCGCGCCAGGTGCTGCTGCTTGGCCGACTCTGGAGGGAAGACCGGCACAGCAATCACCCCGGCATATAGGCAGGCGAAGAACGCCACCACATAGTGCTCATCGTTATCCAGCAGAATCAAGGCACGCTCACCAGCCGGGAACCGCTGCTGGAGTTCGCTGGCCAGGGCGCGGGAACGCCGCTCCAGGGTGGCGTAGTCAAGGGTGATCTCACCTTGAGCGTTCACTACAATCAGCGCCCTGTCACTGGGCCTTTCCCGGGCCAGACGACTTAAATGCTCGACATAGCTTCTAAAAACGTCGCTGTGGTTAGCAACGTTATGGGACGGGTGGCTGTTCATTGTCTGGGCGTGCCTTATATTCATATGCGTACCTGCTGGAACTCCTGGCCGTGGCGTGGGATTGAGCCGTTGTATTCAGTCTTTGGAGAGGTTGCCGTGGCCTTCCGCCATGGCGACGACGACTTTGCGCGGCCCTTTGAACGGCGTGCGTGCATGGGCGACCAGCATGTTGTCGAGCATCAGCACATCGCCTGCCTGCCAGGGGAACATCACCGTTTCGTCGGCCAGTACGCCGCGGATCTCATCGAAGATGGCATCGTCAATGGGGCTACCATCGGCAAAGAAGACGTTACGCGGCATGTCTTCAGGGTCGAGCAGCTCTTCCAGCGACTCTCGTACCTCTGGCTGCAGGTTGGAGACATGGAAAAGATGGCCTTGGTTGAACCACACCTGCTCACCGGTGACCGGGTGAGTCTCTATGCTTTGGCATAACTGGGTGGTACGCAGGTCGCCATCGGGCTTCCACTCACAGCGAATACCCGCGCGCAGGCAGAATGCCTCCACTTCAGCGCGGTCTTCGGTGTTAAACACCTTTTGCCAAGGCATATCGAAATCGCCGTAGTTGCGTACGTAGAGAATGCCGGGGGCAAAGCGCTCGCGGATCTCTGCGGGCATACGGCGGTAAATAGCGCGGCTATCAGCTATCGGCGTCTCTCCGCCTTCGGGGGAAGCGGTGACACAGTGGAACCAGATTTTCATCGGCCACTCGCGGGTGTAGGCCTGCTCATTGTGGAGGGGAATATGTTGATGAGCGGGATACTCGGTCGAGGTATAAATGCCTGACGAAACCGCTGAACGCGGTGTTGAGGCAAACTCATAACTCAGCAGCGGATGACCAAAGGCGGCAGCAAACTGCTGAAAATCGTCCACGGAGGGAACATCGAAGCCTCTTAGCAACACCCCGCCGACTCTGGCCACCAGCGCCTCAATATCCCCACGCAACTCGCCAAAGGCTTCCAGCAGTGGCTGCCCTGGGTAGGAGGGAGAAATCATAATGGGCAGCTCCGAATCAGCAGGCCCCTGACGTTTGGATATGGTGTTGGTTTGTTGCGTTGGTGTTGCGCTTTGGCTGTCCATTATTGATCTCCTAAAAATTCGTTGAGTAGCGTTTACCCTGAGCGTTTGCGTGGGAATAGCCTGAATCGATATAGCCCAGGGCAGCGGCATAGCCACTCGGCGCTGGCAGCGGCCATGCTTGCAAAGGTGATGAAACGGGAAGCGAGTGCTCAAGGTGATAGGTGTCTGGCGGCCCTAAAGAGGAAGTGATCGAGAGCGATCGCAAATGATCAGCAATGCCCAGGCCCAGGGCTTTGAGCACCGCCTCTTTAACCACCCAGCGCTCCATAAAGGGCAGTGCGTGGTCGAGCTGCTCACTCGGCGATAGCACCAGCCCTTGCAGCGGCGCCAGTTCGGCCTCGGATCGGCAGCGCTCAATATCGACCCCCACCGCGCCGCCGGGAACAATCGCGATCAGGGCGACATGGCCAGAGTGGGAGACATTGAAAGCAGGCCCACCAGCGTTTTCCAACGCTGGTTTTCCGTAAGCGTTCTGAGTGAACGCCAACTTTTCTGGCGCTATACCGGTGTGCGCTGATAGCAGTCGCCGCAGGGCCGCGCGAGTCGCCACGGCGCGTACGATGTCGGCGTGACGGTGAAGCCGCTGGGCACGCTGCCACTCGGCTCGACTCAGCAACCGATCATCTTCGTCAGCCACCGGGGCGTTCAGATCGAGCGCTAAGCGCCATACCTCAAGCCCCTCGGGCACCCCTTCAGCTAACTGCAGGCGCTGCATGGGGCACCTCCTCAAGCCGTCGAGTCAGCGCCCGTTCGATAGTCTCCAGCACTTGTGCTTGCTGCTGGCGAATAAAGAAGTGCCCTCCTTCGAACCAGTTCAAAGAGAACACCCCGCCCGCTTCCCGCTGCCACGCCTCTAGACGCTCTCTTTCGATATCGTCATCGCGCCCGGCGAGTACCTGTAGGGGGTAAGCAAGCGGCGACCCGCCGCGATAGCGGAAACTGCGACAGAGGCGGTAGTCCGACATCAAGATATCGAGGGTAAGGCGCAGCAGCTCAGGGCTTTCGAAGACCTCCCCTGGAGTGCCGCCCTGTTGGCGAAGATCCGCCATCAGGGCTTTGTCGTTATCAAGGCCCGCCAAGCGGTCTGAGTCGCGCATTGAGGGCGCCGCGCTGCCTGAGGCGAACAGCATCCGCGGCTGAGGCCGCCCGACATCGCGCAAGCGAGCTGCCATGCCGTAGGCCAACAACGCCCCCATGCTGTGACCGAACAGAGCAAAGTCACCGCGCATCCGCGTTGCCTGCTCTTCACACAGCCGCACGACCTGGGTCTCGAAGTCATCGATAAGCGGCTCACCCAGGCGCTCACCACGCCCAGGCAATTCGACGGGATACACCTCGACCCAGGCGGGCAACTGGCGCTTCCAGCGTAGATACATGGTGGCGCTGGCCCCGGCGCAGGGCAGGCAGAGCAGTCTTAAACGCTTAACCTGCATTCACCTGCTCCGCCTCAGCGCCGGCCTGCTCATCCATCCACTGGCGCAGCGAGAGTGGCCGCATATCGGTCCAGGTTTTTTCGACGTAGTCGAGACAGGTTGGTTTATCGCCGAGCACGCCGGTATCGGTCCAGCCCGCGGGAATCGCTTTCCATTCTGGCCAGAGGGAGTACTGCTCTTCGTGGTTGACTAATACGCGGAAGACACCATCTTCACGATCAAAACAGCTTGTCATGGAATTAACCTCATCGTTGCCAAAGGAATGAGAAGTAAAACGCAATTGCTTCTCATTACTTAATGACGAGTGAGGAACCAGAAAATTTAATGTTGGAAAGGAAGAAAGTAGAAAAAATAGGGGGAGGGGGCGCTAGGGCGTCGACATAGCATTACCCTTGCCAAGCTAAAAATTGCTCCAGTGGGCGGCAGCGTTAGCTCGCGACCATTGAGTTAGCCTGAAGATCGAAGAAGGAGGTAAAAAAACAGTGACTTATCAGTTGCGCTCATCACCGCTTGGGATCAGCCCTGTTAGCATCCAGAGCTGTTCTGCTTCATGAAAGACTCGACGGTGCAGGGAAGAAGCCGCTAACCAAGCATGCAGCGTTTCGCGATCAGCGTCGCTCAACGTCTCTTCATGCTCGCGCATCAGCCAATCTAGCGCTGTTTGCCAAACGGCATCGTCGCCGCTGTCGTTATCCATCGTTACTGTCAAACCTCGCTATTGCGGCCTGCTCATTACCTGCCTATGGAAGCGTCTGATATTCTCAACGCTATTGGCTGACAGTGTAACAAAGCGACAACAAAGAGGGGACGGAACGCCGATTTACTTATCTGGCAACGACCGACCTTGTAGCGACTGGTGGCAATGAGTCAACGCATCGCGAATCATAAAGTTAACTGACGTGGTAGAAACACCTAGCTGTAACGCCACTTCCCGCTGGGTATGGTTTCCCGAACGATAAAGTTCAAAGGCGCGTCGCGTACGCTCGGGCAGCTCGTCCAACGCGTCCACCACCTGTGCCAAGGCCTGGCGATCAATGGCAATCACCTCAGGTGAGTGTGACGCACAAGAGGCGTTATCCCCCTCCTCTGCTTTTGCAAACAGCGCTGACTCAAACGCCGAACGGCGGCAACGGTCAATGGCGAGATTGCGCACCACTCGTGACACGTAGGATATGGGCTGCTTTACCTCAAAAAGCGTGGTTGCCTCTGAAATTTTCAGATAGGCGTCTTGCACGACATCATCGGCTTGATCAGCATTGCCCAAGACTTTTGCGGCGACACAACAGAGCCGGGGCCGCTGATTAACGAAGATATCTTCTAACTCAGCGCTCCAGGTCTGGGTATCCACAGCTCGGCCTCCTGCCTTGATTAACACCACGGAATAAATGGCAATAATTATTATTTGCGTTAGAGCCTGGTAAGTCAACGGGTGAGAGCTAACTCACTTTTTATAACGATATGCTGGTTGACTCAGTTAATAGCGACATGTGGCGGGGGCATCTCTCAGACGCCAAATGCATAGATGATCTACCATTAAACCAAATTTACTCCTGTCATCTCCGCGTCATGAATGGCTAGTTACATTGAAGGCATACAGTTTTTGCCATTCACTAAGACACGATGCATGCCCAGGGGAAATACAATGCTCGATAGCAGTAATGACCTACTCGAAACGGTGAAGCAGGCGGCGTACGAGGCAGGTGCGCTGTTACGCGAGGGATATTCGCTAAAGGGCAGAATCGCCTTTGAGCAAAAGGGGGCGTCAGACTTTGTCAGCTACTACGATACGGCCGCCGAGAATATCATTATCGACTGTATCAACAGCGCTTTTCCCGATATCGCTTTCCTTGGTGAAGAGAGCGGGCTTACACCCACCGATAGTGACTATACCGTCATCATTGACCCTCTCGATGGCACTAGCAACTTTCTGCATGGGGTGCCCCACTTCTCGGTCTCCATCGCGGTCACCAAGGGTGATGAGCTGATCATCGGCGTTGTCTATCAACCGCTGCTTGATGAAATGCTTTGGGCCAGCCTTGGCACCGGCGTCTTCCTCAACGACACGCCGCTCACGACGCCTGAACCGCGCCCACTGAACGAGATGCTGATAAGCACCTGCCTGCCGTACCACGCTAAAGGCGACTGCTCGACGGCCCTAAATCAACTCGCTGCTCTAATGCCCCAGGTGGCCGGTATCCGCAGCCCGGGCTCCGCGGCGCTGGAGATCGCCTACACCAGCCTGGGCCGGTTTGATGCTTTTTGGTCTCAAGGCGCTAAGCTCGACTTTTGGGATATCGCCGCCGGCATTGTGATTGCCCGAGAGGCGGGCTACACCGTCACGGATCTCACTGGCGAGCCGCATCCCGCTCAATGGAACAGCCTAATTGCAGCGCACCCCGAGCGGCATAGCCAACTGTTAGCGTGTTTAAATGCCTGTTGATAAACGATCAATACCACCTCTAATCACATCGGTTAGCCACTCAAGCGGAGGCTAGCTGATGCAGACCTACTACCCCCGACCTGCTTTCCCCAAGCGGCGTTTGCCATCTATCACGTAAATCTTTTCATTTTTTTGTTAAAAATGAGAACCATTAGCACTAGAATGGAGGCATTATCATCAACCCTATCGCTAGGAGTCATTCATGTTCGAGGTCAAAGGCGCCACCTTTGAAATCAATGGTAAGCAGATTTTAAATCCCATTGACCACAGCTTTCATGAGGGCAAGGTTTATGGCCTGATTGGTCATAACGGCTCGGGCAAGTCGACGCTGATCAAGCTCATGGCCCAGCAGCAGCCGGTAAGCCAGGGGGAGATTCACTTTGATCAGCGCCCGCTGAGTGACTGGGGAAATCGTGAGTTCGCTCGTCAGGTGGCTTACCTGCCCCAGCATTTACCCAGTGCAGAAAGTCTTACCGGACGCGAGCTAGTCGCCTTTGGCCGCTACCCATGGCACGGGCTGCTGGGCCGCCATACCCAGAAAGACAAAGATGCCATTGATCGCGCCATTGCCCTGACCCACACAGAGACCTTTGCCGACCGCTTGGTCGACACGCTCTCTGGTGGTGAACGCCAAAGGGTATGGCTGGCGATGCTACTCGCCCAGGGCAGCCGATTCCTGCTGTTGGATGAGCCGCTAGCGGCGCTGGATATCGCCCACCAAATCGAAGTGCTGGCGCTGATCCGTAAGCTGTGCGATGAGCTAAATCTTGGGGTGATTATTGTACTGCACGATATCAACATGGCCTCGCGCTACTGCGACGAGCTAATGGCGCTGCACAGCGGTCGCTTGCTGGCCCATGGCAGCCCGGATAATTTGATGTGCGGCAGCACCTTAGAGGCTATTTATGGCTTACCGATGCAGGTCATGAAGCACCCCAACGGAGAGCACAATATCGCCGTGGCTCAATAGCGCTATTCTCCGAGGTCAGACACTTTTAAAAGCACTCATTCGCAATCAAACGCTTCAACTGATACGCATTATCGATTAAGCTGAATGCCATATTTTACCTGTGTGCTGTGTCAAAACCTTGTGTTAAAGCCCTGTGATGGAGCCCGCGATGCCCTCTGCTCTGCGTCAGCCACAACTGTTCGAGCCTTCGTTGGCCGCCTGCTACACCGGGCCGTTGGCGAACTTTACGCCGCCGTTAATAGGTGGAACGCCACCGCTGGAAGCGTTCAAAACAGCCCGTTGGCGGGATGCTGATTGGCTCAAGGAGGATCTCTCTCGTTTCGCTGCACAGTACCCAGGCGGTGACCAGCGGGCAGTGGTATCGATCTGGTCGAAGTGGCACTTAAGTGCGCTAACCGTTCCCACACTGACAGCTAATCTGCTGCTCAACCGTGACTTGCCGGTGGGGCTGGACGACATGCAGGTTATCTTCAACGACAAGGGCGCCACCTCGCGGCTATGGTTGCCCCACGAAGGCACGCCGATAACCACTCAAGATCCGTTTGAGCGTTTTGCTACCCTGATTGAGCAGCACTGGGCACCGTTGATTGAGCAATTAGCGGCTATCTCCGGCGCTGCACAGCGGGTGTTCTGGAGCAATGCCGGTGGCTACCTGGACTTTTACGTCAACGCACTAGGCGAGCACCCGCTTGCTAATCAGCAGGCGTTTGAGGCCGCCAAGGCGTTGCTGGAAGCGCGCAACCTGCCCAACGGCAAGCGCAACCCGCTGTTTCAGCCGGTGCGTTACTTTACGCCCAAAGGGAGTGAGGAAGTTAAGCGGGTGCGCAAGCTTTGCTGCCTGCGCTATTTACTGGATGAGTTTGATACCTGCGGCACCTGCCCGCTAGAGGGCTGCGACCTGGAAGCACGAAAGCGCGCCAAGCAGGTCGCCCGTTAAAACGTTAGCTATTTTTAACACGGTTTAGATATTAATTTGCGCAACAGCGTCCTCACTCGCTCGTGCACGCTGCTCGCCTTTCAGCTCGCTTAGCTGTCCCTTCGACATCTCCAGCAACCGATCAGCGTGGACGAAGTAGCTGTCGTCATGGCTGATAGCAAACACGGTTTTACCCATGGCTTTCAAGTGCGGTAACAGCTCGCGGTAGAACAGCCGGCGGAACTGGGGGTCTTGATCCGCCGCCCACTCGTCGAGGAGCAAAATATCGCGTTTTTCGGCAATCGCTAATAGCAGTGCCAGGCGCTTACGCTGCCCTTGGGAGAGCTGGGTGTTGATGACACGATCACCCTCCCACTGCAATTTATGCTGCATCTGCAGTCGCTCAAGCCAGGTATCAACGACCTGCGGGTCAGCAGGCAGGCCTTCCGGCCCCATGGTCTGATCAAACTGATGGAAATCGGTAAACACACTGGCAAAGCGAGCGCGGAACGCTTCCCACTGAGCAGCAGTGACCACCTGCCCGTCAATCTTAATAGTGCCGCTTTGGGGGCGGTATAACCCCGAGAGCAGCCTTGCCAGGGTCGACTTACCGCTGCCGTTGCCGCCGATCAGAAACACCTGCTCACCGCGCTCTAGGGTCATATTGAGCGGCCCCACCTGAAAGCCCTCGCCCTGGGCAGTGTTCGGGTAGTGGTAGGTGACTTCTTCCAGTTCAAGGCGCTGCCAATCGGACAGCGTATCGTCGACGGCAAAGCTTGACTGGTACTCGGCTAGCTCCAGGCTACTCAATTTATCAAACGCGACCTGGGCGCTGATCAGCGTTGGCCAAGCGCCCACCGCCTGGATCAGCGGCGTGCGCAGAAACAGCAGCGTCAGCGCAAAGGTGGAGGCCACCGTGGTATTCGCCCAGCCCAACCCATTAGAGAGGAAAAACACCACCCCGATGGCGCCCAACATCATAATGTTAGACCAGTTGTTAGCGCTTAAATGGTAGGTATCGGCGCGAATAATGTGGTGACGGTAGTCGCGGGCATTGGCGATATAGCGCTCATCATAAAAGCGCCGGGCACGGTCGCGGTTGAGCGCCAGCTCTTTGCGCCCTTCAATGGCCGCCTGGAAATCTTTATACAGACTGTCTTCGCTTTCACGCACGAGGCGAAAATGGCGATACACCCGCGACACCAGCACCCAACCCACGCCCATGGTGAACGCGATCCATAGAACGGTGATCACCACCATTTGCGGCGAGAGCCATGCCAAATAGGCCACCGAGGCGAGCGTTAGCACCACGCCCTGAATCAGTTCCGGCAGACGCACAAAGCCAATAGTGATGTTACGCACATCGCTGGACAAACTGGCCAGCAAGGTGGCGTTGCCCAACTGCTCCAAGCGCTCAATATCGGTGTCGAGAATCCGCTTCACCAGCCGCGAGCGTAGATCAAACACAAAGTGATGCCCCAGCACGGTCAGCGCCAATTGCGTACTGAGTGTGACCGCCAGGAGCACCGCCAGCAGGCCGAGAAATTGCGGCAGCGCCGCCATACTGCCTACTTCAATAAGCCGCTGGTTGATAAAGGCAATTACCCCGACCCCTAAGCCAGCGCTCAATAGGCTCAAAGCAATGGCGCCTAAAAAGGGCCAGCGGTAGTGATGAAATACTAAGCGCAGCAGTTCCATGGGGCTCCTTGCCTTCCTGTCAAGAGCGCTGAAGTCTACCAGCAGCACCTCTCACCAAGAAGGCGTCATTTATATTGGATAGTAAACCGTTGGCCTGACAGTTCGTATCGACGGGCTATTACTAATAACTATTTAAAGTCTTTTATGTCAGATGGTTATCCCAGCGAATTTCCAGGCTGGCGAGCAGCTCGGGCGTTGCCGAGTCAGGCGTTACAAGGTAAAGCCCGCCCTGGCCGGAGGAGACCAGAAAGCCGCCGTTGCCGTCGCAGCGGGCGCCAGCGGCGTCGGGCAGCGCCAAGCTGGCAACAAGTTTGCCTTGCTCGGCATCCAGCAGCAGTGCCCGATTGCCGCGAGGGGCAGTCACCAGAACATTGCCAGAAACACGGCTAAACGCCACGCTGGCAGTGTAGTGCTTCAGACTGGCGGTGACTTCATCGGCCAGTGACAGTTCAGAGAAGTGGCCGTTGATATCCAGGCGACAGATTAACGGGTGAGCCTCCCACTCGGGGCCTTCAAACTGGTAGCCAGCGATCACGGTACCGTCCGCCGCTACATCAAGATGACGGCAGCTTAGCTGGTGATGGGAGGGTTTGTGACGGGCCAAGACCTCACCGCTGTGGCGATCCAGCAGCATCAGCGCTGGTGCCATGGTGTCCAGGTTGAGCTTAACCCGACCATAGTCAGGGTGAGTCTGGATACCCCCCAAACCAATCACCAGGGTATCACCATCCGGCATCAGCCTAAGCTCATGGGGCCCAATACCGTCCAGCAGCATATCGCGCACATGGGCGTAGTCGTTGGCAGCGTCATAAACGCGCACTAGCCCGGCGCTGTCCTCCAAACGATTGGCGGTGACATACAGATAGCGCCCGCTCAGGTCGAAAACGCCATGCCCGTAGAAGTGGTAGCCCTCCCCGGCCGCAATGGTGTGGGCTAATTGGCGGCTGTCCCCATCGATCACATGCATCCGTGTGCCAGGGCGGCGAGCAAACAATACCGCCTGGCGAGAGTCGGGCCGCAGACAGCCTCCATGGCAGCGCTCGGGTACTTCGATCATAAAGCGGGTCTGACCATCCAATGCCACCCCGGCGATGTAATGCCCTCCGCTGGGGTCGTCTACCGCGCTGAACAGCCAAGCGGCTTCCTCCCGCGCGGGCAGCGCCCAGCTCAGCGGAGTCAGCGCCATGGCGACGCTGCCCAACCCTACTTTGAGTACTTGGCGTCGCTGCATGGTTCAATCCCCATCGCTGGAGTTAAAGCCTCGTACCAGCCCCAGTTCACCAGCGATCTCGTTACCCAGTAGATGGCGTAGCTGGCTGATGTCGAGGTAGAGCGACTGCAGACCGCGAAACGCCTCTTCGTCTTCAAGGGAAGGCACCAAGCCCGGTGGCAGTTCGCTGGCCTGAACGAGTGTCTTATCCAACTGGTCACGAAACGCCTCGGCAAGAGGTAGCGCATCGGCCTCGCGCAGCAGAGCGGTAAGGCCCGGCAGGAGGCCGGTACGCAGGCCCTCCAGGCTGCTCTCTACCAACCGAACCGTTTGCCCGCTACGCCAGGCTTCCGCCAAGTAGCCGTTGGCGGGTGCGCCTTTGAGGCCCATGGGCTCACCGAGCCGTTTATCTTCGAGTATTTCGAGGGCCTGGATGGCGCTGGCCAGTGTGGTTTCGGTGTAGTCGGCAGTATCAAGATAGTGCTCGCCAAAGGCCTGCCAGTCGCGATGCAGAGCGCTCGTGGTATCCGCAAGATAAGTGGCGATGGCATGCATCAGCGTGCAGGCTTTAGGACCGCTCAGGGCCTGTTCGTCCATGGCGTCGTCATAAAGCAAGTATTCAAGGGCGGGAAAGCCTTGGATCGCCACGCTGTCACTGGCGATATCTTGGGCATCCGGCGCTTCGGCTGCCTTCAGCCAGCCGCGCACCTTGCTGCCCACCAGGTTTTTTCGATCCGGCCAGAACTGCAGTTGCCAGCCCCGGCTATTCTGCTCGACGGGCCCAAACTGTATAAAGCGCACCGCCTGCCAGGCTTGGTAGGCGCTCAGCCAGTCATTTTCCAGCCGCTGCCTGAGGGCCTCGTCTGAGCCCTGGCAAAAGCGCGCGGCGCTGGCTTCCAGGCGCTCGGAGGCGGCACTCAACTCAGCATACTGAAGTTCCACCGCGCCGTGCCACATTTCCCGCGGCGTAGGGGTGTCCGTAGCAAAAGAGAGCGGCGTCGCGAGTAGCGCGCAGGCCAGCAAACTCAGGCGGCGAAGAGATGCGATCACGGTAACTCCTTAACAGAATGACTTACAGGGATTCAAGGAAACGTATAAGTTCCGCGCGCTGGTCGGCGGGCAATGCTCGATAGCCCTGGGTGGCGCTTTCTGCCTCACCACCGTGCCAGAGTATCGCCTCTTCCAGGGTGCGGGCGCGACCATCGTGGAGAAATCCCGCCCGGGGGTTAACCGTTTGCGCCAAGCCGATGCCCCACAGCGGCGGGGTGCGCCATTCGCGGCCATCGGCCTGGAACTCACTGCGATGATCAGCCAGGGCATCGCCCAGATCGTGGAGCAGTAAGTCGCTATAGGGCCATATTTCCTGATTGGCTAACGCCGGACGGGCAGTATCCGCAGCGGTGCGCTGGCGCGGTGTGTGGCAGCTCGCGCAGCCCAGGGCGTTAAATCTCTCAGCCCCCTGCTTTACCGCTGGTTCATCCATATCGCGGCGCATCGGTACCGCCAAGCTGGAAGCGTAGAAGGTCACGAAGTCGGCCACGTCATCGCTGACTTCGGGCGTGCCACCGTTAGGAAACTCATCGCACCCTTGGCTCTCCATGCAGTCGGTTTGTGGCACCAGACTGGAGGTTAGCCCCATATCCCCGGCAAAGGCGTGCAGGCCCTGCTGCTCAATGCTGGGCTCGCCGGATTTCCAACCAAAACGCCCCATTACCGTGGCTCCACTGCGCACATCCCACACCTGGTTATAGCGGCCGGAAATCCCGTCGTTATCAGCATCATCAGGGTCTGCGGCAGCGATAAGGTCAGCTTCAGGAATCGCTTCCAGCAGGCCCAGGCCAATCATTGGCGGTGCCAGCCGTGGCGAGGTTTGCAGTGACTCCGGCAGCTCTCCGTAGGCGGGTTCGGCAATCGAGTAGATCGGCTCCTGCAAAGTGACGCTAGTACCATCGGCGAAGCTCACTTCCCGAGGACGATACTCAATCACCAGCTTGGCCTCGGGCTTGGCACCGCTAATCGCCGCGGTTTGTAGCTGCAAACCGTAGTTAGGTACCGGAAGCGCGCCCCGCTGCTCCAGTGTCTCTGGATCCGCTTGGCTAGCGGGTAAAGAGAGGCGCAGAAACAGCGCGATGGGGTTTTCGTCGCCGGTGGGTGGGTGCCCCCGACCATCTTTAAGGTGGCAACCCTGGCAGCTATTGGTGTTGAGCAGCGGCCCCAGGCCATCCCGGGCCTCGGTGCTGGCGGGCGCCGCCACCCAGGGGTTACGAAAGAAGCTGTTGCCGACACTGAAATCCAGCCGCTTGGTCATCGACATATTACCCAGCGGCAGCGAATAGGCGTTATGGTCAAACTGCTCTACCGAGCCATCGCCGCCACTCATGGGCGTCGTTTGAATGGGATAATCTTGGCTAGGTGGCACATTTTGTATAGGTGATTCGGCTGCCTGTAAGGGCGCGGTCAGCAAGAACAGTAAGAAACTGCTGTGGGCTAATGTGCTGGGCACCCACTTGGCTAGGACGATAAACCGGGGTAAGCGGTACATGGTGATACCTTGAGAAGGAGGATACTGACAAAACCAACAGAGCCGCGCGATAGCAACACTATCGGCGGCTCATGGTAAACGCTAGTCGAGTCTAGAACCGATGACCGGCATCATCAGGCTGTAGGGAGGTCACGCCCAGTTCACCTGCGGCCTGTTCAATAGACCCTGTTTGCGCCACCAGGGTGAGAATCGCCTCGTTGATCAATTCACTGCCCTGCTCGTTACCCGGCGCAATCATCATATCGAATGCCATCGGGGAGCTTTCCGCCTCAGCCGCCTGCTTGATAGCATCAAGCCGCGTCATGGTGGCTTCAAGCTGCTCACCAAGGGTGTCGGCTAGCTCGCTATCTGCCTGAGACAGTAAGTCTTGTAGCGAAGGCCCCTCTACCACACTGCCATCAAGACGCTGATAGCTGCCGGTGTAGATATTCTGAACACCCTGACCGTTGTAGTAGTGGGAGTTGTGGGTATTGTCGCTGAAGCAGTCGTGCTCATCCTCAAAAGAGTTGGCTTCCAGGGCGACCTTTAAGCGCTCACCTGCCAGCTCACCCAGGGAGAGCGAGCCCATACCGAACAGCATACGACGCAGGCCCTCCTGATCGCTTTCGGCGAGCAGTTCCTGGCGGTAGTTACCCTCGGTTTCCGGCGCCCACTGGGCCACCATCCACTCAAGGTCGTCAACGAGCAGGTCGGACACTGCGTCCAGGTAGCTGCGGCGGCGATCGCAGTGGCCATGGGTGCAGTCGTCGCCGGTTTGGTAATCACTTACCGGTCGTTCGCCGTTGCCTTCCTCAAAGCCATGCAGATCCTGCCCCCAGAGCAGAAACTCGATGGCGTGATAGCCGCTGGCGACGTTGGCTTCCGAGCCGCCGATTTCGTTCAGATCAGCAAGGAGTTCCGGGGTAATGTCGCTGACGTCCAGAGATTCGCCGCCGACAGAGATTTGCTCGTTGGCGATAATATTGGCGGTGGCGCCTTCGTTACCCAGCTCATGCTGGTAGTCGTCACCTTCGACGTAATCGATCATGCCTTCGTCCAGGGGCCAGGCGTTGAGCTGCCCTTCCCAGTCGTCCACCACCGCATTACCGAAACGAAATACTTCGCTCTGCTGATAAGGCACCCGCGCCTGCAGCCAGGCTTGCTTGGCTGCGCTCAAGGTTTCGGCCGTGGGATTGGCGAGCAATTCGTCGATACGCTCGTTCAATGCTTGGGCAGCATTCAGTGCATCGGCGTAATTGGCATGAGCCAGATCGGCGTAGTGTTTAACCACGGCGTCAGCGCTAACGGTGCCGTCAGCAGCAGCGGTGTCGACAGCAACTGGGGCAAAAGGCATCAGCGCGCTAAGCGCAACGATGCCAGCAAGAGGGCGACGGAGCATGATGGCGGGCATTACAGTGTCCTTTAGGCTGTGGCATTACAGAAACTACTCACATAAAGTGCTAGGCGACCCCTGAGGGTTTGGTGCTCTAGCTCCATTGAAATGTAATTCATTGACCTATGAGATTCAATCCTATTTAAACCTAAATAAACAGCACTACGCCGTTTCATAACCATTTTTTGCTCTGTGTCACTTTTTTGCTGCCTTGGGAAAACCGACATGCTGGATTATAAACTGCTTCATGCCTTGGCGATCGTGGTGGAGTGCGACGGTTTTGAGCGCGCAGGCGATGTGCTGGGGCTTTCGCAGTCAGCTGTCTCCCAGCGCATTAAGGCACTGGAGGTTCGCCTTGGGCAGCCGGTGCTTATACGCTCTCCTCATTTAGCTCCCACCCCTGCGGGCCAGCGGTTGTTGACCCATTACCAGCAGGTACAGCTTTTAGAGCGCGACCTCCGCGGTTCTCTACCCACGCTGGATGACCAGGCACCGCGCCTGCGGATCGCCATCAATGCGGATAGTTTGGTCACCTGGTGGGCTGAGGCCGTTGCCGCTATCTGCCAAGAGGAGGGTCTACTGCTGGATCTAGTGATTGAAGACCAGGATGTGGGACTCAAGCGCTTGCGCGATGGCGATGTGGTGGCCTGCCTATGCGCCACACCACAACCAATAGCCGGTGCACGCAGTGTTGCGCTGGGAGAAATGCGCTACCACCCTTTGGCGACACCGGCTTATATCGAACGCTACTTTCCAGAAGGCCCTTGCAAAGAGAGCTTTCAATCCGCGCCAGCCATCGTCTTCGGCCCTCACGATCAGTTGCAGCACCGCTTTCTTGCTCAGTGCGGCTACCACGGCCACTTTCCTTATCACCTCTGCCCATCTTCAGAGGGGTTTGTGCGCTTAGCTGCAGCCGGGATCGGCTACGGCATGATGCCTCAGTTGCAGGTCGGCGAATTAATGGCCAGTGGCCAACTAGCCAGTGTTGCCCCCGGTCATTTTTTAGCAGTGCCCTTGTACTGGCATTTCTGGCGGCATAGCGGAGAGTTAATTCAACGACTTACGCAACATTTTTGTGGTATCGTTCAACAACAATAAGGCTTTTAAATGTTACAAACCTTAAAAGCCGACTACACTCAGATAACTTATCGTACGACACAAGGAAATTTGCTTGCGCTGTCAGTTTTCTGCTTATGAGCAAGACGGCATGCAAACCGTGCATCAGCACTTTGTCGGCGAAAGAAAGACCCCGATGGGCAAGGGAACCCAGGAAATAAAGAACGGGGGAGAAAACTAAAAATAGCGGTACCCTATGCATGTACGATATTTAACGGCGTTTTTTTATACCGGCCTATTGTTGCTATTGAGCGTTTGTTTGGCTTCTTGGGCGCAAGCGAACACCATTTTGCTAGCATCACCTAACCAAGAGAGCTACCCCCTCGCCTCTAATAGCGTGTTTTGGCACGCCAGTGGGCAAAACGTAACGCTTAATGAATTACTCGTCCAACCTCCTGTTTTTGAGCCCAGTTCCCACGCTGAGGATTTAAACCTAGGCTACACCCAGCACGATGTATGGCTGCGAACCCAGGTACGCAATGATTCATCGGAAGCTCAGCGCTGGATGGTACAGTTTGAGTATCCGTTTCTGGATCACGTTACCCTCTACACGCTTCGTCAGACATCGATTGAGGCGCAGCAGAGTGGCAGCGCGCTTCCCGTTGACCAGCGCGCCCTCGCCCATCGTCAGGCAGTTTTCCCAATCGAAATGGCCGCTCAAGAAACCATTACCCTCTACACTCATGTCGCCGCCTCTGGCAGCAAGATGTTGAACTACAACTTAATGACACCAGAGGCATTTTACGCTCAGAATGATCGGCACAACTTTTGGTTAGCCACTTACTTCGGCATACTCCTCGCTCTTGGACTTTACAATTTAATGCTGTTCTTCGGTTTAAAAGAGCGTGTCTTCCTCTATTACTCTCTATTCACATTAGGTTTTACCGTTGCGATTTTGACATTTAACGGCACTGGCACCCTGATGTTTTGGAGTGCCTTGGGTGATAATACCTCACGACTGGTCGCCATCGGATTTACATTTGCTTCCACCATGGCCACACTCTTCACCCAAAGTTTTCTTAATACAAAAGGCTATACTCCTCGCTGGCATCGTGTACTGAGCTATTTTCGTATTTACTGCTCGCTTGCTCTAATAGCAACCCTGCTGCTGCCCATCCAGCCCGCCTTACGACTCATGGACGTAACAGGCTTTATGGCAGCGCTACTCATGCTGATCTGTGGAATTTACTGCGTGACACAGCGCGTACCTAGCTCCCGTCTTTTTGTGGTGGCTTGGTCGCTATTCTTAGTCGGGGCTTGTGTGTTTGCGCTGCGTAATTTAGGCATTTTACCGGCTAACTTTATTACCCTACACGGTATTCAAATTGGTTCTGCCCTGGAAATGCTACTGCTGTCGTTTGCACTCGCAGCCCGATTCAACAAGTTAAAACGTCAGAAAGAGCGCGCCCAGGCCGACATGGTGATGACGCTTAAAAAACAGGAAACCGTTCTGGAACAAAAAGTCGCTGCCCGCACTAAAGCGCTAGAGCATTTAGCCAATTATGATGTGCTCACGGGTTTATTAAATCGCCATGGGCTAGCGCGCTCCGCAGCAGGAGCCTTGGAACGGACTCGTCAGCATAATCACCGGCTGGCATTACTGATGCTCGACCTGGATCGATTCAAACCCATCAACGATGACTACGGCCATGAAGCAGGCGACTTCGTGTTACAAAAAGTGGCCAAACGTATTTCCAACCTAGCCCGTAAGCGAGACCACTGCGCACGGTTCGGCGGTGATGAGTTCATCATCATTATGGAGAACATCGGGCACGACGATACTCTCGCGACGATCGAGGCACGGATTGGGGAGGCCATTCATTCACCGATCGAGCTACCCTGCGGCAAGCGTGTCAGCGTTAGCGTCAGCGTTGGTATAAGTACCTGCCAGGGAGCTGAATGCGCCACCCTTGAAAGTCTTCTGCGTGAAGCTGATAGCCAAATGTACGCCGTTAAATCACGCCGAGCCACAGGTTGTTGCCGTTACGGCTCAGCTAATCCCTAGTTTTCTGGTAGCCACACGTTTTTTTAACCAATTGCTTGTTCATTAATCAAACAGGCTCATACGCTTCATAACGTTATCGCGTTTGATTTTCCAATGGAACATAGCACCGGCGACGTGCAGTACCACCAAGCCTAGAATGGCCCACCCCAGGCGCCCATGCCACATAAAGAGTTGTTCAGACAGTTGCTCGCGCTCGCCAATCAAACCGGGTAAATGCCAGTGGAAAAACTCCACTGGAAAGCCGCCGCTTGCGGTAGCCGCCCAGCCCAATAAAGGCATAACAATCAACGCCAAGTAGAGCAAATGGTGAACGCTGGTACTCACCACCCTCTCGAAGGCATTTAGGGGCGGTTCATGGTCAGGCACCACAAAGGCCAGACGGGTAATGATACGTAGCGTCATTAGCAACAGGATCAGCACACCCAGCGTCTTATGGCTGGTATACAGCAAGTTTGTCAACATATTGCCGACTAAAGCGACGGTGCGTTCATAGCCCAAAAAGCCTAACGTTAAACCGCTGGCTAAGGAGAGCAACACAGCGCCAGCCACCAGCCAGTGCAGCACCCGATGCGGGTAGATATAGTGATCCAATTCGTGCATGCAGTGCTCCTAACAGCCAATTCATTTGCTTTTCATTCTAGTCAGTAACGCTCCCTTACGCTGATTAAAGCACTACACGGCCATCAACGCTAAGCATTACTTAGGCTCTACTTGAGATATAAAACCACGACTCTTCGTCATTCGGTATGGAATTATTTCTGACAGTTGACCTGTGGGAGGTAGCTTTAGCTCGCGACCGTTTAGGCTGCCAGCCTGACAACACCGGGGGTACCTTTGGTACCCTTCGCCCGCTCGAAGCGGCCTCCCACAACAGACAGTTGGCTTGGTGGTTCTGTCTGAACCGTGAGGCACAAAATGTGCCGGTTAATATTAAATCCACATTAGATGACGAATAACCAAAACCACGTTATAGCGCTTGTTCGGGCACTGCTAGCTGCTCGCGGATTAACTCTGCCAAGCGGCGCGCAGGCTCCGAAGGTCGGTGCGGCGCCCGGTGCAGCGCCAACTCGATCATCGGTAGAGCAGGCAGCCCACTGCTCTCATCCAGCGGTCTAAGCGCAGGGGTTAGCATGCTGCGAGTCACCACTACGATAGCCAGCCCAGCGGTAACGATCGGCGCCAGCCCCGCCATGGATTGACTGGTATAGGCAACGCGCCAGCTGCGCCCCGCCGATTGCAAGGCCTGCTCGGCCACTTCACGGAATACGTCAGCCCCCGGGGAGTAGAGCGCCAACGGCAACGGGTCGCTTAGCAGCGGCTGCTGGTTCATACCGACCGCCCACAATAGCGGTTCCCGACGAATCACATCCCCGCCCGGCGAGTTACGCTGCCGAGTCACCAGGGCGAGATCCAGCTCTTTAGCTTTAACCTGCTCAACGAGATGCGCGCTGGTGCCGCAGATCACCTTTAACCCCACGGCGGGGTAGAGCTGATGAAAATAGGCAAACACCGAGGGCAGCAGCGAGGCGTAATCTTCAGGTATGCCGAGGGTAAGATCGCCTGTTACCTGGCGCGCCTGCATATCGCTCCACGCTTCATCGTTAAGCGCTAATAGCCGACGGGCGTGGTTAAGCAAGCGTTCGCCTTCTGAGGTAAAGCGTATTCGCCGCCCTTCCCGCTCGTGCAGCGTGAGCGATAACTGCGCTTCTAGCCGCTGGAGCTGCATGCTCACAGTGGACTGGGTATACGCCAGCCGTTTAGCGGCTGCGGTCACACTGCCGGTATCCGCAATAGCCACCAGAGTGCGTAGCAGGGTTAGGTCTAACGTAGGGGCACGCATATATCACCAAGCTTGATGAAATCGATCATAAAAGATCGATATTGTGATGCATTGATGATGAGTATGCTGCTCGGCACATGCTCAAATCAAGGAGAACTCTTATGCATCCCGTTCACTCCCCCGCGTTATTCCCACGTTGGTACAGTGTTGGTGCGGCGCTAGTGGCCGTGATGCTTTGGAGTGCGGCACCGCTGCTGGCTGAGTTTGCCAAAGCGACACCGCCCTTGCAGCTAACTGCAGTGACCCTGTTAGCGGGATCATTGGCGACGCTACCGTTAAGCCGCCGCGTAAACGTCGCTGCCAGCGGCGCGGGTTGGCAGCTCAGCGTTTGGGTGGGTATCCCGCTGCTTATCTTTGGCGCCGTCAGCACCTACTTTATTGGCATGCGTTTAGCGCCCGCCGCCGAAGCGGCGCTCATTACCTACACTTGGCCGGTGCTGTTTGTACTACTCAGCCAATGGAGCCGTTTTGGCCGCCTGCAGATTGCGGGGGTTGTCGGCGCACTGATTGCGTTTTCGGGTGCGGCGCTGCTGCTGGTTCCTCAAGCCATCAGTGGAGGGTTCGGTGGCGCCACCACGGGCTACGCGCTAGCACTGCTGGCCGCCTGTTGCTGGGCAATATATTCATGGCTAAGCCAAGCAGCACCGGTGGCCTTAACGCCGCTACTGCCGCGACTACTGCTCATCGCCTGTGCTATTGCCTTGACCGCGAGCCTGGCACTGGAAGGCACGCTAGCTTTTCCCAGCGGGGAGGCATTGCTGGCAGGTATCGCCCTGGGGTTAGGGCCGTACGGAGTAGCCATGGTGGCCTGGGATAAAGCATTGCGCTGGGGGCACGCGAGCCTGGTGGGCAGCTTGGCCTATGGCGTGCCGATTCTGGCCGCTCTGCTGTTGGTGCTGGCAGGCATGAGCGTACTCGACTGGCGTTTACCCGCCGCAGCAGTGCTGGTAGTAGTAGGCTGCCTAAAAGCGAGCCGTTAACCTCCTCACGCCTAACTATTTACGCCTCACCATCGACCAATAAACCAACGCCCCTATCGCGTAAGCGAAAGGGGCGTTGGGTATTATCGATTTGCGCTAACCATTAAAGCTCTGGTGGGATTTCCGTCGGCTCCATTTCGAGGCTTAGTTCAAATAAGCCGCTACCGGTAGCGCTAAACCCGCGTGCGCTTACGGTATAAGTGCCGGGCAGCAACTGCTCTTGAAGCCGTGAGTCGGTACCGCCCGCGCCGTCGTCATCGCTGGCGGCAAAGCCCTGACCACTAACCTCAATAAAGGTATCAAAATCGGCAGAGCGCATCTCCAACGTCACTAACGAGCTCTCTTCTACCTCCAACTGATACGTCAGCGGTTCACCGCTATACCAGCCGTTAAGCGCTTCGCCAGGGGTCAGTGTGCCTTCATTACGCAGATCGACATCTGGCATATCACGCGGCTCCATGGAGAGAGTGAACATGCCACTGCTCTCGCCATAGGCAGTACGTGCCGTTAACTGATACTCACCGGGAGCAAGAAAATCAGCGATGCTCGCATCCAGGTTGCCAGCACTGTCATCATCTTCACGGTAGTAACCGTTGGGCCCCTCGAGCACCAGGTAGGAGTCGATGTCGCTGGCGCGCATATCAATTTGGTACATGCCCGCTTCTTCTACCTCTATTTGGTAACTAAGCTCCTGGCCGCTGTACCAGCCGTTGAGAGAGTCACCGGGAGTAAGCGCTCCATCATTACGCAGCTCACCATCACCCGGTAACTCGTGAGGCTCTACTGAAAGCGTATAAACGCCATTGCCATCCCCGTAGGCGCTGCGGGCCGTTAGCGTATATTCACCGGGCTCCAGGAAATCAGCAATACGCGCGTCTAGATCACCGGCACTGTCGTCGTCTTCACGAGCGTAGCCGTTCGGCCCCTCAATCTCTAGATAGGCGTCGAAGTCGTCAGAACGCATTTCCAGTTGGTAGAGGCCCGCCTCTTCTATGTTCAAGGTGATTTCACGGGCATCCCCTTGCAGCCAACTATCAATGGGTTCACCCACTGCCACTGTATCAACATCCGACAGCTCAACGGTACGACTATCAACCGTAAACGGGCCATAGCTATGCGCATCGGCACCGCTAACCACCACTACATAGTCGCCACTCTCTTCAATACGGTGACGAACGATAGGGGCATTATCGAGCAGTTGGAGCTGGTCGTCGAAAAGCGCTACCACGCCTTGCAAAGCGCCTTCTAAAGAAATCTCGACGATTTCTCCCTCCTCTAATGAAATCACATAGCGGTTGAAGCGGCTGCCGTCGTTACCGTTAAGCTCACTCGCCGTAGTGATCTCACCGCGGGTCTCCTCGCCTAGCGTTAAACTATCCAATTCCGCTAATTCCTCCGCGGTAGACGAAGCGTGCGCCTGAACAGCTATGGCACCAACAGCCATACCACCAGTGACTAGAATGACGCGAGCGAGAGGGGAAGATTTAGCCATGAGCATTTCCTTGTTCAGCCGTAATGATAAACATTAATAAACTATGCCTATTATAAGGCATTAACCAATTAAAGTGAGCGTTTCATAAAAAAAGCTGCATTGCACAAAGTGCTTTCTCTATTCATTTAACACCTGGGCTGATAAGTCACTGAAACCCAAGGCCACATCAGTAGAGATTAAAAATCTTGAAATTGAACCTATTTGCATCGATCTTCTCAAAGCTTGCTGACTCGTTGCGACAAGGGTAGTATCGACAAGCCTATCAGGCACCTCATCAGAGTGCGAGATTCGTAACACGCAAAACCGAGGTACTCCTATGGGAGCCCAAAAACGACTGATCCGAACGATATGTTTGGCAGCGGTAATAGCGAGTAGCGCTGCCAATAGTGCTTTTGCACACGAAACAGAAACACAGGAAGGCGTCGCATCTTTTTACAGTGACCGCTTTCAAGGAGCGCCCACTGCCAGTGGAGAGCCCTTTGACCAACAGGCGCTGACCGCCGCCCACCCGAGTTTGCCGTTTGGAACCAAGGTGTTGGTGACTCGCCCGGACACGGGGCAAGAGGTAGAAGTACTGATCAATGACCGCGGCCCTTTCATTCAAGGACGCATTATTGATTTATCTAAACGCGCGGCAGCGAAGCTTGGCATGATTCGCCGCGGTACAGCTCCAGTGATGGTAACGCTGTTGGATTAACGGATAACACATCCTTGATTATTGTGTGATACCCCTTAGCCTAATCAATGCGACAGCACACGAAGCACCGTTATCTCAAAGCAGTCAACAGACAGGGCGGCCAGCAATGGTCGCCCTGTTTCTTTATGTGGCTACTTCCCAATACATTAACGGCTCTTCGTCATTCGGTATGGAATTATTTCTGACAGTCTGACAGTTGACCTGTGGGAGGTAGCTTAAGCTCGTGACCGTTTAGGCTGCCAAACTGATAACTGCCCCCGTGGGAGGGAGCTTCAGCTCGCGATTGCTTATGCTTCCAATCCGATAATACCGGGGTGCCTACGGCACACTTCGCGCGCTGAAGCGCCCTCCCACAACAGATAGTTGGCTTAGTGGTTACAATCAGAATTATGAGACTCAAAATGGTCGATTAATATTAAATCCACATTAGATGACGAATAACCACATTAACGAACTTGCAAGCAGGCTAATGGTCTCTATGCTGCAAGGAGTTCGATACACGCTAAGTATTCGCAGGAGGCACACCAATGCAGTCACAATTTTATACGCTTACCGATTATCCCAACGGCCTACCCGACCGCGCGCTCTTTAAGCTGGAAACACAAACCCTACCCGACCTAGCCGAAGGTGAAGTACGTATTCGTAACCGCTGGCTTTCCGTCGACCCCTATATGCGCGGCCGCATGAGCGGCATTCGCACCTACGTGGAGCCGTTTGAGCTCGGCAAGCCAATGGAAGGTGGCGCCATTGGCGAGGTAATCGAGTCCAATGATTCAAGCCTAAAAGTGGGCGATAAAGTCAGTCATATGGGCGGTTGGCGGGATATTGCCCAACTACCTGCAAAGGGCGTCACGGCATTACCCGATATCGACGTTCCCGAGCAAGCTTACCTGGGTGTACTGGGCATGCCCGGCATGACTGCCTGGACTGGCCTAAACCTGATTGCCGAATGCAAACCAGGTGACAATGTGTTGGTTAGCGCGGCTAGCGGTGCTGTAGGCTCTCTGGCAGTGCAGTTGGCCAAAGCCAAGGGCTGCCATGTGGTCGGTATTGCCGGTGCTGCGCATAAGCTGGCCTGGCTTGAGTCATTGGGGGTTGAACCGGTTAGCTATCGCGACCGCACCGCACAGGAATTAAGCGACGCCATTAAGCTTGCCAGCCCCAATGGCATCGATGTGTATTACGAAAACGTTGGTGGCATCTGCTTGGAAGCGGCATTGAGCCAGCTTAATGAAGGCGCGCGGATTGCTGTATGCGGCATGATCGATAGCTACAATGCAAAAGAACCCACTCCCGGCCCGAGCAATCTCGCTCAGCTGGTCGTGCGCAAAGCCAAAATGCAGGGCTTTATTGTGGCTGACCACTGGTCTAGCTATCCCTATTTCCTGAACGAAGTAGCCCCTCAGGTAGCGGAAGGTAAGCTGGTATATAAAGAGACAGTGAAAGAAGGCCTTGAGAGTACGCCCGATGCCTTCCTGGCCCTGTTTGACGGAGGCAATACCGGTAAAATGCTGGTCAAGCTATAACCCTCACGTCTTCGAGCCAACCCTACCGCAACGTCAACGATATGGCGGTAGGGTGCCCACCTTAGAAAAAACATCAAATCGTTAGACCAATAGCGAATTGATTATTAAAATCATTCATAATAGCGGTGTGTTTTAACCCATCGGCGCCGCCGATGGGTTAAAGCGCGTTGTGGGTTCGTCGCTTGGCACTTATTGCTGGAATTTAGGGTTTAAGCGGCATGCATTAACGTATTAAGTACGCTTCACTAGGGGACATCTCATGGAAGAAAGCACGCGCGATCACAGTAAATGGCCAGCGATTATCGTTGGCCTGCTACTATCTATTATCGGCTTGGTACTTGCTTTTGGCGGCAGCAAGCTCGTTAGCGTAGGCGGCAGCGCCTACTACTTAATTGCCGGGCTTAGTATTATTGCCTGCGGCGTTCTATTTGCCCTGCGCAAAGGCGCCGCTCTGTGGCTCTACGCGCTGATTCTTTTTGCCACATTAATGTGGGCGCTGTGGGAGGTGGGTCTCGACTGGTGGCAGTTAGTACCCCGTGTTGCCATTCTCTGTTTAATAGGTATTCTGCTGCTCCTGCCCTGGTGGCGTAAGCCACTACGTTCAAAAGGCGGCAGCCTGGCGCTTGTTGGCAGCATTGCTGCCGCCGTTATCGTGGCCATTGCCAGCCAGTTTAACGATCCCGGCACTATCGAAGGGTCGCTAGCCACTAATAACCAATCAACGGCCGATAGCGTTAACCCAGCCCAAGTGGCGGGCGATGACTGGCCTGCCTATGGCGGCACCAACGCGGGCACCCACTACTCCTCGCTCGATCAGATCACGCCGGACAACATCGGCGAGCTTGAAGAGGTATGGCGCATTCAAACCGGTGATGAGGCGGGCCCGAATGCGCCCCCGGAGATCACCAACCAGAATACCCCGTTAAAAGTGAACGACAGCCTGTATATCTGTACCTCTCACAGTCGGGCGATGTCTCTCTCCCCTGAAACCGGCGAAACCCTGTGGGCGTTTGACCCTGAAATCAGCACCATGGGTGCAGATGACTTCTCCAGCTGGGCGCACATGACCTGCCGTGGCCTCGCCTATTACGATGCGGCCAGTTATTCAGCTGCTGAGAGCACACCTAACGACCAAGCGGCGAACAGCGACGCTGCGCCGAGTAGTGCTACCGCACTCTCTTTCGATATCTTCGATGACAGCGATATTTTCAGCCTGGATCTCTCCTTCTTGTCACTACTGCTCGGTGCCGAAGAAGACAACGGCGCCCCGCAGCAATCCATGCTCAGCGAGACCGACGTCATGTGCCCACGCAGGCTCTACCTGCCCACGGCAGATGCCCGCTTGATTGCGCTAAATGCGGATACGGGTGAGCGGTGTGCCAACTTTGGCAATAACGGCGAAATTGATCTCACCAACAATATTGGCGATTTCTCACCTGGCGGTTACTACTCCACTTCCCCTGCGACGGTAACCGAAAATCTGGTCATTCTGGGTGGCCATGTCACCGACAACAGCTCCATTGACGAGCCCTCAGGCGTTATTCGTGCCTTTGATGTGCATACCGGCGAGCTGGTGTGGAACTGGGATAGCGGCAATCCTGACAACACCGACCCGTTACCAGAAGGCGAAACCTACACCCGCGGCTCTCCTAATGTCTGGGCACCGATCAGCGTTGATGAAGAACTGGGTATGGTTTACCTGCCGATGGGCAACGCCACGCCTGACCAGTATGGCGCTGACCGCACCGAGAACGATGAAACCTACAGCGCGGGTCTAGTGGCACTCAACCTGGAAGATGGTCAGGTTGAGTGGGTTTACCAGTTCGTACACCACGACCTCTGGGATATGGACTCACCTGCGCAACCGATACTGATTGACCTAGCCACGAGTGATGGCACCCAGCCCGCGGTTATTCAGCCGACCAAGCAGGGCAGCCTCTATGTACTGAACCGCGAAACCGGTGAGCCGATTGTGCCCATTGAAGAGGTGCCTGCACCTCAGGGCGCCGTGGAAGGCGACTGGACAGCCGAGACTCAGCCGCGTTCAGCGCTTAACCTGCTGCCACCGCCGCTCACCGAGCGCGACATGTGGGGCGCCTCGCCGTTTGATCAAATGATGTGCCGCATTCAGTTCAACTCTTTGCGCTATGAAGGCCAGTACACTCCGCCTTCGTTGGAAGGCAGCATTGTTTATCCGGGTAATGTGGGCGTGATGAACTGGGGCGGTGTCGCCGTTGATCCCGAACGCCAAGCACTCTTCACCGGCGCTAAATATTTAGCGTTTGTATCCACGCTAATCCCTCGTGAAGAAGTAGAAGAGGGCCAGGGCTCGGCCAGCGAACAAGGACTCCAAGCCAATGAAGGCGCCCCCTATGCTGTTGAGCTTGGCCCACTACTATCAGTACTTGGCCTGCCCTGCCAAGCGCCCTCCTGGGGCGATGTAGCCGGTATTGACCTGCAAAGTAACGAAGTGGTGTGGAAGCACCGCAATGGCACTACCCGTGACAGCATGCCGTTTGATCTACCGATTGGCTTGAACGTCGGCGTTCCTGCGCTAGGCGGCCCGCTGACGACTGCTGGCGGGGTGTCGTTCTTAAGCGGCACCCTGGATCAGTACCTGCGTGGTTACGACATCACTACCGGCGAGGAGCTGTATAAAGCGCGCCTGCCAGCAGGTGGCCAAGCCACGCCAATGACCTATACCGGCCAAGATGGCCGTCAGTACGTGGTCGTCACGGCGGGGGGCCACGGCACCTTTGGTACCAAGATGGGCGATTACGTGATTGGCTACGCGCTACCGGAAGATTAATAGCGCCAGCACACCACTAACGTAATCTCCCGTGGGAGGGAGCTTCAGCTCGCGAAGGGTGCCGCAGGCACCACCTTGATTTCATCATGCTAGTAGCCCAAACATTCGCGCGCTAAAGCGCCCTCCCACAAAATATAGATAGCTTAGTGGTTTCACTCTGAAAAATGAGGCACGCAATAGCTGATGAGTATTAAAGCCACATGAAGTGACAAAGAATCTTTTTTATTCGTGAAGTGTTTAGCAACGCACCCCTTATTTAGAAGTGCAATGCTAGCCCACCATAAACACTGCGATCCGGCGCAGGTTCGTAGAAACGGCCAAAGGTGCCGTTCAAGCGTACGTTAGCGTAGTGTTCTTCATCGAAGAGATTGCGCACGCCCACATACGCATTTAGCCGCGTATCGCTTCCCAACTGCCAACCATCACCCACCCGCAGGTTCACCAGCCAATAGCTATCGACTTCTGTCTCATTGGCGTTGTCCGCCACCATATCGCCTACGTACTGGGTCTCCAGCGTGGCAAAGCGCTCATCCAGGCCCTGCCAAGTTAGCTGATTGACCCAGGTCTGCTCGGGTAAGCCAGGTATGCGGTTACCGCCAAAACTCTCTGACGGTGTAGTAAATCGATCAAACTCGTAGCTTGCCAGCGTCAGGGCACTATCCAACCGCCACTGGTCAGCAAGCTGCCAACCCAGCGCCAGCTCAATGCCGTCGCGGTCGGTGTCGCCTGCGTTTTGGTAGAAGGTGCGACCGCCGTCATCATAAGGCACCAGCTCGTCACGCACGCGTACCGAAAACAGCGTTAAATCGTAGTCCATGGCAAGCGGTGCAATGTAGCCACGCGTGCCAACTTCACGGTTCCAGGCTTTTTGCGGCGACACGGACGGGTTGAAACCGCCCCCCACTGGATTGGCAAACTCTGAGAACGTCGGCGTTTCAAACGCCGTACCGGTATTCACGTAGACCTGGTGCTGAGGGCGGTAACGGTAGCTAAGCCCCGCTGAACCGCTCCACTCATTGAAGGTTTGTTCACCGCTCTGATCACCATCGCTCAGGTAACGATCGTCTACCTCTAACTCCACGCTATCGAAGCGCGCGCCAAGCGAGAGCGTTACCTGCTCAGTCAGCGCTAAATCGCCCTGGGCAAATACCCCGGCGGAGGTTGCCCTCTGGGTCTCTTCCGCCAACTGCTCGCCGACCACACCTTGGCCATTTACCGCATTACGAAAGCGCTCGTCGTCTTGGCGGGCCACATCAACACCGGTGATGTAGCTCAGCGGCAGGCTGCCCAAGCTGACTTCATGGTGATACTCAGCGCTCGCGCCCAGATAGTCACGCTGGTAGCCGATACGGCTATCGCCCACATAGGGTAGCTGCTGCTCAAAATCGCGCTGGGCAACAAAGCCTTTTAAATAGAGCGCTCCAGGGCCGGCAGACAGATCTTCGTACTGTAGCCCGATAAGCTGCTGATCTACGTTCTGTCCGGCATTCAACGCTAATGAGTTCGGCGCCGCTTGATCGCGGCCACGGGCCACTTCACCGGCGTTCAGCGCGCCGGGGTCTTCGGAACGGGGGTTTTCAAGCAGGTTGATAATCGCGGTTAACGCCCGATCGCTGCCTAATTCGCGGCGCAGTTTGGCATTCAACAGGTATTTCTCTGTAGAGCTCTGCTCCCGGTAACCATCCACATTAAGAGCAGAGAAGCTGACATGGTGCGACCAGTCCCCCTGGGCTCCACCGGTTTGTACGACTGCCTTACGGTAGCCATCGCTGCCCACCTCGGTGCGCACGCTTGAGCCTGGGTTATCGCGCCCATCGGCGGTGGTGATATCAATCACCCCACCCGCCGCGTTGCCGTAAAGTACCGAAGAGGGCCCGCGGATCACTTCGATGCGCTCAGCGCTGTCCAGATCAATGGCATCTAACTGGGCTTGGCCATCGGGTAGCGTATAGGGAATGCCATCCACCATGACGGTAATACCGCGAACGCCAAACGGCGCCCGAGCGCCAAAACCGCGAATAGAGATTCGCTGGCCTTGGGCGAAATTATCGCGGTTCTGTAAAAACATGCCAGGCACGCGCACTAACGCCTCATCCAGACGCGTGCGCTGCTGCCCCTGAGCAATCGCCTCACGGTCGAGCGCTGAAACCGCAGCGGGCGTGGCGTAAAGCTCTCGCGACAGGCGTGGCGCTGTCACTTCCAGCGTAGCCATTGTGCTATCACTCGCCGGACTCTCTTGAGCCCAACTTTGGCCTGCGCCAAGACAGCTTAATAAGCAAAAAGACGTGGTGGTTACTTTTAACGGCACTTTGATGAACACGGGGTCCCTCCCAAACAGCGTAGAGCGGAAATAAATGGCGGAATTGAACGATTGCCTACTCGGCTAGTCACAAAGGGTTCGCCAAGGCATGGATAAATAGGTTGATCGTGCCTACACTTGTACAAGTTACACTAATGAAAGCAAAGGAGGCTTCATGGCGTTTACAGCGACTGATCCAATCAAGATGATTTTTGCCGTAATACTTCCCCCACTCGGCGTATTTTTTGAGGTCGGTTTTAAAGGGCATTTCTGGCTGAATATTATTCTAACGCTATTTGGCTTCGTACCGGGCATCATTCATGCGTTTTATGTGATATTGAAGCACTAGGTTTTAATAGCTGGATTTTAATAACTAGGCTTCAATAACTAGGTTTAGCGAATACGACGCCGCCTAAGCTAACGCTTAGGCGGCTTTTTTAGGCCTTTAAAGCAGGGCTGGCATGGCGCCGTTTATGTAAAGCGTGAACCCGTTCATCCAGCTCAGCTACCGGGCCTTCTACCTTGAGCCCTGGCACAATCTGTTGAATAGGCAAGGTCGCAACTGGGGAAGGCGCCACGTCTAAATCTGCAAGCCAACGACCCAACTGTTCAGACGAGCTGGCGTAGACAATTCGCCCTAGCCCTACCCAGCCATGGGCAGCGGCACACATCGGGCAATGCTCGCCTGAAGTGTAAACGGTCGCCTTTACTCGCGCCTCCGGCGTCATATTCTGAGCAGCCCAGCGCGCCAGGAAGAACTCCGGGTGCTGAGTAGAATCCCCACCGGCAATGCGGTTACGGTCTTCGGCCAAGATATCTCCTTCGGCACTTACCAGTACGCTACCAAAAGGTTCATCACCCGCCTCAAGGGCTTCTTCGGCTAACTCAACGGCACGCGTTAAGTAAGCGAGTTCTCGATCATTCAACATGTGCTTTCCTTTTAGTCGTCAATGGCCCTACTGTTTTTACCCCTTTACCGTCGCTGGTGCTTCTTCGACAAACTCCTCTTGCAACTCCTCGCCTTCACTACGGGCTATCACAGAGGTGCCGACCAAGTCGCCTGTCACGTTCAGCGCCGTACAGCCCATTCCCACCAGCGCATCGATAGCGGTGAGCAACGCGACGGTTTCAATTGGCAAGCCCACTTGAGCAAACACCGTGGCAATCATTATGATTCCCGCCCCCGGCACCCCAGCCGTGCCCACCGACACTAGTGTGCCGATCAACACGATTTGCACCATGCTGATGAAATCCAGCGGTGCACCAATCACGTTGGCGGCAAACACCGCCGAGATGGCGATACGAATCGCCGCCCCATCCATATTTAAAGTAGCCCCTAACGGCAGACTAAAAGCATAGATGCTTTTGGGAATTCCTAAGCGATGGGCAGCATTAATCGTTAGCGGTAACGTACCCGAGCTACTTTGGGTGGCAAACGCCGTGGCCATCGGCGTACGGGCCTCGCGGAAGAAGGTGCGCAGCTTCACGCCAAACAACCGCATGATGACGCAATAAATCAGCAGTTGGGTTGCCAGCGCGATATACAGAACAACCACCATATCGCCCAGTGAGAGCAGCGTTTCCAACCCCTGCTGACTCACCGTTTCGGCGACAATCGCAAACACGCCGATAGGCACGTAGTGCAATACACCCGACATCACTTTTAGAGTGACCTCGTTTAGCGCTTCAATCACCCCATAAAGACGCTCCCCCATGGCATGCTGACGCTCTGACTGGCGCATTTTTAGCAGGGCGATGCCAAACACCAGCGCCGTAAAAATAATGCCCAACATGTTGAGTTCGGCAAACGCACCAATAATATTATCCGGCACTATATTCAGCAGCGTATCGACAACACCGGGATTCTCGGGCACCGAGAAACTGGCGCTCTCATCCAACGTCATACCGCTGCCAGGGCTAAACAGCGTGGCAACCGCTAAGCCCACCATGATCGCCAGCGCAGAAGAGGTAAGGTAATAGCCAAACACCTTGCCGCCTACGCGGCCAGCGCTTCCCTCCCGGGACTGATTCACCCCTACCATCAGCGTAAACAGCACAATGGGGACAATCAGAAAAGTAAGCAGCCGTAGCAGCAGGTCACCCAACGGCGCTAGCCAAACAGCGACTGTTTCACCGCCAATCAGCCCGACGATAACGCCCAGTACTAGCGCAACAGTGACGCGTAAAATCAACGATGCCTGAGCATAGGCCTTCCATACACGAGTCATTTGCATCCCTACAGATTTGAAGAAGTTGGTCGGTCTAATTTGATAAGCAACCATCACACTCTATTAGTGTGGCACAGCGATATCCACCAAGTGAGTAGGTGGCAATAAATCAAGGCTTGCCTTCATGGTGCGTACCTCCTCCGCTGGCGGGCGGCCAAAGAAGCGCTTGAATTCACGACTAAACTGGGAGGGGCTTTCATAGCCCACTCGGCTCGCGGCTGCGGCAGCCGTTAACCCATCACGTATCATTAACAGCCGAGCATGGTGCAAGCGGGTGGATTTAATGTACTGGATAGGAGAGGTCTGGGTGATTGCCTTGAAGTGTACGTGAAAGGCGGGCGCACTCATGCCGGCTTCACTCGCCAGGCTGCCTACTTCCAGCGCATCGGCATAGTTAGCATGGATACGGTTGAGCGCTTTAGCAATTTTACCAAATTGCCCATAATGGGAGAGTGCTGTTCGAACACTGCCGCCCTGCTCTCCCGTCAATACCCGGTAGCAGATCTCCCTGACGATAAAAGGGGCGAGAATATGCGCATCCGTTGGTGAAGAAAGGGCTCTCAGTAAACGTAATGTCGCATCTGCCAGCGGCTCTTCCAGCGGGCTTGAAAGCATGCCGCGCGGCGCCTCAAACCCATACTCGCCTGACGCCTCCAACATCGTCACCAACTCGGCGATTACCAACGCATCCAGGCGGATAGCAATACCCAGCATTGGCTTGTCAGGGCTGGCTTCTGTTTCCGAAGTAAACGGCAGGGGCACAGATAACACCAAATAGCGCTGTGCATCGTAGATATACACCTCATCACCCAAATAGCCACGCTTTCGGCCTTGGCAGATGATGACGATACTCGGCTCGTAGAGCACAGAGGTGTTTTTGAGCGGGCGGTTAGAGCGCATAAAGCGTACGCCGTCCAATAGCGACTGGGTATACCCTTCGTGTGGTGCGAGTTGGTATAAGCATTCGGCGATATTGCTGTAAACCATAGAATCGCTCTTCAGTATCATGTTAACCACCTCGGTAATACGTGTCGGCACCTCAACCAATCCCTAAGAGCCAATAACGCCATAAGAGCCAATAACACCATAAGAGCAATATACATACTTTGTTGCTTGTCTCGCCGCCCTCCTTTAACAATCAAATAGGATTAGGCAAGCATGCAATAGGATTGCCTATACAGATGCCAGCCGCAGCAGCCTAATCTTCTCTGGGTACCCACCACCCTGAGGATTATCCAATGACTGCTTTAACAACCCCATCTTCCAAAGTCGTTTTACTGACCGGTGCCAGCAGCGGCATCGGTGAAGCCACTGCTCGCTGGCTTGCAGGTCAAGGGCACCATTTGATTATTGGCGCACGCCGAACTGATCGGTTGGAAGCATTGGCCCACTCCCTTCGCGAAGAGGGCGGCAGCGTGGATTTCCAGGCACTGGATGTCACCGACCTTAAAGACATGCAGGCGTTTGCGGATTTCGCGATCAAAACCCACGGCCGCATAGATGTCATCGTCAACAACGCGGGCGTCATGCCCCTATCGCCTTTGGCAGCGCTCAAAGTAGATGAGTGGAACCGCATGATCGATGTCAACATTCGCGGCGTACTCAATGGTATCGCCGCTGTTCTGCCTACTATGCAGGCCCAGGAAAGTGGCCAGGTGATCAACATCTCCTCCATCGGTGGCCTCACGGTTATGCCCACCGCAGCAGTCTACTGCGCCACTAAATATGCGGTGCGCGCTATTTCCGATGGGCTACGCCAGGAAACCGACAAGATCCGCGTGACCTGTGTCTACCCAGGGGTAGTGGAATCAGAGCTGGCTCATACCATCACCGATGCTGAAACCGCCAAGGCAATCGACCTTTTCCGCCAAATTACACTCAAGCCCGAGGCTATCGCCTCCGCCATTGCGCATGCCATCAACCAGCCCGATGACGTAGATACCAGCGATATCGTCGTACGGCCTACGGCGAGTCACTAACTGCGCGTCAGGTGCTGTGCGAGCTTTTGGCCGAACGTAAACATTAGCGCGAGCGATATTCATGCAAGAAAACAAGCTTCCCATTTACTGGAAACGTGCCCTGGTGGTCGCAGGCATTATCACTATTTTTCCAACGACCACCTCTGCTCAACCTATCCTAAACGAAGGAAATGACGCCATGGCAGACCATCCTTATGTTGGAACGTGGGTAACCAAAGACGGTTATATACGTCATGAGCTTCTAGCCAACAACCGCTACGATGAAGCCCGTGGCGAGCGTGAAAGCGCTTATCAGGGGCGCTATAAAGTGACGGGTAACCACATCGAATACTGGGACGACACCGGCTTTACCGCTGACGGTGAATTCATTGACGATGTGCTTTACCACGCTGGAATGGTGTTATATCGCCAACAGAATATGTCCACGGATTAACCAAGAGGATTAAGGGAGGGGACGGGGCAGAGCTGCGTACTGAAGAATGGGCTGGCAATAGAGGCTCTCACTGCCCCATAGGCAAGATAATCCAGAAAGGCTTTGACACATCGAGCAATCCGTGACACTGTAGCGTCAGTTGGTTAGCAAGCAAGCATGGTTTCAGAAGTGTACGAAAAAGATTTGGAAATGTACGAGATAGACGTGTACGAGATCTTTCGGCAAGCCTGTAATTGTATTCCTTGTTTTATCCGCTATTAATCTGGGTGATACCAGGAACTTTACTAAGCGCTTTGCGCGAAAGGATTTTTACTATGTCTACTGGCACAGTTAAGTGGTTCAACGATACTAAAGGCTTCGGTTTTATTGCTCCTTCTGACGGCGGCGATGACCTGTTTGCCCATTTCTCTGAAATTCAAGCAGACGGCTTCAAAACCCTGCAAGAAGGCGCTAACGTTTCTTTTGACGTTACCCAGGGTAAGAAAGGCCTTCAAGCTTCAAACATCAAGCAAATTTCCTAAGTCTAAGTCTCTAAGACATAGCGCTTAAGAATTTGCTCGAACCTTTCGAGGTTCGGATAACAAGGCCCGCTTATGCGGGCCTTGTTGCGTTTGGAGCATACTAAAACGGCGTTTACACTACCCTTTTATATTGGCTATTCGTCATTCAGTATAAAATTATTTCTGCCAGACTGATAGTTGACCTGTGGGAGGTAGCTTTAGCTCGCGACCAATTAGGCTGACAGCCATAAGACACAAAATGGCCGATTAATCTTAAATCCGCATCAGATGACGAATAACCCTTATACTTTCGTATAGATCACCAGCCGCACATCCACCGTTACGGACAACATTTCAAGAGCCGCTGCGCGTGCACGCCCCTCAGCGCTGGCCCGGTAAAGATGCGGCGTCATCGCCAACAGATCGGCAATTTCGTCACTGCCGTTTAGCGCAAGCGAGTAGCTTACTCTCTCGCTGCTATGGTGAGTAAAGCCTTCCAGCACCTCTATCTCAGTCGAGCGTTCAGGCTTTAACGTGGGATAGATAACCTCCCGCAGCTCCCTCAAGTGATTGGGCCCCGCCTCGACCTGCAGTAGTACGCCTCCGGTTCTCAACACACGGGCAAACTCGCTTAATACCGGAAAGCCAAACATACACAGCACGCAATCCAGCGTTTCCGTCTGCACGGGCAAGTGCGCATTACTGCCCACCACCCAACTACTTAACGGTGCCTGTTTATTGTCTTGCTTTGCAGCGGCCAATACCGCCCATTTAGAGATATCCAGCCCCATCAGCGAAAGTGGATGCGTGTTAGTCGCTGCATCAGCTAATTGGCGAAGGTAGTAACCTTCACCGCAGCCCGCATCCAGGCAGCTAAAAGGCTGGCTGGCTGCCTTTTGAACCTCGGCATGGCCCAACACAGCATGACTAACCGCCTCCGCAATAGCTTGGTAATGCCCAGCACCAAGAAAACGCTGGCGAGCGGCCACCATCGCCTTGCTATCCCCCGGATCGTGGGAACGTTTTTGCTGCACCGGCAGTAAATTAACGTAGCCCTGCTTAGCAATATCAAAGCTGTGACCATCAGAGCATCGCCAAACGCTATCCGACCAACTGAGTGGTTTTCCGTCTAGCGGGCACGCCAGTGCTTGAAAAGGGGTAATGCTCATATCGGTGTCTTCGCAGAGATAGATGGGTGCATGCGTTTAGCGAGTCACCAGAATGATGCCAACTAAAATAACGCCACCGCCGATTACAAAATTAATGCTCAGCGGCTCATTGAGCAGCAGTGTACCAAACAGAATACCGAAAAGCGGCGCCAAGAAAGAAAACACGCCTAACTGCGAAGCGCGGTAGCGGCGCAACAAGGTAAACCATAACAGCAGCGCAGCAAACGAAATGATCAGCGTCTGAAAGCCAAGGCTGGCTATCGCCATCGGGGTAAACTGCGCGCTCATTAGCTGTCCGGATATAGCCGCCACCGGCAGGAGCAACAACGCCGTCACACTCAGTTGATAGCTCAGAGTGAGCTCTGCTGGCGCTTCGGAAAGCGATGTTCTGCGGATCACAACGGTCGTGGCTGCCCATGAGAGACCTGCGAGCAAGCCCAGTGCATCACCGATGACAATCTCGATGCTATAGGCGCCGCTTGGCGCCATGGCAATCACCATTCCCAGAAATGCCAAGCCGACGCCCCACCACTGGCGAATGGAGAGTTGCTCGCCAGGTACCCAAAGATGTAAACCCAGGGCAGCGAAGATAGGCGCAGTATACAGAAACACCGACATGTGGGACGCCAAGGTATAGGTTAACCCCCAGGCGATAAAAGCGAACTCAGCAGCAAACCCGAGGCCCACCAGTAACCCAGGGCTCCAATGGTGACCCACATCCGCCCACCGAATGCCTCGCCAATAAGCCAGCCCGCCGACCAGGCAAACCGCCATAATGGAGCGCAGGGCCATCTGTACCATGGGTGATATATCCTCAGCCACACCTTTAATGGCCACTTGCTGAAAACCCAACACTAGGCAAAATAGCAGCATCAGCGATGCTGCCGTTGCGTCCACTGTCTTTCGCTGTGCACGACCAATTATGCAGTCAGAATGGGGATTTGAGACTACTCTTTGATTACTCATTGCGGGCTCCTATAACCTATAGGTGCCCATTGCAACAGTAAGCATCTGTGCGTACAAACGATTACTTATCGGGTCTAGGCTTAGGAAAACTCACGCTATGAGAATAGAAAGGCTACCGCTGAATGCCCTGCGCGCGTTTGCCGAGGCCGTGCGCGAAAATAGCTTCAAAGCCGCCGCTTATCGTCTCGGGGTGACGCCTGGCGCCGTTAGCCGACAGGTCAAACAGTTGGAAGATCACTTAGGCGTGGTACTTTTTGAACGTCATGCCAATGGAGTTTTTGCCACCGAGGCAGGCCGGGTACTGGCTGAAGATGTTCAAGCGGGCCTTTTGCGTATCGCCAACGGCATACAGAACGTCACCGAGCGCTCAGAAGAGGCTTTTCGCTTGCTACTGAGTGCACCGCCCTCTTTTCTACAACTCTGGCTGCTCCCCCGCTTACCCCGCTTTGAAGCTAATGAGCGGCAAATAGAAATCTCTCTGGATGCCGAGGCGCGCTTAACGCCACCGCTGTGGTTGCCCAACAGGGCACGCTTATCACTTCGCTACGGCCGGGGCCCTTGGCCCGGCGTCACCAGCCAGCGTCTGTTTGAAGACACGCTATTTCCGGTTTGCTCGCCCTCCCTATTAGCGCAGGCAAGCATACAAACCCCCAACGATTTGCTGGCACAGACGCTGCTCACCGTGGAATGGTGCAGCCACGCAGGCCACCATATCCCAGGCTGGAGTGATTGGTTTAAAAGCGCCGGGGTAGCGCTCACCAAGATGCCCAACCAGCGGCAATACTCGCTTTACAGCCTGGCTCTGGATCAGGCCATTGCCGGCCAAGGCGTGGTACTCGCCAGCTACCCTCTGGTAGCTGACCGGCTAGCGAGCGGTGTTCTGGTACGCCCTTTTGCGGAGCAATATCCACTCGCTTCTCCATTCGCCTACGAACTGATTCTACCTAGTAATGGAGAAGCGCCACCGGCGGTAGCTAGATTCACGGAGTGGCTTGAACACGAAGCTGCCAGCTTTCGTGATACATCACTATAGCGGTGGCAGTCTCAACCTTTATTTCATCTACCTTCTTACTTAACCCTCACGCTTATAGCCTTGGAACAGCCCATACTGCCACTGCCGTACCGCCAGCACCGAGGTCGTGCCAAACCGCTGATGAATGGGTAGCCCGCTCTCTCGTTCGCATAGCGCATGAAACTCTTTTGCCAAGCGCTGCATGGTCTGCTGCCATTCAGCATTTCCCGCAGGGGATAATAGCCCGTTAAGGACGATGAGTTTTTCGCTGTCACTATCAAAACGGGAGCGGAAAAATTCGTTGGCGATATGCTGCTGAAAGAAACGCTGGATTGGCCCGTCCGCTCGCCAGCGGAAATTGGCGGCTACCCGACGTCTGATCCGGTTATCGGGGAGTAGATCAATAAGCTTAAGCCGCTCAAGCTTCAGTAACTGCCGGATACACTCTGCTTCACTTAGCTGGTACTGGTGATGAATTTCGTCGAAGCTATAGCCATTGATGACGCAGACAGCCACCAGAAACAGCTCACGATCATCCACAATACTCTGCTCTTGGGCATGGGTTAGCTCCTGCAAGCGCTGCTCGTCCGCTTGCATGGTCTGCACCAGCTCGGCGAATTCGATATTCAGCTGATCACAGATGCACTCCAGCCGCGATAGCGTAAAGTGTTTTTCAGCAAACAGGCGCTTCACGGAAGCTTCGCTCAACGCCAGCCACTGAGCGACATCGGCATAGGTTTTACCCTGAGCGCGAAGCTGGCGCTTTAGCGTTTCAATCAGTGAATCGGCTTGGGACATTGAAATCTCATCAGTGAAATGAAAGACCAGACAATATAAAAGTAGCAAATAATGATACCAAACAGCACCCATGACACAACTTTGTGCAAATGAGTTGCAACCAGTAAGCCTCACAGAGAAAGTGCTACGACTTCCAGGGATTAATAAGGCTAAACAACGATGCATCGACTACTGCACTTGAAGGGCGCTTGGCCCTATTTGATCGCTATTTTCCTCAATGCCTTTGTGGATCTAGGCCACAAGATCGTCATTCAGAACACGATCTTCAAAAGTTACGATGGCGAAGCACAGGTCGTGCTCACCGCACTGGTCAACGGACTTATCCTACTGCCGTTTATTCTACTGTTTAGCCCGGCGGGCCATGTAGCTGACAGCTACCCCAAGGTACGCATTCTGCGTACATCGGCCTGGGCCGCCGTCGTGGTCTCATTGGGCATCACCGCCGCCTACTACCAAGGCTGGTTCTGGCTGGCCTTTTCCATGACGCTACTGCTGGCGATTCAATCGGCCTTTTACTCACCGGCCAAATACGGCTTGGTAAAAGGGCTCTTCGGCAAGCCGCATTTGGCGGAAGCCAACGGGCTGATCCAGGCGGTTACGATTGGCGCCATTCTGGCAGGCACCGTGGCGTTTACCGCGCTATTTGAAACCTGGGTCTCACCAGACGATCAAACCCCAGCGCAGCTGTTGCGCCAAATAGCCCCTCTGGGCTGGCTGCTGGTGCTCAATAGTGCCCTCCAGGTGGTGGCGCTCTACCGCCTTCCGCTTGATCACACCACTCGGTCAGACACACCGCTGACCTGGCAGCGCTACATCAAGGGCACTGCCCTAAAAGACAATCTGCGGATTATCGCTCACCAGCCCGTCATCAGGCTCTCCATTATCGGCCTGGCCACCTTTTGGTCAGTGGGCCAAGTACTGCTGGCGGCTTTTCCCGCATATGCCAAAGATGCCCTGAGTATCGATAACACCTTAGTGCTCCAGGGTATTCTCGCCGCTAGCGGCATCGGGATTGCGCTGGGTTCCCTATTCGCCAGCAAACTTTCCCACAACCGTATTGAAACCGGCTTGATTCCCGTTGGCGCCGGTGGGGTGGCTGTGGGTTTATGGTGCTTGCCGCTGTTAACCACGCCCGGAAGCCAGGCGCTGAACTTTGTTTTTATCGGCATAATGGGCGGGCTTTTCATTGTGCCGCTTAACGCGCTGATTCAGTTTCACGCCGCCGACAACGAACTAGGCACCGTGCTGGCCGCTAATAACTGGATTCAAAACATCGCCATGATGGGCTTTTTGGTGCTCACGGCGCTATTCGCGTTGGCGGGAGTGAATAGCCACTATCTGCTGCTACTGATCGCTACCGTGGCCATGGTGGGCGGTGGTTACACTATTGTTAAGCTGCCCCAAAGCTTGGTGCGCTTTCTGTTGAGCTTCCTGCTGACACGCCGCTACCGTGTAGACGTCCATGGCTTGCAGAACCTGCCCGCCCAGGGCGGCGTGCTGCTATTGGGCAACCATATCAGTTGGGTGGATTGGGCCATGGTCCAGATCGCCAGCCCCCGCCCAGTGCGCTTTGTAATGCTCAGATCGGTTTACCAGCGTTGGTACCTGCGCTGGTTCTTCAAAGCCTTGGGCTGTATTCCCATCGAGCGCGGCAGCGGTGCCGAAAAGGCCTTGGCCGATGTCGCTGAACAGCTCAATGCAGGCGAGGTGGTGTGCATCTTTCCTGAAGGGGCGATCAGCCGCACTGGTCAACTAGGCGAATTCCGTCGTGGTTACGAGCGCGCCTGTGAAATGGCGAATCCAGATGTCAAAATTGTGCCTTTCTATCTACGTGGCCTGTGGGGCAGTCAGTTCTCCCGCTCATCCAGCAAGCTTAAAGAGCTGCGCAATTCGCCATTCCACCGCTCGGTAGTGGTCGCTTTTGGCAAGCCGCTGCCCAAAGACACCTCTGCCGATGTGCTTAAACGGCGTATTTTTGAGCAGGCTACCCGCTCTTGGCAGCGGGCCATGGGCGAGCTACCTACCCTGCCTAACGCCTGGATTCAGAGCGTTAAGCGCCGCCCTAGCGATCTGGCCCTGGCCGATACCCTGGGCCGCCCACTCAACGCAAGCCAAGCGCTCACCGCCAGCCTGCTGATGGCAAAACGACTTCGCAAGCTCAACCCAGGACAGAACGTTGGCCTACTGCTACCTACCAGCAGCGCCGGGGTGATCGCCAATATGGCCACGCTGCTGGCGGGCAAAACGGTGGTGAATCTTAATTACACCGCCGACCATGAGGCGCTTGCCTCTGCCCTTTCCCAGGCGGAAATCGCTACCGTCTTCACCTCACAGCGCTTTGTGAAGAAGCTTGAGCAGCGCGGGCTCGACGTTAGCCGATTGCTTTGCGAGAAGCAGGTGGTCTTTTTAGAAAACCTGCAAACCACGATTGGCCGCGCTGAGCGCTTGAGTACCTGGCTGGCGGTAAGACTACTGCCGACTTGGATACTACAGCGCTGCTTCTGCCACGGCCAAGATGCCGATGCCACTGCCGCCATCCTGTTCTCCAGCGGAAGCGAAGGCGAACCCAAGGGCGTGATGCTCAGTCACCGCAACCTGATGGCCAATATCAAGCAGACCTCCGATGTACTCAACACTCAGAGCAACGACGTAGTAATGGGCTCACTACCGCTGTTCCACGCCTTTGGCCTCACGGTCACCCAGCTGCTACCGCTAATTGAAGGGCTACCGCTGGTGTGCCACGCCGACCCCACCGATGCCCCCGGCATTGCAGGCGCTATTGCCAAGCACAAAGCCACTATCATGTTCGGCACCTCCAGCTTTTTAAGGCTGTTTGTGCGCAGCTCAAAAGTGCATCCGTTAATGCTGGAAAGCTTGAGGGTGGTGGTTGCCGGGGCTGAAAAGCTCGACGAAAACGTGCGTAATAGCTTTGCGCTGAAATTCCACAAGCCTGTGTATGAAGGCTACGGTGCCACGGAAATCGCCCCAGTCGCCTCAGTGAACCTGCCCGACGCCATGGGCGTTCACTATCAGCAGGTGCAGCGGGGCAGCAAGGTAGGCACCGTCGGTATGCCGCTGCCCGGCACCAGCTTCAAAATCGTCGACCCGGAGAGCTTTGAAGAGCTGCCCACCGGCGAGGCAGGCATGATATTGATTAGCGGCCCGCAGATAATGCAGGGCTACCTCAATGACCCCAACCGCACGGCCAAGGCGCTTCATGTGATCGATGGCCACCGCTGGTACATAACGGGGGATAAAGGCTTTATCGATGAAGACGGCTTCTTAACCCTGATTGACCGCTACGCCCGCTTTGCCAAAATCGGCGGTGAAATGATCAGTCTCAGCGTCGTTGAAACGGCGGTTCAGGCGGCTCTGGAGGATATAGACACCGCACTGATGGCGGTGAATATTCCCGATAGCCGCAAAGGTGAGCGCATTGTGCTGCTCTCAGAAACAGCGTTAGACGCCAAAACTGTTAAGGCCACTATGCTCGCTAACGGTACGCCACCCATGATGATCCCCAGCCATTGGTTTACGGTAGAGACCATCCCTCACCTTGGCTCTGGAAAAGCGGACTTTGCAGGGGCGAAACGTTTGGCTCAAGCACTGATAGAGGAAGAACTGAAGCATTAAAAGGTGATGCCTACAGCTACCAAGGTGGGCTTTTGGATGGGAAAATAGTGAACCTTTGTTCAATTAACTCTGGATTTAAAGGTGTTTTGAAAAGAAGTCTAGCAGCAGCTCATGATGTTTATTCTGCCCTGAGCTGCTAGGTATATGATCCTCACCTTCGTAGTAGTGCACTTCCGGGGAGCGGCCATGCTCGCGCAGGTGCGCTTCCAAACGTTTGGTCATTTCCACCGACCACATTCGGTCTTTGGTGCCATGGGAAAGCAGTAGCGGCCCTGGGTAGCGTTCGATTTCTATCGGCGTGGTCGGCAGCAAGTCTTCGTGACTACCACACCATGTCCAGGCGCGTTTGCTGACATCCCAGGCTTGCCAGCCCGGGTCACCCGCATCGCGAAAGCTACGTGCATCAAAGGCCCCGCACACAACATCTGGCGGGCTGTGCGCGGCAATGGCATCAGGCATACCTTCGACCTTATCTATTGCCATCAGTGAGCCGAGCAATAACGCATGCTCGGCGCCGCGGGAGATGCCATAGAGCCCTACTCGCTCATCAGCGAACTGGAATTCTCGTAGGGCTTTAAATGCTTCCACACTGCGATCTAGTGGGTGATCAATAATATGCCCCGCGTTCCCATTACCGCCACTTGAGTAGCCATAAGGGAACGCCAGGAAGCCATGGGCGGCGAATAGCATCGCGTCACGATGACTCCACCCCGCCCATGCGCCTTCAGAACCATGCAGCAGCATGACAGCTGAAAAAGGCCCATCGCCCGGTGGGCCATAAGTAACACCCCAGCCGGGTAGCAAACGCTGCAGGATATTTAAAGGCATCTAAAAACACTCCCTGACTTCTTAGCAGTCTATTTACCATATACGCGAAAGCGCTATCTGCCGCTGTACAAACACCCTCTACTCAGATGACTTCACCTCAACACTATCCATTTCCCCCGAGCTTTTCCCTTGCGACCCACGGGCGATATCGTTGTGGCTGATAACCACAATTTCACGTGGCCACCACTCGGGATGATTATCGCGGATAAAGGTCAGCAGCTTCTCGCGCAAGCTCATTTCCGCTGTCCAACCCGCCAAAGGGTCTGAGGTCATGAGGTAGCAGGTGACGGTTTGCGCCGTTCCTGTTTGTGCCGTTACGTAACAGAGCAGCTTATGGTGTTCGATAACACTGTCTTCTTCTTTGGCAAATTCGAGGAATTTATCTCTTAACAGCCCGATGTCGGCACTTAGATGGAGTGTTAGCGTCAATGACCGGTACATCTTGGTACTTTTTACCGACAAATTGTCGAAAGGCTTAGAGGTAAAGTAGGTAACGGGCACAATCAAACGCCGCTCGTCCCACGACCGCAGCCGAATAAAGGTATAAAAGATACCTTCGACATAGCACCACTCGCCTTCAAAGATCACCAAGTCACCAATCCTGATTGGCTTTGCAAACGAAAGCTGGAAAGAAGAGAGAATATTCCCCAGCACCGTTTGACCCGCCACACCGACTAATACAGCCAATACGCTGGCAGACGCAAGAATTGATAAGCCAAGGGTTTCAAAGAGCTGAACCTGACCCAGTATGTAAATTGATACGGCTGTCACGGTGATCAGAATAATCGCCCGACGCAGCGCATAGAGTGAGGTTAGCAGTCTGCGTTCGTCTCTAGGCTTAGTATCATCGATTTCGCCTACGATACGCCGCGTTAAACGCAGCATGATGGTATCCACCAAGCGCAACGCAATGGTGCCGACTCCCCAGGCCATAATACTGATTAACAGCACCCGGAAAGTTGTGGTGGCAACCGCAGAAAACGACACCACATAATCCAGTACCATCTGAGTGACTAGCGACATCGCAATCAGCGCTGCTGGCATACCAATTTGACTGGCAAAGATGCTGGATACCCCGGAAGGCAGCCATTTCGACATCAAGCCAATCAAGCGGTGAACTCCCCACCCTACGAGCCCGATAAATAGTACAAACAAAGGAATCGCAATCCATTCCCAAATTCTCAGGATGCCAAACGAGGCCTGGAAGCGTTCAGGAATATAGCTTTCCAACGCTGAGGGGCCGTACTGCTCATATAGCGTCGGAATATAAGACACGCTGATGGGCATGATCAGCCAGACTGGCTCCTGCTCACCCACGCGGTAGCGACCCAAGCGAATATCGTAGGTTTCCCCGTCGGCTTTTAAGGAAGAGACCTCAACGTTGCGACGTGTCTCGCCAACGCGGGGGTTTTGGCCTGCGGGATCTTCAATCACCGCGTCTTCACGACCGGGCAGATCAGAAACGCTCAACCACTCGCCGCGTTGGAAAACCTCTGCCAGTTGCCGGGCGAGTTCACTCCCCTGCTCGCGTTGCTCCTTCTCTGAGAACTCGGAAAGGTTGAGCATATGAGCAGCGGCATCATACTCCTCCTGATCCGTTAGCTTCAGAAAACTCCTGATCGATTCTCGCGGTGTTACTCGGTTTACCTCTTCGGGAGGTTCACCAAGCCCCGTATTTAACGTATCGACGGTAAACCACCGCTCACTTTCGCTCTCTCCTCCCTGAGTTTGTGCCGCGCATAGGTTGGAAAAGGTCATTGCCATCACCAATAAACCCCATGCGAGCCACGAGCTGTTTTCTTTCATAAATGCCTTATTCATTGAAGTGGGTGAGTTTGACTACCCACCGACCGGCCCTGTCGAGCCAGTCCAGCGTCATTACTGGACTATCCATGTCAGTGGAGGAACAAAGTACAGCCTACCTTACTGAATGAAGCAAGACAGAATGCAATAGTGAGAAATGAAGTGAGAAGAGCTCGTCATATAAAGCAAACTTTACTTAACGCTTTCTCCTAACTTAGTTAATTCCGCATTGTATAAAGCCACCAGCAAGGGCTCGCCCTTGGTATTCACCCTCAACTGGCCATAACGTGCTGGCTCATAGCGTTCCCCATGGCCCTCCTGAAAGAAGAACGCATCCGTGGTGAAACGTACTTGACCATTGCGCAAACGGTAGCGAAGGCGCCGTTCGTCGTCGCGTAAAGAGGAGCCATCATCCAACCTCTGGAAGTAAGCGATACGCTTTTCATCCAAACGCACCACTACATAACCGTTACGAGCTTTCAGCGAGTCTTCATAACGCTCACTTTGATGAAGCGCGCTTTGAATTTGATCACTCAGTGCAAAATTTAGCGCCATATAGTCGCCCTGCATCAATGAGCGCGGATCGACAGGCGCCAGCTCCAGGTAAACAATTTCTCCCTCGGATAAATGACGCTCTTTCTGCCAAACGGCCCAGTTCACCGCCAACAGCACAACGACGGTGGTTAACACCATGATCCAGTGATTTCGCTTGGCTTTCAGCATCATTTCCCGTGTCCTCCCACAGAGGTCGACGGAGTATTTTCCGCTTCGCTCAACCACTTGTGCAGCGCCCAACGCAGCGCCAGCAGCCCACCCCCCAACACCAACAGCGTTAGTGCCTTGGTTAACAGCGTTGCGTCCAGCCAGTAGTAATAGCTGCCAATACCCGTCAGTAGAGAAAACACGCCAAGTCCTATCACTAGACGGTGCCCGATCGCGAAACCTAACAGTACGACTACTAAGCCTTGACCCACACCCGGTACATAAAATGAGACCAGCAACAGCGCGAAAGGACTAAGATATAAACCCCAATGGGTTTTGTAATGAGGAATTTTATAGAGCAGCACCGCCAGAGAGAGTGCCACTAACACGGCGTTCAACCAGGGTGCTGACCATGCAAAAGCGTTAGTGCTCTGTGCGTCAAACCAGAAGGCAAAGGAGTGGCCGCTATGCGCTAATCCCTGGATCACCAAGAGGCCTATCAACAGCCCGTAGCCCCATGCTTGCACATCTTGAATACGGCCAGGCCAGCGAAACTCATTCAGCCAGAGCAGCGCCAAAGCTAACAGCATCAATCCACCCGCTACAGGCACCATAGCATTCACTGCCAAAGCCATATAGAGCGTCAAGCTGGCGGCAAACGCTGAAAACGTACGATGAACCTGGCTCGGCATCACCAACGTCAATGCGCACTGCAAAGCCAGCAGCGACCACCACAAATAAGTGGACGAATTCCAGAACTCGACCAGCGCCCACGCTATTAGCAGCTGCCCGGCTAAGCTAACCGCAAGCGCCAAGTGTTCGAGCACATCACCGCGAGCTTTGCATAACAACCCAAAAGCCGCGCCGATCATCACAAGTCCCAGGCCTAACGACGCCGCGGGGCTCTCCACCACAAACACCACCCCCATGGCGATAAAGCCGAGCAAGAACAGCGCCGCCAACCAGCCAGAAAAGGCCTGCAGCGCACGTACAAACCAAGGCGTTTGCAACTGCGCTGGCGTAGTAGGCTCGTTTAACGGAATGCCTGCTTGGCTCAGCCGAACGCTTAAATCATTAACGTTGTTCGTCACTGGGAAATCTCCCTATGTAGCCGCTTTAGCCATACCAAGGCCCCGGCGCCCATCGCCAGCACTGCGATGGTGATCAGCAGCAGACTTCCCTCCTGCCAATCACCTTCCCAGAGCAACAGCCTGGCAAGCAGCAGCGTGGTCACCGTTAACACCGAGACACAGCCACCCGCGATCATAAACAGGTCAGGCCGCCAATAGCGGTAAATGCCATACAGCGCCATCAGCCAGAGAGGATAAATCGCCAGCACAGGTGACCATACGAGGCCTACATCGACGATCGACACTATCATTAACAGCGTTATCGGCACCCCGCTGCCCACCGCGAGCAAGCGTACCGCCCACTGCCGTGGCCAGTCCCGGTAACGGGCACCCCACTCCCAGGTTATTAATGCCAGGGTGTTTAGCCCAAACAGCCCCCAAAGCGCAGCATCGCTACTGGTCAAAACACCAAACGGCCCGCCCCAGGTACGAAAATAGAGCCCGACGGCCAAATTAAGTAACCCCAGCCACAGCACCCAGAGCAGCTCAAGGCGCGCCACCCAGACCCAGGGCAGAGCAAGCAGTGCCCAGGTAAAAAACAGCTGCCAGGGGTCGGCACCGGTTTGGTACACCTGCCCGAACAGCGCCAACAGCACGCCCACCAACAAAGTGGCCGAGGTTAGCGCCACACACTGAACCATCGGGCTGGCCTTGGGCCAAATGGCGATGCCTACCGCCAGCACCATCGCTGCCTGCACCACGCCAAAGCGCAGCCAACGGCCCATCTCGGCCCAGTTATAAGCGACGAAAAACAGCACCGCGAAAGCCAGCGCCAGCCCGCCTAGCCACAGCAGTAAGCGATCAATAAACAGCGCCCAAGCGCGAGGCGAAGGGAGCAGGCCAGAAGCTTGCAGTGCGCGCGCGACCTGTTCAGGCGGTATCACACCCTGCTCAATCAGTGATATCAGTTCACGGCGGGTAGATGCCATGGGGGCTCCCGTCTAAACGGCGCGGTGGAAACACAAGCATCGAGGCTAAGTGCCATGATCACTCCAATTTAGTAAAGCGCAGCCGAGCAATCTGCGCAGGCGGTTGGAAAGAGTCAGCTCGGGCATTTTCCCAATAGTGCTTGAATACCGTGTGCTCGCACTTTGCATTGAGCAATTCATTGGGTTTTAAGAAAGTGAATATCTGATCGTAGGACTGAATCTCGTTTTCCGAGACACGTCGGATAATGTGCTCAGGCCCCAGTTCACTAGGATGGCTAAGCCCTGCGGCCCCCAGCATTTCTGCCAGCGCTTTTAACGTATTACGGTGGAAGTGGTAGACCCGCGCTGTTTTATCGGCAATATCCAAATGGCGGCTGCGATTGGGGTCTTGAGTGGCTACGCCGCTGGGGCATTTGTCAGAGTGGCAGTTAAGCGCCTGAATACACCCTAATGAAAACATGAAGCCCCTGGCTGAATTGCACCAGTCGGCCCCTAGAGCCATGGTTCGGGCAATGTGAAAACCGGACATAATCTTACCCGCTGCGCCTATACGAATCTCCTCGCGCAGTCCGGCTCCCACAAGGGTGTTATGCACCAGCGTGACGGCTTCGGTTAACGGCACCCCCATGCGATTGATAAACTCCAGCGGCGCCGCACCGGTTCCCCCTTCGCCCCCGTCCACCACTATAAAATCAGGCCGCTCACCGCTTTCCAGCATGGCTTTAACGATCGCAAACCACTCCCAGGGGTGACCAATCGCCAGCTTAAAGCCAACCGGTTTTCCACCGGAAAGCGAACGTAGGCGGGCAATGAATGCCATCAGTTCCAGCGGCGTCGAGAAAGCTGAATGGGCAGCGGGTGAAATCACGTCCTGGCCCATGGGGACTTCTCGCGCTTCAGCAATTTCGGCAGTGACCTTAGCCGCTGGCAGTATGCCGCCATGCCCAGGCTTGGCGCCCTGGGAAAGCTTAATTTCGATCATCTTCACCTGATCGGCACTCGCGTTAGCTGCAAAGCGCTCCTCGTTAAACGAGCCATCGTCGTTGCGGCAGCCAAAGTAGCCAGAGCCTATTTCCCAGACCAAATCACCACCGTGCCTGCGATGGTAACGGGAAATAGAGCCTTCCCCGGTGTCGTGATAAAAACCGCCCTTACAAGCGCCCGCATTGAGAGCCTCAATGGCATTGCCCGAGAGCGAACCAAAGCTCATCGCAGAAATATTCAACACGCTGGCCAGGTAGGGTTGGTTGCAGCGGCTCCCCCCCACGCGAACACGAAAATCACTGTTTTCAATCACACAAGGGAGCAGTGAGTGGTTAATCCATTCATGCCCCGGCTGATACATATCCAACAGGGAGCCAAAGGGCTTTTTATCGCTCTCATTTTTAGCACGCTGGTACACCACGGCGCGCTGCTCGCGGGAAAAGGGGCGTTCGTCAAGATCCGACTGGATGAAGTACTGGCGTATTTCCGGCCCGATTGACTCTAGAACATAGCGAAAGTGGGCCAGAACTGGGTAGTTACGGCTAACCGTTCGCCTTGTTTGGCTTAGGTCATAAAGCCCCAGCCCAGCGAGCATGCCAAAGACCGCCACGCCCCACAGCCATGTTAATGAGAAGAACACTCCCACCAGCGACATCAGCAGCAGAACCATGCTGGCAAAAAAGACGGCATTACGTAGAGGAATACGGGTTAACCCCCGGGCTTCGATCATCTAAACACGAACTCCTTATCAACAGTTCACCAAAGGGGCGAACAAGCGACCCCGACCGGCTCAATTTAAAACGAAAAGGTTTTGTGTAAGTTTTGGCGAACTTACGACACCCATTAATATCGAATGCTGCATTCACCGCGTATGCTACCCATAAAGGCCATAGTGGAGACACCCAATGCTAATAAAGATTGCTAAACCCAGTGACTTACACGAATCCGATGTCACACCGGAATCCATCTACCTCTCCCGGCGGCGCTTTATGGGCGGCATGGCAGGCCTAGGCGCAGGGCTCGCCCTATCCGGCCACGTGCACGCCAATGAAGACTACTCCGATGTACCCGAAGGCGATGCACCCGCGTGGCTAAAGGAGAAAATCAGCGAGACCGAGTGGCGCGCCATCACTCCTAGTAACCCTGACAAGGACAAAATCGCCCCCTTTGACGACGCCAGTGGCTACAACAACTTTTTCGAGTTCGGCACCGACAAGGGCGACCCTGCACGCCATGCTGGCAGTCTGGAAACCCAACCCTGGAGCGTGGTGGTCGATGGCGAAGTCAATAACGGCGGGCGCTTTGCCCTGGAGGACTTCGCCAAGCCCTCACAGTTTGAAGAGCGCATTTACCGCTTGCGCTGCGTTGAGGCATGGTCGATGGTGATTCCCTGGCTGGGTATTCCGCTGGCCGATATCATCAAACGCGCCGACCCTACCAGCAAAGCCAAATACGTACGCTTTGAAACCCTGGTGGATCCAGAGCAAATGCGCGGGCAGCGCTCCTCGTTTTCGATCATCGACTGGCCCTATGTGGAAGGCCTACGCCTGGACGAAGCCATGCACCCGCTGACGATACTGGCTATGGGCATGTATGGCCGCGAGCTACCCAACCAAAACGGCGCCCCCCTGCGGCTAGTCGTACCCTGGAAATACGGCTTCAAAAGCATCAAGTCGATTGTGCGGATATCGCTGGTGGAAGAGCAGCCGGTTAACTCCTGGCAGGCAATTGCTGCCAACGAGTACGGCTTCTACGCCAACGTGAATCCCAACGTCGACCACCCCCGCTGGAGCCAAGCCACCGAGCGGCGCCTGCCCAACAGCCTGTTCAACCCCAACACCATCGACACTCTAATGTTTAATGGTTACGCCGATGAAGTCGCCGAGCTCTATGCGGGTATGGATTTGAAGGAAAATTACTAATGGCCAGCCCACGTATATGGTTAGCATGGCGCGTGGGCGTGTTTCTGGCCGCGCTAGCACCGCTGCTGTTCTGGAGTTGGCAGGTAGCCAATAACGCCGCCGGCCCCGAACCGGGGCGTTACCTGCTACTGAATATCGGCATCGGCGGACTGTGGTTGCTGCTGCTCACGCTCAGCCTTACCCCACTGACCAAGCTCACCCGCTGGAAAGGCTTTGCGCTGATCCGACGCCAACTGGGCCTATGGACGCTCGCCTACGCCACCCTGCATATGCTCAGCTACGCGCTGTTTATTCTCGGGCTTAACTGGGCGCTGCTTGGCAGCGAGATCGTCAAACGACCCTACATCATCGTCGGCATGATCGCGCTGATCGGCCTTGCCGTGCTGGGCGCCACATCCAACCGCTGGGCAATGAAGCGCCTGGGCAAACGCTGGAAGCCGCTGCACAAATTCTCCTACGCCATTTTGGGTCTGGTACTGCTGCACTTCTTCTGGGTAGTGCGCGCGGATATGCAGGAGTGGGCCATGTATGCCGCTATTGCGGCGCTGATTATGGCCACCCGCCTACCGCCTGTGGCACGCACCCTGCCTAAACTGCGTTATCGTTTTAGCCGTTAAAACATCAGTGAATCCCCCCGAGACCGAACGGGTTCATGTTCTGTTCAGCTAATGCGTCTATGCTGCGTGCAGTCAATCGGATAGCGTTTGGAGTAGTCACATATGGCAGCAACGTATTTGGGCGCTGGTAGGCTGGTTTCAGCGCTGGCATTAATGTTGATTGGAACTGTCGCGGTTGCAGAGCAATCTGCGCAAGTTGAACAGCCGTTGCGAGTCGAACAACTGCAGCGCTGTGGCAACCTGCTGACGCTGGATATGCAAGAGTTCTGCCTTCGCGTCAGTGGGCTTGAGAACAACGACTTTCAGATAAAGCTGAACGGTACAGCACTTCAGCCAGATGACATCACTCGCGACAACGACCGGGTGCGTGTAAACATCAGCAGCGCTGATGCGCAAAGTGGCCCGCTGTGGTTTGAGCAGCGTGAGCAGTCCAGCAACCCGGTTTGGCTCAGCCTTAACGGCAGCCACGTAGTGGCCGCCACCGATCAAGAGGTGGCGAAGAACATGGATGGCATCACCACCTACGTGGATCTGATCAGCCTGATTATTGAAGAGAGCCACGACGGTGCCGAGGAAGCCCAGCGTTTAGCAGAAAAGTACGGCGCCGAAGTGGTCGGCATGATCCCGCCGCTCAACACCTACCAATTACGGTTGGCAGTCAACAACCTTGATGAGCGCGATGCGCTGGTACTCAGGCTGGGCAGCGAAGTGAGCGTGGATGCGGTGGTGGTCGAAGAGTCGGGGGCAGAAGAGAGCATTGAGAGCGAAACGGAAAAGCCGCCCGCTGCAGATAATCAGGAGTGGGCGTCGAATCGTTTTCTGGATGCCGTGAACTATTACCAGCGACGCTTATCACCCCAGGGCCACGGCGGAGATATCGAGACGCGGCCTATACGTATTGGCGTCATCGAACGAGAGGTAGACTTCGACGCGCCGGATTTTGCCGATTACCTGGGTGACTGCCGCACTGAATCAACGAGAACCTGCGTTTATGCCCGCGACGCCGCCAAGCCCGATGGGCATGGCACAACGGTTGCTGGGGTATTTGCGGCGGCCTGGAACGAAGGCGGCAATAGTGGTTTTTTACGCGGGTTGGACGATGTGGGCCCTGGCTTCGACGTGATTGTGGATCGCAACTCAGATGCAGGCATAACGGCGAATGTTGCTGCTTCAGTCAATGTGGTAGAGGACGGAGTACGCGTACTCAACTGGAGCTGGGGCATTCACCGAGTAGGGGCAATCGACATTAACGGGAAAGAAATCGATTCGCTGGTGCGTTCCGGCATCGCCATGAGCGGTTACGAAGAACTGCTCGAAGAGTTCTTTTTATGGCTGCGCCGAGAACACCCCGACGTAGTGGTCGTGAACTCTGCAGGCAACGCGTCGTCATTTTCGGGAAGTGACGATTATCGCCTGCCCTCTTCTTTTATTACCGACCAACTGTTTGTCGTGGGTGGGCATCAACGCAGCGATGAGGATGTGCAGGTTGAAGACCCCCGCTATGTGGTCAAACGGAATGCATCCAATATTGATATGCGGGTGGATATAACCGCTGCAGCCTGTGTGCGGGGTTCTTCACTGGTAGAAGGTGAGCAAGGCGAAGCCCATTGCGGCACGTCCTACGCGACCCCGCTGGTGGCCGGTCTGTTGGCGGCAATGATGTCGATTGACCCCGAACTTACCCCGGCACAGTTACGCATGCTACTTCGCCGCAGCGCCATGACGATCGGGGAAGAGTACGATTTCGAGCCGACAGACGCGGATGATCTGACCGCGCCAATACTGCCATCGGAACGGGCTAACGAGCTGAATCACCCGGATATCGGTCTGTCCGCCCGCCTGGATATGTACAAGGCGCTGGATCTGACGGTGCAAAGCTTGGATCGGGATCGCTAGGTCAGATAACGCGGTCACAAGCCCACCCCGCGTGGTGGGCGATAGAGGCGTCAGTGTCACTTCCCATTAGGCTCTTCTGGCGTCCACCCACTTGCTTGCCGTACGTACCGTGACAACAATAGCGCTCAAGGGCACAACGATCAAAACAGCTCCCAGCCCCAGCATAGCCTTGAAACCAAACGAATCAAACAGTACTAAACCGATGATACACCCGGTCAGGAATGAAAAAATCGTCGTCAAATGCGTGTAGAGTTGCTTGCGAAAAAATCGGCGGTCGGGCGCCGCGCGGGGTGAAACCATCGACGCTAAAAACGAGCCTAGCGCGATGCCAGCATCCGTCAACGTGCCGGTCACATGAGTCGACCTCACACGACCATTCGACAGTTGCGTTGAGGTCGCGTTGTGGACGCCCATCAAGAAGCCCAGTGCTATCAATACTTCCGAGTTAAAGCGCGTCGAGTAAAATAGCAGTTCAAACGCCGACACTGCGGCCAATGCCACGCCTTCCGCCAGTAGAATTAGACAGAAGATAGTTCTGAATTTCTGACCCACGATCACGGTAACGCGTGCGAGCATACCACCTATCACGAAAGCCATGATCAGGGTTGCTAGAAACAAAAAGCCATAGGTATCGGAACTGGCCACTTCGGTCGACATTTGTGAGGCGTTGCCACTCATATGAGAAGGGAGAAACCCAAAAGCACCCAACGCCATGGCATAGAGAATACCCGCAGCCGTCGCTAGCACCAGTGCCAAGCAGCGATCCTCAGTATGAGACCGAGCTTTCTTCTTTTTGATTAACAAGCGCCTTCTCCAAGCACATAAGAGTTGGCAAGTAAGACACTAATACTAAAGCATAGTTCTAATGTAACTAATTGAGCATAATCTGACATATTAGCGCCTGAATTCCAGCGTTAAATGCCCAACATCAGCGTTCTATGGGTAGAAAGCCCGGCCATGGCGCCATCGGCTACCGCAAAGGTGACAGAGCCCGCAGCACGCGCTACGTCGCCGCAAGCGAACACGCCGGGGATTGAAGTAGCCTGCATTGCATCGGTTTTGACGATACTGCCCATGGGAGACTCCTCAAGCTCGCATCCCAATTGAGCCGCTAACGGGCTAAGGTGAATGCGCGGCGCGACGAATAAGCCCACCAGTGGAAACACCCGACCATCCTGCATTACCAGCTCAACGCCAACCTCCGTTTGGGAGTCTAGTCGTGCTGCTGCGCCATATTCGATATGGGTACCGCGCGCCTTAAGCTGAGCCAGCTGTTCGGCATTGGGTTCAAAGGCATCATTAAGAAACAGAGTGGTTGCGCCCCAGTCGGGCAGCATCAAACCATGGTGCATCGCGAGTTCCGAGGTTGCCAGCACACCAATCCCCTCTTTGCCCAGCTCATAGCCATGGCAATACGGACAGTGAAAAACGCGTTTGCCCCATAGTTCGGCGAGCCCCGGTAAGCCTGGAAGCTCATCGGTGACACCCGCGGCCAGAATAATGCGCCGTGCTTGATAGGAACTGCCATCCGCCAGTGCCACCAAGAAGTTATCTGGCTCCCCCGTTACGGTTTCCACCCGCCCCGTGCGCCACTCAACCGTTGGGTACTCCATCAGTTGGCTACGGGCCTCTGCTGCTATCTCTGCGGGTGGTGCACCATCCTGGGTTAAAAAACCATGGGAGTGGGAAGCAAAACGGTTGCGGGGCTGTCCCGCATCTATCAGTAATATTTTCCGCCTTGCTCGGGCCAGCTGTAGCCCTGCCGCCATGCCTGCGTAGCTGCCACCGATAACCACTGCATCAAAACTCATTGCCCTTCCTCCGTGTGCACCCAGCCTTTTAAGCCCATGGTGAATAAACTCATTTCATGTATCTTTTATTGATACATTAAAAGATACACAGAGGTCAATGGCAATGTTGAGAATGCCGATTAACGTTAATCGGGTAGGTGGTGAAGTATTAAGGCGTCGGCAGTTGGTAGCCTTTGCGCGTCGCAATATCGTCAAACTGAGTGGCTAGTTCCGCCAGCGTGATCGATCCCAAGCGGGCGATCAGTAGCGCTTCCGCTTCGCGCATGGCATCAAAAAGCGCCGCATTAACCACCTGCTCTACCGCGCAGTCCGGATTATCACGGTCGGTGCCGATGGCGAAAATGCGCGGCCCGCCTACGGCGTTGTGTATATCCAGCAGCGTTACGCTGTGCAAATCGCAGGCGATGCGCCAGCCACCGTTGTGGCCCTTTTCAGACTTTACATAGCCCGCCTTACGAAGGCCCGCCATAGTGCGCCGCACCACGGCAGCATTGGTGCCCAGCATGGCACCAATCTGCTCTGAGGTAATCGGTTGGGATTCCCGCGCGATGTGCAGCAGCACATGCAGCATACGAGAGAGGCGGCTATCTGTTCTCACGGGCAACAGTCAACTATTCAGCGGATAAACAAAGGAAAACGACGAAGCTGCACTTTAGCACACCCGCGAATAAGGCTGGGAATGAACCCCACCAGGGCCACCGCACACGCACCTACACCTCGTTCGCCGTTATAAGGCAAACTATGCTCTCGCTCTCTATACTGGTGCTGAGTCACTTTCACTGGCAGGGGATAAATGTCTGGCACGTCATTAGCCCATTTAGCGCCTCGCATTGTCGTTACTTCCAGGCCACTTAAGGATGTTATGGGTGTTCAAGAAATTGCTGTCGGTGGCATCTACTTAAGCCCTCTGTTGATCTACGCGCTGATCGGCTTTGTGGCTACGCTGACCATTCGTTCACTACTGCACTGGGTGGTCGGCGAGTACGCGCTCTGGTACGAGGCGTGGTTCGACATTTCATTGTTTGTCATCCTCACCGCTGCCACCACGTTCATTTTTACTGTTTTGCTTCAAAGCCCTTAAGACAGCCCTTGAGAGAATCGCCGATGCGCCCTTCGCTCCGTATTTTGCTCACCCTCGTTATTGTCGCCATTGCCGTTGCCGCCGGTGCATGGCTATGGCACTACTACCTCTATACCCCCTGGACGCGCGACGCTCGGGTTCATGCGGAAGTGGTGACGATTGCCCCCGATGTATCTGGCTGGGTACGCACACTTGAAGTAGTGGACACCGATCAGGTTGCCCAAGGCGATACGCTGTTTGAGATCGATAACACGCGTTACCAAGCGGCGGTGGACAGCGCCCAGGCCACGGTTGACCATCGCCAGGCGACCCTGGAGCTAAGCCGCGCCGAGGAGAGCCGACGTAACCAGTTGAGCAACAATCGTGCGATTAGCGCAGAAAACCAGCAGATTGCCCAGATCAACTCGCGCATTGCCGCCGCTGATTTACAGCAGGCTCAGGCGGAGCTGGCCAGCGCCCAGCTTGATTTAGCGCGCACCCAAATAACCGCGCCGGTTAGCGGCCATATCCTCAATGTCCATCTTACCGCTGGCACTTACGCTAATCGCGGCACGCCGGTGATGGCGCTGATCGCGGATAACTCCTTCTATGTCGTGGGTTATTTCGAAGAGACCAAAATGACGTCGATCAACGTGGGCGATCCGGTGGATGTGATTCTGATGAACGGCGACACCCATCTGGAGGGCCGAGTGGCGGGTATTGGCCGAGGCATTGCCGATAGCAACACAACCCTTAACCAGCAGTTGCTACCGCAAGTGGAGCCCACCTTTAGCTGGGTGCGCCTGGCTCAGCGTATTCCGGTGCGCATTTCACTGGAAGACGTCCCTGATGACACTCTGCTAAGCGTCGGCATGACGGCAACCGTGCGTGTCCGCCCTGCCGGAAACGCTGCTGAGCAGCCTGAGTAACCCATGTCGCCGTTTGTTAGCACCTATCTGACGCCTAACGCCACGGCGGTCAAGTTTGCCATCAAGACCGCTCTGGCAATGATGCTCGCTCTCTATATCGCGTTGATGTTCGACTTGGAGCGCCCCTACTGGGCGCTGATGTCGGCGGCGTTTCTGCAGGTCCGCCCCATGAGTGGCATGGTGGTAGAGAAAGGCATCTGCCAGCTTGTCGGCACCTTTATTGGTGCCGTTGCGGGCATCGCGATCATGGCCCTATTCGCTCAGGCCCGCGTACCTGCGCTTATCGTGCTGACCGCTTGGATTATGCTGTGCACCTACGTGGGCTCGCTGTGGCGTAATAACTACACTTACGGCTGCCTGATGGCCTCCGTAACGGCCATGCTGATCGTGGTCATCTCCAGCGGCAGTTCGCCCGCCGGAATATTCGATATCGCCGTGGCGCGCCTTACCGAGCTGGGGCTAGGCGCTATCTGTGCCATGCTGGTTAGCTCACTGCTCTGGCCATCCCATGTGGGCACGCACCTGGCTACTCAGGCCGACAGCGTGATCAACGAAGCCTTCGAGCATGCCGCCCTGCGTTTAGAAGCCAGCGACGATATTCCAGCGATGCAGAAAGCCCTGCGCAGCAGCCTCGTGCCGTTAACCCTGCTGGAAACCGACAGCCAGGCCGCCCGCTTTGAAGGCCCGGTAGGCCCCGGCCGAGTGCGCGCAACCCACGTGCTAACCCGCCGCACGCTGCGCTTTTTCGCCAACCTGCAAGCGCTGCACCAACTGATGCACGACCACGCTGACCGGCTAGCTCCGCAAAGTATCGAACTCGCGGGCAAGATCGCAAAAGGCTTTCGCGATGCCGAACACGTCAAAGGGGTCGTTGAGGCCAGAAAAGCCCTCCAGTCGCTACGCCACCGGGTTCATGAAAGCGAAGAAGAGAACAGCTTAGCACCCCTCGATCGGCGTCTGCGGTTGGGGCTACGTGAATCGATCGGCCACGCCATGATCATGCTTGATGCCCGGGAAGCGATTGCCTCCCCGGAGAGCCATAAACTGCGCTCATCACCGCTGGCCTGGCACCGCGATCACCTCGCCGCCGGTATTAACGCCATTCGCTCAGGGCTAGTATTTTCGCTACTGGCGACTTTCTGGATCGTCACCGCCTGGCAGAGCGCCATGATCGCGATGATGCTGGGCACACTGTTTTCCGCCTTTTTCGCCAGCCGCGACAATCCCATCGCCATTACCATGATGTTTTATAAGGGTATGCTGGCGGCGATTCCCAGTGCTTTTCTGTTCGGCCATGTGCTGCTCTCCCAGGCCAATGGCTTCCCGATGCTGGCCATGCTGTTTGGCACGCCGCTGTTTTTAGGCCTGCTGGGCGCCACTAACCCGGCGACCATGGGTTACTGCCTGGCATTTACCATTTTCAATATTCTGCTCACCATGCCCGGAAACGGCATGGACTTCTCGTTCGATAGTTTTGCCAACCGGGTGGTGGCCGTAGTAATCGGGCTAAGCTGTGTGGTCATGGGCTTTCGCCTGCTGCCGGGGCTGGGTACTCGACTTCGGCGGCGGCGTTTAATCAAGGCGATTTCCACCGATATCCATGAGCTAAGCCAGCGCTCGATTCGCGACGCCGAAACCCGCTTCAGCGGCCACATGGCGGATCGACTGCTGCAACTGGCGCAGCATGACGACATGCTGCCTGAAGACCAGCGCCACCTATTTATTCTAGGCCTGACCGGGCTGGATGTTGGCACCGCTACCCTACGCCTGCGTGATCGGCTTGATGATGCACCTCACCCGCGCATCCGCAAGGCGCATCGCCACCTACTAGGCACGCTAGCTAGCGGGTTTGAAGAGAGCGCCAACGGGCGGCCGCCCCAAGGGATTCGTGAAGCAGGTAAACAGCTGGACGAAGCGATTATGGCCTATGGCGATGTCCCCGCCGACCGCCGGGTACTGCTGGAAGGCTTGATTGAGCGGCTCGAACTAGCCCTAGAGCGCCTTGCACGCATTATGGCGGAGCGGCCACAGATTAAGTCTATGCCTAAAGCCACGAGCGCTCCCGTGCTAAAAAAATAAGTGTCCTCTCATGGAATTACCAGAGTAAAGCGCGAGTGAACTAGTTACTTGTATCGCGGTTGCTCCCGTCGATCCACCATGGGCGCATGCTGAGCCATCAACTCTACGATCCAATCGATAAACACGCGCAGCTTGGCGCTTACGTGCCGATTCGGTGGGAAAGCGACGTACATCGGCATTGGGTCGAGATGCCAGCCATCAAATAGGCGAACCAGCTCCCCGCGAGATACGTGCTCACTGGCCATGTAGTCAGGAAGCCAAACTACGCCGAGCCCCGCTATGCCTGCTGCAAGACCAGCATTACCGTCATCAACCGAAATCACATAGCGCCCTTGTACGGTGACGCGCTCTCCGTTGAGGTACATGGCGTAGGGAGAATTCACCCCGGCACGGGCCCATCGGAGCCCTACAATGTAGTGAGGGGGAGCTGAGAGTTCTTGCGGGTGCGAAGGCAAACCAGCACTTTCCAGATAGCTCGGCGCTGCGTAAATACCGATCTTCAGGTCGCCTACGCGGCGCGCCACTAACGATAAATCCGTGAGTTCTCCACCACGCACCACACAATCCACGCTTTCACCTATCAGATCCACCATGCGATCACTCGCCCCCATATCGATTTGAATATCGGGGTATTGAGCGTGGAAAGCAGGTAGCGCTGGTATCAAGATCATCCGCGCGAACGGGCTGGGCACGTCCACCCTTAGTCGGCCGCGAGGCAACACCGAGGCGTTGGACAGGCTCGTTTCAGCATCATCCATATCGGCTAATAGCTTTATAACGCGCTCGTAATAGGCAGCACCGTCAGCCGTGACGTTAACCTTACGCGTGGTGCGGTTGAGCAGCTTTACCCGCAGCCTTGCCTCTAATTGTTGCACCAGTTGCGTCACGCTGGTTTTGCTCATGTGCAGTGTTTCAGCTGCTTTGGTAAAGCTGCCCGTTTCCACTACCCGGGCAAATGCCTGCATGGCGTTAAAGCGATCCATGGCTATACCAGTCCTTGTGATTGTTTGAAAACTACAAACAATGTTGAACAGAATTCGCCGTTTATCCACCAAAAATGGAGGGCTAAAGTGACTTCATCGTAAACAACGGGTCGGTTTTGACCTACTGATGGAGATTCACATGGCTAAGCGTGACGCTGTTTTCCCCTCGGGCCGCCAGGCACTTTATGACCAGAATACCTATTCCGCCGCCGTTCGCTCGGGCGATTTTCTGTTTGTCTCGGGCCAAGTCGGCAGTCGTGAAGACGGCTCCCCCGAGCCAGATTTTGCTGCTCAGGTGCAGCTTGCTTTCGACAACCTACAAAGAGTACTGGAAGCAGCGGGCGCAAGCTTTGACGATATCGTCGATGTGACGAGCTTTCATACTGACCCGGAGGCCCAATTCCCTATCTGGCTGGAAGCCAAGGCGCGTGCGTTTCCAGAAAAACCCTACCCAAACTGGACGGCGGTCGGCGTGACATGGCTGGCGGGTTTCGATTTTGAAATCAAGGTCATTGCCAGACTACCCGAGTAATCAAGTGCCATGTGGCACAAGCGCCTATTCGCAGGGACATCGCTGCATGGTTACTGGCTGCCTCGATAGTTTTCTGACAGCGCAGCCTGTTTAGCTGCGCTTGGCATACGTCCGGGTGGCCTATTTGAGTGGATTCGTCTGATTTTCTCCCGCCTTTCAACTCAACGTTAGCAAGATGCTGAAGGTATTCACCCGCCCCTGCAGGATCAGGCAAGTTTTGCGCAAGGGTTGGCAAGCCCTGCCGCCGTGGAATTGTTAAAAAGTAAAGGTAAGCGCAGCCGTTCAGGGGCCTCACCAACGAAGCGGTTCGAGCAGCGCGACTATCGATATTGATGGCATTGAATCCTAATGATAGGCGGAGTGTATAACAGTGAAAACATCAGGAAACACCATTCTCATCACCGGCGGTGGCTCCGGCATTGGCCGTGAGCTTGCTCTACGCTTTAACGCGCTGGGCAACACCGTCATCGTCGCTGGACGGCGCATGGAAACGCTGGAGGAAACCATTGCCGGTCAGCAGAACATGCACGCGATGGTCATTGATGTCGAGGATTCAGAAGACATCGCCGCCTTTGCGAAGCGCGTCGTCGCGGAGCACCCCAACCTCAACGTGCTGATCAACAATGCGGGCATCATGCGCCGCGAGGACTTGACCAGTACCCATGACCTCATTGATGCCGAACAGACGGTCGTCACCAATCTGCTAGGGCCTATCCGGCTGACCAACGCACTGACCGACCACTTGGTAAGCCAGCCAGACGCGACGATCGTGAACGTATCCTCCGGGTTGGCGTTTGTGCCGTTAAGCGGCACGCCTACCTACAACGCCACCAAGGCGGCCATTCACTCCTATACGATTTCGCTCCGCGAACAGCTCAAGGGCAAGGTCGAGCTCATTGAGCTGGCGCCCCCCGCCGTGCAGACGGAACTGACACCCGGCCAGTCGACTCGCGAAGGCTATATGCCGCTCGATGACTTTATCGACGAAGTCATGACGCTGTTCCAACAAAACCCCACACCCAAGGAAATTCTCGTGGAAAACGTCAACTTCCTGCGCTGGGCGGAGCGCGACGGCCACTTCGATGAAGTGGTGGAGATGCTCAACAAGATGTGAGTTCTTTGTATTTCATCACGAGTAGGTAACAATTGACCATGTAAAGTGATCGTTTTACACTACTCACATGGATACCAAAACAAAGCTTATTTCGGCAGCAGAGCAGCTTTTCGACCGGCACGGTTTTACCGCTACCGGGATGGACAAGCTAACCAAGGCGGCTGGCATGTCGAGCCGAACGCTCTACAAGCATGCGGGTAGTAAAACGGCGCTGATAACGGAGGTGCTTAAAGAGCGCCATCGACGGTTCCAGCCACACATCGAAGTGGGCAGCGTTGATGCACTCTTCGACGCGCTGGAAGAATGGATAAGGAGCGAGAGCGCAAGAGGATGCCTTTTTCTGCGTGCCTACGGCGAAACCGGCGGAGACATACCGGCAATCACTGAGGCCGTGCTGGCTCACAAGGCAAGGCTTTATGACAAGATCCAGGACATTGTCGCGATAGAAACCGATGGCCAGGCGATGCCGGAACTCGCCGAGCAGATCCTTATCCTGTACGAAGGCGCCACCGCGGCCGCGATTTACCGTGGCCCGAAGGCGGTAGTCTCGGCACACAAAGCCGCATCAGCACTGCTCAAGCAGGCACGCTCATGAGACCCAGCGTATACCTCGGGGCGGCGGGCTTTGGCCTGATTGCGGTGTGCTATGGCTTTGCGCGCTTCGCCTTCGGGCTCTTTCTGCCCCAGATCGATACCGACCTTGCTCTCACGCCCACCTTGAGTGGCTTCATATCGGGCGGGGCTTTTCTGGGCTACTGTCTCGCCATCATTTTGTCAGCGTACCTAACCGAACGCATCGGCGCCCGCGCCGTCGCCATTGGCGCGGCACTGGTCGCGGCAGTCGGCATGACAGGCATCGCCATGGCGCCCTCCCCACTATTGCTCGCCAGCGCAGTCATGCTGGCAGGCTCAAGTACGGGGCTAGCATCGCCGCCCATGGCGGCAGCGGTGGCCACTGCCGTGCGACGTGATCGGCAAAGTGCCACCAACACGATCATTAATGCCGGAACGAGTGCCGGTGTGGTGCTGTCAGGGCCGGTCGCGTTACTGATGGGAGGTCAATGGCGGCTGGCTTTCGCTTGTTTTGCCGTGGCCGCTTTTGTGATGGCGGTAGTTGCCGCGCTCAGCGTACCCAGCGGCACCAAGGCGACCCAGGTCTCGGGCGGCTTGCCCCCCTTTAACAGCGTTATTATGCGCTTGATCGCCGCTGCTTTTCTGATGGGCGCGTCCAGCACCGCTATTTGGTCTTTTGGCGGCAAACTCGTCGCGCTGCAGCTTGGCTGGGGCAATACCGGCGCCGGGCTGCTTTGGATCGCTATCGGCACCTCCGGTATTATGGGTGCCGGCGCAGGCACGTTAGTGACGCGCTTCGGGATCGACCGGGTGCATTGGCTCTTTCTGGGCGTATTGGCAGCAGGCATTCTTTTGGTTGGTACCAGCGCCACCACTCCTCTACTGGCAATCGTCGGCGGCATGCTGTTCGGCGCTGCTTACATCATGGTGACAGGTGTCTATCTGGTATGGGGCGTCACGGCATTGCCCGACCGACCCGCCACAGGTCTGATGATAGGCTTCCTGACCATCGCGATCGGCCAAACGGCTGGCGCCCCACTCTTTGGCTTTTTGATGGATCGACTGTCACCCGACTACGCTGTGCTGGGCTTTGCATGCCTTGCCTTGACCGCGGGGCTGGCAAGGGCCGGCAGCGCCATATCCCAGCCGGCCCCAAAAGCCATCTAGCCAGCACAAGAGGTAAGTCACCTAAAAGTGGGGTTATTGGCAATACATAGATAATAACGAGGCAGCGTTACCGCTCCTGACACTACACGCTGAAGCGGCCATAACGACATAGGAGCGGCACCAGGCTGCGCCGTGGCAGTCGGCATCAGCTACACCGCCATAAAGATGATGGGCAACCGTCATATCGAAGACAGCTATCAAGTTGCCCTGGCGACACTGGAAAATGACCGAGAACTCGTTGTCGTTGCCGACTACCCGACAAACCCTCCGGGTCACCATGCTAGCCCTCCAGCGTCATGACGCTTCCACCGGCTTGCTTCAAGCGGTCAAAATAGGAAGAAGCTTCTAGCAGCTGGTAGGGAAAGTAGAGGCCAGGTGGAGTCGCCGGGTTACCATCCAATCCGGTGAGCCTCTCAAGAACCAGGGCCACACCGAGCCCTGTCAGAGGCATCTGCCCTTGCGGATGAACGATGGCATGGCGAGTACGCAGCACTTGACCGTCATGATCCTCACCCTCAAGTTCGATAATAATCTCGGTCGATATCGGCTCGCCGCGACGGCGACTGGAGCTCTCTCCAATCGCGAGGTTGAATTGCACATTGGGTGTATCGAGTACAGTCGCCAAGCCGACAACATCATTCGGCGATAGCGCAGACGCTTCCATTTCTGTGCCATCCACAGCACGGAAACGGGCCATGGCATCAGCATCTCTGCGCCAGTAAAAGACGCCGTCACGACGGGCAAGCGCGACGGGCATCGCTTTCGTTTGCCGCTCCAGATCAACTTCTGCGGCCGGACCAAAATCATCTCGCTCATCAAGCAGTGCGCCAATAACGACGTTATGGACACGGCGGAACCTCTTGGCAAATTCGAGCGTAGGCACGGAGGTCGCCCCCACCAGCCACTCGGTACCGAGAACCACAGGAGCAGCGTTTGGGTTGTGCATATAGGCGGCGACTTCGGGGCCTAACTCAAAGATACCCGGTGAAATGCTAATATGCGGCGCACAGCGTGACTGGGCGAAACGAAGTGTGGCAACCCGGTCATCCATAAAAAGCGTAGCAACAGCACTGATGTTGTGATCCCCCAGCCCAAGATCAGAAGTGGAAAAATCAACTTCCAAGCCCTGCGCATTGCCTAATTCGGCCGCCCACTCCTGGGCCTTGGCAAGGTTGCGTCCGCCAATCAGTAACGGTACATCAGGGTAAGCAGAGCGCAGAAAGTGCGACGTCCACCGACCGACAATGCCATAACCGCCTATAAGCAAAATAGAATCCTGCAGCATGATTACACTCCTCAGCATTAACCTACCATTAGTAGGTTATACCTACTAATGGTAGGCTTCAACAAAAATCAATACAGAGAACCTCGTTATGCAAGGCAAATCAGGCGAAACAAAAACACGTAGACTTTCCAAGGCAGAGCGTCGGCACCAGTTGCTCGACACGGCGATCACGATTGTTCGTGAAGAAGGTGCTGATAGCTTGACGTTGGGGCATTTGGCCAAGCGAGCCGGCATCTCCAAGCCTGTCGCTTACGAGCATTTCGGTACACGGTCAACGCTTTTGATTGAACTCTACAGATCAATCGACGCAGAGCAGGCAAACGCGCTCCGCGCCGCGTTGACTACCGGTGAGAGAAGCTTTGCAGAAACAGCTGACGTGCTGGCAAGCACCTACATCCATTGCTATGCCGACACCAGCGGTGAATGGCACGCAGTGGGAGCCGCATTGGCAGGTAGTGAGGAAAAGGAAGCCGTGTACCAGGAACTGCTCGACGGGTATGTTCAGCTATTCGCCGCTGTACTCAAGCCACACAGTGCTTTACCGCTAGAAACGTTAAAACAACGCTGCATTGGACTGATCGGCGCAGGCGAGGCCCTTTCGTCAGCCATGGTTCGCGGCAAATGCAGCGAAGCTGAAGCGGCCCAGACGTTCGCTGCGCTTATTCAAAGTGGGTTGCGCTAATAGAGACTAAGCTCGCAACTCTCGCAGCAGATCGATAAAAGCCCGCAGGCTGGGCGGTACATGACGGTTATTGGGGTAGTAAAGACACAGCCCAGGGATGCGGGGGCACCACTCCTCGAGCACGGTGCCCAGCCTTCCATCCCTTAAATAGGCGAGTGCATATGACTCTGGCACGTAGGCGATGCCTAAACCATCGGCGGCCGCTTCCACCATCAGTTGGCTACTGTCCAAGGTCAGCGCTCCTGGCACATCTACCGCCACATCCTGGCCATGCTGCTGAAACTCCCAGCGGTAGAGTTTACCGCTCGGCAGCCTTTGCCGTATGCATTGGTGAGAGGCCAGATCATCCGGCGTCTTTGGTGCCGTTCGGCCGTGCAGGTAGTCAGGGGAGGCAACGGCAAGAAAACGCAGTTCATGCCCCAAGGGGATGGCGACCATATCCTGAGGAACCGCCTCTGTGAGTCTTACGCCCGCATCAAACCCCTGCCCGACAATATCGACAAGTCGCCCCTCTGCCACGAGATCAAGCTCAACGCTATCATGAAGGGCGAGAAAACGCGGTACTACGGTTTGCAGCAACAGCCGCACGGCCCCTTCGCTGCCATTGATACGCAACCGTCCCGTGACCTTTCCTTCGACGCTGGAAGCATCCTCCAGGATCGCTTCCAAGTCACTCAATAGCAGGCTCAGCCGCAAGAGCAACTGCTCGCCGCTCTCGGTCAGTGAGACGCTACGTGTGGTTCGGTGCAGCAGCCGGGTACCCAGCCGTTGTTCCAGCGTACGCACGGTGTGGCTGAGGGAAGAGCGGCTGACTCCCATCAGGTCGGCTGCTCGACGAAAGCTACGGTGTTCTGCCACGGCCTGAAACGCCTTCAGGTCGGTCAACGTTGGCTTGCTCATTGGTGAATTACTTTCACCTCCTCGTGCCAATTGATGAGTATTCTCTTACTAGTGTTACTGCCCTAGCCTTTGTCTTGCAACACTTGATGAATGACTTAGGAGAGATCTCATGGCTAAAACCTGGCTTATCACAGGCACATCCACCGGCCTCGGCCGACTACTTACTGAACGGCTACTGGAACGCGGCGATCGCGTTATAGCAACGCTACGCCGCAAGGGTTCTCTGGACGACTTGCTCGCCTTGCATGGCGATCGCTTGCAGATACTTACCTTCGACGTGACGGATACACCAACGATGAGAGATGCCGTTTCGCAAGCGTTCACGACGTTCGGGCGAGTCGATGTGGTCGTCAGCAATGCAGGGTATGGTCTCTTTGGCGCTGCCGAAGAGGCCAGTGATGAACAGATTGAGCGGCAAATCGCGACTAACCTCACAGGCTCCATCCAGTTCCTTCGCGCCGTACTACCACATTTACGCGAACAAGGGGGCGGCCGCATCGTTCAGGTATCGTCGGAGGGCGGCCAGATCGCCTATCCAAGCTTCAGCCTTTATCACGCCACGAAGTGGGGCATCGAGGGGTTCGTCGAATCCGTAGCGAAGGAAGTCTCGCCTTTTGGTATTGATTTCATTATCGCCGAGCCGGGGCCCACTGCGACCCACTTTGCTGAAGGGCTGGATCGCACACCCACGACGCCGATCTATGAAGACACCCCAGCAGGCGATCTACGTAGGGCCCTGGCGTCAGGTGACCTAGCCATTAAAGGCGATGCAGGCAACACCGTTGATGCCATCATCAACATAACGGACATGCCGAACCCACCACTGCGTATTACGTTAGGCAGCACGGCCTATGACTCCATTAGCAATGCGCTTAAAGAGCGCCTTGAGTCGCTCGAAGCGTATAAGGAGGTAGCTCTATCCGCGGACAGGGATGAAACACGTCGATAGGCGTTTCTCCGTAGGATCCAACCAAGCCGAATCAAAAGTAGATACACGCCCCTTTCTTGCCAACGCTGAGCCTATTGCACGCCTGCAGTGTCGGTGGCTTCGTAAAGTGGGCGTAATGCCTCTTCCCGGGCGACACCTCCTACACCGTCATCCACCAAGGTTTCGGCATTATTTTCAAGATATTGTTTAACTCCTTCGCTTTCAGCAACACGCTCGAAGTCGCGAAGTGAAGCCATCAGTTGTGGTGTCAATTGGTCAAGTTGGGGGCGAATATCTTCGGCAAGGTCTGGCGGGGATTCAAAAGGAGGCTGCTCTGTTTGCCTCCATTGTTCATGGAGCCGGTGCTGGATAACCTTGCTTGCCTCAAACTGATGTTTGAAAAACGTCTGGGCAAAGGCCTCATTGATACCCGCCCGCGTGGCTTCAGCCACGACCCTCTCTAGAATTTGCGCTTCTCGTGCGGGAGCATCAATAGGAGCACCAGAGTTCCATTTAGCCTTTGCAACATCGGGTGCAATAGCAAGCCGCTCATCAACCAACCGAAGCAGCTGATCCACCGTCTGTCTGACGTCATTGGAAGGCTCGGCGGCACGGGCCTGATATCCAACACCGAGCGCCAGCGCCACCAGGAGAATGGCGCACAACATGACACGCAGGGAAGCAAGAGAGATCGTTCTTGAAGTGTCCATCATGACCGTCCATAGCTAGTTAGAGTGAATTCAATTTTTCTGTTTGCGACGCGCCAAAGTTTAGCAAAAGGCATAGCGGTCAACACGCTTACGCATTCAATGGGATGCAAAGGTCACGCTGTGCTAACCGTTAACGGCGATACCCTTTGTTCGATAGATCTCCGAGCTAGCAGAGCGTCCTGTTTCGGTGGTTTCTGAAACAGCCGCCCATATTCGCGGGTAAATTGGGGCACGCTCTCGTAGCCCACTTCAAAAGCAGCGCTGCTCGCTGAGAATCCTTCATTGAGCATCAAGCGGCGCGCTTCAATCAGGCGAAGTCGCTTCTGGTACTGCCCCGGCGTGAGCGACGTCATGTGCTTAAAGTGCTTATGAAACGAGGTGCTACTCATTCCCGCTTCTGCCGCAAGTCGCTCAACGGGCACACGCGACTGATACTCAGCTCTGAGTACCGTAATGGCGGCGGCAAGACGGCTCGCATGGCTGTCCGGGTCTGCCAGCGCCCGCAAAGCATCGCTGTGAGGCCCTGATAGGAGCCAGTAGTGCAGCTCCCGCATGATTCCTGGGCTCAAGAGCGGCGCCGCTTCTGGGCGATCCAACAGGTGCATCAGCCGTGATGCGCAATCGAGCAGTGCGGCTTCGGTGTCGACGGCGAATAGCGTAGGCATCTCTGAAGTGCGCTGCGGGCGGGGGGTATCGATATGGGCGGTGAGCTCCCGTAACAGCGCCACCTCCAGTTCGACAGCGATCGCCAGATAGGGCTCGCTCTGGCTTGCTTGCACGACCCGTCCGGTGACCGGCATGTCAGCACTAACGAGGACGGACTGCCCGCTAGAAAAAACCCGTTCCTCATTCCCCACTATCAAGCGCTTCGCCCCCTGCAGAACCAGGCATATCAGCGGCCTGTACACCGAATGCAGGTCGCCGGATGGCGCCTTGAGGCACATCATTCGTAAACCCGGCACCGGGGTTAGCGCCATACCACGGTTGTCGGCGTAGCGGCTGGTATAAGCCTGAACAGCCTGTTTGAGCGAGTTCATAGATTTCCTCCCGCATTTCAGCTGGAACTTATCATGAAGGGATGGCATGAGGGGATGGTTTCAAACAGCGGCCTCACCCCACCCGGCTTTGCGCTCGCGAAGCATCAAAGCTCCAAGCGCCTGGGCCTGCGGCACTAATATAGAGAAAGATGAAGCAATAAAGCATGGCCGCTTCACCGTGGTTGAGAACAGGAAAAAAACTGTTTGAGCTGTGCGCGATAAAGTAGGCAAATGCCATTAAACCAGAAAGTAAGAAAGCCGTTGGTCGCGAGAACAGACCCATTAATAGCAATAAACCGCCCACTACCTCCAGGATGCCAGCGGTATAAAGCATGGGGTTAAGGGGATACTCGAAAGGGGCGGGCCAGCTGAAAAGCTTCATCGTCCCATGTGTCAGGAAAGACCCAGCGGCAAAAATTCGCAGAACGCTGAGAAAGTAGGGAGCCAATTTGCTCAAGCGGTGCATTGGTAGTGTCGGCATGTTGTCCTCGCTCTATGCTAGAGATTACGGTGCCGGGCGAACTAAGCTCTACGGCGACAACGAGGATGATAGGTGATGGTTGTGTCCATAATATGCCGTAGTTTTGGTTATTTTGTAGCAAACTGTGCCACTAACGCTAAATCATAATAAACAATGTGATGAGGTTGCCTTGCAACATCGGGCAGGGGTTATTGGAGTGGTCAGAACAGAGCCGAGCTATTCCGGTAAGTGAGCATTTTGCACGGCTCGTGACGTTTTTGTGAGTCGCCAGATACGCTCTTTTCGCACCGGCGCTGCGTCTACACTGCCTTCTCTCGGAAGCGAGATGATCGCTTGCATACCGGCTTCGCCGTTGAAAAAAGAGATATCTCCCCCGTGCTGCCGTGCAACTGCGCGCACTATCGAGAGGCCGAGACCGATGCCCCCGGTCTGTCTGTTTCGCGACGTTTCAAGCCGGACAAAGGGTGCGAAAACCTTCTCTTTCATGTCGTCCGGAATCCCTGGCCCACGGTCTTCAACGACGATATCAACCGAAGAAGGAGTCTCCCGAAGAGACACTTTTGCCTCTCCCCCATAACGCACCGCGTTCTCGACCAGATTTCTTAACGCGCGGCGAAGGCTATCTGGTCGGCAACGGTACTTCATCTTAACGCTCTCGACATGAGTGACTGGATGTCCCAGATCAGCCTGGTCGTCACAAATACTCCCCACAAGCGCTTCCAGATCAATGGTACGTGTTTCCTCTTGAATCGACTCTCCACGTGCGAACGAAATCGCGGCTTCCGTCATCGACTGTAGCTCGTCAATTGTCGCTATCATCTTACGCTGGATATCTTCATCGTTGACGAATTCGGCTCTCAGCCGAAGCGAGGTTAGCGGCGTCCGTAAATCATGGCCAATCGCTGCCAGCATCTTCGTCCGATCCTCTACGAAACGATGTAGACGGCTTTGCATCTTATTGAAGGATTGAGCTGTTCGCCTGATCTCTTCTGGCCCATCTTCCAACAATGGCGGCAGGTTTTGTCCTCGACCCAGCGCTTCAGCGGATGTTGCCAGGTTTCGCAGTGGTCGCGCGATGCGGCTCGCGATGAAGGCGCCGATCAACGCAAGCATGAGGGCGGTAAACCCAATCGACATCAGTGGTTCTGATGTCCACAAGCTTCCCTTATCGTGCTGGTAAAAGGCAGCGTTCAACCAGCGACCGTCGTCGAGTTGCGTCTTGTACCCATACCCCAGACTGCCTGAAAACTGGAGCACCTTGGTTGGCTGTGACAGCATCCACAAATAGGGCGTTGGCGTCCACCATGGGTCATCGGCGTTTGCAGTGGCCACTTCGTCGACGTTCGGTAATTTCGGATGGGGAGACCCAGCCCATCCTAATGTTCCGTTTGGATCGACGGCGCTATCCAAAGGCCGGGAAAGCTGGGAAAGGGCCGCTAATCTCCAGGCATTAGGATCCGCAGGATCGCTGTCGGTCAACCAGTATCTTAAATAACTGCCTTCACTTGCGCGCAGAGCCTGCTCTCTCAATGGCGGCGATAGCGATTCCACCAAGCGGGTCACTGATGACGCTCGGCTGATAAATTCAGCTTTTACCCCTGCATCGAACTTTTTGGTGTACTCATCCGAGGATATGAGGAAGGTAATTGCCTGTGAGAGGATCAATGCAACGAGCGTCAGCCCGATGAATTGTATAGCCAGGCTCTTTCGCCAAAGACGGATCATTCGAAAATAACCTCAGTACATAGGCTGTAGCCGCCCCCCCAGTGGGTTTTGATGATCGACGGATTCTTGGGGTTCTCCTCAATCTTCTTCCGTAGGCGGCTCACTTGGTTATCAATGCTGCGGTCAAAGATGTCGGCTGTCCTCCCAACCGTCAGATCAAGAAGCTGCTCTCGGCTGAGTATTAACCCAGGTCGCTCAATGAAAACCTTGAGAAGACGAAATTCCGCTGCACTGAGAGGAATGCCAACACCATCGTCACCGAAGATCTCCTGGCGCCCTAAATCGAGTTTCCAATGTCCGATGCGCACTGTCCTACGATTGAGAATTGTACCCACCGGCGTAGAACTGGTAGCACGACGGAGGACGGCTCTAATTCGAGCAAGAAGCTCACGCGGATTGAATGGTTTAATCAGGTAATCGTCCGCGCCGAGTTCGAGACCGACGATGCGGTCGGTATCTTCGGCCATGGCAGTCAGAAATATGATAGGAATATCTCCAGACGCCCGAATCTCTCGGCATAGCGTAATACCGTCCTCACCAGGCATCATGACATCGAGAATGATGAGATCCACACTCTGCCGCTCTAGGATTCGTCGCAGAGCCGCCCCACCTTCAGCAACGCTGATTTTGTAACCCTGCTGCTCAAGATACTCCCGCACCAAATCCCGTATATCATTATTATCGTCAACGACGACTACATGTGTGGCCTCGTGCATTGCCCTAACCTCCGCCGTAAAGCTGAAACTCTCGTATGACTTCAGAATCGACCAAATAGAGCGAACCTATCTGTTTCCCCCTCCCGTATTCAGGTTGAACTTAGCATGATGTCAAAGGCCTTCGTTGCCCCCTGCAGGAAAAGGCAAGGTTTGCGTAGGTGCTGGCAAGCCTTGTCTCCATCAAGTTGTTAAAAAAGATAACGCAGCCTTGGCCGAAGCCAACTGCTGCCTCTACGGCAATCGAGAAGAGCCAACAACCCTGCCATGTTACGACCCGAAATGAGGCCAAGGAGAAACACCCATGACAGCATTTACGATCAACGGACGCGCGGTAGACGTTACCGCCGAGCCGGGTACCCCGCTTCTCTGGGTGATCCGGGAGCAACTGAAACTCACCGGCACCAAGTTCGGTTGCGGCATCGCGCAATGCGGTGCGTGCATGCTGCATGTGGATGGCGAGCCGGTGCGTGCCTGTGTTTTCCCGTTATCTGGCGCCGAAGGCAGATCCATCACCACGATCGAAGGGTTGTCCGAAGACGGCACGCACCCCGTCCAGCAGGCCTGGGTGGAGCTGGACGTCCCGCAATGCGGTTACTGCCAGTCGGGTCAGATCATGAGCGCCGCTGCGCTTCTGGCGCGCAATCCGCGCCCTACCGATGCGCAGATCGATGACGCAATGAGCGGCAACCTTTGCCGCTGCGGCACCTATGTGCGCATCCGGGCGGCCATACACCGTGTTGCCGAAAGCTAACCGGCACCGTGTCACCCTCATGGAAAGGACAGGTCAACAATGAAAACACATCATGTATCCTTTAGCCGTCGCGCCTTTCTAGGCGGCACCTTAGTGGCGGGCGCCGCGCTCATCATTCCCCTTCGTCTACCCACAGCCTGGGCACGAGAGGAAGAGGATCCACTCCTTTCGCACGCTTATATCCGCATCGACACGAGCGGCCAGGTGACCTTCCTGCTACCCACGAGCGAAATGGGCCAGGGCACCCACACGGGCCAGGCCCAGATTCTCGCCGAGGAGCTGGGCGCCGATTGGTCGCGCATTACTGTCGGCATGCCGAATCAGCTCTCCGACGACTACCGGATTCCGTTCATCGGCCAGATGCGCTCTGTGGGCTCGTTCGGCATCCGTTTCTGGCACGACCCGCTGCGCCGCGCGGCCGCCCAGGCACGGGAAATGCTGACCCAGGCGGCGGCGGAGCGGCTGGACGTAGCAGCGGCGGCCTTGCACGCCGAGAACGGCTTCATTGTTCACGCCGACAGCGGCCGAAGGATTCCCTTCGGTGACCTGGTGGAAGACGCCATGGCGCTGCCGATGCCCGAGGAACCGACCCTGCGGCCCGATAGCGAACGCACGCTGACCGGGCGCAAGGTAGCGCGACTCGATACCCCAGCAAAGGTGACAGGCAAAGCCGTATATGGGATAGACGTCGAGCGCGAAGGCATGCTGTATGGCGCCGTCCGACTCGCCCCGGTCTTTTCCGCCGACGTCGAGACATTCGATGAGAGCAGCGTCTCCGGGATACCGGGCGTTGTCGCCGTGGTTCGCGTGCCGCGCGGCGTAGTAGTGGTTGCCGACTCTTGGTGGCAGGCCAAGCAAGCCGCCAACGCCCTGGAGATCACCTTCACACGAACACCGGCGGACACGCTTTCCACCGATGAGATAAATGCAATGCTGCGCGAGGGACTGGATCGAACCGATGTCCCCGTCACCACGCTGCTTGGCGAGGCCGAGGCAACCCTGTCGGACGACGGCCAGGTCGTCGAGGCCGAATACTCGGTGCCGCTTCTGACTCATGCCAGCATGGAACCGATCAACTGCACGGCCGAGTCCACCGAGGAGCGAACAGAACTATGGATCGGCACGCAGGGCCAGGACGTCGTACGTATGACGCTCGAGAATGCGATGCAGATACCGGCTGACCGGTTTTTTATCAATACCACCTATTTGGGGGGAGGCTTCGGGCGCAAGACCCACGGCGAGATAGCCCTTCAGGCAGCGCTTGCCAGCCGTGCCGTCGATGGTCGGCCGGTCAAAGTGCTATGGGCGCGCGAGGATGACGTTCAGCAGGGCCAGTATCGCCAGACGATGATGTGTCGCTTCCGGGCGGTTCTGAACGAGGCCGGCCAGATCACCGGCATGCGCATTCGCGTCGCCGGGCCGCAAATGGGCCGCGAATACGGCATCGATCCGGAGCAGCGGGCGCAGTCGACGGGCAATCTCGCCAACTTCGACCCCTTCTCGCTCGGCGGCCTGTCGGACATGCGCTACGCCATCCCCAACTTTGTCGTGGATCACGCCGTGGTCGACCTGCCGATCCCGCTTTGCCCCTGGCGTTCGATCGCTCACTCCTTCAACGGCTTCTTCTTTGAAAGCTTTATGGACGAATGCGCGGCGGCAGCGGGCCGCGATCCGCTGGAGTTTCGCAGAAGCCACTGCACCGATCAGGCGAGGATGCTGGCCGTCCTCGACCGGGTCGCCGAGATGTCGCATTGGCAAGAGCCTGCGGCAGAGGGAATCTCGCGCGGCTTGGCCGTGGTAGAAAGCTACGGCTCCTATGTTGCCCAGGTAGTCGAGGCTCGGGCTGACGATGAAGGTATTCAGGTGGAACGTGTCCATGCCGCTATCGACTGCGGACGCGCGATTAATCCGGGCCAGGTGGAAGCGCAACTGCAGGGCGCCGTCATCGATGCACTCGGAGCCGCCATGGGGCAGAAGGTGACGATCCGTGACGGCCACGCCGAGCAGTCGAACTTTCACGACTATCCCTTACTGCGCATCGGGGAAGCGCCAGAGGTAGCGGTGAGCATCGTCGATATCGGCTCGCCGCTAGGCGGCGTGGGTGAGCCGGGCATTCCCCCGCTCGCCCCGGCGCTGGCCAACGCGCTATTTGCCGCTACGCAGCAACGAATCCGCCACCTGCCGTTGGCCGATCATGTTCAGGGTTAACGCAGCCGACCACAGATTGACGAGGCCTAACATGTATCTGGAACACGCACAGGATGTCCTTGGACAGTGGCTCGACTGGCGCAGAGAAAGCAAGACCGCTCTCGTTATCGTAACCGCGACGGAAGGTGGTGCCGTGCGCATGCCGGGCGCCCTGATGGCCGTGTCTGCCTCTGGTGATCGTTGCGGCTACATTTCAGGCGGGTGCATCGACGCGGATGTGGCCCATCATGCGCGGCAAGCGCTTAGCACGGGGCGGATCAAGCGCCTGAGGTACGGCAAGGGCTCACCGTTCATCGATTTGCCGCTACCCTGCGGTGGGGCCATTGACGTTTGCGTACTGCCCAACGCCCAGACCAGTGTTCTGCGTGCCTGCCATGATCAGCTCGCCTCGCGCCAGAAAGCAATACTCAGTCTCACGGCATCCGGCGATCTCGGATTCGAGCACCCACTGATGGCCAGCGCCCTTCACTTCCGGTATGCGCCTAAACTCCGACTGCGCATCGCCGGGCGCGGCGCAGACAGTCTGGCGCTTGCCAGGCTGGCGACGGCAAGCGGCACCCACACCGAGCTGCAACTACGCGACGCTGCCGACGCCCTGGATGCCCAACGGTTAGGAATCGAACGCGTTACGACACTGACAGTTCCTTCGGCGCTTCCCAAGCTGGACGATGATCCATGGACGGCGTTTCTGCTCGCCTTCCATGACGTGGACTGGGAGGAAGCCCTCCTCGCCCAGGCGCTTAAAGGCGCCGCCTTCTATATCGGCGCCATTGGCAGCAAAGCTACCCATGCGCGGCGCTGTGAGAGGCTTCAGTCAATCGGTTTTACCGAGAGAGAGACTCACCGCATCCGCGGGCCCGTCGGATTGATACCTTCCATGCGCGACGCTTCATCGCTTGCCGTGTCCGTGCTCGCCGAGATCGTAGAAGTCTATCAACGCAAGGTGCGATCTCCCTTAAGTTCGACCGCCCGCGATTGCTTGAGAGTTTAGGCTCAAGCAATGGATCCGGTCTCCGGTGAGCTATCGGCTTCGGTCTGTAACACCCTGTCAAACGAAGCCCCCCGAGCATAACGTGCAGGCGGAAGCCCGACATGACGGCCGAAGGCGACACTAAAGGTGCTGGCGGAGCTGTAGCCAACCCGTTCGGCGACGTCAGCGATACTGGCTTTTTCTCTGCGCAGCAAATCCTTGGCCAAGGCCATCCGCCAGGCGAGCAGGTACTCCATTGGCGCCATGCCCACCGCGCGACCAAACCGCTCGTAAAACGCGGAGCGGGAGAGAGTCGCTTCGTTTGCAAGCTGTGCAACCGTCCAGGGCTGCTCGGGACTCTCATGTATCCGGCGGATTGCGATCGCAATCCGCTCGTCGGTCAGGCCACGCAGTAGCCCGGGCGAGGTGTTCGTCTTTCCGTCAGAGCGAAGGGCCTCGATGAGCAGGACTTCCAGCAGACGTTCCAGAACCACATCCCGCGCCGGCCGTTGCGCACGCGCTTCATCGCCGACGAGTTGCATGAGAGTGGCCAGCCGATCCACTCCCCGAACGTGTACAAGCTTGGGGAGCAGCGACGAGAGCAGAGCCGCATCCGGGGAGCGAAAGACACAGTAACCCACCAGAAAGCGGACATCGGGAGAGTCGTTTGGGTTGCCGACCCTGTGTTCGCCATCGGGTAACACGATGGAGGTATGAACGATGTCTTCGGGGGTCGTGGGCGAGTAGCTCGACATTGAAAAGTTATACGCGGAGGGGAGGAGCACGAAATCCCCCTCTTCGAGGATGATCTCGTCGTACCCATCGGCTTTGAGACGGCATGCTCCCTCAAGAATGGCGCAATAGAAAGGGCGCCCGACCTCTGTGCGGAGAACTCTCCAACGACCGGCACCGCTACCCCGTTTCGAAAACGGGGTAGCGGGTTGGAGGAGCGTGACTACCTGGGCAAGCGGATCGAGCAAAACAGGACACCTGCAAACTAAATACGGACGATTTATTGTAGTGCATCCTTTTTCGGCTTGCCATACTCGATTTATGGCAGATGCCAGAGGCGCTCTGCAGCGGGGATCTCTCCCGCGACTGTTGTGAACATAATTCACCTACACCGTTGCCATCATACGAGGAGAGCACCATGCAATATCGTCAACTTGGCCGTACCGGCATCCAGGTCAGCCCCTACTGCCTGGGCACGATGATGTTTGGGAGAATCGCCAATGCTGATCACAATGAATGCGTCGGCATGATCCACAAGGCACTGGATTTCGGCATCAACTTCATTGATACCGCCGATGCCTACAGCCAGGGCGAATCTGAAGAGATCGTTGGCAAGGCACTGAAGGGGCGGCGGGACGATGTCGTCCTTGCCACCAAGGCTTCTCTCCCAATGGGGGACGACCCTAACCGCCGGGGTGGGTCGCGGCGTTGGCTGACCCGCGCGGTCGAAGACTCGCTGCGCCGCTTGCAGACCGACCACATCGACCTTTATCAGATTCATCGGCTGGCGGCGGATACCGACATCGAGGAAACCCTGTCGGTTCTCACCGACCTGATGCGCGAGGGCAAGGTGCGCGCCATCGGTGCCTCGACCGTTCCTGCTTCCGCCATCGTCGAGGCGCAATGGGTCGCCGAGCGACGCGGGCTGGCCCGTTTCCGCACAGAACAACCGCCCTACTCTATTCTCAACCGTTCGATCGAGCGGGAGGTGCTGCCCACCTGTCAGCGTTATGGCATGGGAGCGATGGCGTGGAGCCCGCTGGCTAAGGGTATGCTCACAGGCAAATACCGCAAGGGCGGAGAGCAACCGGACTCGCTGCGCGCGAAATATTTCCCCAAGGCAATGTCCGACGAAGCCAGCCTCGACGCTGTCGAGCGGCTCATCCCGCTGGCCGAAAATGCGGGCCTGTCGTTGACCCACATGGCACTGGCCTTCGTCGTGACGCATCCGGCGATTACATCCGCCCTCATCGGCCCCCGCACGCCCAAGCAACTCGACGATCTGCTCGCTGGCGCGGAGGTGCAGTTAAGCGATGAAATCCTCGACCGGATCGACGAGATCGTCCCACCGGGCGTTGATGTGGCGCCGCTGGAAGGAGCGGCCTATGTCCCGCCGGCGATCGCTCAGACATCCCTGCGGCGGCGTCCTCTCACTGAGCGGGCGGCCGTTGTGGATAGCGAGCAGCGGGAGAACTGAAGGCAAGGCCAAATCCAGTGCAAGATCGTGCTCACTGCCCAATGAAAGCAGCGGCGGATAGCTTCACCAATGGATAGCTAGGTGTTGGTCGGCCAGGTTGACAGGGCTTGGGCGGCGTCCGCTTCAAATGCGGCGTATAACACCGCGCCCATAATTAAAGAAGTTCCTATGCAAATACCACCCCCTATCCGAGAAGATGTTTCTGACAATAATCTGAAGCACAGAAGGAAACACCATGAGCGCACACAAAACAATCCTCGTGACGGGCTCAACCGATGGACTTGGCCGTCGGGTCGTCGAAGAGCTTGCACGACCCGGCATGCATATCCTGGTGCACGGACGTGATACGGTACGCGGAGCGGCCGTTGGCCATGCCGTCGAACAGGCTGGAGGAAACGCCCGGTTCTTCGAGGCGGACTTCGCCTCTCTTGGCGACGTGCATAGACTCGCTGATGCGGTTCATGTGGAATGCTCTCATCTTGACGCTCTCGCCGGAATATCGAAGCTGGGGCTGGCGGCTGCAGTCAAGCTCAATCGAATGTAATGATGATTTTCCCCGTGCACGTCCTGAGGCCTTATGTCGGAATGCTGGAATGAACTCTATAAACGATCTCGTTCGATCCACAAGGATCCTTAGTCCGTACTAGTCGATAGCTTTCGATACTCGCGCCAGGCGCTGGCCGTCGGAAGCATGGAATACGAAATCGGCAGTGACGTTAAGTGAAGCTCTCATCTAACGCGACAGCTCTACCCCTTGGCTCGCGATGCATCCCACACTAGCATCACTTGGGTGATAGCAGCATCTAGATCAGAGTAACGAATACCATCTCGAGCTAGCGTGGAAATCCCCAATAAAAATGAGTCAAACACCGTGGATAAGGCATGCTCATCGGTGTCGGCCCGCAGCTCGCTGCTCTCGATACCGCGTTTCACGCAAGCCACGATACCCGCGCGGGTTCTTGCACGCGAACGTGTTAATGGAGCAATCACAGCGGCATTTTCATCAGAAGGTGTGCTAATGACGCTCAACCCTACCATGCAGCCTTTAGGGTGCCCGCGTTCACACTGCATCTTAGCTGAGCGCCGTAGGGTAGTTTCAATGGCATCGCGGGGGGCAAACTCTGTCTCCCACAAAGATTCCGTCACTAGCGCATAGGTGGACAAATAACGTTGTGCACACTCCTGAAACAACGCTTCCTTGGAACCAAAAGCGGCATAGAAACTGGGGGCAGAGATACCGTTGCCTATACCTGCCTTTAATTGGCTTAACGACGTAGATTCGTAGCCATTCTGCCAAAAGATGTGCATCGCCTCCTCCACTGCCTTATCACGATCAAAGGTTCGAGGCCGGCCCATCGCTGTCATATTGAACTCCATAAATTACCCACTCAACTAATATACTATTCGGTATATAAATACTTGACAAGCGACTCCTTGCACGCATAGATTTATACTGATCGATACATATGTAGCAAACCGTTGGGTGTCATAGCGCTAATCACTACCCGGAAATTACTTAACTTTCTCAAGGATCGTTGTTTTGAGCTATTTATCCGCACAGACTGAATTAACTGAACTGGACCGTCTACCATTCGCGGGTCTGCTTGCCCTGGCCATGACGGGCTTTATCTGCATTGTCACAGAAACGATGCCTGCGGGCTTGTTACCACAAATCAGCCAGGGCCTTGGCATTAGCCAACCTTTAGCAGGTCAAATGGTAACTGCCTATGCGCTGGGTTCTTTGTTAGCCGCCATCCCGCTTACGATTGCAACTCAAGGGTGGCGGCGCCGCAACGTGTTATTAATCACAATTATTGGTTTTTTCATTTTCAATTCAGCGACAGCGCTCTCCACCAGTGTCTGGTTAACGCTGGCCGCTCGCTTTTTCGCTGGGGTCGCCGCAGGACTTGCCTGGAGTCTGCTTGCTGGTTACGCAAGACGAATGGTGGCTCCTCATCAGCAAGGACGCGCCTTGGCAGTGGCAATGGTGGGAACACCCATTGCACTCTCCCTGGGAGTACCGCTCGGAACCTTTATGGGTTCAGTGATTGGCTGGCGAGCGGCGTTCTGGATAATGTCAGCCTTGGCGCTCATCTTGATTGCATGGGTACTCGCCAAAGTGCCTGACTACCCCGGTCAGCCCTCCCATGAACGTATGCCGTTGCTGAAAGTGTTTACAACACCCGGCGTGAGACCAGTACTAGCTGTGGTTACCTCGTGGATGCTCGCTCACAACATTCTCTATACCTACATTGCGCCCTTTGTTGCCCCTGCGGGGCTTACCGATCGTATTGACCTTGTTTTACTAGCGTTTGGTGCGGCGGCCCTCGCCGGGATCTGGATCACCGGGAAGCTGGTGGACCGCTTCCTGCGCGCAACCGTACTGGCAAGCCTGGCTGCATTTACCGCGACGACGTTGGTGTTCGGTTTGGTGTCGCTGAATCCTTTCGTTGTTTACATAGGCGTAGCTATCTGGGGCATTACCTTCGGTGGCGCGGCCACGCTGCTACAGACAGCACTCGCTGATACAGCAGGTAGTGGTTCTGATGTAGCGCTTTCCATGAATGTAGTGGCCTGGAACAGCGCTATAGCTGGTGGTGGATTATTGGGAGGCTTACTGTTGCAAACATGGGGAGCTGGCTCATTTCCATTGGCTCTGACGTTGCTGCTACTGATGAGTCTCGCTATCGCTTGGTCGGCCAAAACACATGGTTTCCGACCCGGAGGACGCACCGCAGAAAGCCCTTCTATGGGCCACTAAGTCTAACGCTAAACCTCTTTTACCAACCTAGCAGTAATCATCCGGATCACTGCCTACCTTTCCATCAATCAATTAATTGAGGATCAATCCGTGTCCCAACATCATAGCAATGCGTTCTCTAATGCTTCATCTACTTGCCCCGCTGATGAATTTCCGATCCCCGATGGATTCACTAGTGGGTATCAGACCATCGACGGCGTTAAACTCCATTACGTCAAAGGCGGATCAGGCCCACTGGTTTATCTGGTGCATGGTTTTGGACAAACGTGGTATGAGTGGCACCAACTGATGCCCGCGCTGGCAAAAAGCTTCAGCGTCGTTGCGCCAGACCTGCCGGGTCTGGGCCAGTCGGCCGCTCCCCCTTCTTATAGAGCCACCGATATTGCAGTGCTGCTTTATAAGCTCGCCAAGCAATTCAGTGGTAATCAGACATTTGACCTAGTTGCCCATGATATCGGCATCTGGAACACCTACCCGATGCTGGTACAGCATCAGGACGCTATTCGTCGTGTTATCTACATGGAGGCACCTATTCCTGGCGACAGTATCTACTCGTTCCCCGCCTTCACCCCCGAAGGTGAATCATTGGTATGGCATTTCAGTTTCTTTGCCGCAGAGCAGCAGTTGGCAGAGAAATTGGTCTCAGGCAAGGAGCGCATCTTCTTCGAACACTTCATCAAAGTTCATGCCGCCAATAAGGAGGTATTCACGCCGGAGCTTCTTAACCTGTATGCCAATTCGTATGCCAAACCACACAGCCTGAATGCCGCTTTCGAGTACTACCGGGTACTCAATCAAGGTGTGAAAGATAATAAAGAATTGGCCAGGACAAAGGTCACTACTCCGGCACTTGCCATCGGTGGTGGTGATCATGGCGGCATGGGGCAGTATCAGATAGATATGATGCGTCATTACGCCAGCGACGTGACTGGCATCGTTCTCCATGGTGGTGGCCACTGGTTGCCTGAAGAGTGTCCCGAAGCACTGAACAAAGCTGTGATGGAGTTCTTGAATAGGCACTAAGAGTGCCTGTACCCTGCCGAGCTTAATACATCTATGCGCGCGCCCTATCGTCCACGTAGCTAAACACCACCAGAACGACAAGCAGACTCAGAAGCGTCAACTTTATCAGCCCGCCGATCACGGCAAAGGCCATCGGCGCGCGAAAGCTTGGATCAATGCCCTAGCCGAGCGCAATCATTGTCATGCCGGCCCTCATAGCGAGAGTGGTCATCATGATAGGAAGGAGACGCTGGCGACAGGCATTGATGATCTCAACCCAGCGACTCATGCAGTGACTGGCCCACCGCGCCCAGAGACTATTCCTGAACGACAAATGATCCATTGGGGTAATAGTGGCAGATGAACTCCACAAAGGCCCGGACTTTGGGGCTCTGCAAACGTCGGGACGTATGCAGAACCCAAAGCTCAACTTCATTGCCGGCGGCGCCCCACGACACCAGCTCGCCTCTTTCCAACAGGCCTCCGATGATGGATTGCGGCAGCATGGCCGCTCCTGCACCCGCCACAGCGGCATCTCGAACCGTCAGGAGCGAGGACAGCCGTAAGACAGGCCGTGGTTCGACGGTTAGTTGGCCATCCTGGACGAACCAGACCTCACCTTCTCGATACGTCGGCATGACGATCGCCGGAATGTGGAGCGGCTCATCCCCGCTCTGCTTTGGTAGCTGAACCGAGGGAGCTGCCACCAAGACAAGTCTGTCTCGGGCAAAACACCTGCCCACCAGCATGCTGTCCTTGTGCGGATTGATGCGGATGGCGACATCGAAATGCTCTTCGACGAGATCGGCAAGCCGGTCTTCGGCCACCGCTTCTATCTGCACGTCGGGATGGATCGCCTGGAAGGCGGCAGCCAGTCGCCCGAGCGCCACCTGCGAAAACAACAACGGTGCCGCTACGCGCAGCCTTCCTCTCGGGGTATCAAGGCCATCTCGCGCCGCCGCTACTGCTTCAGCCACCTCACGCATTGGCCCCTCAATTCGTGCGAGCAGCAGTTGGCCAGCCTCGGTCAGCTCGAGGCTGCGGTCACTTCGTTCGAAGAGTCGAACGCCTAGGCTTTCTTCCAGCTCAGCCACCCGGCGCGACAGGGTTGCCTTGGATCTGCCGCTGGCCCGGCTTGCACGTCCAAAACCGCCGTGGACGGCCACCAGTTGGAAATCATTCAGAGCGTTTAGATCCATGATGTCTCAAATTTGATACGAACTGTCTCTAACTTAGCGTCTTTGTTTTGAATATGAAACCACCTATTGTTCGGTCATACGCAACCCGAACCAAAGGAGTTCTTATGAAAAGCACTAAGACACTAATCCTGACTTCCCTGGCCGACGAGTCGCGCGATAACCATTCGGATGGGAATAGTGGTGACCCTGCTGCCCATCGCGCCGCACGGCCGGGAATCGCCGTCACGCTAGAGTGCTTTATTCCTGGCGAAATCAAAGACGTTTTCGACTTCGTTGCTGCACAGGACGTACTGCCTAAGATCCTCACGGGTTATGGGCTCGTGCCAGGTGTGGCGTCGACTTCGGACATTTCTGGCCCCTGGAACCGGCCCGGCTCGACACGCACCGTACACCTTCTCGATGGCAGTACCGTGCGCGAAGGCCTCACGCATTACGACCGCCCAGACTTTTTCGCCTACCGCGTCAGCGACCCGAGCTTTTCGTTGAAGCACCTGATGTCGCATGCATGCGGCCAGTGGTGGTTCGTGGCCTTGGAAGGCGGAACGCAAGCTAAGTGGGCCTATACGTTTCACGCAAGAAACGGTCTGGCGGCGATTCCGCTCAGGCTTTTCGTAGGCACCCAGTGGAAGGGATACATGAAGGTCTGCTTGAACAACATCGTCGACCATTTCAACGCCGCGTGACGTCTTCACGCCCAAACCAGTATCAGTCAACAACCCGCAACCCAAGGAAATCATCATGACCATTCTCGTTACCGGCGCAACCGGCACTGTCGGTCGCCACGTTGTCGAACAACTCATCAAGCGCGATGCCGATGTCCACGTGCTCGTCCGCGATACCTCGAAAGCCAACTTTCCGGCGAGTGTTGGCGTCGTCCAGGGTGATCTGCTCGACGTGGACTCGCTACGCAATGCCTTCTCCGGCATCTCGACGCTCTTTTTGCTCAACGCGGTGGTGCCCGACGAGTACACCCAGGCGCTGATCGCGCTTAATCTCGCCCGTGAGGCCGGCATTGAGCGAATTGTCTACCTCTCGGTCATCCACAGCGATCTGTACGTCAATGTGCCGCACTTTGCCGGCAAGTATGGTGTGGAGCGCATGATAGAGCAGATGGGCTTTAACGCCACCATCCTGCGACCCGCTTACTTCATCGAGAACGATCTGACCATCAAGGAGGTAATCACCGGGTACGGCATTTACCCAATGCCGATCGGCAGTAAGGGCCTTGCGATGGTCGACACGCGTGACATCGGCGAGGTCGCCGCCCTCGAGCTCCTGCGCCGCGAACAGTCAGCCGTACCGCTACCGATCAAGCGAATCAATCTCGTTGGCCCCGACACACTAACCGGTCAGGACATTGCCGCTATTTGGACTGATGTACTTGGTCGCCCCATCGCCTATCCGGGTGAGGATACCGCCGCGTTCGAACAGAACCTATTGCAGCACATGCCGAGTTGGATGGCTTACGACATGCGCCTGATGAGTGAGCGTTTCATCACCGAGGGGATGCTCCCCGATACCGGTGACGTTGACCGGCTGACTGCCCTTCTGGGTCGCCCCCTTCACTCTTATCGCGAATTCGCCACCCAGGTCGCGGCCTCAGTCTGACGGCAGCGCACTCCCAATCAATATAAGGAAACTCACCATGATCTACTCGACCGCTACTGTCCCGGTGAACCCGCCAGGGGAAACCACTCTGACCCGCACGCTGGCCTGGCAAGGCCTGGTGCTCAAGGCCCGCGACGCCCGCCTATTCTTGCCCGAAGGCCTATGCACCCGCTGCGACGTCGTAGAGGAAAGCGCGACGCACTTCGTGCGAGAAGCCACCATCGCCGGCACCAATCTGCGCGAGATCATTACCCTGAAGCCGGAAAGCAAGGTCACCTTCTTCCAGGCCACGGGGCCCCGAGAAGGCGCCATCATCAACGAACTGTTCGAGGACGAGGCGGGGGCGCTCCAGCTTCGCTTTTACTGCTACCTCGGCCTGCGCGGCAAAGAGCCGGGCGGCACTGAGGAGCAGGCCGAACAGGCCCAGTTCGACAGCGACAAGGGCTACAAGGCCGCCTTGCTATCGACGCTCAAACGCACCCGCGAATTGATCGCGGACGGCAAGCTCTGAAACGGGCGTCTGCCTTTTATTAACGACGTATCGAAGGAAATCGCAGCAGGGCTACGCCCAACTGTTCGCCGTGGTGTTAGCCATACTGCGAACTGACCGATGCCGAACTCGAACGACGCTGCGTTGGCCTGATTGGCGCGGGAGATGCACTCACGGCGGCGAGGGTGCGCGGCCACTGCAGCGAGGCAGACGCGGCAAAAACGTTTGCCTCGCTGATCCAGGGTGGGTTGCTCGCCACTGAGCCATGATGTGTTGGCTCAAGTGGCTACGAGGTGGGGCGCCTCCCTCAGCCTGCCATGACGGTCATGCCGCCGTCGGCCATGACGAAAGAGCCGACCATGAAGCTCGCGCGCTCTGACGCTAGGAAGGCGACCACTTCAGCGATCTCTTCCGGTTGTGCCGCACGACCAATGGGTGCGCCCTTACCGTGTTGGGCCAGAAAGCCAGGGCCGTCTTCCATGACATCGTTGAGGATATTGGTAACGACATCGCCCACCCCGACGGCGTTCACACGGATACCGTGCTCGATGACTTCAAGCGCCAGCGTGCGGGTCAACTGGGCTAGAGCGCCCTTCGATGCGGTGTATGCCGCAATGGCCGGGAAGGCAAAGTAAGAGGCATAAGAGGCGATATTGACGATCGCGCCGGACTTGTTCGGCTTCATCGCTTTCACGGCTTCGCGGCAATGCAGAAACGCCGCCGTCGCGTTCACGGCCTGAATACGCTCCCAGTCTTCCCGCGTCATGTCCTGCACCAGCTTGTTAATGATGATACCAGCGTTGTTCACCAGAATATCGAGTCGGCCGAACTGCTCCACCGCCAGAGCCACTGCCGACTCAGCGGCACCGTCTTGGGTGATGTCGGCCACTAGAGGCACCAGCCCCGGCCGGGCCAGTTCTCCGACAAAGGGGTTGATATCCTCAGCGATGACCTTAGCGCCACGTGCATTCAGCAGCAGAGCAATGGCTTTGCCGATACCGCTGGCAGCGCCCGTTACCAGCGCGACCTTGCCTTCAACTTCCTGCGGGACAACGTTTATGCTGTCAGTCATGGTTTTTCTCCAAATCGGGGCCAAGCGAGGTATTCGCCGGCCAGCCCCCAAAGGGGAGCTTTCGTTGATGACGGAGTGACTATCGCGCAGGCAGGTGGAAGCGGCTTTAGGAGACTTGCGCCGGCTATCGCAGTTTTGCGCTAAGCTGTCGATTGACGCTCACACTCAAGTGGATCGCTGATGGATAGATCTTCGTGACTAAGCCCGAGCCTATCGTTTCTCCTGGGGATCCACTGCGAATCCCAGCAGAGGCCATGTTGGAATGTATGCCGAGCGAGCATCTGGCACTGCCGCAGCGAGCTGAGTTACAGGAAGTGGTACTGCAACTATTCACGCATCACAGCATCACGGAACCGCTGCTGGTTCCAGCCGTAGCCGAGCCGCTCTTGGTGATGGTGCTGTCCGGTTCCGCCATCGTCGAGGAACGCTCTTTGGACGGTGATTGGGAAATGGCGCAGGTACAGGCGGGGGATTTCTACCTCACCAGCACTGCATCACCGTATGAGATGCGCTGGCAGGCCAGAGAAGGCAACACTTTCGAAGTGATGCATCTGTATCTCGCTCATTCGCTGGTCGATAAAGCATACCGTCACTTACTGGGCAGCCAGGCCACCCCGATCAGCTTTCTAGACATCTCCGCCGGACAAGATGATCTGGTGCGGATGTTGCTCGAACAAATGCGCCGGGAGCTGGTCGATAGGCGCGAGCCCAGCTCACTTTTCGTCAGCAGTCTTGCCCAGGCACTGGCTGTTCATCTTGTCCGCACTTATCGCGCCCCAAAGATCACGGGTAGGCGTAACAACGCGCTGCAGGCCTACAAACTGCGCCGTGTCATCGACCGTATGAACCAGCGCTTGGCCGAAGCCTTCTCCCTGGCGGACTTGGCTGATGCGGCGCAGTTGAGCGAATACCATTTCAGTCGGCTGTTTAAGCAGGCGATGGGGCTGTCGCCGTCACAATACTTCATCCGTCTGCGCATGGGCCGCGCGCGTCAACTGCTGTTGCACACCGACCGTAGCATCATCGATATCGGGATGGAGGTTGGTTATTCGAACCCTAGCCACTTCTCGCAGGTATTCCGCCACAAAGTCGGTATCTCCCCAAGCGCCTATCGCCGTCCGCCGGAGCACTGTTAGAGCTTATGTGATTTGAAGTAAAGATCTGGTCATGTATTTATGCCGCGGGTAGATCTTGGGAATACTCCTTCCATCCGTGAGAGCGTATAACCAAGCCATTGATAAGACAGGCTATCAACGCATACGCCTAACTATCGGATCCCTTTAGCGCTTGACGCATTGAGGATGGCTGCCCATATTAATAGACAGACCTGTCTGTTCAGAGATTTTTACAATGATGATGAATCCATTGCCGGCCTCCCGGCCACGCGAGCGTATTATTGAGACCGCTAGCCGATTGTTTTTCCGTCAGGGCTATTGCTCGACGGGCATCAATCAGATTATTAGTGAGTCCGGCGTCGCTAAGGCCAGCTTTTATAGCCATTTCCCGAGCAAAGAGACCCTCGCTATCGCCTGGCTAAAGCAACGCGAAGAAGTTTGGATACGCCAGCTCAAGGAGCGAATTGCCCAGCATGCATCGGCCGATAGGCGCATCGCCGCTATGTATAGCATGTGGTACGACCAGATCCGCGAAGAAGGTTATCGTGGTTGTGGGTTTATCAATATGGCCGGTGAGTTCAGCAATGAGGAAAGCCCGATTAGAGCCGTCGTGCGTGATCACAAGAATCGCGTACGACAACTTATCGCCAATTATGTGCTGAATGAATATCGGGCCGTGATGAAGCCTAGTGAATTCGAAGAGTTAGTGACGGTGATCTATTCGCTTTTTGATGGCGCCATTATACAAGCGCAGAATTTTATGCAGGATTGGCCTATTGAGGCTGCATTGAAGGCTTCCATCAAAATGCTTGCTCAGTATCGTGCGCCATGAGCAGGTACCTGCCCAGCTTACTCGAGCGAAACTCCCCCTTTAATGTTATCGGCGCTGGCCTCTTGATTGTGGCTTCTACTTACGGACTGTCACGCTATACCTATGGCCTGTTTGTGCCTGCCATAAGAGACGATTTTAATTTAGACCAAGCAACAGTGGGCGCGATCGGTAGTGCCTCCTATTTGGGGTATCTACTGGCAACGCTGGTCAGCCCAATACTGGTGCGCCGTTTTAGTCCCCGCCTGCCGATTATATTGGGGGGGATGACGGCGACGCTGGGTATGCTGTTAGTCGCACTGGCAGGCAACCCGCTGTGGTTAGCACTGGGGGTGACACTTGCCGGCTGTAGTCCAGGGCTGGCCTATCCACCGCTTTCCGATGCCATCAAGCAACTGTGCCGCGCTGACAAACGGAGTCGCTACTACGCCATCATTAATTCAGGCACCAGTTTTGGGGTAATGGTATCTGGCCCCCTGGCACTCATTGCCGGCTCTCGCTGGCAACTGGCTTGGCTGTGTTTTGCGTTTATCGCGCTGACAGCCACGCTATGGAACCTGTTGATAATGCCGGGCTCTACGCGCGGCACTGCTCACCATCCATCCTCCCTTGAAGAACACTCAGATAGGTTGCCTGCTTGCCAGGAGCCCATGCTGATGCTGCTGAGACGCAAATTGAAGGATAAATTGGTGCGTCGCTTACTACTGGGCGCGCTGTTATTTGGGCTGGTAACCTCCGTTTACTGGACGTTTTCTGTTGAATTGATCGCAGGAAACAATCGCCTTTCTGAAACAAGCAGCGTGATCTTTTGGATGATTGTCGGCATTGCCGGTGTGGCGGGTGGATTGGCCGGCGACCTGGTAACTCGTTTTGGGTTGGCTAGGATATTGAAATGGGCAACGCTGGCCATTGCTACCTCAATAGCCTCACTTACCGTTGCGAGTGAAGGCCTGCTGATGCTCACCATATCGGCAGTGGTGTTTGGCGCCACGTTCATATTAATCACCGCGCTATACGGCATTTGGAGTGTCTATTGCTTTCCTGAAGCCCCCTCTCTAGGTTTTGGGCTAACCTTCTTTCTTATTTCCGCAGGTCAACTGGTATCGCCTTCCCTCGCCGGGGTGGGAGCAGACCTTTGGAAAATGACAGGTGTGTTCCAGGTGACCGCCATCGTCTGTCTCGGGATCTTGCTGTTACTGCCCACCCAGGACGTTCGGAGTATTTGAGAAACAGATTACTGTTATATAGTAACACTATGCTAAAAAGGTTGTAGGTGAAGGGATTTGCGAACGTCTCAACCCTGCAACCTAGTAGCCGCCAAGATACTTTTGCTATTCCACTTTCTCAATATCGCCGCAACTAAAAGCGTCTGGCTTGCTGCCTGACCACCTCCCCCTTCTCCTGCCGTTATCGATTGCGGGCGGCTGCCTGTCCTACTCGCAGCAAATAATGCTATTCGAGCCTCTAGCACCTCATGCACAAACATGCTAAAAAATGCACAAACCTGCATAAAATTGCAAAATAACGTATAGGAGATATAATGCTTAACGTTCCCGAAACCCGGCAGCAGCAGTTATTGGCCAGGCTTGCCAACGGCGAACAACTGATCGCGCAAGACCTTGCGGTTGAGTTCAAAGTGTCGCTGGACACCATTCGCCGAGACATCATTGCACTAGAACAGCAAGGCAAAGCACAACGGGTTCGAGGCGGCGCGGTTGCGACTGCGCCAGCTTCACCTCCCTTGCAGTATCGGGTTGAGGCCCCGTCACAGGCCATTGATGCCATTGCCGCCCGGGCTTCGAACTTCATTAACCACGCCGATACCCTACTGCTTGATGGCGGCGCCACGGTACTCGCGCTCGCCGAGAGACTACAGCCAAAATCGGGGCTGCTGGTAATGACGCCCTCCCCTTGGGTCGCGGTGGCCTGCCAAAAAAATGGCGTCGAGGTCTTTATGCTGGGAGGGCAGTTGGGCGTGCGCGGCGGGGTCAATGTCGGTGATACTGCGCTACTTGCCGCTGCCAACCTCTATGCGGATATCGCCATACTCGGCGCCTGCGGTCTGGATGCCGAATTTGGACTCAGCGCTGACGACCTGCAGGAGGCGTACCTCAAACACGCCATGTCCCGGGCGGCGAAGAGCACCCTGGTGCTGGCCTCTCGTGAGAAAATTGGACGACGCGCACGGCATAGAGCAGTCGCTATCGAAGATATTGATTGCCTGATCACTGATGCAGAGGCGGTAGAAGTGAAGGAGTTTGGTCGCTCAGCCATGGAGGTTGTGCATGCCTAGTCCTCGACGCGTCTGGCTCGCTGTCGCCGCCATGTTCTTTCTCAACGGTGGCCTGTTCGGTACCTGGGCTTCGCGCATTCCCACGGTGGCGGAGCACCACAACCTGGATGGCGGCTGGCTCGGCCTACTGCTGCTCGTGCTTGCTTCCGGCGCTCTGATTTCGTTTCCGCTGGCTGGCAGGGCGTCGGATACTTTTGGCGCCGCGCGCGCGACACTCGCCATTGCGGTCGCCTATACCCTTGCCTTAGTGATGATCGCTTGCGCTTTCAATCTCTGGTTGACGGCTGCTGCGCTGTTTCTCTTCGGTGCCGGCCATGGTGCCATGGATGTCACCATGAACAGTTGGGCCGGCGAGGCGGAGCGTTTCATCGCAAAGCCGGTCATGTCCTCGTTTCATGCCATGTGGAGTTTGGGGGCGGGAGTCGGTGCCGCTGCGGGCTATATGGCAGTCAGCCTGGAACTGTCGCTGCTTACGCACTTTTCGCTCATCGGCATCACAATGTACGTAAGCACGATTTTGCTGGGGAGCATCGGCTGGCAGTCTGAAACGAGGCCGCGCGCGGCGGGTGCGAAGCGCTTTCCGTTACCCCATGGGGTGCTACTTTGGGTCGGCATCATCGCCCTTTGCGCCTCTCTGGGCGAAGGCGCCATTGCCGATTGGAGTGCTCTGTTTCTGGTCACCGTCACCTCGGCGACCACAGCCCAGGGAGCCATAGGCTACGCGGTATTCTCGCTGGCAATGGTCATCATGCGTTTGATCGGGGGCGGCGTAATTTCCCGGTTAGGCCCGGCGACCGCTGCACGCTTCGCCGGGTGTTCGGCCGCCCTTGGCGTACTGCTTGCCGTGCTTCCCGCCAATTTCATGGCAGCGCTGCTTGGCTTTTTCTTCCTCGGTATCGGCTACGCACTCATCATGCCCTTGGCCTTTTCGCGGGCAGCGAACGATCCCGACACACCCCCCGGCGTTGCTATCGCCAGTGTGGCGACCTTGGGCTATGGCGGCATGCTTCTCGGGCCGCCGTTGATTGGCTTTACCGCCCACTTTGTCACGCTGCACTATGCCTTCGGGATACTTGGCTTTCTGGCGCTGTTCATCGTATTCATTGCGCCATCTCTTGAGCGCTTCTAGTAGATGCTGTCCTACAAGCGCTAGTTTGCTATTAAGCGCAAATACGGCCAACAACCCTCTTTCAAGGAATCAATACCAAGCTCGCGGGAGAAGATCATGAAAGCCTGCAATGCACCATCCTTGGTGTCTTAGCGATAGAACCTCGACAGCGCCCTGAGTACCTCGTTCGACACCCGGGGCTGGAGCTTGATATCGTCGAGTTCGTTCATGCGGTAGTCATAGACCTCGAAGGCCCCAGTGGGATGCACGGCCACCTGGTAGTCGGGCATCAGGATGCCATAACCCATGTAGCTGCCCGAAAGCATCCAGTCGCGATGGGGTTCGGCTTCCAACAGGCTTTGCCCCAGGGTGTAGTGTTGAGGAGCCGATTCACAGTCGAGCAGTTCCTCGAGCAGCGTCGGTGCGATATCGGCGTGGTGCGTTCGCCGCTCCAGCGCCCCACCGGATAGTCCCGGCAAATGCATCACCAACGGAACCTGAACCTGCTCCGGCGTGTAGTTGCTGCCATGTCCCCAGTAGTTCTTACCATGTTCGTTGAAGGACTCTCCGTGGTCGGCAGTAATCACTATCGCAGTATCCTCAAGCCGCCCACAGCGCTCCAGGTCATCGAGTACGCGTCCCAATTGCTGATCCACATAGCGTGCTGCCGTGCGATAGCGGTTCCAGTAAGGTTCGGGATCAAAGCCAGGCCCCAGGCTCATGTGGTTGATATGTTCCCAATAGGGCGTGAACCGCGGAAAGTCTGGCGGATGGCTGTAGCCATGCACGGCGTCATAGAACAGGAAACCAAAAAACGGCCGCTCATCTGACCTTGTCTCTTCTTTGTCCATCCAGGCTAGCCAATCATCGGTGATCTGCTGGTCGCGCTCCCAGGGCTCGCCCTTTGCTGGCTTCAGCGAGACATCCTTGAGGCCAGCAAAAACGTTACGGTCAAAGGCAGGGCTCACCAGTGTCGCCGAAGAGAGAACCTGAAAGCGGTAATCGGCAGCCTCGAATTGCTCCATCAGCACCGGGGGCGTCTGGCTGGCAGTAAATGCATCCCAGTAGGTGACTGGCAGGCCATAGAAGAGGCTGAAGACGCCTGCCTTGGTGGAGTTACCACCACTGATATGCTCACGCGCCCTGAACCAACCGGGTTGACTGGCGTACCGGTAAAGATTCGGCATCACTTCAGGAGTGAGCATGTCGTGACGCAGGGCATCTACCAGCACCAGCAGCAGGTTGTCGGAAGACACCGACGGCGAGCAGCTCAGCGGCGCGGAGGGGTAGACCAGGCCCTGCGCCTTTCCCTCCGTCGCCTTGAGATCCACCCGATCGCGCACCGCCTGGGGGTCGACCCACCCCTGTTTGACGAAGAAGCGCTTGGCAGTGGCCGGATAGAAGACTGGCACATGACGCGTCATGCCGGTGATATCGCGGTCGTAGTGGGCATCCGCCCAGGCATGCCAACCGTGCACCCCCAGCAGGGCCAACAAGCTCACTACCAGCATTGCGCCCACCGGCCGTGAAGGTGGACGTCGCCTGAACAGCAGCCCGAGACCTCCCTGCACCACCAACATACCCAGCACGCCACCGACGGTCAGTGCCCAGGCGACCCATGAGAAGCTGAACACGTCTCCCCCGGCGTTGAGCAGCAGGTCGAGGATAAAGCCGCTCAGGTGGAAGCGATACTGAGCGTAGACGAAGGTATCAAGCAGCAGCAACAGCTGCAGGCCACTCGCCCACAGGGTGGTCATCAGCCATAGCCCGATGCCGCGCAACAGCGTGGCCAGCAGGAACATCGGCAAAGCTCCCAGCCATACCAGCAGCGAGAGATGGCCGAGGAAAACCATCAGCAGGTAGCCACACTGCTCGGCCCCCTCGGGCTGGATATAGCCGACATAACGCAGCGAGATCATCCAGGTAAGCAGCAGGTTGGCCAGTGTCCAGGCGCCAAGCCAGCGCCACCGGTGCAGGAGTCGATAGAGCATGCGCGAATTCTTCAAAGATCAGAGGCCCTTCAGTCAACGTTGGATGGAAAGCGTGTTGACTGTCACAGCCGCTCACTTACTGAAAACTTACGCAATACTTCTTGATCGTTCCGATCCCCCGCTAAGACTTCTGAAAGACGCATTACCGGGCAGCCCCGTCCCATGCGAGAGCTGGAGCCCGATTAAAAGGTCAGAAAAGCTGTAGAAGAAGCCGATACCGTCCTATTCGCATTTGCTAGTATCAGTAGATTGTCGCTTTCACATTTCAGCGACGTTTTAGTCACATCGGCTTTGCTAACCTCCCAGAGTTTCATCCAGACAGCGAGGCCGAGCCACTAATGGGTCTGCAACTGGGTTATGCCTGAAAAGGGAGATCAGCTGATGGGAAACGTGCTTGGAGCGGCACCGGTTAGAGTGTTGATTGTCGAAGACAACCGCGACATTTGCGAGAACATTGCTGAGTATCTTGAAAAGCATAGCTATGTTGTGGATTTTGCCTTCGACGGTATAAGCGCGATGTACTTGGCACTGACAAATCCGTTCGACGCTATCGTTCTGGATCTGATGCTTCCAGGGATGGATGGCCTAAGTTTCTGCAAGAAGCTGCGAGCTGATGCCAAAGTAGAAACGCCTGTGCTCATGCTAACGGCGAGAGACACCCTTGACGATAAACTTAAGGGGTTCGAGGCTGGAGCCGATGACTATTTGGTCAAGCCATTTGCATTGCAAGAACTACATGCGCGACTGCAGGCGCTGTACAAACGTAGCCACGGAAAAACCGACAACCTGTTAACGGTTGGTGATCTGACTATGAATAGGTCCACGCTGCAAGTGCATCGTGCGGGGCAGCGCATCGATCTCACCCCTACCGGCATGAGACTACTGCAACGATTGATGGAAGAGGCGCCGTCTGTTGTGGCTCGCGATGATCTCGAAACGTTGTTGTGGGCTGACGAGCGTCCCGATGGCGATGCGCTTCGTTCCCACTTATACAAGCTGCGCCAGGCTATCGATAGGCCGTTTGATAGCCCGTTAATTCATACCGTGCATCGCATCGGGTACCGAATTGCAGAGGATGCTCAGTAATGTACCGGCACAGTTTACGCACGCGTGTCGCCATTGCATTTGCAGTGTGCGTTGCTGTATTGAGCGTGGCCTGGGGGTTCGCCTTCTTCGCTGCGATCAGGTTTACCGAAGACCGGGTGCTCCAGCATCAGTTGCAGCGTGCCGCAGAGAGCTACCCCTCTATGCCGATGAACCTTCGCGGGTACGATGAAATCGGTAGCTTGCCTGAATCATTGAGGGAATGGGCACAAACCAATCCCGATGAGGGCTTGTACGAATTCGAGAATATAGAACTGCATGTCGCGGTAGTAGCTACTGGCGATGAACAGCAACACGGCTTTGTGGTGTTCGATGTTACCGGGATTGAAGCTGCATCGTCAGAGGATTGGTGGTGGCTGCTCTTTATCACCGGTGCCGTGGGTGCGCTCGCTACTCTTGGTTTCGGGCTGGGCGTGGTTGTTATGCGCAAAGCCGTCGCCCCTGTGGCGCAACTCGCCAAAGCGGTCGCAGACATCGACCCGGAACAACTAACGGCCGAAGATCATAAACGCATAGATTCCAGCCGCTTCGGCGATGATGAGGTTGGCGTGCTCGCCAGAACCATAGAGAAAACTCTAGAGCGTATCAGCGCATTTGTTGAAAGGGAGCGATTCTTTACAAGTTCAGCCAGTCATGAGTTACGGACGCCGATCACGGTCATAACAGGCGCACTTGAGCTGCTTGAACAAAGTGATTTGTCAGCGGCCGATGTGAAGGTGGTAGATCGAGTGAGGCGCGCTACGCTCGATATGAAAACCACGATTGAAATGTTCTTGTGCCTCGCTCGCGAAACCGACGACGGATTGTATGACGAGCAGTTTTTAGTGATGTCGCTGGTGAGCAAAGCGATAGATCAGCAGCGCTACCTGCTGACCCGCAAACTCATCGATGTTGATATCGACGAACTCGCAAAACCCAGGGTCAACGGACATCCACAGGCTTTTTCTATTGCGGTCAATAATCTGGTGCGAAATGCGTTCGAACATACGCTCCACGCGCATGGGCCGATCACGATTCGTGTTAAAGAGCATGAGCTCTTAGTCACCAATCAGGTGAGCAGTGACGCTGATAATCGGCACACGCCGACTGAGGCACCGCCGTCTCAAGGGTATGGTCTTGGTCTGGGTATCGTGCAACGGCTGTGTGAGCGCAATGGCTGGTCGTTTTCGCTACTCGCTGATGAGAAGCGTGTAGTCGCCCGTCTTTCGTGGTGATCCAAAAAGACTAGGTCAGTACCATTTTCAAATGGCGGTTCAATGGAGTCAGCTCTGACTTTATTACGGCCGCATCGGTAGGCAATCGGGGGTACAGGGTGACCTTTACACGCAAGCCGCAAGCGTCCGCCGCAAAGTGCGCGTCTGTCGCGTCCCAAGGTAGAAAGAGACAGGCTCCAATGACTCCACCGATGGATGTTGTCCATCTAAAGAGCATGGTAAACGCAACTTTGCTGAACCTTCTGCCAGCTCAGGAAACATCGCCCACGCATCTGCATCAAGCCATGCATTACGCCTTATTGGGTTCAGGCAAGCGCTTGCGCCCACTTCTTACGCTTCTGGCTGCGAACGTGGCCACTGACAGCCGCACCCTCCGTATGGCCTGCGTATCGGAACTGGTGCATACCGCTTCGCTGATTCTCGACGACCTGCCCTGCATGGACGATGCGACTATGCGCCGCGATCGCCCCTGCACGCACATACGCTTTTCCGAAAGCACAGCCATTCTTGCCTCAACCAACTTCCTCAACCTCGCGTACGGGGTTATCGCCGATTGCCCCAACGTGGATGCTTCCACCAAAGTCGCCGTGAGCGCTCATCTCAGCCATGTTATTGGTTCTATGGGATTAGTTGGCGGGCAGATCGCTGATTTACAAAATCAGCCCGTGGGCTCCAAGAGCGCCATTGAGCAACTCTACCACCAGAAAACAGGTTGCCTGTTTGAGTTTGCTGTCGTCACCGGTGCACGACTTAGGGGGGTGGATGCAGAAGTGATAGACGCATTGACGCGCTTTGCCCGTGCCTTTGGTCTGCTGTTTCAGCTTTACGATGATATGTTGGATCACAGTACCTTTGTGCAGGAGACCGGTAAGGACGTGCAGCAGGATACGGCGAAAACCACTTTGCTTTCTCTTTATACACCGGAAGAAGTTCGCGGCGCATTGAGCAATGCACAAGCCATGGCAAGAGAGCAATTGAGTAGAGCAGGATACGATGAATCCTTACTCGCAGCGCTCGTGGAACAACAGTTCGTTACCTTTAACGGTGCGGCACAAAGGCTTGGGGTTTAGACCTTGCGAATGACGACGACTGCAGCACTCACCATTGATCGACTACGGGTTGTCTACGGCAGCCACAGCGCCTTAGACGACGTTTCTTTACAGGTACGTCCAGGCGAAATACTCGGCATCCTCGGGCCTAACGGTGCCGGAAAATCGACATTGTTGCGCGCCATCACCGGCAAGCTGCGCCCCACCTCTGGGCAAATATTCATTGCAGGAAAAGCGCTTTCTCCAGGTAAGGCCTATCAGCATTCCATCGGTTTCACCCCCCAGTTCCTGGGTTTATACCGGCACCTGACGGGGCGGGAGAACCTGGAGTTTTTCGCGCGCTGCGCAGGTGTCAGCCGCCACCAGGTGCCCACACGGGTCAGCCAAGCGCTGGAAGAAATCGAGTTAACAGACAAAGCCCATGTGCGGGTGGATCACTTGTCTGGTGGTATGCAACGACGCTTACACTTGGCAGCCACCCTGGTCTCCCACCCCTCTCTACTCGTGCTGGACGAACCCACGGCCGGGGTCGATCTGAGTGCGCGCATGTCAATCCACGACCTTATTCGACGCCGCGCCGAGCAAGGGGCGGCCATGGTAGTCGTGACTCATGAGTTAGATGAAGCTGAAGCGCTATCCCACCGCGTCGCCCTTCTTCATCAAGGCCAACTAAAAGCCTTGGCCGAGCCCCAGACGTTAATACAGGAGACCTTCGGCAACCGTCAGCTGTTCGTTGTGCGTACGGTTCACATGCTCTTCCCGGCACTCTGTGAGCGGCTGCAGGAGATTGGTTTTCGCCCTCGCAGTGATGAGAGTAGTGATGAGAGCAGAGAATGGTGGCTCCAAAGTGACCTACCGCTGGATAGGGTGATCAATCACCTCTACCGCGGCTTGGGCGAAGCACGTGATGCCATTGCCGAGGTCTCGGTACGCCGCCCCGGATTAAAAAACGTGATGCAGCACTTTACCGGTGCCCGAACTGATTCTGCGGCGGAGCCGGTGTTATGAGGGCAATTTTCCGAGTGATGGCCCTAGGCTTGTGGCGTGACCGCGGAGCGTTACTTTTGGCCTTCGCTTTGCCCAGTTTGGTATTCGCCATCTTCGCCAGCATCTTCTCCGGCGCCACGGAAGGCGACCTGCATTTGCGGGTAGGGCTCGTGGTGGAAACAGAAGATCCGGTGTTGCAAAACTTCGCGCAGCACCTAACACAATCCCAAGACGTGGAGATAACGGCTCTGCCCAATTCGAGCCGTGCTCAGCTACTGGAAGAGGTGCGACAAGGCAATTTCGACACAGCGGTGATCATCCACGGGCAACCAAACGATAACAACCGTCCGCTGTTTACCATCGTCAGCGAGCCCACCCGTGAAATTGCCGCCCTCTCTTTACAAGGCTGGCTGCGACAAAGCCTGGCCTCCCAACAACCACAGGTTCTGACCCAACGTCTTGCGCAAAGCACAGAAGCTTTGGTTGATGGCTTCTCGCCCGAGCAACAGGCGCGCTTGGACGCCGCTTTAGAAGCAATGGCCCGAGAATCGGACAGCGCAGCCGCCGAAGACACGCTTATAGAGTTTCAACCCGTTTATGGTCAGGCGCCAGCGTCTATATCTGGGCTTAGCGGTATTGCTTACTATGCGGGTGCCACCACTATTTTGTTCTTGTTATTGTCCGCCGTGAACGCGGGCATGGTCAGTTTGGAAGAGCGCCAAAACGGTATCTCCGAACGCCTTCTACTGAGCAAAGCGGCGCATTCACGGTTACTGCTGGGACGGTTTCTATTTTTGTTAAGTCTGGGATTTTTGCAGGCTAGCGCTATATTCCTGGTTGCCAGGTTCGGTTTTGGACTACAGATAGAGAGCGCTTTGGCGAAAGTCATTGTCATGGCACTTGCCTGCGCCGCCGCTAGTGCCGGGCTGGCACTTTTACTCCTGTCGCTGTGTCGAACAACGCAACAGGCGACCACCTTTTCTTCGTTTTTTGTGCTCATTATTTCCAGCGTCGGCGGCTCAATGGTGCCACGTTTTATGATGCCTGACTGGTTGCAGACGGTGAGCCTGTTCACGCCGAATGCCTGGGCTATTGAAGGTTTTTATGGGGCGTTGATTCGCGGCGATAGCTGGTCTCAGCTAGCCCAGCCCGGCGGCATTTTGACCGCCGTGGCACTGGTGTGCCTGCTTTTAGCTGCCCTCCCCTTATTCAAGACGCCGGCCTAAGAGAGGTTGTAAAACATGATGGACTGGTTCTGGACGTTCATGCTGGTGATAGCGGCTTTCCTGGGCATGGAAGTGTTCGCCTGGTACGCCCATAAGTACATTATGCACGGCTGGGGCTGGCGCTGGCACAAATCCCATCACGAACCCACTGAGGGCGTGTTCGAGAAAAACGACCTGTATGTTGTTGTGTTTTCGCTGGTGGTGGTCGGCATGTTTGCTGTGGGGGATCTTTACTGGAAGCCTCTCATGGCCATCGCATCAGGCATTACGCTGTACGGCGTCGCTTACTCTCTGTTTCACGACGGTATGGTTCACCAACGCTGGCCGATTCGCTGGCAGCCGAAGAGCGGCTACTTGAAGCGTCTGGTTCAAGCTCACCGCATACATCATGCCGTACGTACTCGAGAGGGTGCTGTGTCCTTCGGCTTCCTTTACGCGCCAGATGTCAGAAAACTCAAAAAACGCCTACAGCAGCAACGGGCTGCACCGCCAGCGGGAGCGCGACATGACCGATGACAGTATGGTGAAACGCAAGAATGATCATCTCGACATCGTGCTGGACGCTCGTCGGGCTAACACGTCGACCCTTACGGGATTCGCCGACTATCGCTTCGTCCATTGCGCCTTGCCACAGTTGCACTTGGACGATATCGATCTAAGCACACGATTTTTCCATAAAACAGTGAACGCACCGATGTTGATCAGCTCCATGACCGGCGGTGCCGAGCGGGCCAAAACGATCAATCATCACCTGGCAGAAGCCGCCCAACACCTGGGTATCGCCCTGGCCATCGGCTCCCAGCGAGTCGCTCTGCAGTCTGGCAACGATCATGGCCTGACTAAGCAGTTACGACGCATCGCCCCGGATATTCCCCTGCTTGGCAATATCGGCGCAGGTCAGCTACGGGAGCCCCAGGGGATCGACTGGGCGCGCCGGGCGGTGGAGATGATCGAGGCCGATGCATTGATCGTCCATCTCAACCCCCTTCAGGAGGCAGTGCAACAGGGCGGCGACAGGGACTGGCGTGGCGTGCTTCAGGCCATCGGCACGCTGGTCACGTCGCTCGAGGTGCCGGTGGTGGTCAAGGAAGTCGGCGCGGGTATCTCCCCCGAGGTGGCCCGGGCGCTGGTGGAAGAAGGCGTGGCGATGATCGACGTGGCCGGCGCGGGCGGCACCAGTTGGGCGGCGGTGGAGGCGGAACGCGCGATAAATGAGACCCAGCGCCGGGTCGCCATGGCCTTCGCCGGCTGGGGCACCCCCACCGCCCAGGCCATTCGAGCGGTGCGCCAAACCCTGCCGGAGACGCCGCTGATTGCTTCCGGCGGCATTCGCGATGGGGTGGACGCCGCTAAGGCCATACGCCTGGGCGCGGATCTGGTGGGCCAGGCCGCGGCAGTGCTCGAGAGTGCCACCGAATCCAGTCAGGCGGTGATCGAGCACTTCGAGGTGCTCATCCAGCAGCTGCGTATCGCCTGTTTTTGTACCGGCAGCGCCGATCTGCATGCCTTGCGTGCGGCGGTGCTGCTGGATGATCGCGACGTCCCTCTGGAAGCGCCCCATGGCTAGGTATATCGCCGTCATCGCCTCTGTCCTGCCGCGCCGGTCGCTGGCGACGAGATATGACTCATGAACGCGCCGGGCCATGACCTGATACTGGTGGGAGGCGGCCTGGCCAACGGCCTGATCGCCCTGCGCTTGATAGAGGCGCAGCCAGGGTTGCGACTGCTGATGTTGGAAAGCGAAAGTCGCCCCGGTGGTCATCACACCTGGTCGTTTCACGATGGCGATCTCTCCGCAGCCCAACATGCCTGGCTGGCGCCCCTGGTGGGTCGTCGCTGGCCGCGGCACCGGGTGATTTTCCCGCACCGCGAGCGCCTGTTGAACGGAGGCTATGCCAGTATCTTCTCCCGGGATTTCGCCCGCATTCTGGAAGAGGCCCTGGGCGACCGCCTGTGGGTCAATACACCCGTGGCCCGTCTTTCCCCGCATCACGTGGAGCTAGAGGATGGCCGGGTGCTGCACGCGAACGCAGTAATCGACGGTCAGGGCCCCGCCGACAGCGCTCACCTGACCCTCGGCTATCAGGCATTTCTCGGCCGGGAAGTCCGTCTGGATAAACCCCACGGCCTGGAAGAACCGATCCTCATGGATGCCAGCGTGCCCCAGCAGGATGGCTACCGGTTCGTCTACGTGCTGCCGTTCAGCCAAGATACTCTGCTGATCGAGGATACCCACTACGTGAACCGCCCGGAGACGGACACGGTTCAATTGCAAGAGCATATCGACGCCTACGCGCGGGATCGCGACTGGCGGATCGTCGAAACCCTGCGAGAAGAGAGCGGCGTGCTGCCGATCATCCTGGCGGGTGAGTTCGCTGCCTTCTGGCAGAACGCCCAAGGCCAACCGCGAAGCGGCCTGCGCGCCGGTCTGTTCCACCCCACCACCGGGTACTCCCTACCCCAGGCCATGGGTCTGGCGGAGCGCATCGCCGAGCTTGGAAATATCGATGCGGCGTCGCTGTTCCAGGCCATCCATGCCTTCGCCGCCCGGGAATGGCGACACCAGGGCTACTTTCGCCTACTCAATCGCATGCTGTTCCTGGCGGGCCGCCCGGAGCGGCGCTGGCAGGTCATGCAACGCTTCTATGGTCTGTCGGAACCGCTAATCGAACGTTTCTACGCCGGACGCCTGACCCGTGCAGACAAGGTGCGAATCCTGATGGGCAAGCCGCCGGTGCCGCTTGGCGAAGCGCTCAAGGCGGTGCGGGCGAATTCCCCACAAAAGATTTCATCCACCTTCTTCGGAATACGCTCATGACCCAGCCTCAACGTGCCCTGGTGATCGGCGCCGGCTTCGGCGGCCTGGCCCTGGCGATTCGCCTGCAGTCCGGCGGCTACCAGACCACCCTGCTGGAAAAGCGCGACAAGCCCGGTGGCCGCGCCTATGTCTATGAAGACCAGGGGTTCACCTTCGATGCCGGTCCGACGGTGATTACCGACCCCTCCGCCCTGGAAGAGCTCTTTCGTCTGGCAGATAAACACATGGCAGATTATGTCGAACTGCTGCCGGTCACGCCCTTCTACCGGCTATGCTGGGAAGATGCCCCAGCCTTCGATTACGTCAACGACCAGGCCACCCTGGAGCGACAGATCGCCGAGCGCAATCCCCGGGACGTGGAGGGCTATCGGCACTTCCTGAGCTATTCGCAGGCGGTGTTCGAAGAGGGCTATCGCAAGCTTGGCGCCGTGCCCTTTCTGGCCTTTCGCGACATGCTCGCCGCCGGGCCGCAGTTGGCGAAACTTCAGGCCTGGCGCAGCGTCTACTCCATGGTCTCGAAATTCATCGAGGATCCGCACCTGCGCCAAGTCTTCTCCTTTCATTCCCTGCTGGTAGGGGGCAACCCTTTCGCCACTTCTTCCATATATACCCTGATCCATGCCCTGGAACGGGAGTGGGGCGTATGGTTTCCCCGGGGTGGCACCGGGGCCCTGGTAAAGGGCCTGGTTCAGCTGTTCAGGGATCTCGGCGGCACCCTCGAACTGAACGCGGAAGTGGCATGCATCGAAACCGCAGGGGATCGGGTGAACGGCGTCACCCTGACGGATGGCCGGCATTTCCCGACGGATGCACTGGCCTCCAACGCGGACGTGATGCATACCTACAGCAAGTTGTTGAGTGGGCATTCCCGTGGCACCCGCCAAGCCAGGGCCCTGGGCCGCAAGCGCTTCAGCATGTCGCTGTTCGTGATCTATTTCGGCCTGGATCGTCCACCGCAAGGCCTGGAGCACCATACGGTGTGCTTTGGCCCCCGCTACAAGGAATTGATCGACGAGATCTTCAACGCGGACACCCTGGCGGAGGATTTTTCCCTCTACCTGCACTCCCCCTGTGTCACCGACCCGAGCCTGGCACCGGAAGGCTGTAGCGCTCACTATGTCCTGGCACCGGTGCCGCACCTGGGCAAGGCGAACATCGACTGGGAAACCCAGGGGCCGATATACCGCGACCGCATCCTCGACTATCTGGAGCGCCACTATATTCCCGGGCTTCGGGAGCACCTGGTGACCTGTCGGCACTTCACGCCCCTGGATTTTCGCGAGGAGCTCAACGCTCACCTGGGTTCCGCCTTCTCCCTGGAGCCGATTCTCACCCAGAGTGCCTGGTTCCGGCCTCACAACCGGGATGCCAAGATCGACAACCTCTATCTCGTGGGGGCCGGCACCCATCCCGGCGCTGGGGTGCCCGGAGTGATCGGTTCCGCCAAGGCCACTGCGGGCCTGATGCTGGAGCGACTCGATGACCGATAAGCTAGGACAGCATGCCGCGCAGACGATCGCCGTGGGCTCCAAGAGTTTTGCCACCGCCGCCAAGCTGTTCGATCCGGCCACTCGTCGCAGCGCCCTGATGCTTTATGCCTGGTGCCGCCACTGCGACGACGTGATCGACGACCAGCAGTTGGGCTTTCGTGCTCAGGAAACCACGGGCAAAAGCAGCGAGACGCGCCTGAACGAGCTGCGACACCTGACGCGTCGCGCCTATGCCGGGGAGCCCATGCAAAACCCGGCCTTCGCCGCCTTTCAGGAGGTGGCGCTCGGCCACGGAATTCCCGAGCGCTATCCCCTGGCTCACCTGGACGGCTTCGCCATGGACGTGGCACAGCGGCGCTATGTCACCCTCGAAGACACCCTGGACTACTGCTATCACGTGGCCGGCGTGGTGGGCATCATGATGGCCTGGATCATGGGCGCGAGGGATGAGGCGACCCTGGATCGCGCCTGCGACCTGGGGCTGGCCTTTCAACTAACCAATATCGCCCGGGACATTATCGAGGATGCACACATCGGTCGCTGCTATCTGCCGGCACAGTGGCTGGAGGAAGCCGGCATTCCACGCCAGGAGATGACCGCGCCAAGGCATCGTGAGGCCCTGGCAGGCCTGGCCCGGCAACTGATCGAGCGGGCGGAACCCTACTATGACTCCGCCCGCGGTGGATTGACGGCCTTGCCGCCTTGCTGCGCCTGGGCCATCGGCACCGCCCACGGCGTCTATCGGGAAATCGGGATCAAGGTGAAAGCGCACGGTGCTCGGGCCTGGGACACGCGCATCTCGACTGGCAAGGTGGACAAGGCGCGCCTGCTGGGTCTGGGACTCGCTCACGCGGTGGCATCCCGCTGGCAAAAGCCAGCGCCAAGGCCTAGCGGTCTCTGGCAACGTCCAGCGTAGCGGCTTTCTTCATGGAACCCCCTTGCTTTTCCAGCAGTTGGCGCTGATACAGCCACAGTGATCTCCGGTTATGCCCCCGCTGACACCAAAACCAATCGGCATCATTCGATCCCGGGCGGATGCGTCAGACCTTTATTCCGAACAGCTTTTCTGCATTTCGGAACGCAATCTTTTCCTTGGCTTCACGGGGCAGATCCACCGCCCGAAACCAGTCGGTTCCTTGCTTCATGTCTGCAAACGGGTAATCCGTTCCAAACATCACCCGATCCACACTGATGTACCTCAGCAAAAGATGAAGCAGTTCATCCTGGAAGAATGCGCTGGTTGTGTACCAGAAATTGTCACTGAAATATTGCCCGATAGGCTTGTTCAGCGAGTCTTCCGTCGACTCGCTCATATCTCCCACGATACGCTCGTAGTAGAACGGAAGGCCCTCTCCCATATGACCGATAATCATCTGCAGTTTAGGAAATTTATCGAACACCCCAGTGATGATCAGGCGAAGACATTGAGTCAGCACCTCCTGGTGCCATCCATATCCTGAACCGCTGAAAATGTAGTTCTGGAACAATTGGTCATACCCTGGCCGCACGGTGTTGTAATAAATATTGAACACGTCTTCCGGGGGGAAGCCTGGATGCAGGTATATCGGCACATCAAGCGCCTCGGCGCGCGCCAGAATGGGCTCGAAATCCGGGTGGTCGAGGAATTTGTTGCCAATGAACCCATTGGTCATTGCCCCCACAAAGCCATCTTCCCGAACGGCGCGTTCCAGTTCGTCCGCTGATGCTTCCGGGTTCTGCAGAGGCAAGGTTGCATAGGCCTGGTACCGCCCAGGATGGGTGGCCATCGGGCCATCGGCAATCATCTTGTTGAGACGATAGGCAAAATCGATGCCCTCCTGACCGGGGACATTCTGCACGCCCGGCGTATGCGCGGAGAGGATTTGAACATTGATCCCAGCCTTATCCATTGCGCCGATGCGGCCAGGGCCGAGTTCGGCAAGACCCGTTTCCCTGAGGTACTCTACGTGTTGATCGTTAATCGCGTTCAGCGCGATCAGTTCCTCGGTGGTATAGGTCTCTTCCGTGGCGATAAAGGGCAGATCCTGGTCTCGCAACGCGATGACCGATTTCTCTGTCGCGGCAGCACTGGAGATAATGGCAGGCGCGGACAACCCGGCACCAACACCAAGTGCCGCCGCGCCAGTTAGAAAACTACGGCGTCCCATTGTCAGGCTCTCTAGGGTTTTTTCGATCTGTTTCATGACAATTTCTACTCCGATGTTTGCGTTGCGTGGTTTGGGGGCAGCTTGAACCGCCCCAGGATATTGCCGATGTCATCCACGTAGCTGTACACCACCGGGATAACCAGCAAGCTCAGAAGCGTTGAAGTGAGCAGCCCACCAATGACGACAAAGGCCATGGGAGCCCGGAAGCTGGGATCGCCAGCCCATCCTAGGGCGATCGGCATCATGCCCGCTCCCATGGCAATGGTGGTCATCACGATGGGCCGGACACGTTTTTTGCAGGCATCAACAATGGCGTCCACACGTTCCAACCCATGCACCCGACGGGCGATGATGATGTAGTCCACCAACAGGATTGAGTTCTTGGTGGCGATACCCATCAGCATGATCAATCCGATCATGGCGGGCAGCGACACGGGCGTCTGCGTGAGGAACAGCGCCAGGAAAGCCCCAGGTACGGAGAGCACCAGAGCCACCAGAATAGTGACCGGCTGCATGAAATCCTTGAGCAGCAGCACCAGCAACATATAGATACACAGCACGCCGGTCAGCATGGCAATCCCGAAGCTTGAGGCAAGCTCCTCCATTTCCTCTGCATCGCCTTCTGGTGTCTGAAACACGCCGCGTGGCAACTGACGTAAACTGGGCAGTGCCTGCACGGCCTGTTCAATTTCCCCCAAAGGCTGCCCTTGCAGGCTCACCTCGAAATTGACGTTGCGCAGACGGTCATGCCGGGTGATTTCCGAAGGGCCGCTGCTCCACTCGAAGGAGGCAACACTCTCGAGTGGCACCCTCCTCCCATTAACACCAGGCACAGGCAGCCGTTTAAGGGTCGCCATATCCTTCCGAGCGGCATCCGCCAGCCGAACCATCACCGGCACCTGACGCGAGCTGAAATTCAACTTAGGAAGATCCTCGGCGTTATCGCCCACGGTCGCGATGCGCAGCGTATCGGCGATGGCCTGAGCCGAGACCCCAAGGTCGGCGGCGCGGGCAAAATCAGGGCGTACAATGAGCTCAGGCCTGACCAGGCTGGCCGTCGAACTCACCGCGCCGATGCCCGGAATGGCGCGCATCTCCCGCTCGACTTGGCGAGCATGCAGTTCAAGCACCCGGCTATCCTCACCGGCGAGCACCAACTCATAGCCATCCCCCTCGTCGCCTACGCGAGTTCGCACACCAGGAAGTGTGGCGAGTGCAATACGTAACTGCTGCTCTATGTCTTGCTGCGTAACGCCCGCGCGGGTTGCGCGATCCGCCAAACCAACGGTCAGTTCCACAGAGGTCACATCAGAGTCACTGCTGCCGGAGTTCTCACCGATGGCCGCAAAAACGCTGACTACATGCCGTTGCGTCACCAGTCGTGAGCGTGCCTGCTCGGCAAGCACCTCCGCTTCAGACAAGGTGCTACCGGGCGGCAAGGTGAGCGTCGCCTGCGTCTGGGAATTATCATCGGGGGGTATGAAGGTTCCCGGCAGGGTAGAGGCCAGCCAGATACCTCCTGCAAAGCAGGCCGCCGCCGCGAGGAGCGTCGTCTTACGGTGGCGCAGGCACCAACGGGCGACGACAAGATAGACGTTAATCCACGTTGGATCGCGCGAGGGATGTTGTGGTTTGCGCAGCAGATACGCAGCCAGCATGGGCGTGAGAAGGCGCGCCACCAGCAGCGAAAACAGCACCGCTACCGAGGCCGTCCAACCGAACTGAACGAAGAATTGCCCGACGGTGCCGCTCATAAAGGCTGTGGGCAGAAAAACGGCAATCAATGTAAAGGTGGTAGCGACAACGGCCAGGCCAATTTCCGCCGCCGCGTCCATGGCGGCCCGGCGCGGGGGCTTGCCCATTAGCAGGTGCCGTTCGATATTCTCAATCTCGACAATGGCATCGTCCACCAGCACCCCGATCACCAGCGAGAGCGCCAGCAACGTCACCACATTGAGCGAGAAGCCCATCAGGTGCATGAAAGCGAAGGTGGGGATGATCGAGAGGGGAAGCGTGACCGCCGCTATCAGTGTGGCCCGCCAATTGCGTAGAAAGCAGAACACCACCAGCACCGCCAGCGCCATCCCCTCGAATAGCATGTGCATGGAGCCCTGATAGTTCTCCAGCACCGGCCCAACAAAATTGAAGGCTTCTTCGACCTCGACATGGGGATATTGCACCTGTAAGTCGGCAACAGCAGCCTGCACGCCCTCGGCCACATCCACCTCGCCGTACCCCTCGGCACGGGTCATCTCGACGCCGACGACGGGCGCGCCATTAAGCAATGCCATCGAGCGTCGCTCGGCCACGGTATCGGTAACCGTCGCCACCTCATCAAGGCGAATACGGCGGCCATCGCTGAGTGCCAGCTCCATCGTCGCCAGCTCAGCTGAGGATGCAGCGTTGGCGATGATGCGCACGGCCTGTTCGGCTCCGCCGACATCCACGCGCCCACCGGGCGCCTCCAACTGCGCCTGGCGCAGCTGGCGTGAGATATCCAACGCTGTCGTGTTCATCGCCAGCAGGCGGTCCGGATCCAATGCCACGCGGACTTCGCGATCAACCCCGCCGATACGCCGAACCGAGCCAACGCCTGGCACCGACAAGACGGCCTTGGTCATTTTGTCATCGACGAACCAGGAGAGTGCCTCATCGTCTAGATCGGAGGAGCTCACCGCGTAGCGTACAATCGGCTCACTGAAAAACTCACCCTTCCGAATCACTGGATCACGCAGGTCGGCGGGTAGATCCGAGCGGATGCGAGCAACAGCGTCGCGCACATCCTCAAGAGCCTCTTGCAAGGACTTTTCCAGCCTGAATTCAATAGCAATGTCGGCATTGCCATCCGTCAGCGTTGTAGAGATGTTTTTGACGCCGGAGACGGTAGCGATGGAGTCCTCGATCTTGCGGGCAACCTCGTTCTCCATTAAGGCGGGAGCCGCCCCCGGCAATGAGGCGGATACCTCCACGAGGGGCAGCTGTACATCCGGCAAGTCCTGAATAAACAAGCCTCGGAAGGAGATGAGCCCCCAGAAGGTCAATAGGATGAAGAGCAGAACAACCGGAATAGGATTGCGAATCGCCCAGGATGAGGTATTGAGCGTCATACCCCCTCCTCGGCGTCGGTCTCAACCACCCGCACCTGGTCACCGTTGCCAAGAAAAGCACCGCCCGAGGCGACCACTCGGGCATCGGGTTCAAGCCCGGCGCGAATTTCGATTCGATCCTCCGTGTGCTGGCCCAGGGAAACTTTCTGCTCCGTTATCTGGCCTTCATCGCTGACGCGATGGACGTAGCCAAAGCCATCGCGAAGCTGCACCGCGGCGCGGGGTAGCGTCATCACTTGTCGGCTGCCCAGCTCAAATTCCCCCCGGGCAAACATTCCCGACCGAGCGATATCGCTTAACGGTAGGTCGACATAAACCAGACCATTGCGTGTAGCGGTGTCCACTAGCGGCGCAATGGTGCGCAAGCGCCCTTCGAGCTCATATCCACCGGGCACGGTGACCCTGGCAGCCTGGCCCGGTCGCAGCTCATTCAGATCAGACGCGGCGACCTCTGCCCGCCACTCCAGGCGACCATGGCGCGTCAACCGGAACAGCTCCTGATCAGTGCCGGTGACAGCACCAACAGTGGCCGTGCGGGAGGTAATCAAACCGTCGTCCGGGGCAACCACCTGCGTCTGAGCCAAGCGTAGCTCTTGGGCTTCATTCTGCGCTTGCGCAACGCCTAGCCGCGCACGGGCGGTAAGTTCGGCGGTTTCGTATTGCTGAATCTGCTGCTCTGAAAGCGATCCCGTGGTTTTCAAACTTCGGGCACGCTGGGCATTGGCATTCGCTTCCGCAAGCGTTGCCTCGGCTTCCGCCACGGCGGCGCGGCTCCTAGCCAGCTCTGCGCGCACCGTGGTGTCGTTATAAACGGCCAGCACCTGCCCTTCCGTGACCTCATCACCCACGTCTACCTTCACATCTACCAACCGCAGGCCACCGATTTCGGTACCGATAATGATCTCCTGCCAAGCAGCGATATCACCATTAGCCGCAATCGTCGTCGGAAGCGTCTGAGGTTCTAATGTCGTCACGTTGACGGATAGTGAGGGCTGCGCCGTCGGTTCGGCGACGGCATCGCTTTCCGACGACACCGCCTGCATACATGCCAGGGCGGCGGCGCTAGCGATCACGGCAATCGTAATACCGAGATACATTTTTCCGGTTGGAGATGACATAATTCAGGCCTGTTTCAAATTGTTCAGTTCGTTGATGAAAAACGACATCAAGCATTTCTGTTGAACAACTATCGGCCTGTATTCCTTTCTCGTTTCTTACTGACGTAGCGCTTGATCAAAACCGTTTTCAGTAAGAAACGCGTAAGACAATCCTCCTGATGATGGCACCGTCATACCACTCTAACTTTCACACCATGCTAGGAGTGCAACCATGGGTTCTCATCAGTCGCTATTGCTGGACGGCCGTCTCACCACTATAAGATTGGCGACAGCCGCATTTATCGGTGGTCTTGTTATTGCCTCTCCGTTGGCGTTCGCCGACGAAGAACATTCAGACGAAACCACTTGGGGATTGGGCGTAGGTGCAATGAGCGACCAGGATCCCTATGCCGGTATCGACAGGGAAACCACCCCATTTCCCTTGCTCCTGATCGAAAACCGGTACATTAGTGTCTTCGGACCGGAAATCGAATTTAAACTGCCGAGTCTTGTCATCAGCGACTCTCAACAGCTCAATTTCGGTATCGTCGCCCAGTATGATGAGAGCGGCTACGAGCAAAGCGATGCCCCGATTCTCAACGGCATGAGCGAGCGCAAAGGGGGCTTCTGGGCGGGGGCAAAAGTGGAGTGGGAAAGCGAGCTGTTCGAGGTCAGCGCCGAATGGCTCACCGACGTCTCCGGCAACAGCGACGGGCAGCGCTTCGATCTTGGCCTGGAGAGAACGTGGGATTTCGGCGAACATATAATGCTAACCCCATACTTAGGGGCGTCCTGGCAGGACGACAAGAACGTCGATTACTACTTCGGTGTTCGCGATAGTGAGGTTCGCTTCGATCGCCCCGCCTATAAGGGAGAGTCGGCTACCAATATCGAGGCGGGGGTGCGCGGCGTGTACCAGTTTGACCAGCATCACTCTGTGCTGTTAGGTGTTGAGGTCACGAGCTTGGCGAACGAAATCAAAGATAGCCCGCTGGTGGATCGTTCGACCCAAAACGCCGTGTTAGTTGGCTATCTTTACACCTTCTGATGAGCCGCATACTGCTGATCGAGGATCATGACCGGCTAGCCCACTTGATGTGCAAAGGGCTGGTGGGCGCCGGTATCGGCGTTGATGTGGTCGACCGCATCGATTCGGCATGGGCTGCCGTTCAGCAGATGCCCTACCAGGCACTGGTACTCGATCGTGGCTTGCCGGATGGCGATGGGCTGCTATTGCTCAAGAAGTTGCGCAACGCGGGCCTTAGCGTGCCCTGCCTGGTGTTAACGGCTCGCGATGCGCTGCATGACAGGCTAGAAGGTCTCGAAGCCGGTGCCGACGACTACCTCCCCAAGCCGTTTGCCATGGATGAGATGGTGGCGCGTGTCCGTGCCTTGCTGCGCCGCCCTGCGGAATTCCATTCAATCGACCCCATTCACGGCGACCTGAGGCTGCATACTGAAAGCGGCGTTCTGTTTAGCGGCGACAAAAGCATTACTCTTGCCCCGGCGGAGCTGCATATTATGCAGCTACTTCTCTACAAGCACGATGAAGTAGTCCGCCGCAGCGCGCTAGAGGCGGCGGCCTGGGGGCTAAGCGAGGCGGTGACACCGAACGCCCTGGATGTCGCCCTGCACCGTTTACGCCGCAAGCTGCTTGCCATCGGTTCGCACCAGCGGATTGCCAACGTCAGAGGGATGGGATATGCGCTTCGTCAAGCGGATGACGCTCAATAGCCTGAGGCTGAAGGTGCTGCTGGCCTATTTGGCGGGTATGGTGCTGAGTATCACACTGCTGGTAATTGCCGCAGCAGTGGTGCTTCAGAGCGATCTACTGCCTCGTATGGATATGGCCGACGCGGCCGATGGGCTGGTGGACAATGTCGAGTTCGACAGTCGTGGCTGGCCCGTTGGTTTCGACGCCAGCATGGACGACCGCGCTTGGCTATACGAAGGCCCACAGCGCGAGACGGCGTACCGGATTCTGGATGATGCCGGGAACGTGGCGGTGGCCTCGAGTGCCGGAGAAGCTTTCTGGCCAGCCGACGGCGAAGTTTTACGTTTGGCGCGTGGCACCTTTTCCTTTGAGTATGATGACAGAACTTTCTACGGAGCCACGGAGGCCTTTGAGCACGGTGGAAGAACGTGGTATCTGCAGTTCGTCGCCAGTTCAAGATTCGTTGATGTTCTCTATCTCGTAGCCTTTCCACTAGTGGTAGCGGGCGTACTGGTGTTTGGCTTTGTCATGTTCGTTGCCTTCGGTTTATGCGCCTACATTACCTTGCGCTTAACCCTCAAGCCGCTGCGCGATGTTTCCAAATCGGCGGCGGCTATCTCGCCGCGCTCTATAGACGCCCGGCTCGATACGGACGCAGTGCCTGTGGAAATTGCCCCGCTGGTACATAGCTTCAATCACGCTCTGGAACGCCTTGAGCGGGGTTATCGCCTGCAGCAGGAGTTTCTCGGCCACGCGGCCCACGAGTTAAAAACGCCACTGGCGCTGATCCGCGGGCAGGTTGAGTTGCTTGAGGAAGGGCGAAATGACCGCAAGGCGCTATTGAGCGATGTCGAGTACATGACACGGCAGGTGCAACAACTGCTACTTCTGGCCGAAGCGAGCGAGGCGCACAACTACCATTTTAGCGTTGTTCGAATGCACGACATCGCCCACGAAGCTTCCACCTACTTGCAGCGTATGGCTGAATCCGCCGACGTGCATTTAACGGTGCTTGCCGCGGATCAAGGGGTGACATGGGAGGCTGATCGTGGGGCATGCTTCACTCTGCTCAAGAACTTGCTGGAGAACGCTATTCAGCACGCCCCCGAGCAGACTCTCGTCAGCATGGAGATCCAGGAAAATATAATAACTGTGCGTGACCGTGGCCCAGGCGTCGAACCAGAGCAATTGGCCCTGCTGTTCTCACGCTTCTGGCGTGGGGCGCATCGGCGCGACCATGGAGCAGGCTTGGGGCTGGCCATCTGCCAAGAGATTGCCATGGCGCACGGTTGGGAGCTTTCGGCCCATAACGCCTCTCCTGGGTTGATGATGACGCTCTATAGAGTAAATAATCCTAATGAAAACGATTGCCGAGAAAACAGTGCTGGCGAACGGCTGCGTCACCGTCAAGATGAACGCACAGCTCAGGGCTGTGCGTCTGGGTAAAACCAGCTAGGGTAGATAGGGCCCCGTATATTCTTACTTTTGACGCTAGGAGCCTCTTATTTGGCGCTCTCAACTGCTTCCATAATAACACTCGCCACATCGGCCGGTCGCGATTGCTGCGGTACATGGCTGGTGGGAAGAAGGGTAATATCAGCACTGATTTGGCGAGCCATCATTTGTTGCAGTTCAGGTAAAATCATACGGTCTTCCTCACTCACGATGAACCACGAAGGCTTGTTCCTCCAGGCTGCTGTGGACACTGTTTCGCCAAAAGCAGATGCCTTGATCGGCCCTTGCGTAGCGGCCATAACTCGGGCCTGTGCTTCGGGCACATCCTGGGCGAAGTCCTGGGCAACGCCTTGCGGGGACAAGCTAAGCCAGCCATGGCTGTCCCCGGAGATATTGGCAGACCCAGGGGGGGCTGGATGATCTCGCGTCAGATCCTCGACCGACTGCCCGCTATCAGGCGCGAACGCCGATACATATACCAGATTGGTAACTTTAGGGTGATCCCCCGCCTCGGTGATGACCATGCCACCCCAGGAATGGCCAACCAGAACGACGTTTCCAGGCTGGTTATCAATGGCGCGAGTGGTTACGGCTACGTCGCCAGCAAGCGACTCAAGAGGATTTTGTACGGCCTGCACGTGAACCCCCTCGTCTTGCAGCAACCCAATCACTTTGGCCCAATCAGAGCCATCGGCAAACGCGCCGTGTGCGATCACGACAGAAGGTTGACCTGCCAACGCTGGGCCGGCGATACCTGCTACCAAACCAAGGGTCAAGAGAGCAGTTGCGATACTATTGCGTTTCATGAAAGGACTCCTTTCTCTACGTTCTCAAGCATCGGAAATCGTGCTTGCAGGGCAACAGTATTCCGAGTTAGCCCATTGGCCGGTATCGGTCGAACAACCGATACTCTGTTAATGCCCAGCAGCGCTATAGTGCCTCCCATTTCTATTACTTCATCCACCGATTCAACACCCTCATGGACTTAACCGATGCCGTTCTAGCTCTCGCCTTCGTTGGCGACCTCAGCATGGGCCGGGCTACTGACCACTCACGCCGTACGGCCGAATTAGCGGGCCTACTTACAGCCGCAGAAGGTGCGGGGGACAACGAGCAAAATCACGCCCACGCTGCTGCTCTGCTGCGTTGGTCAGGCTGCACTGCCAATGCCAGTGGCTTTGCCGATCTGCTGGGCGACGACATCGCCTCGCGCGCGGCCATGATGGCGCAAACGTTGCCGCCATTGGACGCACATACCCAAGCCATGATCGTGCCGCTGGCCGTGATTCATTGCGAAATATCCGGTGACGTGGCAGCAACCCTCGGCATGCCTCAAGAGGTGATTGCAGGTTTACGCCACATATTCGAACGGTACGATAGTAGAGGGGCGCCGCAAGGTCTCGGCGGAGACGCCGTACCGCGGGTAACTTATCGGGTCAATGTGGCGAGCGACCTTGAGATTCTCTCGCGCACCCATGGGCGCGAACAGGCGATGATACTCCTACGGGCTGAGGCTGGCACAAAATATCCAGCAGACCTGGCCGAACTTGCCATTGCCCATGGCTCGCACTGGCTCGATGGTATGGATGCTATACCACCAAGGGTAACTGACTGGGATCTTCAGACAGGAGGATTAGAAAGATCCTCTCAATTGACACTGCTGGCGGACGTCGTAGAACTCAAACTACCTTGGCTGGCGGGCCACTCCCGTCGTGTTGCGAATTTGGCCACCCAATGTGCCAACGTCCTGGGCCTGCAAACAGCGGAAAAAGACATGTTAAGAGATGCCGCACTGCTGCATGGCATCGGGAGGGCAGCGCTACCCAACCAACTTTGGAAGACTTCACCAGAACAACTCTCTAGCCATCAGTGGGAGCAAATCAGACTGATGCCCTACTGGACTTCGCGAGCAGCGAGCCAACTCCCAAGCCTAAAACTTGCAGCAGAACTGGCGTCTTATGCGTATGAACGCTTGGATGGCAGCGGCTACTTTCGTGGTGTGACCGGAGACACCCTAGGGACAACGCACCGAGTGCTGGCCACGGCTATTGCACTGCAGACACTCATTGAAGCACGCCCCTGGCGCCGTGAGCACACCCTGCAACAAGCTGCGCAGGTGCTTCGGAATGAGGCAAACGCCGGAGGCTTCGACGCCGACATTGTGGAAGCAGCGATTATTGCCGTATCTGGCCACCCCCCTCCACGCCCTGTGCCTGACAGCGCGATGCTATCGCCACGCGAACTTGAGGTTCTGCGCCAGATCAGCCTAGGTGCGAGTAATAAAGAAACCGCCCGCGCTCTGGGTATCAGCCCCAGCACCGTTGGTACTCATGTTGAGAGCATTTTCCGAAAACTAAACTGTGCCACACGTGCTGCGGCAACACTCAAGGCGCTCACGGCAGGCGTGCTTTAAATGGTGGGTCTTACGAATTGCAGTGTGTTTGGTGCAAACGCAGTGTCAGTAAGAAACGAGAAAGAAAAGTTGGCCGATAGTGGAACCATAGGCTCGTCGAACACAGAAGCTCTTAACCAGAACACAAATTAGCGACGACGTTGACTGCATGTATTGAAAACATGCTGACAACCAGCGGCCATTGCTCATTCAACAGAGTATCAGGCGCGATTGAGTGGTCATCCTTACAAGCAACCCTATGAACTTACTAAGGAGGTGGTCATGCAAATTTTAAGACGCAAACCGTTAAACCCGCCCAATCTGCCCAATACGTTGACCGAAGGTCATAGCCAAGCGGTATTAGTTCAGGGAGGCACCCGGGTGCTGATGTCTAGCCAGGTCGGGGTGGATACCACAGGAGAGCTGGCGGGCCCAGAACTTCCCGAACAGACTGAGGCGGCGCTGGACAATATCGAACGATTGCTATCAAGCCTTGGTGGAGATCTATTTCGGGTGGTGATGTTGAGGATCTACTTAGCCGAGTCCGCACGCTACGACCAGCAAGTAGTGATGGAGGCGCTGAAGCATCGTTTCCCCATCGCCCCGCCGGCGGCTACTTGGTTGATTGTGTACGGCCTTGCCGAACCGGAATGGTTAATTGCTATCGAGGCCGAGGCAGTGCTGCCGGGGTTTGCCTTAAACAGTTAAATAACCGTAACCGTCGAAATAATAACGCTGCTCGTTAAACACTACATAGCCCGCCTGCCCGACCATTCTAAGTAAGAGGGAGCACATTTGTGACTCTCTGTTAGAGGCAAGCACCGACAGAGAGGGTTCCATGATTAGCCGCCTTAGCGTTCTACTTTTCACGCTCTTTCTGCTGACCTCCTGCGCCGTGCCACCGGATTCCGCGGGTTTTCAACCCTCAGAAAATCTGCCTCGCTATGATCAGGAGAGTTTCGATCAATATGTGCACGATACACGTGCATGGATTGCGAATAACCGCGCTTTCATCAGTGACGACCGCGACCTTGAAATACAGCTCAATACGCCGTTCGAACTCCGCCCTGATAAACCGGCGAAACGCGGTATCCTGTTAGTTCATGGACTGGGCGCAAGCCCGTGGTATTTCATCGATATCGCCACCGCCATGGCGAATGACGGCTGGCTGGTTCGTTCCATTCTTCTGCCTGGCCACGGCACACGCCCCGCCGACCTGATGCTGCCTGATAATGATGATTGGGAAAAAATCATTGCCCATCACGCCAAACTGCTGGCAGCCGAGGTCGATGAGCTTTGGCTTGGCGGTTTCTCCACCGGAGGTAACCTAGTCACCTCCCATGCGTTCACAGACGACAATGTCGATGGCTTGTTGCTGTTTTCTCCTGGATTTTACCCCGATACCCACTATCTATTTCTCGCCCCGACCATTGCCTATTTATGGGACTGGCTCGATATCGATGATGAAGACAATATTGTCACTTACCAGTCACTTCCAGTACGCGGGGCCTCTCTCTATTATCACTCGGTCAGTACCGTGCAGAAAAATCTCGAAACCGCACGCTTTAATAAACCTGTCCTGATGACGATGAGTCAACATGATAGCGTCCTTGACCCCAACGCGACGCTCACGGCCTTTCAAAACCGCTTTCCCAACCCACAATCGCACTTCATCTGGTACGGCGACCCACCCCAGCACCGTGAAGATTCCCGCGTCACCGCCCTTACCAGCCACCTTCCCGATCGGCGAATCAGCAACTTCTCCCACATGAATGTGCTGTTTGCGCCCGAGAATACCTATTACGGTCAAGCGGGCAGCTACCTCATGCTGGAAAACGGCCAGGACGGTCTCGCGCCACCCGATGACCCTAACACCCTCTGGTTCGGCGCATGGGGTCAGAGCGACTCGGAAAAATACCATGCCCGCCTGACCTGGAATCCCTACTTTGACGAACTCCTAGATGATATCCGCGAGGTCACAGGAGACTAATCGACGTTCCCCCGACTGAGCTTTTCGGGGCTCATGGAGAATAGGTGCAATAAAATGGTTATATCTATACTTTCACTATCCAAGCGTTTTTTTGTAACGCTATGCATGAAAGAGAAAACGTCATTCTCAAATGTTTGGTTCCCGGAATCCCCTAGAACATTAAGCCATTCACAGTGCTTTGCTTTACGCATTACAATAACTTTAACCGCTTTTTTAGCTTTACCCATGATGCTTCTTAATGCAGGATCAATTGAAAGCGTCATTGCCGTCTTCAGCGTTGAAGCTAGCACTACGGCCTTAATATTTTCCAAAATAAAATCAAAAAGCACTACAGCTTGGCTACCAAATGATACAGAGGATGAAATAGTAGAGTTCATCAACATAATAGGAGTGGCAGGCGTAGGGACTCTTTTAGTTATATTCTTGCTGACCTAAACTACTTCTTAATTTCTGTGCTGAGTATAAAATGACGAATTAACCATCAATAACGACTCGACCGCAAAATCTGAGAAAAGTAGCCCCCGAATATACTTGCTGGAAGAGACAGGTAGCAGCACCGTGTCACTCGCAAGACGGAGGACGCCCAATCGGTAAGCCTCAGCCCCCGACCGCCAATCAGCATTCGCCTGAAACCACTGCTTAGCGTTCGATGAGTTTGACCTCGACCATTCGCAATAGAAACCTCCTCCGATGGATAAATAGCTGCGTAGCTTCAGCAAGATTTATCGCGCTTTAGCTACCTTGATGCACCTTGCTACAAAATAACCAATCTTTGACACACTGTGGGTACAACCATGGCTTACTTTTTCATTCCCAGCGAAAAGTTTTGTTAGTCCGGCTCGGTAAGCAGAGATAATCACATATAGAGAGCAGCGAAGTATTAATAGTAGGCAGGGCCTTGTTAACAATCGATAGCCTTAGCAGATGCTGCCGTCTTCGATCCTTTGGAAGAGTTTAGAAAAGCTATGGAACCTAGAAACCTGTCCGATATATTTTTATTCTTCAAGGCTTGGCTATTTAACCCACTGAGTATTGGTGCGCTCATGCCTTCCGGTCGAGCTTTGGCCAACCTTATCACCTCGGAAATATCTACGGATACGGGCCTGATCATCGAGCTTGGGCCGGGGACGGGTGTCTTTACACACGCACTCATTGAGCGTGGTATCGACCAGAAAAACATAGCATTAATCGAGAATGACGCGGCATTCGTTACCAAGCTACAGCATCGCTTCGGGCATGCCCACACGTTTTTTATTGATGCTTCACGGCTACACGAAGTTAAGTTTTTCGACGGGGCACATGCCGGTGCTGTCGTCAGTGGGTTGCCCATGCTGTCAATGTCTCCACGCAAGATGATCGCCATTCTGGACGGTGCTTTTGCCAAAATGCGGCCCGAAGGATCTTTCTATCAGTTCACTTATGGCCCCCGTTGCCCGATCCCCCGAGCGCTGCTCGATCGCCTTGGGCTGAAGGCAATGCGTGTCGGTCGCATACTCGTAAACGTCCCTCCCGCCACCGTCTACCGCATCGTCCGACGCAAGCCTCGGCCTGCCGCTAGCGGTGAGCGCATCGGCGTGCGATGACGGAGTGGCACCTGCACTACTCCATTCACAGTAATCGAAACCCACTGATGGCTTTCTCCTAGCAGAGGATGGCCGGAGAGGATGACTATGACCATCAAATTCTGGCTTTCTGGATTCGCCTGTTTTCTTCTGACCGCCTGTGGCACCCCTGCTGAAGATAATATAAGTGACAATGAGCGTGCTGCCGTACCTGTCTCAGCGATACCAGCGGAACTGGCGACGTTAGGCGAGCAGTTGTCACTTACGGGCACCCTAACCGCTGAGCGCCAGACACGCCTCTCCCCTCGCGCGGACGGGCTCGTGGCACACGTGCATGTTGAAGCGGGTGATCATGTTGAGACCGGACAGCTACTCCTCGAACTCGACCCGGCCCTTGCACAACAGGCGCTCATGCGTGCTCGCGCTCAGGAGGAAGAGGCAAACGCCTCGGTGCGTGAGGCCGAGCGCTTGGTTAATGAGGCACAGCGGCTTGCTGAACGCCAGGCCATCCCCGCAACAGAGGTCGCATCGCGTGTTGCCGCGCTAAATCTAGCACGTGCATCGGCAGCCTCCGCTCAGGCAGCCACACGAGAGCAGGAAGAACTGGTTGAACGGCACAGTTTGCCAGCCCCTTTCCCAGGCGTCGTCGCCGAAAAACTCACCGAAGTTGGCGAATGGGTGCAACGGGGAGCGCCGGTGTTATCGTTAGTCGCGATTGATCGTGTACGTCTGGATGTGCAAGTGCCCCAAGAGCGATTTGAGCAGTTGGATAATCAGACACAAGCGCAGGTATTTGCCGATACGCTGGGTGACACTCCATTGCCAGCGCAGATCATTGCGCGGGTTCCCGTCACCGACCCCGAGGCGAGAACCTTTCTACTTCGACTACTGGTAAACGATCCACAGGGTCGATTACTTCCTGGCACCTCCGCCCGAGCAGAAATTTCTTTACCCCCGCAAGCAACCGATACGTTGGCCATCAGTCGCGATGCGTTGCTGCGCCAACCGGATGGCAGTCACAGCGTCTACATCGTCGATAACACAAACAATGAACGCATCGCCCGCCGGCGCCAGGTGCAAATTCTGTATGAACAGGGCGGTCAGGTCGCCGTTGCAGGCGACACCCTGCGCCAGGGCGATCCGGTCGTCACCCGAGGCAACGAGGCCCTGACCGATGGTCAGCCCGTGGAAGTGGTGGAGCGCTAACACATGGATTTCGGACGCGTTATTCATCACAGCACCCTGATTGCCGTCGCGGTTCTGATCCTGTGCTTACTGGGGATCACTGCTGCGCTGCGGGTACCGGTTCAGATGATTCCCGACCTGGAAGTACGCACCATCAGCGTGGAGACAAGCTGGCCCGGGGCATCTCCCCGTGACGTGGAGCAAGAGATCCTTATCGAGCAGGAACAATACCTCCGCACCTTGCCCAATCTCCAACGAATGGTTTCCACCGCCAGCATCGGCCAAGCCAGTATCGAGCTGGAGTTTCCCTTCGGCGTCGACATTAATGAAGCGCTGATACGCACCAACAACGCGCTTAGCCAAGTATCCAGCTACCCTGGAAATGTCGATGCCCCCGCCCTGACGACTGTCTCTTCCTCGGACGAACCCTTCATGTATTTCCGCATCGGGCCACGAGCGGAAAGTGGGGAAAATCTCGATTTGGCGATGATGCGCAACTTTCTGGAGGATGAGGTTCGCCCCCGTCTGGAGCGGGTCAATGGTGTTTCGCTCGTGGAAATATGGGGTGCGGAAGCACGGCAGGTGCGCGTAGAAATCGATCCGTACCGTTTGGCCGAACGCGGGCTCGACATGACCGATGTGCGCAATGCACTTCAGACCCGTAACGTCGACAGTTCAGCAGGCGACCTGGACAGTGGAAAGCGCAGTGTTATGGCACGCACGATCGGCCGCTTCCGTGAGCCCACCGATATGGGCGAGTTGATCATTGCCGAGCGCCGTGGCGCCTTGATGCGGCTCTCCGAATTGGCCGATATCCGGCTCAGTCACCATGAAATGCGTACCCGGGCATTCTATAACGGCCTACCTTCACTGATCCTGGCGGTGCGCCGCGAAACGGGATCGAATGTCGTCCAGACCAAGTATGCCGTACTGCCGGCAGTCGAGGCGATCAGCAACGAGATTCTGGCGCCGCTGGGTCTTGAAATGACGCTGATCAACGAAGATGCGCGCTACGTTGAGGACTCGGTCGCCAACGTCTGGAATAACCTTTTGCTCGGGACATTGCTGGCAACACTGATAATGTTTGCCTTCCTGCGTTCGGCGCGCAGCACCTTTGTCGGGGTGATAGCCATACCGGTCTGTACGATCGCCGCTTTTATAGGCCTGTTACTCGCAGGCCGGACGCTGAACGTTATCTCATTGGCCGGCGTAGCGTTTGCCATCGGCATGACACTGGATAACACCATCGTCGTCCTCGAAAGCATCGACCAGGCACGGCGACGTGGCCTGAAACCCTTCGATGCCGCAGTGGCGGGTGTGCGCCGGGTCTGGACGGCGGTCATGGCGAGCACGCTTACGTCAGTCCTGGTATTTGCCCCCACACTGTTCATTCAGGAGGAAGCCGGACAGCTCTATTCGGATATCGCGATTGCGATTTCCTCTTCTATCCTTGCGTCGATGGCCGTTGCGGTAACCGTGCTACCGGCGATGGCGGCACGACTGCTACCGGCAATCCAGCCAGGAGTTACCTTCGAGGACGGCGCCTTTGACCGCATCGGCCGTTGGATCACCCGCGCCTATCGCCGTCCGATACGGCGAATAGCGATTCTACTCGGCACGCTTGGCTTGTCGGCATGGGTCGTGGTGTGGCTAACCCCTCCGGCAGAGTACTTGCCGGAAGGCGAAGAGGCGCGCATCTTCTCTAACATGATCGCACCGCCGGGCTACAATCTGACGGAGATGGAATCCATCGCACAGGAGCTAATCCCGGAGCTGCAGCAGCGTCTTGATGACGAACCGGCACGCTTCCACCGTGGCGAAACGAATATGCCCGCACTGCGCTTCTTCGCCATGTTCGTCGACGCCCAGGGCATTCGTGTTATTACCGACCCAAAAGATCCCACCGATCTGGAGGCGTTAATGGGCGCCCTCGAGGCGCGCTTTACGGCCTGGCCGGGCATGCGCGCATTCGCCTCACGGGGCTCCATCATCTCCACCAACGATGGCGGTACGCGCAGTATCAACATGGACATTTCCGGCTCTGATCTTGCCGAGATCTATCAGGTTGCGAGCCTTGCCTATGCCCGTGCAGGAGCACTGTTCGACGATGCGCAGATTGGTTCAGAACCCAGCTCACTCAGCCTGGATCAGTTATTGCTGGAGATCCAGCCTCGGTGGGAGCGTCTGGTGGAAGTCGGGCTCGACGCTGAGCGCTTTGGCTATTCCGTGGCGGCGCTAAGCGATGGTGCTTTTGCCGACCAGATGATCCTGGATGACCGCCGGGTCGACATCTACCTATTCAGCAGCGCGGGTAGCGAGCAGCGGGCGGAGCGCCTAGGAGACCTGCCCATTGCCACACCCTCTGGCGACGTACTGCCACTTTCCGCTTTGGCCGATTTGAACGAGTCCATCGATACGGACAGCATTCGGCGGCTGGATGGGCGCCGTACGGTGACGTTGAATATAGTGCCGCCGCGTTCGGTGGCGCTGGAAACGGGCGTCGAACGCGTGGAAAGCGAGTTAATCGGGGCTATGCGCAGTGACGGTGAGCTCCCGCACGGCGTCTCGATAGATATCACCGGTGCTAGCGACCAACTGCAAGCCACCCGCGAAGCGGTCTCGGGTAATTTCATGATCGCGGTGTTGTTGTGCTATCTGATGCTGGTAGCGATTTTCCGTCACTGGGGGCGGCCGTTATTCGTCATGGCCACGATTCCCCTGGGACTTGCGGGCGGGATTCTTGGCTTGGCGATACTCAACGGCGTCGGCGCTCCGTTTGGCATCCACCAGCCTTTCGATATGATCACACTGCTCGGTTTTCTGGTATTGCTCGGCTCCGTCGTCAACAATCCGATCCTGATCGTTCAGGAAGCCTACCAGCGACTGGAGGAAGGCTCGGAATCCATCGTCGCGGCCGTCAACGAAGCGGTTAGGATACGTCTGCGGGCGATCCTGATGTCCAGCCTGACCACCATCTTCGGCATTGCCCCTCTGGTACTGATTCCCGGTGCGGGCACCGAACTCTACCGCGGCCTGGGTGCCATCGTGATGTTTGGCATCGCGTTTTCCACGGTCATCACGCTGACGTTCCTACCCAGTTTGATGGTAGTCGCCATGAGCGTGCAACAGCGTATTGCAGGGTGGGTATCATTGCGTAGAGATCAATCTTACTGAATCAACTGGAAGCCTGAAAATAAATGGGCGGGCCTAAAAAGACTAGGCCCGCCCGGCATTGTTTTCTAAATCAAAATCAATAGTTCGCTTAAAGGTTTATAACCAGCGTTTCAGATAATGAAAAACTCCTTTCGCTTGCTGCGAAGACATTGACTCGAGGCAAGCAACCTCCGTATCTTCATCGGAACCTCTCTCAACGGACTTTGTCACCTTAGAAAAGTACTAATATAACCATTTAGGCTGCAATTAATATCTTCATAATTTACTCCTTATCCTAAATAACCATCCATCATTCGACCAACTCTGCGACATGTGATTAATTTAAAATCCACAAGCCACCGAGCAGTTTCAATGACTTTAAGTTACTTCAAAAAAAAACTACCTACAACTGAGCTATTTAGCTCGATTTAAGGGTTGTCAGAAAGCACCTGGGAGGCTGGAATGTCCTGGTTACCGCTATCTGTAGATATCGATCCAGAATAAACAATCCTGTTATCTTCATCCGAGCCTCTTTCAGCAAGTGCTACGCCTGAAGAAAGCAGTAATGCAATGATTAAGGCCGCATTTAAAAATTTCATGATTCACTCCTTACGTTTAACTACTCGATCAACCTACTGAGCTAAAAGCAACCTCATGGATCGCTTCCCCCTCTAATCTCCTACATGTGAGTTAATTAGCTCTTTTAGAGAAGAAGGCTTGGTTTGCTAGTCGCTTCATCAGCATATGAATGATAGATTCAAAATGAACGGATCAGAATGCCAAATACTCTTTCGTTCTTGCCTGATCCAGTCTTTCGGTATATTTCCGAGAATCTTTTAATACTGAGAAGAAGTGATGCCCGCATGAAACTCTCGTCAGAGAGCTAGTACAGAATAAAGGCAACTGCCGACCAAAACCCTCACCGAAATCGAGGATATGAACATTCCGCCTCTCAATTGGCACTTAAGATCTCCAGCTATCGATGTCTTCTAGTGAGGGGGCACTTGGGGCTAAACTGTTATTTTCACGCTGCTCAGAGCAGCCAGCCCCCAACGCCGCAGAGCCTATGATCAACACCTTTGCCGTATCCAACTACCGCAGCTTGAAAAAAATTGTTTCTCCCCTGTCGAGTCTTAATGTAGTGACGGGGCCCAACGGGTGCGGCAAGTCCAACCTATACAAAGCGCTGCGATTATTGGCAGAAACAGCCAAAGGCAATCTTATCTCATCGATTGCTCAAGAGGGCGGGCTTGATTACACCTTCTGGGCTGGCCCGGAAAAACTCACCAAAGACATGCGAGAGGGCTCCGCTGCCATTGAGGGATCTGCTAAGAAAAACAGCCCCCGGCTTAGGCTGGGTTTTGTGGGTGAAGATTTCGGCTACGCCATTTCATTGGGGATGCCCGCCTCTCAGGGCTTTGCGGGCTACCAAGATCCGTCCATGTTCCAGTTCGACCCCGAGATAAAACGGGAATGCATTTGGGCAGGCGATGTCTGCCGACCCAGTAGCTGTTTGATTGACCGCGTTGGGTCTGTGGTCAAAGTGCGTGCAGGTCGTAAATGGCAGGTTTACGATGCCCACCTTAATAGCTACGAAAGCATTTTGAACGAAATCAGTGACCCGGTCGCCGTGCCTGAAGTCCACGCTGTTCGGCAAGCCATTCGTCATTGGCGCTTCTACGATCAGTTCCGAACCGATCCAAATTCCCTCATCCGCACACCGCAAATCGGCACCCGCACCACGGTGCTGGATCACGATGGCCTCAGTCTAGTGGCCGCATTGCGAACTATCCACGAGATCGGCGACCGCGAGGCGTTGTACGAGGCGATTGAAGATGCCTTTCCCGGCGCCACTATTAATTTTGAAGCCGACGCTGGTAATCGCTTTCTACTGCAGTTTCTACAAAAGGGGCTGTTGCGCCCCTTAAACCAGTCCGAACTATCAGACGGCACGCTTCGCTATCTGTTGCTGGTGGCGGCGCTGCTCACCCCCAGGCCGCCTTCCTTGCTAGTGTTGAATGAGCCAGAAACCAGTCTACATCCGGATTTGCTTCCCGCCTTGGGCCGCCTGATTATCCGTGCATCGAGGGAAACCCAGGTGTGGGTGGTCTCCCACGCGCCACGCTTAGTGGCGACACTGGAACAAGATCAGGCCTGTAACTCTATCGCGCTGGATAAAGAGTTTGGTGAGACCGTTATCCTAGGCCAGGGGTGGCTAGATGAACCGCCCTGGCAGTGGGCGGATTAAACAGAGCATCCCCCTGGCGTATCGGCTTCTAAGCGCATTGGCTTACTTAAATATCAATCTTAAGCGCCTGCAGCCTCTCGTCATCGATTTCGATACCCAGCCCTGGAGCGCTGGGCAGTGCAAGACGCCCATGGTCAAGGCTTAACGGCGACGTTAAAAGTGCTTCACGCAGGGGGTTATTGGCCGATACGTCAAACTCGACCCAGGTAGGCGTATGGTTACGGTCGGGATGCGGATGCGGCGGCAGCGCGGCGGCGAAGTGGGCGGCGGCCATAATGCCCACTGCGCTTCCCCATACGTGAGGCGAGATTCTCAAGCCGTTTAACTGGGCCATGTCTGCAATGCGCAGCGCTTCTACATAGCCGCCACATAGGTTGAGATCCGGCATCAGCACATCCACACCACCGGTGGCGGCCAGCTCACGAAACTCGACAGCATTGACCGAAGCCTCGCCCGCAGCAATACGCCCCTCTCGGCGCGAGGCAAGGCGGCGGAAACCCGGAAGATCTTCAGGTGCCACCGGCTCCTCGATCCAGTAAGGGCGCAGCGGCGCCAAAGCGGCCATGGATTCCAGCGCGATGTCCGCCGTGTAGGCCCCGTTGATATCGGCCATGATGGCCACGTCATCGCCCAGAATCCGCCGTGCGCTCCGCATCCGCTCAAGGTCGCTTCTGATGCCGTGACCAATTTTGATCTTGTAGCCATCAAACTGCCCCGCCACGCGCTCAAGCTGCGCTTCCAGAGGCAGCGCCGCCGGTTCATGAAAATAGCCACCGGAGGCGTAGACCTGCACGGAGTCCTGCTCTTCCCCGCCCAGCAGCCGGTAAACCGGCAGACCCAGCAGCTTGCCAAGGCCGTCGTGCAGTGCAATATCCAGCCCGCTGACTGCCGCGGCGAGCTGGCTCTGGGCGCGCACGTGGTAGAGCACATTGGTCATTCGCCGCCAGATCACACGGTGGTCGAAGGCGCTTTGCCCCACATAGGCTTCGCGCAGAATGTCCAAATAGGCCAGCGTGGTCTTGGGCGGGCCATAGCACTCGCCAATACCGACAATACCTGCCGAAAAACGTACAAACACCAGGGTGGCCATGCGTGCGTGGCCGATTTCCCGCGCGCTTCCATAGCCGCCGTTAGCCGGCAAATAGCTGCCGATGGGCACCATATCGATGGCCTCGATAATCGCATCACGGGCCACAGAAGGATTACTATGCAGATGATTCATGCAACTGATTCTCCAAACTAGATCAGGCTAGGCAGCCATAGCGTCAAAGCGGGAATAAAGGTGATCAGCAAAAGCGACACTAACAGTGCCGCGATAAAGGGCAGCGTGGCCTTAACCGCACGGGGGAAAGAGATATCGGCAATCCGCGCCAGAATAAACAGGACCAGCCCCACCGGCGGTGTCAAAAGCCCGATCATCAGGTTGAGCACCATGATGATGCCGAACTGAACAGGATCGACCCCTGCCTGGACGGCCAGCGGCAGCAGCACAGGTGTCAGGATGGTGATCGCTGCCACGGTTTCCATGAAGCAGCCAACGATCAAGAGAATCAGGTTGATCAGCAGAAGAATGACAATCGGGTTATCGGCCACCGCCATTACCGATTCTGCGAACGCCGCTGGCACGCCTTCGCGGGTAAGAATCCAGGCAAAAATTGACGAGGCGGCAACGATCAACAGCACCACTGAGGTCATTTCGATGGTTTCACGAAATACCGTAATGATCTGGCGCCAGCCAGCGCTGCGATAAACCAACGTTGCCAGTACCAGCACGTAAGCCACAGCCGCAATCGCGCTCTCGGTCGGGGTGAATATCCCTAGCACGATGCCACCCACGATGATCACCGGGATCATGAGAGAAAGAGCCGCATGCATAAACGAAGAGAGCAGACGCGCCACCGAAAAGCGCTCACCCACCGGATAACCGCGCCGGTGCGAGATAACCGCGACCATCAGCATCAGCATCGCAGCGATCAGCAGGCCAGGCACAATGCCCGCAATGAATAGCTGACCAATCGATGCAGACGCCACCACCCCGTAAACCACCAGTGGAAGAGACGGCGGAATGATAGGGCCAACGGTTGAGGATGCCCCGGTGATCCCCACGGCAAAATCAACGTCATACCCCTTATCACGCATCGCCTTTATCTCGACGGCCCCTAGGCCGCCAGCATCAGCAATGGCTGCGCCCGACATACCTGCAAATATCACCGAGGCGCCTACATTAACGTGGCCCAGGCCACCGCGGGTCCACCCCACAATCGAATCAGCGAAGCGAAAGATACGCTCGGTCACACCACAAACATTCATCAGATTGCCAGCTAGGATAAAAAACGGCACCGCCAGTAGCGGAAAGCTATCCACCCCTCCCACCATTCGCTGAATCAGAATAATGTCCGGAATCTTGCCAGAAGCGAGCAGGTAAACCAGCGACGACCCGGCTAGTGCGACCGCGACGGGGGCCCCAATCAACAGCAGGCACGCCAGCGCTACAAATAGCAGAATGATCATTTCTCCTCCTTGCCACGCCAGCAGGCGATGGCCTGGCGGGCCATACGCAATGCCATTGCCGCACAGGCCGCGGCAATCACGGTGTAAAGCCAACCTTTCGAGATCGGCAGCGTGCTCATGCTGGAATTCCATACCCGCTGTCCAACCTGCCAGGCAAGCCAGGCCACATAAACGAAGAACCCAGCGCTAAGCAGGTTATTGAATCCACGCAGCCAACGTTTTGCCTTTGCAGGCACGATTAGCTCAAGAATCTCAACGTTGATGTGAGCGCCTCGCGAGGCAGCACCAGCCGCGCCGATAAACACCAGCAGCACCAGCAGCATGCGGGCACCCTCTTCAGTCCAGCCGATCGAATGATTGAACACATAGCGCGACAGGAACTGCGCAAAGACCACGCTTCCCAGCAGGATCATGATCCCAAGCGCTACATGGTCTTCGAAGACCCATTTCGGCGGTGGTGTCGCTGTCACAGTATTGTGCGATAGCCCAGATTCACCTCCGGCCGCACTTTCGCGGCCGGGCTCTACTGACATCGCCGTCACCTCACCTTGACGAGTGTCTTTATCCCCTTGCATCACTCAATCGCCTCCAAGCGCTCGTATTGCTCAGCCGTCCAACCTACGTCTTCACCCGTAAGGCTCGGCCTTACCGCTTCGGCAAACGCTTCACGATCAACCTCGTGTACCTGGGTTCCCTGCTCCTGGAACCAGGGCACCAGATCCTGCTCCTGCTGTTGGATATCCAGGCTCCCCTGTTCAGCAGCCTCCTGAAAGACGTCCCGGAAAAGTGCCTGATCCTCGGCGGAAAGACTCGACCAGGCATTGCTACTCATAATGATCGGCTGGCTGTCATAGATATGGCCGGTCAGCGAGATGTCCGACTGCACTTCTTCAAACTTCATCGCGCGAATGATCGGCAGCGGATTTTCCTGGCCATCCACTACGCCCTGCTGAAGCGCCAGATAGACCTCCGAGAAGGCAATCGGAGTAGGGTTGGCACCAACGGCTCTTGGGAACATCAGCAGCAGCGGCGCATCAGGCACGCGAATTTTCATGCCCTGCATGTCTTCGGGAGTAAGCACCGGCTTGTTGGCAGTCACATGGCGTTGGCCAAAATAGATCAAACCAAGCGGCACATGCCCAGTGCTCTCTTCGTAGCCTTGGGAAAGCTCTTTGAAGAGATCGCTTTTTGAATAGGCGATCCAGTGATCAAAGTCTCGGAAAACGAAAGGAGCGCTGCCTAGCGCAATCGGTGGATAAGCGTTTCCAGCGAAAGCATTACCGGTATAGATAATATCCAGCGTGCCTAAGCCGAGGCCTTCATTGAGTTCAACCTCATTACCTAGCTGGGAGGAAGGGAACACTTCAATGTGATGGCGACCTTCACTACGTTTTTCAATTTCATCAGCTGCCCACTCGGCCCATTTGTGGTGACTGTGGCTCGCTTCGTATACATGGCCAAAAACGAAATCATTCGCTTGAGTGAAAGGCGCTATAGATAGTGCTAAAAGCAGTGTTGTAAGTTGATGACGTGCACGCATTGTTGTCTCCTTATTTATGGCTTGAATCACCAACCTCAGTACACTCTGGCTAAACAAATTTATCAATTTGTTTATAATCAACTTTTAAAAATACATGTAAATATATGTTTTTAAATAAAAACAGCCAAAGTAAGGAGTTTTACAACGTGACAACAAAGACAAAAGTCGAAAAGACTAAAGACTTATACGAAGATATGCGCAACTGGATACTTCGCGGGCAATATCTGCGTGGAGCGCGCCTGCCAACAGAGGCCGAACTGGCAAGCCGCTATGAACTTAGCCGTAGCGCCACGCGACAAGTGATTGCGCAACTTAAAACCGAAGGTCTTGTCGCCTCTCGTCAAGGGTCAGGCCTGTTTGTTGTCGCCCGGCCCACAACAGCGCTCGATGCGCCAAACTTTGTTAATAACTTCAGCGACCTTATTGCGCTGTTTGACTTCCGGCTACTAATTGAAACGGAATCAGCGGCCCTGGCCGCCTCAAAGCGTAACGATAGTGATATTGAGCGCATTGAGGAAAAGAGCCGTATTTTAAGAAGAGTCAATCAAAACGGGGGCCAAGGCACTCAGGAAGACTTCGACTTTCACGTACAGATAGCTAAAACGTCCGGCAATAAATTTTTACTTAGCTCGGTGCTAGCTCTACAAACGGGGGTTATCTTCTCCGTCAAACTCGGGCAAAAAACGTCCGATCTTCCGCGAATATTGCAATCCAAGCAGGTCACAGAAGAGCATAACGACATCATCGAAGCGATTCGCCAAGCAGACGAGGCAAAGGCACGAGCGGCAATGCAACGCCATATAGAGTCCTCACTCTCACGAATTCTGCATGGACAGCCGTGAAGCGATTGCACTGGTTAGGTGACAAAGCTTGGCGTTGATACCATGCTGATTCTCACGATGAGCTCGTCATCAAGGAATGGCGCAATACTTGTGAAAAAAGGATCTTATATGATCGAGTCACTGGAAGAGCTAGAAGCCATTAAACAGTCATGCCGTTCGATGGTGACAAAGAGTTCAAGCCTGTCAGCTGGCACTGCGGTTATACCCATACCGGGCTTAGACATTGGTTCAGACGTCGCCATATTGATGCGTTTAATCCCCAAAATTAATGAAAAATTTGGCTTAACGCCTGAACAGATCGACAGCCTGGATACAGAATCCAAGCTATTTGTGATGACGGTCATTTCCAATACCGGCAGTAAGATGGCGGGCAAATACATCACCAGAAAGCTTATCGTGGTATTGCTGAATAAGATGGCTGGCAAGGTAGCAGCAAAGGGTGTTGCTAAGTTCGTACCCTTCGTAGGCAGCGCCGTGGCAGGCAGTATTAGCTTTACAGCCATGAAGTACATGGGTAATAGCCATATCGACGATTGTTATGAAATCGCCTTGGCGGCACTGGAAAAAAACCGGCTGGAAACCGCAGCTGTGGTAGTACCCGCGTCTGAACAAACGCTAAGTATCGCTGCCAATGGCCCTACAAAAGCCGAGTAACGGTCGATTGTGCTTTTCTAATGCAGCCCAGTTTTGGGCTAATGATATGCTATCGCTGCTTTTTAATGGTTACGTAAGGAGAATTTAATGCCCGCTTATGTCGTATTGACTCGAGAACACACTCACGACGCCCAGGAAATGGAGCGCTACGGCGAGAAGGCAAAAGCCGCCCGTGAAGGCCACGACCCACAGCCGCTGGCTTTTTATGGCGATTTTGAAGTACTGGAAGGCAGCGCAATGGAAGGAGCGGTCATTCTACGCTTCCCCGACATGGCCGCCGCCCGTGCCTGGTATCAAAGCCCCGCCTACCAGGAAGCCCGCAAGCACCGTTTCCAAGGTGCCGACTACCGCGTTTTTATCGTTGATGGCCTAACAGAAGCCTAAATACCAAAAACGCCCCGCTTTGAATGTTCAAGTCGGGGCGTTTTGCCGTTGCTTTACCTCTGGGATATAGGCGGAATTACATCACCAGCGATAGCTCACTTTCGCGCTGATTTCGCGACCCGGATTATAGTAATCGGCGGTGCTTGAACCGACCACGTGCTGCTCGTCGAGCAAGTTGCTGACATTGACGGCTAGATCGGCGTCTTTGGTGAGCTGGTAGCTAAAGGCCGCGTCAAACAGCGTTGCCGCACTGCTCTTGGACGTATTGGCGACATCAAAGTAGTAGGAGCCGATGTAACGGGCGCCGAGGCCAACACTCAACTCCTGGCTTGGCAAGGTATAGTAGCCCCACAGCGACGCCGTATGTTTGGGTGCTGCAGTGAACTCGTTACCCTCTCTGGCTGCGTTACTGTCGCGTACCACTTCCGACTCCATATAGGAGTAACCACCGGCCACGCTAAAGCTATCGGTCAACTCAGCCTTCGCTTCCAGATCAAGACCCCGTACGCGGGACTCACCCACGGTTTCCCGCTCGATAACGCCATTGTCCTGCACAACCGAGATGGTGACGTCGTCCCTGGTTAGGTCATAGATGGCCGCCGAAAACAGCGCATTCGTACCAAAGGGAGAATATTTCGCACCAATTTCGTACTGCTCGCCCCGTTCGGGATCGACACCAATCGTGGGCGGTGCGACCGACTCCACCATGCTGACATAGGTAGAAATTTCGTCGGTGACCCGATAGGTCAGCGCACCGCGAAGTGAGGTCTCAGAGAAGTCATCGGAATCGGTAACGCCCGCCATGTTGGTGCTTGAGACATCCATCGAGTCGTTACGCACACCCGCTGTCACAATGAATCGGTCATAGAAGGACAAATTCTGGGTCAGGAAAACCGACTCGGTGGTGAAGTCCTGCTTGTTGCTGCTATAGACGTTCAGGCTACTCGGTGCACCGCTAAAGACGGGGTTTGCGACATCAATGGAGGTCGCATCGCCGTAAAACGAACTATCTTCGGTGGAAGCATCGCGATACTCGACACCCACCAACGTGCTGCTATCAACCCGGTCAAAGCGGGCGTCGTATTGCAGGATAGCGTTGCCGATCAACTCCTGAGCTTCGTTGTCGGTACCAAAATAGTCGCGATCCACCACGCTGCCAACTCGCGCCGCAGAGTCAGTGATATAGACGTATCCGAAATCGTCGGTCAGGTCGCTGTAGCGCAGATTACCCCGCAGCGTCAGGCCGTTGTTGAAATCATGGGTGAGCTGCCCGGTGAGGCTGGTACGCTCGACATCGTGATAGTTGAAGCCAGGCTCGCCGAAGAAGTCGCTGCGGTCGTACTCCCGGTCAAGCGGATAACCACCGCTATTGGGGGTGTCGTCACGCTTCAAGTAATCGAAGATCACGCTTGCTGAGGTGTACTCCGTCGGCTCCCAGGCCAATCCCCCCATCAAGAAACCATTGTTGTCTTTGGAGTGATCGTATTCGCGGTCGCTGTCTCGGAGGGTGCCGGTAAAGCGGTAGGCCACTGTCTCGTCAGCGTTCAGCGTGTCACCCACATCAACACCGGCCTCTTTGGCGTCGAATGAACCGTAGGAGAGATAGCCCTCGCCAAAACGCTCAAAGCGTGGCCGCTTGCTCACGAAATTGACCGAACCACCCGGATCCGCCGGGCCAAACAGCGTCGAGTTGGCACCGCGCAACACTTCAACGCGCTCGTAGGCATAAGGCTCTTCGCGTACACCGCGCATTGAGCCTAGCGTCAGCCCGTCACGGTAGGTAGTCGCCTGGAAGCCGCGAATTTTAAAATAGTCATTACGGTCATCGGTGCCGTAATAATCGGTGAGGACGCCGGGGGTATATTGCAGCACTTCCTCAGTGGTAGAGGCGTTGCGCTGCTCAATCTCTTTCTCAGTAATGACCGACACTGAGGCAGGTGTATCAAGAATACTGGTGGCGACCTTACCACCCACCCAAAGCTCCTGAGCTACTATCGAATTGGCATCATCATCAGCGTAGGCCTGGGCGTTGACGATAATGGGGGCGAGGCGATATCCCTCGTTATCGTCACTGCCTTCGCCGGTTTCCTGAGCGTTCCCGAGCATGGGAATAGTCACCAGCGTTGTGCCGCACAGAATGGCGGTAGTGGTCTGCTGCCACCGTACCCGACTTGCGTTGCGCCGGACTGTGCTATTGCTATCAGTCATGTTGAAGATCCCTTGAAATGAATAAACCTACCCTCGCGCCTTGTGATTCTCTTTTGAAAGGCCGGCAGAGTATCCAAAGCTAGCATCCCCGAGTCAAGAGTGATAATGTCAATCACAATCATTTAGTTGAACTTTTGATAATAATTACAATACACCGTGACGTCATGCATCACCCGGACTACCCGTCATATATCTAGGCGCTGCGTGCTTACCACGCAGTGAGGATTATTCGTCATTTACGTCTTAAGCTTTTGGAGAAGGCTATGGCTCTGTTCCATAGAAGTCTGAGTGCTTACGTGGCGCTTATCGCTGCGTGCAGCCTCGGCGCTTTGCCCGTTGGCGCGCAGCAATATCCCCTTGAAATCGAACATGCCCTGGGCACCACCGTGCTTTCCGAGAAGCCCGAGCGGGTAGCGACCGTGGCCTGGGCCAATCACGAAGTGCCGCTGGCCCTTGGCGTGGTACCGGTCGGCTTCGCGGCCGCCAACTTTGGTGACGACAACGACAACGGGCTACTGCCCTGGGTGGAAGCCCGGCTTGACGAGCTGGATGCCACGCCCCCCGCCCTGTTCGACGAAGGCGACGGGATTGATTTTGAAGCCGTGGCTGCCAGCCAGCCCGATGTGATTCTGGCGGCCTACTCAGGGCTTAGCCAGGCGGACTACACCACCCTGAGCCAGATTGCCCCGGTGGTAGCCTACCCCCAAGGCCCTTGGGCAACCAACTGGCGCGCGATGATTCAACTGAACAGCGCAGGGCTCGGCATGGCGGAGGATGGCCAGGCGCTCATCGAGCAAATCGAGACACAGATTGCCGATACCGCCGCCGACCATCCTAACCTTGCGGGCAAGACAGCCATGTTCGTGACCCACCTTGACCCCACCAACCTAGGGCGCATTTCGTTCTACACCGACAACGACGCGCGGGTGCGGTTTTTCCATGACCTGGGGCTGGCCTCGCCTGAAGTCGTCAAACAGAACTCTCCCCCCGGTAAATTTGCTGGCGAAATCAGCTCTGAATTGATCGATGAGCTCAACGATGTGGATATTCTCGTCACCTACGGCGGTCAGCCGCTGATCGATCAGCTCAACGCGCACCCGCTTACCTCCCGCCTGCCTGTAGTAGAAAACGGCGCCATTGTCATGCTCGGCAATACCCCGCTGGGCACAGCGGCCAACCCTACCCCCATGTCGATCTCATGGTTACTGGACGATTATGCAGACCTGCTCTCAGAAGCCGCACGCAAGTCACAACGGTAGCGGCCCGGCGTCTGGCTCAAGCGTTAATCGCTCGGTCGCTCTTCGTATCAAACGCAACGCTGCCCGTCGGTTGTCTGGCGGCGCAGCGCTGCTTGTTCTGCTCGGGCTTGCCGCCATGCTCTCTGTGGCGTTTGGGGCCCGGGAAGTGGGCTGGCCGGAAATCGCCGCCGCGCTGAGCGGCCAGGTAGCAACCGTTGGCGACGCTGCCGTAGCCAGCCGCCTGCCGCGCACGTTGCTTGCCATGCTGGCCGGAGCCGCCCTGGGGATTTCCGGTGGGGTCATGCAGGGCCTGACCCGCAACCCGCTGGCCGACCCCGGCCTTCTGGGCGTTAACGCCGGGGCGGCGCTGGCGGTGGTGATTGGCATTGCCTGGTTCGGTATTGACGAGACGACCAGCTACATCTGGACAGCCATTGCAGGCGCCGCTATCTCTGCCTGTGCGGTTTACGCCATAGCCAGCCTCGGCCAGGGAGGCGCCACGCCGCTCAGGCTGGCACTAGCAGGCGCGGCCATTACCGCCGCGCTTAGCTCGCTTGCTACCGCCGTGGTGCTGCCACGGGGTGATATCGGCGGGCTGGTGCAATCCTGGTTAGTGGGTGGTGTGGGTGGCGCGACCTATGAGCAGCTTCTTCCGGTGCTGCCCTTTCTAGTGACGGGTTTTGTGATCACCCTGCTCGCCGCGCGCAAACTCAATATGCTGGCCCTGGGCGATGACACTGCAGCGGGGTTGGGGGAAAAAGTAGCCGTGGCCAGGGCCATGTCGGCAGTGGGGGCGGTACTGCTGTGCGGCCCGATTACGGCGGTGTGCGGCCCGATTGGTTTTGTAGGGCTGGTCGTACCCCACGCCTGCCGCCTGCTAGCGGGCGGCGATTATCGCTGGTTACTGCCCTTCTCTGCCCTGGGTGGTGCGGTACTGCTGACGTTGTCAGACGTGGCCGGGCGGCTGATCGCCCATCCTTCGGAGTTGGACGTGGGTATAGTGACAGCCTTTATCGGCGCACCGGTGTTTATCTGGATTGTGCGCAACCGCAAGGTAGGCTCGCTATGAACCAGCCGCCTCTTAGCGCGATCAGCCATTTCCGACATATTAGAAGGGCGAGCGCTAGGCACCGCGCTCGCATGATTGCAGTGCTTAGCGCTTGCCTACTGGCAGGCGTACTGTTAACCCTGATGGTGGGGCAGTCCTTCACGCCGCTAACCACGGTGGTACGCATACTTGGCGGCGCCGAGGTGCCGGGCGCTGGTTTCACCGTGCGTGAGCTGCGCCTGCCCAGAGCGGTGGTTTCAGTATTAGTGGGCGCCTGCTTCGGCCTGGGCGGCATCGCCTTTCAGACCCTGCTGCGCAACCCGCTGGCAAGCCCGGATATCATTGGTATCAGCACCGGCGCCAGCACTGGGGCGGTGTTTGCCATCGTGGTGCTCTCGCTAAGCGGCCCGGCGGTTTCGATGGTGGCGATTGCTGCGGGGCTGGGCGTGGCGATGTTGATCTACACGCTCTCCTGGCGCCAGGGCGTGACCGGCGGACGGCTGATTCTGATCGGCATTGGCCTGGCCGCGATGCTGCAAAGTATTACCGCCTATCTTTTAATGCGCGCACCCAGTTGGACACTGCAAGAAGCCCTGCGCTGGCTCACTGGCAGCGTCAACGGCGTTCAGCTGGATCAAGCGCTGCCGCTTTTGATCGCCCTGCTCCTGTTCGGCGGGCTGCTATTGAGCCGCCACCGCGACCTTGAAACCCTACGCATGGGTGACGACCTTGCCGCCGGGCTGGGGGTTCGCCTGGCTATTACGCGGGTTGTCGTGGTCATCACCGCTGTGGCACTGGTGGCGTTTGCCACCGCCGTTTCCGGCCCGGTGGCATTTGTGGCGTTCCTTTCCGGTCCCATTGCGGTCCGCCTGATGGGCCGCAACGCCTCACTGCTGATCCCTTCCGCGCTGGTGGGCGCTCTACTGGTGCTGTTAGGCGACTATGCGGGCCAGTTTCTGCTCCCCGCCCGCTACCCGGTCGGCATCGTGACCGGCGTATTAGGCGCGCCCTATCTCGTTTATCTGATACTTCGCGACAACAAAACCCGAGGCACTCTATGAGCGCTTGCTCACTACTCGCCCAGGGCCTGGTGGCAGGCTATGGGGAACGCACCATTCTGGACGACGTTAACCTGACGGTGCCTGCCGGCCAGACCACCGCCATTGTGGGCGCCAACGCCTGCGGAAAATCGACGCTTTTACGCGTGCTTTCACGGCTGCTGACGCCCGCGCAGGGCAGCGTGCTGCTGGAGGGTAACGCCATTCACCAACTGCCCACCCGCCGGCTGGCACAACAACTTGGGTTTCTGCCGCAATCGCCCATCGCCCCGGAAGGCATTAGCGTGCTCGAGCTGGTCAGCCGGGGCCGCCACCCGCACCAGGGGCTGTTCAAGCGTTGGAGTGCGGCCGATGAAGTGGCCGTCGCCGACGCCCTGGCCGCCACCCACCTGAGCGAGCTGGCCGAACGCCACGTGGACGAGCTTTCCGGCGGGCAGCGCCAGCGGGTATGGATTGCCATGGCGCTGGCCCAACAAACCAAGGTGCTGCTGCTGGATGAGCCCACCACCTTTCTGGACATCAACCACCAGGTCGATGTACTCGACCTGCTCACCGACCTAAACCGACAGCGCGGCACCACTATCGTGATGGTGCTCCACGAACTCAACTTGGCCGCCCGCTACGCCGACCAACTGGTTGCCATGGCTAACGGCCAGGTTTACGCGGCAGGCCCACCGGGGGAGATTCTGACCGAGCAGATGGTGCGCGAGGTATTTGGCCTGGAAAGCCGGGTTATCGAAGACCCCGTCACCGGCAAATCGATGATGATACCGCTTGGGCGGCATGGGAGGCCTGACTCAGTGTGCCTCGACAGCGGCGCGCCCCTTGATGATTGAGCGGGCAAGCATCAGATACCCCACCGAACCACAGGCGGCCATGGCCAAAATGACCGCTTCAAGCGTATGCGGTAGCAGTGCAGACAATCCACTCAGAATCCCAGCGATGCCGAACTGTGCGGCACCCAGCAGCGCTGCGGCCGTCCCACTGCTGGTGGGAAAGAACTCCAAAAAGCAGGCCTGAATATTCGGCGAGATCGCCCCCACCGCGCCGATTGTCAGCATCATGGCGGCGAGGAAGGCGTAAAGCGACCAATCCATAAAGGCAGCCATCACCAGCAATAGTATGCCCACTGCCTGACAGCCCGTTGCCAACTGCAGGATACGCAGTGACGGTAGCCTGGAAAGCAGCACTCGATTGAGAATGTTGAAGATAAGCATCGCGACGATATTCGCCGCAAACAGCATTGAAAAGCTTGAAGGCGACTGGCCGAAATGCCCCTGATAGATAAATGACGCATAGGTGATGAACATCATCAGGGTAGAAAAAGAGGCGGCCTGCCAAACGATGAACGGCAGGGCCGGCTTTGTCGTCAGCACCAGTTTATAGCGCGCCAGCAAGCTCATCTTAGGGCTCTTCGCGCGGGACACCTTGCCCGTGCCGGTAAAAATCACCCGCACCAGCAACGGCACCAGCAGCACCGCGTATACCGCCAAGGCGAAAAAGATATAGTGCCAGGAACCCAGCGCCAGAATCGCGCTGCCTACGCTCGGAGCGATTCCAGGCGCCAGCACCATGATAAAGCCCATCATCGAGAACAGCTTCGCGGCGTCGCGGCCCGCCACCCGGTCGCGCACTAACGCCGGTACCGACACCAGAGTCAAACCGGCGCCAATGGCCTGAATTGCCCGCCCGCCGAGCAGGGTGTTCAAGGAATCCGCCATACCAATGACAATGCTTGAGAGCGCAAAAATCGCCAGTCCGCTCATCAGCACCCGCTGCCGCCCGAAGCGGTCTGAAAGCGCACCGCCGATCAACTGACCCAACGCCAACGCAAATACATACACCGAAACACTCAACGATACCGCCTGCTGAGAAATCCCCAGCGATTCACCAATGACCGGAAAGGCTGGCAGATACGTATCCATGGAAAACGGGCCCAGCATCATGGTCATTGCCAGACTCAGCACCACAATGAAAGGCGTTTTAGATTGGGTCATAGAAGCTCGCGGTAAAAGGGCGTAATGATGGACAACATCAGCAATATGATACCGACTGATACTATCAAGGCAATCGAATAGAAAATGAGGGGGGTGGGCTGCGGGGCGGTAATCGACTAAACACCTAGCCAGTTTGTTATCGGTTTGCTCGACCATGCATTAAAAACTATTCTTAAAAACGTGCTTAAAACCGTTCTTAAAACCAAGCTTAAAAACCATGCTGAAAGCACACCCCCAACGAGAAATAAGGAGGCAAGGATGTCTACCCCCCAGCCAGAGCGACTTCACCTCGACAGCGATGCAGCGACCGGCTACCCCAACTCCCCTCTACCGGTGCTGATTTATCGTCAAGTTCTCGACATCAGCAATGCAGAGGAGCGGGCCGATACCTTTGAAAGCATGTTCAAACAGCACGGCTGGCCACCTGCGTGGCGCTACCACCTGTATGACTTTGACCACTTTCACTCCACCGCTCATGAAGCACTGGGCATCTTCCGCGGGCAGGCCCGGGCACGGCTGGGTGGCCCAAACGGCCAGGAGCTGATGCTTTACCCAGGCGATGTGCTGGTGCTGCCAGCGGGGGTCGGGCATGCCAGCCTAGAGGCGGATGATGATTTCTGCATGGTAGGTGCCTACCCACCCAACCAAAATCCGGAAATAGAGCGCGGCGACCCCGCACAGCTTGCGGCGGCACAAGAACGAGTGGCTGCTGTGGCCTTACCCGAGGATTCTCCGGTAGGTGGGTCTCTGGCAGGGCTGTGGGGGGAAGCCACTTAGAATATAGGCAAGGATCTGCAGACAAGTACCCACAGAACCGTCATTTATCGCCCCCTCTGCTGTCCGGCACAGGACCGTTGCCTAGACAGAGCGATGCTTCGCAACGTGGGTACTACAGCTCACGGCTCCACACCTGACCGACAAGATCCTTACCGAAGCTGTGATGGGGCGTTTCCTCAACCAGTTCGAAACCTGCCCTTTCGTAGATCTTTCGCGCACCGATAAGTACGCTGTTGGTCCACAAGATGATTTTTTTGTAGCCAGCTTGGCGGGCGAATCTTAGGCATTCATCGACGAGACGGCCACCTATTCCAAGACCTCGGGCGCAGGGATCGACATAGAGTAACCGCAGCCTTGCGGTCGCTTCGTCCTCCCTAACGACGAACACGGAGCCAACGACGCTTCCCTGCTTCTCGACGACCCAGCACCGTTCCCACTGCGGGTCATAATCACGCAGATACTTGGCGACGATGTCTGCTGTCAGTGCTTCATATTCACTGTTCCAGCCGTACTCCTGGGCATACAGAACCGCCTGCCGATGAACAATCCATCCCATATCGCCCGGCTGCGGATCGCGCAGCATGTAGTTCGAATCCGTATCACCAAGCAGGCTCTCGATTTGATGCATAGCCTCGATCAACTGATGTTGCTCAGGCTCCGAAAGCCGTTTGAGCATGGCAACAACTTCGCGCTGAGACGCATCACTCAACGGCAGGTAAGTTTCCCGCCCAAGATCAGTCAATTGCAGTTGCGCCGCCCGGCGATCGGAGGGCAAGGGAATCCTGGTGATGAGCCCCTTCTTCTCGAAGCCTTTCAGCACCCGGCTCACGTAACCGGCATTGAGCCCCAGCTCCCGGCAAATATCCGAGCTGGTAAGCATCGACCGATGCGCCAGCTCATACAGAATGCGAACCTCCGTTAGCGAGAATGAGCTTTCCAGCAGATGCTCGTGCAGCACACCGATCTGACGTGTGTAGAAACGGTTGAAGCTTCGCACCGTTCCGGCTCGCTCATGCAAGCGTTGTTCTACGGCCATGGAAGAGGCCTCGAGTTAGTTGCCTTAAGCACATAATTGATTGCTTTTGGCAACCATGTCAACAAGATCTCATAAGAAACTACTGACAAAATAAACGAAGCTCACTCGACTGCGCGACGACCTGAATATTAAGCGCCACACATCTCCCAAACAGGCATCTCCCAAGCAAGCAACACTCAATGAACAAAAACCATCACCACAAGCACCATGGTCAGCAATAGCAAGTTGCACGGCCAATCAATCTTCAACGGCCTTCGTTCGAGCGGCTAGTCGCCAAAAGGAATAACTGCCTCAACATACCTAGCTTTTTCACTTACTCTTCGGCAATGTGATTACCCCTTTCAGATAAGGGGCCACGCGGCCTTTGATAATCACGCGCTCGCCTTCCACGATGCAGCTGAGCGCGCCTTTTCGGGCGCCGCCCTGGCGTGCGGTTAGGGTTTGCTTGCCTAACCGCTTAGCCCAATAAGGTGCAAGCGACGTATGGGCCGAGCCTGTCACCGGGTCTTCTTCAACGCCCACCTTGGGGCCAAACCAGCGGGAAACAATGTCTACTTCATCGCCTTTAGCGGTGACTACCACACCCCGCCCCGGCAGTTGTTTAAGCTGCTGCATATCCGGCGCTAACGACTCAATCAATCGCGCATCATTCACCACCACCACGATATCGTCAGAGATCAGCAGTTCCTCAATGTCGATACCGCCGAACGCTGCCGCTACCTCAGCGTGCATTGCCAAGGGTTCTAGCGTTTTCGCGGGAAAATCCATCGCCAGCTCGTCACCTTCACGCTTTACCAATAACTGCCCACTGCGGGTCTGAAATTGCAGAGTTTCTGAGCTATCACCTAGGGCATTAAAAATTACCCACGCCGCAGCTAAGGTGGCGTGACCGCACAGATCCACTTCTACCGAAGGGGTAAACCAGCGCAGATGGTAGCCTGCCTCCGTGGGTACAAAAAACGCTGTCTCGGAAAGGTTATTCTCCGACGCAATTGCTTGCAGCAGCGCATCATCCAGCCACGCTTCCAGCGGACAAACCGCCGCGGGATTGCCTTCAAAAGGCTTAGAGGCAAACGCATCTACTTGGTAAAGATCAATGTTCATCACAGATAGCCTTTTCTAACTCAAGAGGCGACTTTGGGAGCTACATGAGCGTGCGTAGTCGCTAATCACACTCGCTACGGCCTCGCCTTCTGAGGATACCAAGCCTTGATTGGTCAAGGTTCGGCTGAGCAGTGTTAACGCCTGTTCGAACTCTATGCCACGCTCGGTCAAACGGCGTTGATTTAGGGTGTAGCCTTGAACTAAGTGATCTTTTAACACCTGAGTAGCCCACTTGCGGAACTGGGTAGCCCGCTTTGAACTAACCCGATAACCAACGGAAATAATCGCATCGAGGTTGTAGTGCTTTATGCGGCGTCGAACCTGTCGCTTGCCCTCTTGACGAACTACTAAGAAATCCTTAGTAGTTGCCTGCTCATCCAGTTCCTCATCTTTAAAAATATTCTGTAGGTGCATGAGAACGTTCTCGGGCGTAGTTGCGAACAAGCCCCCCATCTGCGCTTGGCTCAACCAAACGGTCTCCTGCTCCAGCGTTACCTCTAGGTGTGCTTGCCCATCTTCGCTGGTGAATATCTGTATTTGCTGGTCATTCATCAGTGTTGCCTCCCGGTTTACATCAAGCCCCATGCATCCCTAAAGCAAGCATTACGTAATGCAGCAACATTCACCTTTGCCTACCAGAGCAAATACTCAAGCGCGCTTATCATTAGAGATTAAGTAAAACTTAGCATAAAAACTGTTCATTTATACAGATAAAAACCTCAGTCGGCATTTGTAACGTGACGTTTTTGGCTGGCGGAGGAGAAAAGGCTGTCGATTTAGGTGAATAAGCCATGCAAAGCTTTGTGGAAAAGCTCGGCGAGCCGCTTGAACGGGATAAGCTTTACACTGCTGACAACTGTAGCGGCTAGATCCTATAGTTCCACTCATAACTCAGCGCCTTCACGCAGCTAACCAAGTACGCCTCACTGCCTGGGCGTTGAGAGGCGCCCTGCCGTTTGTATAAGGCGATGGCATCCTGCTGAGGCAAGCTCAAGGAAAAGTCTTCAAGCATGGAGGGGGTGTTAGCCCCTATCGCTTACTTGATCACCCGGGACTCAACACATAGATAGGAAAGTATTACCTCGACGGCATGGGCACGCCGCTCAATCAACCAATCCGGGTCAGCCAGATCCTGCTCGAAGATGATGGATAGCGTGTCGCGTTGATTGATGTGAATGATGGATAGCGAAAGAATAGAAATGTAGAGCTGGGTAGGGTCTACAGCCGAGCGAAATAACCCTGCTGCTTCCCCTCGCTTTAGGGTATCCCGGATCATGCCTACGAGCGGCGTCGTTTGCTGGACGACTTTGCTCGATTTGCGCAGCATGCGTCCACCCAGCAAGTTCTCATTGCGCACCAGGCTGGTGAACTCGGGATGCTCGGCCATATGATCGAAGGTGAATTCGACCAGCGCGCGCATACCTGCAACGGGCTCGAGATAGCTTAAATTGAGTGCCTGCTCCTTGGCGCGCAACTCCTCATAGACTCGTTCGAGAACAGTCAGGTAAAGACCTTCCTTGTCATCGAAGTAGTGATACACCATGCGCACATTACAATCGGCTGCACGCACGATACGTTCCATGCGAGCACCATCGTAGCCGCGCTCGGAAAACTCTTGAGTCGCCGCTTGAAGCAGGCGCTCGCGTGTTTCATGAGCATTACGGCGGGTTTTTCCCCGGGCACGGGCACTCTCTTTCACATCGAGCGTATCGCTTTTTGTCATGTACACATCCTTGTTTCTATTGGTGCTATAGCCCTAACGCGATGCCATCGCTGCGAGGGTCATGAGCGGCGTAAAAGCCTTTCGCCGGGTCGATAACGACCGCGCCGGGGTGGCCAGCCAAGGCACTCTGTGCGGGTAGCAGGCTCACCTGATGACCACGCCGGGTCAATTCAGCGAAGACCGCCTCTCCCGCATCCTGCTCAAGTTTTAGCGTGTCACGGCCATCGGAAAAGGTTCGCCCCAGTAGAAAGCGCGGCGCTTTAAGCGCACTGAGCGGATCCATGCCATAGTCTATCAAGCGCGTCAGTACGGCAGCGAGGGTTTGCGGCTGTCCATCAGCGCCTTGAGTACCGTAAAGTAAACGCGGCTTTCCATCGACACGATACATACCCGGGTTAAGGGTATGAAAAGGACGCTTTCCGGGGGCCAGCGCATTCGGATGAGCCGGATCAAGACTGAACGCGGCACCACGGTTGTGCCACAAAATCCCCGTATCACCGACACTGACACCACTGCCCCAGTCGTAATAAATCGTCTGCAGCATGGAGACGGCATTACCGAAACGATCAGCGGCCGCCAGATAAACCGTATCGCCATGCTGATAAGCAAAGGGCCAATCCAATGCTTTCCCCGCCTCCACTTTTGCCGCTTCAGCATCAAGATGGGCAGGCGATAACAACCTTTCACAAGGCACCGACGCGAAATCGGGATCAGCCAGGTAGCTATTACGATCCAGGAAAGCGCGTTTTACCGCCTCCACCAGCAGGTGGTAATAATCGGCGCTGCCCTCCTCAATGTTGGAAAGATCGAAACGCGCCAGGATGCCCATTATCTCTAGTGTCGTCATACCCTGGGTTGGGGGGCGATGGGCAAGCAGCTCGCCACCCCGGTAGGGCACCGACAGCGGCGTTTCTATCCGTGCTCGGGTAGCCGCCAGATCAGCGCCGGTGAGAGGAGACCCTGCCGCTTCAAGCCCAGCGGCGATTTTCGCCCCCAACTGCCCTTCATAAAAGTCCCGGTAGCCGTGGGTCGCAATGGACTGCAGTGAAGCGGCCAGCTGTGGCTGGTACAGTTTTTCACCCTCACAGGGGATCTTCCCGCCTGGCATAAAGTGCTCTCGTACGCCTGGCATCATCGATAGCTCATCGCTACGAAAATCAAGCCAGAAGCGCTGCGATGGCGTCACCGGGAAGCCTTCCCTCGCTAGCTGTATCGCAGGTTCCATCAGCGCTGCCCAGCCCATTTGGCCGCCACAGTTCTGACGGGAAATCTCATGCGCCTGCCCCCAGGTATCGACCGTGGCAGCTGTGGTTAACATGGAACCAGCGCCCCTCGCAGGCAATTGGCCAGACAGTTCCAACTTAGCCTGTGGCGCCTGGCCAATGCCTGACAGGGTTTGCACACCACCGTTTGCATCCGCAATGATCATGAAGGCATCGCCGCCAAGGCCGGTAAAATGCGGATACGTCACTGACAGGCAGGCCCCCATGGTGATCGCCGCTTCGACCGCGTTGCCCCCTTCACGAAGTACCTTAAGACCCGCTTCTGTTGCCAGCGTATGGGGACTGGTCACCACCCCCTCATGGGAATGCGCCAACGCTGATGAAGTAATGCTAATAGACATTGCTACCCTCCTTATTCGGGCTGTTTAGCCGCCATACACCATATTGGGTAGCCACATGCTGATCGCAGGAATATAGGTCAGCAGTATCAAGGCAAACAGAGCAATGCCAATAAAGGGCAATGCACCACGTACCGCCTGGACGTAATCGACGCCGTTGATAGTGCCCGCCACAAACAGGTTGAGGCCAAACGGCGGCGTGAACATGCCAATCGCCCCATTCACGGTCAGCACTGCCCCCAGGTGGACAGGGTCAATACCCACGCGCATGCCCACGGTGTAAAACAGGGGAGCGAGAATCACCATGATGGAAGAAGCATCTAGGAACATACCGGCAATCAGTACCGTCACATTGATCAGCAGGAAGATATGGTACGGATTTTCGGATAACGACAGGATAGCGTTGGCCAACATCGCCGCTAACCCATTACTGGAAAGAAACCACGCCAGCACCGATGCAGCAGCGAGAATAATCATTACCTGAGCCGTTGTCGTCGCCGCTTCAATCATGCTCTGGAATAACTCTGCAAAGCTTTTCTCACGATAAATCAGCGCTGAGACCAACAAGGCATATATCACTGATACAGCGGCGGCTTCAGTGGGCGTAAAGATACCCAAATAAATCCCACCCAAGACGACGAGAGGAACCCCTAACCCCCACGAAGCATCTTTGAATCCTGTTAAAACCTCGCCCCAACTGGGCGGCTCCACGGGAGTGACACCGTCTTTTTTGGCGCGGTACCAACAGTAAGGCAATAAGCATGCTGCATATAATAAACCGGCGCCCACCCCCGCCATGAACAGCGCACCCACCGACACCCCAGTGACAGCCGCGTAGACGATCATTACTACTGAAGGAGGAATGATGATGCCCAATGAACCGGCAGACACCAGCACGCCAATCGAAAATTGACCGGAATAACCCTCCTTACGCATGGCTGGATAGAGCAGTGAGCCCACCGACACCACCGTGGCCGGGCTCGATCCGGAAATAGCACCAAAAAACATACTCGCGGATACCGCCGTCATCCCCATGCCACCGGTAAAACGACCCACCAACAAGTTGGCCAAGCGGATGATCCGCTGCGATAACCCACCCGCACTCATCAAACTACCGGTAAGAATAAAAAAGGGTATCGCCATCAATGGGAACTTATCCAACCCAGCAAACAAGCGCTCAGCCACGATCGCCAATGGAATATGGCTAAAGCTTCCCATCGCCACCGTGACGGAACCCGCCAATGCAATAAAGATGGGCGTTCCCACTAACATCAAAACAGCTAATAGCACCAGGAATGTGATGACCATGTTCTTATCCAATTTGATCAAGGTGGGCAGAGGCTTGCTCTCGACCAAGCAACGTCCGGAAGAAATGCTGGGTAAAGCGAATACCCATTAAGAGCGCGCCCACCGGAATGGCCAACTGAACGATCCACATGGGCGCTTGTAGAGCAGAACTCACCTGACCAAAGCGATGGGTTTGCTCGGTTAACTGGAAACCGTAAACCACCAGGAAAAGGCAAAAAGCGATAGAAACCGCATGAACGAGCAACCCTATCCATTTCGCTAACAGTGGAGGACAAAACCTTTGCAGAATATCGATGCCGATATGAATCCCTTGCCGCGCAGCAACGCTCGCGCCAAGCAGCACCATCCATACAATTTGGTAACGCACCAACTCCTCAGCCCATGAAAAACCATCGTTGAACACGTAGCGGGCAATGACGTTGGCGAAAAGAATGAAAGAGGCAGATAAAATCAGCAGGCCAATCAAAACCTCCTCGGCACGCGATATGAGGCGATCAAGTTTGCGCATAGCGGTCTCCACCAGCAATGAAAAACAACGAGGAAGAAAGGGCTACCGGGATCACCGACCAGCCCTTTAATGGGTGACGCGCTACTATTCGGTATCAGCAATGGCTTGCTGGAATTCCGCCATTAGATCTGCGCCAATTTCATTGGCAAACTCATCGTGCACCGACGCTGTCGACTCTCTGAAAGCCGCCAGTTGGGCATCATCCAGTGTGCTCACGTTAGTGCCACTGGCTTCGATAGTGGCAATGTAGCCCGTTTCACGGCGGGCGGTTTCTTCACGCTGGAATGCAGTAGTTTCACGTGCAGCGTCCGTTAATAGCGCCTGATTCTCAGGGCTTAAGCTATCGAACCAACTCTGACTAAACAGAAATGCATAGGCCAGATAAGCGTGGTTGCTGATGACCACATCCGACTGCACTTCATAAAATTTCATTTGTGTAATCGATACCAGCGGATTTTCCTGGCAGTCGACAATGCGCTGTTGCAGCGCGTTGTAGGTTTCGCCGAAGGCAATCGGTACCGGGTTAGCGCCCATCGCTTTAAACTGTTCCATGATGATAGGGCTTTGCATCACGCGTACCTTTTGGCCTGCGAAGTCTTCCGGGCCATTAACAGGCTGGTCACAGGTAAATTGCTTAAAACCACTTTCCCAAAAAGTAACCCCCTTCAGCCCCACCTGCTCTACCGTCGCCAAGAGATCATCACCGGCCTGCCCATCAAGAACGGTGTGGGCAACATCAGGCGAAGGGAACAAGAAAGGCAGGTCGACGATCTGCATGGCGGGAACGAAGCCCGATAGCTTGGCGGTCGGAATAATGGCAGCTTCCACAGCCCCCAACTGCAACTGTTGAGTGACTTCGACATCATCACCGAGAGTGTTATTGGGGAAAATTTCGACTGAAATCTCACCGCCGCTACGCTCAGCTACCATGTCCCTGAAGCGCTCAGCCGCCAAGTGTTGCGCACTATCTTCAGGCAAATCATGGTGAAACTTGATATTAATATCGGCACTCGCCATGCCGGTGTGTACCAAGGTGCCCAACGCAAAACTACAAGCGAGAGCCTTCAGCTTCATGTTCTTAAATTGCTTTTTCATGGTGTGATCCTTGCCATTGCGCCCATTCAGAAAACACTCTTCATGGAGCGAGTTAAGTAACTATTTACTTACTTAAAGAAACAGCAATTATCATGCCACTTTGAAAAATGAGGGATTCTGCGGGTTGTTGAACGTATCTATGCCTAAATTCGCACCAACTTTGTGCTAAAGGGCTCAATATGGTGCGCATTTATTCGGGGCCTGATGCCCCCATCAAGCCATCGTACTCTTAATCAATTCTTGGCAGGATCAGGCTGGCGGCTCTTTGCCGCCCGGCAGTTGTTGCAAATACAGAAACAGAAAGGGCAGTCACTTGGACTGCCCTTTCGTTCTATACAGGAAGCGGGAATACGGGAACTAAAGCAGATCAGCGCTTACTCTCCATGCTCAGCTTCACCACTTCATCTAGCGCCAAGCCTGCCACCTCAGCAATCTGCCCATCACTACGACCCTCAGTTTGAGCAGATTACGGGTACTGTCTCAGCCCAGATATTCCTCCACTTCCTGGGTGGTGCGCGACAGTGGCAACTACCTAGTGTTCAGTTTTTCTACCGCACGAGCGACGTGGAGCTCTTCAGCGATGGCAAGCATTCATCGACCGAGCAACCTTGGCTCAATGCGCAGCAACCTGGGTGTCTCCATGTCGGCGGCCTGGTTTGAAAGCATGTGAACGCGCCCCCCATGCGACGATGAAACCGATAATCAGCAAGACCACCAGAGCCCAGGGGAAGGCGCTGACGCCCCATGCATTAAGGAGCATACCGCCAGCGACGCCACCGCCCGCAATCGCGCCATTCCAGGCCACTACATTCATGGAAAGCGCCACATCCGCGCCACTTCCGGCCGTATCGGCCAGCGCCGTTTGCAGCAATGTGGAAGCACCGCCGAAGGTAACCCCCCACACCACAATACCGATAAAGACGACAACGGAGCTTTGCGTGTTGACACCAAAGATGAATGCGGTGATCTCGAACGCAGCCAGGCTTACCAGTACCGTGATTCGCAAATGGCTGTCCACCAGCTTGCCGGCCATCCAGATGCCACCCAGCGATGCAACGCCAAAGGTCAATAGCGCCAGATCAACCCGTTCGCCGAGGCCCGTTGTCGCCACAAACGGCGCAATGTAGGTGTAGAGAATATTGTGGGCCAGCATCCATGCCATGACTACGGCAAGCACGGGCCGAACGCCCGGGGTCGTAAAGATTTTTCGCAATGGCATACGCTCGCCTTTCGGCTGGCCGGGATAGTCGGGAACCTTGGCCATTACCCATACTGCCAGCACCAGTGTCAAAGCAGACATCACCCAGAAAGCGGTACGCCAACCGGCGACAGAGCCCATGTATGTCCCAAGCGGCACCCCTAGAGAAAGCGCAATGGGGATGCCGACCATCGCTACGGCCATGGCGCTCCCTTGTTGATGGGGAGCAACCATACGCCGCGCATAACCCGCGAGAAGACTCCAAGCCAACCCGGCGGCGACACCCGCAAAGAAGCGGGCAACCAACGTTAGGCCATAGGTACTGGATAACGCCGTGACCGAGTTAAAAACAAAGAACCCGATAATGGTGAGCAGCAAGACGTTACGTCGTCGCCAACCACGCGTCGCAATCGTCAAAGGAATCGCCGCTAACAACGACCCCAGCGCATAAGCCGTCACCATTTGACCTGCCAAAGCCTGGCTGATCCCGAGGCCTTCACTGATTTGAGGTAACAAGCCCGCAGGCAGTGTTTCTGTCACGATGCAGATAAAGCCCGTCATAGCCAAGGCCAGCAGTGCAGACATGGGAAGCTTATCGGCCGCCGCCGATTCAGCCTGAATAGATGAGGAGTCCACAAAAAATACCTTTTCGAAGATGAAGTTTAGCGCTAGGCAGCAGGCACCCAGAGCATTCCACGAAACATATGTATCGATCGGTATAAATATGCGCACTAGCCAGATTATTGTCAATAAGTTTTGTATCGAGTAGTCTATAACTCACATATCTTAGTGACGTACTGGAGTTATCAATGGCACAGATGGGGCGTCCCAGAGCGTTTGATCGGCAGCAAGCCATCGAGCAAGCGATGCACCTTTTCTGGGAGCAGGGTTACGAGACAACGTCTTTGAGCCAGCTCAAAGCTCAGATCGGTGGAGGCATCTCTGCGCCAAGCTTTTATGCCGCTTTCGGATCTAAGGAGGCCTTATTCAAAGAGGCTGTGCAGTGCTACCTGGAGAGCTATGCCCGCGTGACAGACGGCCTATGGGACGATGAAATAGCTCCCAGAGAAGCGGTCGAACTTACGCTACGTCGTTCAACGAAAATGCAGTGCGAATCAGGACATCCAAAAGGCTGCATGGTGGCCTTGGGAACCATGAGTGCGCCAAAACATGAGCATGCTCATGTCACAAAGCCGCTGGCCGTCTCTCGTGCGCGTACTCATGCCGGGTTTGTACGCTGCGTTGAGCGCGGCATTGTTATGGGCGAGCTTTCGGAAGGTACCGATGCCCAGGCCATGGGTACGGCGTTCAGTAGCTTTCTGCTGGGTGTGTCGATATCAGCGAGAGACGGCGTCAAGATATCGGTCTTCAATGCCTCTATTACCGAGCTCATGAAGCTGTGGGACGCCGCAAGCAATGGTTCGCGGGCCCTTATGTAAACCAAGTATTAGCCAGCCAATGAAATGGGATGGTTAAAAAATTATTCTCCCGCTAAATAATGTTTCTGCCGCTAATTTTTCTGCTGCATCATGCACGCTTATATCCTTTAACTGGACACTCAATGCATAACCTATGGATTCCCGTCGTCGCCATTTTCATCGTTGCTGGCCTGGTATTCGGTAGCCAGGCCTATTCCGAGGCACAGCGTGATGCCCATATCGCCGCGACTATATCTGAAAGCCTCGACAGCCAGACACCCGCTGAGATTTCCAACTTGAAGCGAGTCAACAAGGGCTATGGTGTATGCGGCGACTATGCGCATTCAAGCGTCGAGCTCGGCCACTTCTACTACAACAGCGCCACCAAGCAACTGGCCTTGGGCATCGATGCCCCTCTTTATCGCGACAACTGCGAGAGCGTCTCTGAATGAATCCTTAGGCTTTTCAGATCTATCTTACGGATAGCTTGTTAGGGGGTTACGCTATTTGTGCTAAGGAGAAATACGAAAGAGCCCAGCCGGGATAAGTGATCCCTCTAGATGAGCCGCTTTAGGAGGCATCACCGACAAAAGAACGCTAACTGTCATAGCCCAGGAAAACCACCTTATTACGACCACTGGACTTCGCCCGGTAAAGTGCTTTATCAGCGCTGTTCAGCAGGCGAACAGGGCCACCCGAGTGGCAATTAAAATGATCAAAGCTAGAAACACCGACGCTAACAGTCACATAAGCATCAGCCCCGACATCTTCATTGGGAATATTCAGGCACTCCACTGCCTCACGTAGCCTTTCCCCTATGTGCCGGGCCCCTGCTTCATCTGTGCCAGGTAAAACCACCGCGAACTCTTCTCCACCATAGCGCACCGCCAAGTCAGAAGGCCGAAACAGAACCCCTTTCAACACAGCCGCAACTTGTTTCAAACAGTGATCGCCGCTGTTATGACCATAGCGATCATTGAATAGCTTAAAATGATCTACGTCGCACATAATGACGGACAATGGCGTAGGGTTTCGTGACAGCCGGTACCACTCCGTATCAAGGGCTTCATCCAGTACACGGCGGTTCGCTAACCCCGTTAATGGATCGGTATTGCTTAACATTTTTAAGTAATCATTCTTCTCATTTAGTTCTTTTTCAGCCTGATTAATTTGATTTCGAAAGAACATTAAAAAGACACCCAACAATCCCAGCACAGCCGCCACGCTACCTGCATACATGATCTCGACCCATGGAGAAGGAATCGGTGTGATCGCGGTGTCCGGTGAAAAGAGAAAATGGGTGATCGTAAAAAGCGTCCCGAGTGTTGCCAGGAGTACAAAATACACCAGAGTACGAAGATTTTGATAAAGAAAAAGCAATATGCCAGCTAGGGTAAAATAATATAGATGCACCCCCGCCTCCGAGCTGATGTAATAATTAACAAGTAACAGCTGACAACAGGTGTTAACCAGTAACACTTTTTTTGCAGTAGCGTATCGACGTTTATGATTTAATAGCAGAACCGACAAGTACACGATTATAAAGATCAGATTGGCAACAAACACATCGTGATAAAGAGTATAATCATAGATAAAATAAAAGAGCTGGTACGGAAACACGGTAGCCAGGGTAAAAAGTAGCGCAATCTGATTACAAAGCTGTATCTGTCTCCTCGTTCTTGGCGAGTTTTTTTGAACACCAAGCGACCAGAGTCTTTTTATATTAAGCATCGCCAACTCCCTCTTGCTTCCTCGTGGAAAGCGAGCATGAGGTGCAAACCTTCTCTCAGGATACTCAGATCTTGGCCAAAACAGGCAGAGTAAGTTTATCCCCCGTGGGGTTATTGGTAATAAGTCCGTTTTTAGACATAGGCACGCTAACGTGCTGTACTACAGTTGATTCAGATTTTTTTCACATGCTCCCAACTTTGTAGCACCTTTTTGTCATTATCATAAAAAAATTCGAAGCTGTCACCATTGAAAAGTGAACAAATGTTACATCGAAAGCTTATGTAATTTCGTGTTCCCAGCGTCATTTTAAAATAAGACCGGCCTCACACTTACGCCAAGAATAGTTTAAATAATGGCGCTTCAGCAGCGCATAAACTGAGAGAGGCAGCCCTTACGACACTAAAAAAATGATAAATTATACTTAATTAAAAAATTCGATTAAATCTAACAACACTCCCTTTTAAACCCCAACACTAATTCAAGAAAGCCTTATGACTAAAGTACACATAAGAAGTTGTCGGCCAACATGGCTTTATCCGCCACCAAACTGTTTAGCTAATTGAAGTTGACCTCAGCCGCGAACCGCTGCAAGTGGCTTTTAAGCCAGCGAGTAAACATCTTATCGATATGCTCTTTGTGAGTTCGTACAAACCTCATCACACAACACCTCACACAGCCAGCCCCATGACGCTTCACTGCCAGGGCGCTGAGGCGCGCCCTGGCGTGTGTATAGGGCGATAGCATCGTGCTGGGGCGATGGGTGTCCGGAGTCATTGAACCACTTCACTTCTCTGAATGCCCCCTTAGAACCTGTTCACGATCTATTAAGCAGTAAAGTGATTGCGCCCAAACCCCATGCCCCTCCTCACGCAGCGCTTTTCTATGCCGCTGCTTTAGTAGCCCTTCTTACCCCTCGAAACTTCCCCCATATTCTCTCGGGACAAGATCAGCCTCTTCGTCGCCAGTCCTGATAAGGTTGACGATCATTTGCGCGACCAAGGACGGTGGGTGAGCTATCGACGTTGCCCCAACCTCTTGCTCCTGTGCTGTGCTCAGGCCTGATTTCACCGAGCCATAGAACTCTGTCGCTGTCATGAAAGGGTGTATCAACGATACGGTGATGCCTGCATCCGCCAGCTCAAGCCGTGCAACTTTTGAGATCATGTTGAGTGCTGACTTTGAGCTCGTATAAGCTGCCACACCGGGGTAAGTTGCTAAAGTCGCGCCCGAGCTAACATTGACGATGCATCCGGCTCCTTGTTTGCGCATAAGAGGGATCACCGCTTGCATCATAATCAGTGGTGCAACTGTATTTAGATTGAGCAGTCCCCGAAAATCTTCAATGCCGATGTCTTCAATCGAGGCATATAGCCCCTGTCCCGCATTGTTGATCAAGACATCGATTCGACCATACCTCTCCTGCGCGATCTGGACAGCTTTTTTAACCTCGACTGGATTGGTGACGTCGCAGGGTAAGGCAAGAACATCATTTCCCAGCTCACTCGCCAAATCGTCGAGCCTATCTTGACGTCTCGCCAACAACACAGCACTCGCGCCAGCTTGAGCGACCGCGCGTGCTGTCGCTTCACCAATGCCTGATGAAGCCCCCGTCACAAGGACTACCGAATTTTTAAGTTCCATAGCGTATTCCCTTTCTGTAAGACGTGAACTTGTGAAAATAAACAGGTCTGTAACGCTAGAGCGTCCATTAAAGAGCCCAACGGGATCGTCAATATTTATAACAGCGCACCTAACAAGTGGCGTGTCTATTCCAGCCTATAAATTGCACATTCCTGCTTAATTCATGGATGCGCAATGCAAGCCATGCTAGAAGTAATGACATGAATAATTCGATTGAAAAACTAAAATCGCTGGTAGAAAAACGTGCGAAAGGCGTGCTTACCCAAACTCATATCCCGCGTTTGAATATTCTCCGGGTTTGCGCACCGACCGAGCTTTTTCCTGAGATCTATCAGCCCCTGATTAGCCTGATCCTGCAAGGGAGCAAGCGGATTGTCATCGGAGATCAAGTCGTCAACTATCAGGCAGGCCAAAGCTTTATTACATCAGTCGAGCTGCCAGTGGTTGGAGAAGTCGAAGAAGCGAGTCCGGCCACTCCCTACTTGGCGTTGCGCCTATCTCTTGACCAAGCTTTAGTCACTGAGATTTTGTGCAAGGTGGATAGTCCTTTGAGCATGTCTGAGACGAGAGGCTTCTGCATTGACTACGTGAGTGACGATCTTGCCGATGCTTGGTACAGGATGGTTCGCCTTACCGATCAGCCGGAGGATATAGCTTTAATCGCGCCTCTCATCGAACATGAGATCCTGTATCGAATGCTGCGCGGCCCACAAGGTACGGTGCTAAGACAAATAGCAGGCATCGATGATCGCTTTTTCCAAATCAGGCGTGCTATCACATGGATTCGGCAAAATTACGCAACGGCATTCCGGGTTGAGGAGCTTGCGGCGACAGTGAATATGAGCCCTTCAGCGTTTCATCGACGCTTCAAAGCGACGGTTAGATTGTCGCCTCTTCAGTATCAAAAACAGATCAGACTCTATGAAGCGCGCAGAATGCTCTTCACTGAATCTGGCGGTGTCACCGCCGTCGCTTTATCGGTTGGCTACGAGAGTCTGTCGCAATTCAGTCGAGAATATTCTCGGCTGTTCGGCGCGCCCCCTGCGCGTGACATAAGAACGCTTCGCCAAGAGGCACGAGAGGGAGAGCCAACAGAGTTCACTGATCCCGACACTTTCAGTGCTCTGAGCCGTTAAAAAGCACCACCGCAAACACCGGCGTCAACCCTATTCGACATGCGCCTTCTTAACAGGAAGTAGGTGCACCACGCCCACCACCACCGAGCCGACCACAAAGCCAATCACTGCAGAGCACAGTGTATTGAAGCTCCAGCCCAGCGTACCGCCCAAGGCACCGGTTGCCTCGCGAATGCCATGCTCAATGTGGTGAACCCACTCATAGGGGGCGTTGAACCAACCCGTGCCATCGGCCCCCAGATTGGCCATCAGGATATGCCCACCCACCCACAGCATGGCAATGGTACCCACCACTGCGATGGTCGATAGTACCTTGGGCATGGCCGTCACCAGACCACGGCCCAGCTTCTGCACGCCCGAACTTTCCCGTTGGGCGAGCCTCAGACCGATATCATCCATCCTGACCAACAGCGCTACCACGCCATACACCAAGATAGTGATGACAAATGCGACCACCACCAAGCTGACCATCTGTGACCAGAACCCCTGATGGGAAACGGTGGAAAGCGCGATCACCATGATTTCGGCGGACAGAATCAGGTCGGTGCGAATGGCACCACTCACGATCTTTTTCTCGGCTTCCGGCCCCTTTTCTACCGCTGGCTTGTCATCGTCATGCTTGCCGGAAAGCTTGTGCCAGACTTTCTCCGCCCCCTCAAAGGCCAGATAGGTGCCGCCCACCATCAGGATGATCGGCAATAGCATGGGCAAAAAGTGATTCAGCAGCAGCGCCACCGGCAGGATAAAAATCAGCTTGTTGCGAATCGACCCCAGCGCGATCTGCTTCACAAGCGACAGTTCACGCTCAGCGGTTACCCCCTGCAAATATTGCGGCGTCACCGCCGTATCATCCACCACTACCCCGGCCGCCTTCGCCGTTGCACGCCCAGCGGCGGCACTCACATCGTCCAGTGATGCTGCGGACAACTTCGCCAATGCGGCAATGTCATCCAGTAATCCTATCAAGCCGCCTATGGCCATGGGTGATTCCTCCGTGAATAACAGGTGCAGATAGTAACGCACATAGCAGCTTGGGCGGATCGTCTCTTTTGCTTCAAGATTCCGACCTGCGCTTCATAGGTTTCACGCGCCATCATCTACCTCTGCCTTTACAAACGCTTCCGGCACCATGATGCGATAGCGCGGATGTATCTTGCCCCTTGTCACCAGTGCGCGGTCGCCACTGCCAAGGTTGAACTCTGCAGGATCGAGGCGCTTGCGCCAGGGATGGTCATGGCGATCCGCAAAGACAAAGAACAACCGCTTGACCTTGATCTTCTTACAACTGTGTAGCAACGCCGACAGTACTTTCGGCCGCAGTGTCGTCAAGCTCTCGAACACCATATCAAGGTTATGAAAACTCTCATGGTCGGGCAACTCGTCCATGGCTTCCATAATCGCCCGTTCAGGTGCCGACATCTTAAGAATCCAGTTCCATGGCAGCGTGTCTTCGTCGTTGATGTTGTTTCTGGCAAGCCCAAGTGATGGGTCGGCGAACAGTGAGGTGCTGCGGGTGACGATGAGTGCGTTTAGTGGCAGTTTGCTGAGCCAGTTGGGTGTGGCGTTGCCATATACCCAGACAGGCGCACTGCTACCCAGCCGCAGATAGTGATCGTAGCCCTGTTGGGTAAGCGCCGTTGTACCACCGACATGGATGTCATAGCGCATAATATGCTGCATGGAGAGCAGGCAAGTTTTCCAATCGATTGCGCCCGATGTTGTTGCGTTCGGCGCAGGGCGTCGAAAGACGCCGCGGTTAACGCGCTCCAGCCAGCCGTTATCGACGTATTTGCGAGCAAGGAAACGGCTTACACCGTGGCGTTCAAGCCATGCGGTGTCGACCATGAATCCTGAAGGTATGGCTTCAAGCACCTTCTTTAGCTTTTCTTCTTTAAGTGTACTCATGGTTCACAAATCATCTATCTTTTAAAGAACCACGGGAAGGGGGTTTACCAACTTAAGGCCCGCCTGCTTGTAGTCGCGATACGACTGGGTTCCGGGAGCGCAGGGAAAATCCGACTCCTGCAACAGTTCGATTTATGTCAGTTTGCTGGCATCAAATACATACGAGACAGCAGCAAGACAAAACCAAAAGTGCCACCTACTTTGAATGTATGAATCTTCTGGAGATTAACAATGGTTCAACTAAAGGGTGGCTGTCTCTGCGGTAAGATCCGAATAGTGGCCAATGGCGAGCCGCTCCGGGTAGGTATTTGCCACTGTATGGATTGTCGTAAGCATCACGGGGCGCTTTTCTACGCGGCGGCGGATTATCCCAAGCAAGCTGTCATGATCGAAGGCGAACCGCACAGTTATCAGGGGCGCTATTTCTGCTCGGCATGCGGTTCGTCGGTTTTTTCGGTAAGCGAGGACGAAATAGAAATACACCTGGGCGCCCTTGATTCACCCAATCAACTGAAACCGACATATGAGCTTTGGAACATTCGCCGAGAACATTGGCTACCGCCATTTCCAAACGTGGAGCGATACGAACGGGATAGGGAAGTTTGAGCAGGTTCAAGGGCTGCCGCTTAGATCAGAAGGCAATCGATCAGCGCTTACCTTCAGTGCGCAACTTAGCCACTTCATCTAGCGCCAAGCCTGTCGCTTCAGCAATCTGCTCATCACTCAGCGCTCCCAGTTTGAGCAGATTAAGGGCCGTTTTCTCAATACCCAGCTTTTCGCCTTTCACAATACCCAGCTTCTCGCCTTCCTGAATGCCTACTTGGCGCTCTTGCTGAGCCCAGTTTTCCAAATTTTCTGCCAACATGTCTTTATCCTCCACCAAACTATTGAACTGTTGGCTACGCGGTCAGCAACTCCATTTCCTCGCGGCTACGAACCGGATGGCGGATCGCCTCTTTGGCTATATTCACTTCTAATGCCACTTTCGCAGTATCTAGCACGCCAACATCAATTTGGTAGCCCCCTCGGGTCATCAGCCAGTCAAGCACCTCCGCCAGGTGCCAGATTGAGGCACTGCCTTCGTGAACCGGCATAGGAAACGTCGCTCGGTGGGTGAGCATCAACTTCCTCATTGCCTGTCGCGAAACGCCCACAACGTCTGCTACATCCGTCAAGCCAACAAGATCCGGCGAAGCCTCGATCAGCCGCGCGGAGGGGATCGCTTTTTTTAAGTCAACCAGGGCAGTGCGAACCGCTTCCTCGGCGCTGCCCGCTTCACGAGAGAATTCCAGCGCCAAGCGGCCCGGCTGCCCTACGCCCACCAGAGCATCATCGCAACCGGCGGCGCCCAAACGCTCCACTAGCGCATCTAGGTCGGAGTCACTATCAGCCAGTTGGTATTTCAGCGTAAAAATATATTCCATTCTTCAATCCTCCGGCTCCGCTTCGTCTCGACGCTTGTGGGTCGAGCACTTGTCCACCACTCTCCGAATTGCCCGGGCGTGGCTGCCGGGATTTTTCGGTGTACTCCACACGCTCGTGATACAAAACTCACCGCAGCGGCATTCATCATCATTATAGGGACAGTAAATCTTGCCCCAGGCGTGACTACCGCCGACTTCAACTCGCCAGCCCTCCGCTTCCGCATGTTTGAGGGCAGTTTCGATCTCTTTTTTCGGATGTGATGGACGAGTCATTATTTGCCTCTGAGTATGAAGCCCCCCTCAATGGTTGTCAATTGACAACCATTGAGGCAGCAATTCATATCCTTGCCGACGTTCATCTAAATAGATAGACCCAAGTGTCTCTTTTAACTCCCTAATAAAAATTTAAGAAAGAATATCAGTAGGTGCAACACTTAACCTGACGCTGGGGGCTTTCATGGCATGGGGAATGTCTGCCATCCTCAGCAACCAAATACAGAAAGGGCAGCCAATTGGACTGCCCTTTCGTTTGATGTGTGAAGCGGGAATACATAAATAAAAGAAGGTCAGCGCTTACCTTCAGTGCGCAGCTTCACCACTTCATCTAGCGCCAGGCCTGTCGCTTCAGCAATCTACTCATCACCCAACACCTCACGCAGCCAACCCAATAACGCTTCGCTGCCAGGGCGTTGGGGTGCGCCCTGGCGTGTGTATAGGGCGATGGCATCGTGCTGCGGCAAGCTCTCTGTCACCGGGCGGATCAGTTCGCCATTTTCAATTAAGCGTTGCGTCGTGCGCCGCCATCCCAAGGCGATACCGTGCCCCGCGACAGCTGCTTGCAGTAGCAGTGGATAACTGTCGAACACAGCACTCTCCGCTGCTGCGATATCAAAGTGCCCCATGGCACGAAACCAACCATCCCACTCCAGCCAATCCGCCGGGTCAGTGTGATGATGCAGTAGCTGCTGGTTCAGCAAAGCGTTGAGACTCAACGGCGTAGCGACCCCTTTCAGGTAAGCAGGGCTGCAGACCGGAAATATCTCGTCCTCGGCGGTAAACACCAATCGATGGCTCCCGCTGGGTCGTCCGTTGGTTTGCAGCGCAATGTCGAAGCTGCCACTAAATTCGGTAATCGGTCTTGTCGAGGTCGCCAGCTGTATCTCAATGTCAGGATAACGACGATTAAAGTCAGCCAGCTGTGGCATCAGCCAATAGAACGCTTCGCATAACTGGCAGAACAACACAACGCGCTTATCATCCGGGTCGCCGCGCAGCGCCTGAGCCCCCGTAGCAATACTTTCCAGCGCCTCGGAGACCGTACGGCCAAACTCACGCCCTTCACGGGTAAGAAACACACGGCGATGACGGCGCTCGAAAAGCATCACGCCAAGGTCTTCCTCCAGCGCACGGATCTGTCGGCTGATAGCCGCCTGGGTCAGGTGAAGCTCATCCGCCGCGCGCGAAAAGCTTTCAAGCCTGGCGGCAGCCTCAAAGGGGCGCAGCGTCGCCAGCGGTGGAAGAGACTTGATGAAGTTATCCATAATCTGAGCTCATGCATTGTGACGCAGAAGTCGTTTGAAGCACTGCTAGCGGCAGCGGCATTCTAGAGCGGAATTCAACTCTGGAATGCTGCAATGAAGGCCACCGCTGAACCACAAGATAATATCCTACAGGGCATAAGCCTTATCGTGGGGGCTGTCTTTCTGCTGGCGTTGACCGACGCCCTGGTTAAGTATCTAAGTGCCAGTATGTCGCTATGGCAACTCTATGTCATCGCCTCAACACTATCGCTGCCGATACTCTTTGGATTGATCATTGGCCATTCAGGCCCCCGCCCCAAGGTAAAATCACGCCGCTGGGTGGCGATAAGAAGCCTGCTTCTGTTGCTGATGTGGATAGCCTACTACGCCGCACTACCGCTGATTCCACTCTCGGTGGCGGCGGTCGCCATTTACACCACACCGCTTTTTATTGCCGTGCTGGCTGCTTTTGGGGCGGGCGAGCATCTTTCACGCCAGGCGTGGCTGGGCATCCTCTGCGGTTTCCTGGGCGTGGTGGTGGTGTTGCGCCCTGGCGGCGACACCTTCACACCTGCCACACTGCTACCCGTGCTTGCCGCCCTCTTTTATGCGCTAGCCATGCTGGTCACTCGCCACCACTGCCAAAAAGAGCATCCCTTACTTCTCACCCTGGGATTAAATCTAGCCTTCCTGGCAGCAGGCGGTTTCTTCAGCGTGCTGGTGGCAATCAACAGCACAGCAACACTCGCCGAACGCGCGCCATTCCTGTTCGCCGGTTGGCAACCGCTAGACGCCAAAGCGTTATTGATCGTGAGCGCCTACGCCCTACTGCTGATCATTGTGAATACCGGGGTGGCAAGGGCTTATCAAATTGCCCCTTCGGCGTTGATAGGCACCTTTGATTACGCCTACCTCATCTTTGCCAGCCTTTGGGGCTATCTGCTATTCAGCGAAGTGCCCGATGCCATGACTTGGCTGGGTATGGGCATGATCTTAATCGCGGGAGTGATGGTGTTACGGCAACGGCGGAGCTGACGCCTATATTATTGGCGAAGTGGCCTCCTCAATAGTTGTTCAACCAAGCAGCACTGAATAACACGAGCTGCGCTCACCGGCTCAGACTCTGGCGCTGTTATGAGAGTGGTTAAACCGGCCTGTTCTAATCTCAACTGGCAGGCCTCACGAAGCCAACATCCAGAAGCTCACCTTCGATTTCGCTGGTACGAATAGAATTCTGAATCAGAGCATCCACCTCCACGTCCAAATCGGCCTGACCGTGAACAGCCTCGTTTTTACCCAACACCCGACCCTGCAGCAGCCGCACGGCATCCAACGTAGGCCGAAGAGCGGATTCGTCCCATTCAAAATGCGGCCAATTGCGATGTTCCCAGATATAGATGAGCCGATTGCTCCGCCTATTCAGATCGTATTAGGAGCCGATTATGGTTTATATTCGGCTCATAGGCTAGGAAGAGAGTGTTAATTAATCTGGTTGATCATACTGTTAGACGCTATGGCTCGCGCCTAGAAACCCTTACAAGATATATTCTGCTCGATAGAAAACGATTTACCAACCCCATCTATATAGGCTCTTTAGGATGGGTAATGTCTCTTTCCCTAGTAAGGGTAGTAGCGTGGTAAGTTCATGAGCGCTGAGAGTGGGCAGTGTGGCGAAGGCCGTCTTAAAGACGGTAGACCATTGGCTTTGGCGATTCCGAGATATAGATCATCGTGCGGACTTGAGACCCGCTCAGGGCATGGGTAAATATGCCAGTTTTACGCTTCACGACAAACGGGCGGATCGATTTCTCCGCCAAATTATTATTGTGACTCCAAACTTTTCCGGTGGGTTTCCCTTCAACTTCACTCAATCATCATTAGATCTTTGGCAGTATCTTCCAGCTTTTCCAGTGGTGCCCAATCGTCAGATTTTGAAAGCTCCTCCCTTAACCAAATATAGTCTGGATCTGTTAACAAAATTGTTGCGATCAGTGCACTATAGGAAGATTCAGGCTGAGCCTGTTGAAGCAATTTTTCTATGCCGCGAAGTATTTTTCTCCATTTTCGTAAAGAATGGTTGCCGCTAATATAGTCATCAAAATCGCCTCGTAGGCTTTCCAATGCTGTATAGATAGCTTCGCCCATCTGCATACGTATTGCGACCAGTTTCGCGGAGTCATTAAGATATAATGCATCAACGACTGTTCTACGCCCCATTTCGTTACGCCACCGAAGTCTGTAATCACGAAAATACATGTGCTCACGCGGATCCATATCGCATGGATTCACAATCATTCCATCAACATCTACGTTATACTTACCTTTTCTCCCGTTGCAACGTTTACAGGATGGTAAAAGGTTTTCCCATTCAACCACCTTATCCGGAAAAGCATCTTTGCATCGGAAGTGTTCAACCTCCATGTACTTCGATTCTTCTACAATATTTGTTTCACAATAAGCACACTTCCCATTAGAGACTTTCAGAAGCGGCTCTTTAATTTCATTTCGATTCCATACAGAGCCTCCTTCGTCAAGATACTTACGTGTGAGCTCAATTTTCTTATCATTGTCTAAATATTCAGGCTTCTCACCGCGTTCTAATTTAATCATTTCTCAGTGCCTGCCTCACTACTGTCGAGAGTGAATGGCGCAGACTGAATTTCAATTAGCTTCCTAAGGGGGTTTTGTGGGTGCAACATTTGTCGAAGAGTTTCAAGTGCATCATTCACTCTTTGAGGCTCTTCAAAATCTAACCCTTCATCAAATTCCCGCAGTGCTTCTTGAAAAATTGATGTTCTAGTATTCTCTACCCCCATTACTTCCTCAAGTACCTCTTCGATTGTCCAGCCTTTGAATCCATAAGGTCCAGTGGGTATATGCTTTTGCTCAATACTTCCGTCAGACCCTCTTCTAAGTGAAATCACATCTGTTGCATCCGTGGTCTGAATGACATGTGGACTGTGTGTTGTAGCAATAATTTGAGCATTAGGAAACGCAGCTTTTATAATTCGACCGATTTCCTGTTGCCAAGATGGGTGCAGGTGAAGATCAATCTCATCTATAAGAATAACACCGAAAAACTCACTTGCTGAAACATTCAGCTGACGAAACTCAAGTTCTTTCAGAATGCTCAAAAGGAGATAATATGTTGCGCGAAAGCCAGACGACATAAGCTCAAATGGAATAACGCCATTTGGAGTTGACACCATTATTTCAAAGCTCTTTACATCCACCTGTTCAAGAGAAATGTCATCATCCAAAAGCGAGAAGAACCCCTTCGCAGCCTGTAGGTTTTCAATCATCTGCTGGGTCCAGCTGCTACTCTCCGCATGAGGCTCTAGTAAATACCGGTTTGTAAACCATGATTTTATTTCATTAGGGTTAAGATCATTCGTTATACGTTGATTGAAATTTTCTGAGTCAAAATCTGGGTCTCTGGAAATTGAATTTTGTGTAAAATACTGTATATCACGGGACGCTCTAATATGGATAAGGTTTTCCGCCACACTATAGCGATTTGAAACGAAATCACCCTTATTAGGATCGAATTCGTCAACTTTTAGCTTCACGCTTTGAACATCTGATCGAGTTCGAAAAGTCATATTTAATGTACCGCTCGTCCCAGCTTGTCGGCGCTTTATTCTGTGATTTCTGCCCACACTTAGAGCAGCGGTAATTGCCTCTAATACGGTTGTCTTTCCTACTCCGTTGTCGCCGCAAATTAAATTGATGCCGGGCTTGTCTTTAAAATCAAGTTTTAGCGCAGGGAACGGCCCAATGTCTGATAAATCTAAACTGGTTATTCTCAAAGTCGGTTTTGTCACTTCTATTCCCTCTCAATGCATATAATCAGTATCAGCGCAGTGAAACATACGTAATTATTTCGGAGAGTAATAACTCGTTCCCCGTGTTTAGTTATTACATATGTTATGCCTCCGAAAATTTGCGGTACCCATCTGGCGGCCTGTAGAAGAATGCCATCTCGCATTCTCTTCTTGCGCACTTATACTCGCAGGTTCATATTCCATAAAAAAGTTGATACTTGGAACCGTTGATTGATACCAGCCAGAGCAAAAAATAAAGAAGCCCGCATCGACGCGGGCTTGAATCTATATGCAAGTAAATGCCAGAAGCGTAATCACTCCCACTCAATAGTAGCAGGCGGCTTACTGCTCACATCATAAGTCACCCGCGAAACCCCTTCCAACTCATTGATAATTCTATTGGAAACCTTCTCCAGCAACTCATAAGGCAGGTGCGCCCAGCGGGCGGTCATGAAGTCGATGGTTTCTACCGCGCGTAGCGCGATGACCCATTCGTAGCGGCGGCCGTCACCGACTACGCCTACCGATTTCACCGGCAGGAACACGGCAAACGCTTGGCTGGTTTTTTCGTACCATCCGGAGGCGCGTAACTCTTCGATGAAGATGGCGTCGGCATCGCGGAGGATGTCGGCGTACTCTTTCTTCACTTCACCCAGAATACGCACGCCCAGGCCGGGGCCAGGGAACGGGTGGCGGTAGACCATGTCGTAGGGCAGGCCGAGTTCCAGGCCGAGTTTGCGCACTTCGTCTTTAAACAGTTCGCGCAGCGGCTCGACCAGCTTGAGCTTCATGGTTTCGGGCAGACCACCGACGTTGTGGTGGGATTTGATCACGTGCGCTTTGCCGGTTTTAGAGGCGGCGGATTCGATCACGTCCGGGTAGATGGTGCCCTGGGCCAGGAACTCGACGCCGTCGATCTTGCTGGCTTCTTCATCGAATACGTCGATGAATGTATTGCCGATGATCTTGCGCTTGGCTTCCGGGTCTTTCTCGCCCTTCAGCTTGCCGAGGAACAGGTCTTCGGCGTCTACGCGGATCACTTTCACGCCCATATGCTTGGCGAAGGTTTCCATGACCTGGTCGCCTTCCGCTTTACGCAGCAGGCCGTTGTCGACGAATACACAGGTCAACTGGGTGCCAATCGCTTTGTGCAGCAACGCGGCGACCACAGAGGAATCCACGCCGCCGGAGAGGCCGAGCAGTACGTGGCGGTCGCCCACTTGCTCGCGCACGCGCTGAACCTGGTCTTCGATGATCTGTGCGGGCGTCCAGAGTTTTTCGGCTTTACAGATATCCAGCACGAAGTGCTCGAGAATGCGCTGGCCCTGCAGGGTGTGGGTCACTTCCGGGTGGAACTGTACGCCGTAAAACTGCTTCTCTTCCCAGGCCATGGCGGCAATCGGGCAGCTCGGCGTGGAGGCGGTCACGGTGAACTCGGCGGGCGCTTGGGCCACCTTGTCGCCGTGGCTCATCCATACGTCCAGCAGGGCTTTGCCGCTTTTAGCGTCCACATGGTCTTTGATGTCTTTAAACAGCGCGTTGTCTTCGTCGATTTGAATCTGCGCGTAGCCGAATTCGCGCTGGTTGGAGCCTTCTACCTTGCCGCCCAACTGCTCAGCCATGGTCTGCATCCCGTAGCAGATACCAAACACCGGCAGGCCCATCTCGAACACGCACTGGGGCGCACGTGGGGAGTCCAGTTCCGTCACGGATTCCGGGCCACCGGCCATGATAATGCCGTTGGGGTTGTACTCGCGGATCTCTTCTTCGGTGATATCAAACGCGCGGACTTCGGAATAGACGCCGATCTCGCGAACTCGGCGGGCGATCAGTTGGGTGTACTGCGAGCCGAAGTCGAGAATCAAAATCTTATGGGCGTGAATGTCACTCATGGCGGGGTCTCGGTTAAGCGGTGTGGGTGCCGCTGGTAAGGCCAAAAAGCAAGCGGCGGGGCAATGCCCGCCGCGCCATATAACTAATCTTGCTGGTTAGCTCACCCGGTAGTTGGGAGCTTCTTTGGTGATCTGCACGTTGTGGACGTGGGATTCGTTAAAGCCAGCGCCGGTAATTTGTACGAACTCCGGCTTGGTGCGCATTTCCTGAATATCGCGGCAGCCGGTGTAGCCCATGGAGGCGCGCAGGCCACCCATCAACTGGTGGACGATGGCGCTCATCATGCCTTTATAGGGAACGCGGCCTTCAATGCCTTCCGGCACCAACTTCTCGGCGCCTTCGCTCTTATCCTGGAAGTAGCGGTCGGCGCTGCCCTGGCTCTGGGACATGGCACCCATGGAACCCATGCCGCGGTAGGCTTTGTAGGTACGGCCCTGGTAGAGCTCGACTTCGCCGGGGGCTTCTTCGGTACCGGCCAGCAGGCCGCCGACCATTACGGCGCTGGCGCCAGCGGCTATCGCCTTGGCCAAATCACCGGAGTAGCGCACGCCACCGTCGGCAATCAGCGGAATGTCGTACTCTTTGAGCGCTTCGGCCACGTTGGAAACCGCGGTAATTTGCGGTACGCCAACGCCGGCTACAATGCGCGTGGTGCAGATCGAGCCGGGGCCGATACCGACTTTAACGGCATCCGCGCCTGCTTCGGCCAGTGCCCGGGCTGCACCAGCGGTGGCGATGTTGCCGCCAATCACTTGAATCTGCGGGAAGTGCTCTTTAATCCAGCGAACGCGGTCGAGAACGCCTTGGGAGTGGCCGTGGGCGGTATCGACAATGATCACGTCTACGCCTGCTTCAGCCAGGGCGGCCACGCGATCCGGGGTTTCCGGGCCGGTGCCGACTGCCGCGCCGACTAACAAACGGCCGTCGCTGTCTTTGGCGGCCATTGGGTAGGTGCGGGCTTTTTCGATATCTTGGAAGGTGACCAGGCCGCGCAGGTGGAACTCGTCATCCACAATCAACATTTTCTCGATGCGGTGTTCGCGCATTTTGGCTTTGCTGGTTTCGAGGTCGGTACCCTCTTTGACGGTAACCAGTCGGTCGCGCGGCGTCATGATCGCTTCAACGCTGTCGCCGTGGTTAGGCTGGAAGCGCATGTCACGCTCGGTCACGATACCCACCAGGGTTTCGCCTTCTACAACGGGGAAACCGGAGAAGCCGTATTCACGGGCCATGGCGAGCAGGTCTTCGAGCTTGGCTTTCGGGCTAACGGTGACCGGGTCTTTTACAATCACGCTTTCGTGCTTTTTGACCTTGCGCACCTCAGCGGCTTGCTGGGTCATGGCCATGCTCTTATGGATGATGCCGATGCCGCCTTCCTGGGCCATCGCAATCGCTAGACGCGCTTCGGTAACGGTGTCCATCGCGGCAGAGAGGAGCGGGATATTGAGCGAAAGATTGCGGGTCAGGCGGGTTTTGAGGCTGACATCCTTGGGGAGGACATCGGAGAAGCCGGGAACGAGGAGAACGTCATCGAACGTTAGTGCTTCTTGGGCCATACGTAGCATAGCGGCAACACCCTGATTGAGAGGAAGTGGGGCGTGAAAGGTTAATCGCCTATTATAGCGTTTTGAGGGCCATCCCAGCAATGCAGTCAGGCTGTTGTGCTTATACCAAATGCTAATGACGTATGCTGGTAGGCTGTTAGTGGGTTATTTTTTTTATTTAAAGGGGGCCTTTTGTCTCAACAGATTATTGTCTACACCGATTACGTTTGCCCCTTCTGCCTGCTAGCCGAAGAGGCCATTGTTCAGGCAACCGACGGTATGGATGTCGAAATCCGCTGGCGGCCCTTTGAGCTGCGCCCAGCCCCGGTGCCCACGCTGAAGGTGGAAGACCCTTACTTGCCTAAAATATGGCAGGATTCGGTTTACCCCATGGCCAAAAAGCTCGGTGTGCCCATTACGCTGCCCAATATCTCGCCCCAGCCACGCACCGACAAAGCCTTTGAAGTATTCGCCATGGCCGAAGAGCAGGGCTTGGGTCACGCCTACTCCATGGCGGCTTTAAAAGCGTTCTTCCAGCAGGAGCGCGATATTGGCGACCCGGAAGTGCTGGCGGATATTGGCGAGTCGGTAGGCCTGGAGCGCCAAGCGGTGCTGGATGCGCTGGCCGAAGGCCGCTACCGCGAGCAGCATCAGGCGGCCCAGCGCCACGCCGTAGAAGAAGCGCTTATTCAGTCGGTGCCTACCCTGGTCATCGATGGCGAAGTGATTCAGGGCGTACCTGATCCCGCCGCCCTCAAACGTTTTCTATTAGAGCGGGCTTAACCCTATGGCCTCCCCTACTCCCCAGGCACTCTCCGTCAGCCAACTCAACCAGCGCGCCAAGCAAACCCTTGAGCGCGATGTGGGCGAAGTGTGGGTGGAGGGCGAGCTCTCTAACGTTTCCCGCCCGGCGTCAGGGCATGTCTATTTCACCCTGAAGGATGACCGGGCGCAGATTCGCTGTGCGCTGTTTCGTCAACGGGCGCGGTTCGTCTCCGCACCTATGCGCGACGGTGATCAGGTCAAGCTGCGCGGGCGGGTGTCGCTGTTCGAGCCCCGCGGCGACTACCAACTAATTGCCGATGCTGTGCAGGCGGCGGGCCTGGGCGAGCTGCTGGCGGCCTTTGAGCGTTTAAAAGCGCAGTTGGAAGGTGAAGGCGTGTTTGCCAACGCCCGGCCGCTGCCCTTACCGCCCCGCAAGCTGCTGATCTTGAGCTCCGCCACCGGGGCGGCGATTCGTGATGTGCTGGCGGTGCTGGAAGCGCGCTGGCCGCTGGCGGACGTGACGCTGATTCCGGTGCCCGTTCAAGGTGCCGAGGCGGCCCCGGCGATGATCTCGGCACTGGCGTTGCTCAACCGCCAAGCACGACTAGATCCAGAGCGGGATGTGATTTTGATCACCCGCGGCGGCGGTAGCCTGGAAGACCTCTGGGCGTTTAATAACGAACACTTGGCGCGGGCGATTTTTCACTCCCGGCTGCCGGTCATGTCGGCGGTGGGCCATGAGGTGGATATTACCCTGGCAGATTTTGCCGCCGATATGCGCGCGCCTACCCCCTCGGCGGCCGCCGAGCGCTTAGTTCCCGACCAGCACACCCTAAAGCGCCAGCTTGAACATCAACACAGCCGCTTGCAGCGGGCCATGCAGGCGCGTCTGGAGCGCGACAGCCAGCGGCTGGATACCCTGCGCGCCAAGCTGCGCCACCCCGGCGAACAGCTCAACCGTCAGCGCCAGCACTTAACAGCTCTCAATCAGCGCTTGAATCGCGCCATGCAGTTAACGCTTAGCCAACAAAAAGCCCAGGTGACGCAGTTGAGCAGGCGCTTGGCCAGCCAGGATATGGCGCGGTTGCATCGCGCGGAAAGCGAGCGGGTGAGCCAGTTACAGCGCCGATTGGGGAGTGCGATGCAGCGCCAGTTGGAGAGCCGACAGGCACGTTTGAAAGCCGCCGCGCGGGAGTTAAACGCGGTCAGCCCGTTGGCGGTGCTGGGGCGCGGCTATGCGATTGCCCAGGATGAACAGGGCCAGGTCATTCGCCGCGCGGAAGATACCCAGCCAGGTCAGAAACTTAAATTGAAGCTTGGCGAAGGCAGGCTAAGCGTGGAAGTTAAGCGGCGTCTAAAGACCTAAGTTAAATGGCCGATATCTTCTAACAATGAGGAGAGGATACCGCCATGAAGATTGGATTTTCGTCTTTTACACTGATTAATCAGCGCCAGGATAAGCCGCAGTTTTTAACGCCCATCCGCGCCGCGCCACAAAAGAGCGAGCCAGCTGAAGACGATCCGTTCACAAAGCGTCTTAAAAAGCAGCAGGAAGCACTGGAGAAATTGGCGTCGCTACCCACGCCAAAGGAAGCCGCCCAGCAGCAGGCCACCGATAAAGTGGGCTTCCTGCGCCAGCGGATTGAAATGCTGAAAGCCATGATGGCCTTCGCCTCTCCCGAACAGCTTAAAAACATGGCCAAGGAGCTCAAGAGCATTGCCCGCGAGCTTGCCGGTGCGGCTAAAGGGGGCGGTGGTGCCGGCATGACCGCTATTCCGTCCGTGGTTGCAACGCCAGCAGTTCCCACAACAGCCGTTCAAACGACAGCAGCTCAACCAGCCGTCGCTCAAACCAGCGGAGCCGAATCCGCCGGGGCTCAGACGGGTGGCGATGAAAGCACCCAGGCAACGGTTTCCAGTGACGCGCAGCAAGCCGAAGCGAATGCGCAAACAGCCGAAGACGATGCTGAAAAGGCTGCTGAACAAGAGGCCGAAAAAGCAGCGGGCGAGCCTGACGGTGATGGATCCACCGAGCTCGGCGTATTACCTAGCCTACCCAACCTCATTCAGAATGAAGACAACCGCTCAAAATCCAATGGCCCCAGCGCTAGTGAACACGCACTCCGCGGCGTACTGACTGACGCGCAGAAAGCGTTGCGCGAAGCGGTTAACGAACTCAAGATTCGGCTGAATGAAGAAGATAAAGAAGCTCGTCGTGAGCTAAAGAAAGCTGAAGAAGCCATGGATAAGACGGATCGAGCGGTTGCAGCATCCACTTCTGAGGCTCTCTACTCCTCACTGGGGCAGTTGCTGCCTACCTCGCTAGGTGACGTTTCCGTATCAACGACCTCTATCAACATAGAGGTTTAGCGCTAATAGAAAAGGCGCTACCGGAAGTAGCGCCTTTGTTGTTTAGCGTTAGCCTAAACAATGCTGCATAGAAACAATGTTGCATAGCTTATTTCTTGGAATCCCTGCCTGACTTTTTATCGTCATCGGACTCCGGATTCACATGATGGGTATCCGGCATCGGATTGGCCTCATCGTGGTGGTCATCCTTCTCTTTAGGGGCCTTCTTATCGTTCTCGGGAACTTGAGTCATCGCTTCTTCCTTACCATTATGGGTGAGCGAAAGGGTGGGAGGCATTTGTGCTGCCTCCTATCCTGGCTGACTTAACTGTAGTGTTTACTCTTCAAGTTGCAATTCCCCTCCGTGCTGACCCGACAACACTGCCAACCCCATCATCAATTAAAAAAATAATTAAAACAAAAACTTAAAATTAAAAAAGACGTCACACCAAGTATATGAGCAAACTTGATAGCATTAATAACCTGTCGCTATCAGGCCTATGGATGACCAACCGTTTTATTGCTCAGCATTCGCTTCCTGGTTTGCCGATGTTACTACCCTGGTCTACGTTAACAGCGTGAAGGCACTCGAGGATACGAGGGCCAGAGCAGCGGTTAATCCGTGATGTTTTACGATGACTAACCGTATGTGCAAACCAAATTGTGCCAACAATGGAGTGACCGCACATGAGTGATCAACACCAACCACCCCAGCATCAGGATAAACAGCCTGGCGATGAATACGCCATGCGCCCGGAGCCCGAATACATCCGTGAAAGCTACCGGGGCGCCGATAAGTTACTGGACAAAGTCGCGATTATTACCGGCGGCGACAGCGGTATAGGGCGTTCAGTCGCCGTTCACTATGCCCGCGAAGGTGCCGATAGCGTTATCGTGCACCTTAAAGAAACCAAAGATGCGGAAGAGACCAAGCGGCTGGTGGAAGCCGAAGGTCGTCGCTGCTTGGTTTTGAAAGGCGATGTGGCAGCGCCAGCGTTTTGCCGTGAGATCGTCAAGCGCACCCTCGACCACTTCGGCAAGATCAATATCGTCATCAATAACGCCGCAGAGCAGTACGATTGGGACGACATTACTGAGATCCCCGATGATCAGCTGCTGCGCACCTTCCAGACCAATATCTTCAGCCACTTCTATCTCACCAAATCAGCCCTGCCGCATCTCAGTGAAGGCGACACCATTATTGCCACCTCCTCAATCAATGCCTTTAAGGGCAACGATACGCTGATCGATTACACCGCCACCAAGGGCGCCATTCAGGGGCTGGTGCGCTCGCTGGCGATGTCACTGATGGATCGCGGTATCCGCGTGAACTCCGTAGCGCCAGGGCCGGTGTGGACGCCGCTGATTCCCGCCAGCTTTGAGGATGAGAAGGTGGCGTCATTCGGTGGCCAGGTACCCATGAAGCGCGCCGGGCAGCCCAGTGAAATGGGGCCTGCGTATGTCTATTTGGCCAGCGAGGAGTCCTCTTACATGAGTGGACAAACGCTGCACCTGAATGGCGGGGTTATCTTAAATACCTAAGCGCTTCTTATATAAGATATAGCGCGCATTTCCAGGGTGGCTTTAAGCCACCCTTTTGTTAGAACACGGTGCATAAAAGCACTGCACTACTAAAATATTCCCGCTCGGGAATATTTCCTTCCAGAAAGCCTCTCTAATCACTGAAAATTACCGATCGGGAATAATCATAGCGCTTTGATCACTAATTTAGTCTATCATTACCGTACGGTAATTTTATCGGACAGTCGCTATGACCTCCCAAATAGAGAGTGCAAAACGTATTCGCAGCAGTGAAGAGCTGGGCAAGCTAGTTCAACAAACCCGGCGTGATCAATCACTGCTGCAAAGTGATATTGCCGGGCTTGCGGGTACAGGCAACCGCTTTATCGTCGATCTTGAGCGCGGCAAGCCAACCCTGCAGCTACAAAAAGTACTCGATGTGTTGGATCTAATGGGATTGGAAGTGGTTATACAGCGCAAAGGGAATCACCATGGCCGCCCATAGCGAAGCGCTTGACCTGTTCTGGGGGGAACTGCATGTCGGGCGTTTGTATAACACTCAGCCATTGCGATTTGACTATACCCAGGAGTGGCTAGCCAATAATCAAGCGAATAGCCTTTCGCCCCAGCTACCGCTGACTCAACAACGGCATAGCGGCGATAGTGTGCTGGCATACTTCGAAAACCTACTGCCTGAGGGCGAACTACGTCGCTATATTGAGCTACGCCACCACACCACCACTGTTTTTGGTCTTTTAAAGTCGATTGGCGGTGATACGGCGAGTGGCTACACCCTACTCCCGCAAGGTGAAACGCCTCGACCAGCCAGCTATCGCAAGACGAACTGGGAAGCTATAAACGACTTTCTGCATAATGAAACCCAGGGTGAATTAACCGGGCAGCTTGCTCCCCAAGCGCGAATTTCATTAGCGGGCGCTCAAAATAAACTGCTACTAATGGTACTCGATGATGGCAGCCCGGCGCTGCCTGAAGGGGCCGCGCCTTCAAGCCATATTTTGAAACCGGATATCCGGGGTTTGAAAGGCGTTTGGTGTTCTGCGCTAAATGAAACGCTCTGTATGCAACTAGCCGCCGCATTAGCGCTAGGAGTAGCTGAAACGACCTTCCAGCCTCAAACACGCGCCTGTTTAGTTAAGCGCTATGACCGTTTTTACGATGAGCACGGCAACTTACAGCGTTATCACCAGCTAGATATTTGCCAATTAGCAGGAACACCTTCCACCCTCAAATACGAAAGCGACGGAGGGCCTGGTCTCATTGAGTGTCGGCAGTTACTTCAGGCGGCGGGCGTACCCGCAAAAGACCTGCTACGTTTTTCTCAGTGGTTTTTTTTCAACCTGTTTATTGGTAACAATGACAGCCACGCCAAAAACCTCTCTATATTGCAAACGCCGCAGAGCGTTCAACTAGCCCCGTTTTACGATCTCATGTGCACGACGCTCTATAGCGGTCTCTCGAACCGCTTTGCATTTCGAGTGTCAGGCATTGATCAGCCCGGCAGTATCGAACGCTCACACCTTGCTTCTCTCGCCCAGGCGTTGGGATTTAAACCTGCTTACTTCATGAGTTTAGGCGCACGTCTCGCCGATGAGATACTCAGCGTTTTACCCGCTGTGATAGAGGCCCTGCAGGAGGTCGCAACGCCAGGTACAGAGCATGTATTGTTAGAGCGCCTGTCTCGGCGCATTAAACAAAACTGCCAAAAAATGACAAAACGCTGGTCGGCTTAAGTAATGTTCTATCCAGATCAATATGACTGACTGGCCTCGCGTCTCACCGCCGCCTGGGGATAGCCGCCGAATAGGTATTGAGCTGCAAGAGGTGTTCATCCGCTTGCTGCAAAGCGTCTAGCGTCTTAGGCTGGTCGAATTCTGCCAATAAGCTGCACAGCACTTCGGAGACGGCTAATGCCGGGGTTAGGGTATGGAAGAAACTATCGCTTTCCGTGGGGCAAAGGATTGTCTGTTCTGACAGTGCTACCAGCGGCGACACTTCGCTATCGGTAATAGAAACAATGCCTACCCCCTTATCTTTTGCCAGCTGAGCAAGTTCCAGCGTCCTTGTGGCATACGGTTTGATGGAGATAACAAGCATGACATCCTCAGGAGTAGCGCGAATTAAAGCGTCTCCGCCGGTTCCTCCAGGCCCATCCAGGTGAACCGAACGCTCGCCCAGTAGGGTCATCACGTAATGGAAGTGCCAGGCAACGGCATGGCTGGAACGTAAACCCAGCACGTAGATCTTTCTCGCTGACCTCAGCCTATCGGCGGTGGCTTCCAGCCGCCGTAGCGAATCGGGCTCACAGAGCTTAGCAAGCTGGGCACTCAGCCCCTGAAGCATGTGCGAGGCGGTATCGCTTGCTCCCCTTTCACTGCCTTCATCGGCCCGCTGGCGAACCTTCGCCGCAAAGCCATCGCTGCCCTGACGCAGCGCCGCCGCATGCTGCGCCCGGATATCGTCGTACCCTGCTAACCCCAAAAACTTGGCCAACCGGGTCATGGTGGCGGGTTGCACGCAGGCATTGCGCGCTACCTCGCGCATGGACACCAGCGCCACTTCCTCCGGATGCTCAAGCACGTAGCGAGCGGCCTGTTGCAGCTGCGCAGACATGGCATCGTACTGGGCAATAATCTGCTCTCTTAGCGAATCGCTTGACTGCATCGTGATGGGCTCTTTTAGAAACAATGATCCATGTGTTTCACACTATATTTAAATGATTTATTTGTTGCAAATATCTTTGTGAGTGTGCCAATCTCACTGTCATATGAAGGGCTCACCGTTTGATAATGAGGAAAAGAGGCTATGACGCGTATTCTTCACCGCGGTATCGGCGGGAAACTGCCTCATGCTGCGTCGGCACAGGGCGTCTATATCACCGATACCACGGGGCGTCGCTATCTGGATGGGTCGGGAGGCGCTGCGGTCACCAGCGTCGGGCACGCCCACCCGGAAGTACTGGCCGCCATGCGCGCGCAGATCGATAGCCTCTGTTACGCCCACACTTCATTTTTCACTACCGATGCCGCCGAAGCGCTTGCGGAAAAGCTCGTGGATTTAGCTCCCAAAGGGCTGGATTACGTCTATTTGGTGTCGGGCGGTTCAGAAGCCGTTGAAGCGGCGCTGAAAATGGCCCGGCAGTACTTTGTAGAGATTCATCAGCCCCAGCGGCGACATATCATTGCCAGACGCCAGAGCTACCACGGCAATACCATCGGCGCCTTGGCCACCGGTGGCAATGCCATGCGGCGCCAGCAGTTTCAGCCCATTTTGCCAGAAACCCACCATGTATCGCCCTGCTATGCTTATCGTGACAAGGCCATCAATGAGACGCCCGAGGCCTATGCTGCACGGCTTGCCGAGGAGCTTGAGGCGAAGATTCTGGAACTTGGCCCTGAAGAGGTCATGGCCTTCGTTGCCGAACCCGTCGTCGGCGCCACCTTAGGGGCAGTTGCCTCTGAGGCGGATTACTTCAAGCGCGTGCGTGCCATTTGCGATAAGTACGGCGTACTGCTGATTCTCGACGAAGTGATGTGCGGCATGGGAAGGACCGGCACCGTCTTCGCCTGCGAACAAGATGGAGTAACGCCGGATATCGTTACGATCGCCAAAGGTTTGGGCGGCGGCTATCAGCCTATCGGCGCGGTGATGCTATCGGCCAACATCTACGCCAGTTTCGCCAATGGGTCTGGTCTGTTTCAGCATGGCCATACCTATCTTGGTCACCCTGTGGCCGCCGCTGCCGCTAACAAAGTGGTTGAGATCATCGCACGGCCGGAGACGCTGGCTAACGTCAATGCCATGGGCATGAGATTGCAGAGCGGCCTTGAAGCGGCGCTCGGCGAATCGCCTCATGTGGGCGATATTCGCGGCAGGGGCTTGTTTCGCGGTATCGAGCTGGTGGCGGATAGGGAAAGCAAAACGCCTTTCGATCCGACTAGAAAGATATACGCCAAGATCAAGCGGCAGGCCATGGCGCGTGGCCTGATCAGCTACCCGATGGGCGGCACCATTGATGGCATTAACGGTGACCATATCTTGCTGGCTCCGCCCTATATCATCGAGCCTGGCGAAGTAGACCTGATCATTGAGCGTATTGCCGAGGCCATAGACGCTGCTATCGCAGAGTGATGACACACTGAATAACGATTTGAATAACCATTCTGAAAGGAGATCATCCATGCCCTCTTCTCCCTGCCCACCTATTTCCGACGCCGACTGGCCTGAGGAGATCACTGATTTACGCGAGGGCTTTGCTGGCGCACTCAACGTTTATCGCACCATGGCCCATCACCCGGCCTTGCTTGAGGCGTGGGCACCCTTGCGCCAACACGTTGTTAAGGAGAATGCGTTAGGCCCGGAACTGACCGAAGTGGTGATTTTACGTGCGGGTTTGCGTATGGGCTCAGCCTACGAATGGGCCCATCATGTTAGTCGTGCACTCGCGCTGGGATTCTCCGAACAGCGGATCACTGCTATTCGCGGTACTCCCGAAGGCATTGACGGTCTTATCGTCAACGCCGTGGATGCGTTATTCGATGAGCGCATGCTGGCCCAGGAGCAGGAAGCAGAACTTGCTGAGGCGATCGGGCGTAAGGCAGTGATCGACCTGATCGCCATGGTGGGTTTTTATTCGGTATTGGGCTATCTGCTCAAAACCTACAACACACCGATAGATGACACTATTCAACAAGAAGCACAAAAACAGCCGGCGCTGTTTTCAGGCTCTTCGTCATTCGGTATGGAATTATTTCTGACTGTCTGACAGTTGACCTGTGGGAGGGAGCTTCAGCTCGCGATTGCTTATGCTTCCAATCCGATAATACCGGGGTGCCTACGGCACCCCCTTGGCTTCATCATGTTAGGAGCTCAAATATTCGTGAACTGAAGTTCCCTCCCACAAAATAGCTAATGAGTAGTAACTACGACGGAGAGCCTTTTAAAAAGCGGGTTAGGTTAGTTGCTTGACCAGCACCTTCGATTTGCGGGCGTGGTTGTAGGTTTCACGCCTTAGCGTAGGCAGGTCTTCCAGGCTGGCGGCGCGGAAGCCGTGCTCCACAAACCAGTGGGCGGTGTGGGTGGTCAGCACGAATATTTCAGTTAAGCCACGCTGGCGGGCGCGGCGCTCCATGGCCTCCACCAGGCGCTCGCCCCGCTCGCCGCCGCGGTAGCTGTCGTGCACTGCCACGCAGGCGAGTTCGGCAATGGTGGTATCCGTAAATACATGCAGCGCGGCGCAGCCAATCACCATACCGTCGCGCTCGATCACCATGTAGTCATCGATTTCGTGCTCCAGGCGTTCCCGGGAGCGCGCCACCAGCATGCCTCGGCGCTCTAGCGGTTCCAGCAACTCCAGCAGGCCCGCCACATCATTGAGCGTGGCCGGACGCAGCTGCTCGTAGCGGTGCTGGGTAATCATGGTGCCCACACCGTCCCGGGTGAACAACTCACCCAGCAGGGCGTCATGGTTGTGCCAGGAGAGCAGGTGGGTGCGCGCCACGCCTTCCCGTGCGGCGGTGCAGGCGGCCTGTAAATGGCGGGCGAGCTCGCTGCCTGGCACTGCGGCACTTAAACGCGGTTCGGCTTCCGCTGGCGAAAGCTGACGCAAAAGCGCGCCCTGTTCATCTTCCAAACCTTCCGACTCACCAAGCAGAATCAGCTTGTCGGCCTTTAGCGCCACGGCGGCGTGCTGGGCGACTTCAGAAGCATCCAGATCGAACACCTCGCCGGTGCTGGAGAACCCCAGCGGCGGCAGTAGCACCAGCGAGCCTTTTTCCAGCAGGCCTTCAATGGCGCTGGCGCGCACCCGGCGCACTTCACCGCTGTGGTCGAAATCCACCCCTTCGCGCACGCCAAGGGGTTTGGCGGTGACAAGATTGCCGGAGATGACGCTCAGTTCCACACCGTGCAGCGGTGTGCTGGGCAAGCCCAGCGAAAGCCGCGCTTCCAGCCATAGCCGCTGATGGGCGGCGACCTGCTCCACATGGGCCATTACCGCACGGTCGGCGACCCAGCGGCCATCGATACGCGTGGGCTCTACGCCTGCGGCCGTTAGCGCTTCATGCACCTGGGGGCGAATGCCGAACACGACGACCAGGCGAACACCCAGAGTATGCAGCAGCGCCAAATCCTGAATCAGCTGTTCCCCTCGGCCAGACGCCATGGCTTCGCCTTCAATTAAGATGACAAAGGTTCGCCCCCGGTGAGCATTAATGTAGGGGGAGGCGTTACGAAACCAATCAACAAAGGGGAAGCGCGTATCCAAGGGCCGCTCTCCGGCAGCAGGTGAAAGAAAAATCCAACGTTTACTACGTCCAATGGAGTACTTTACCAGAGCACAAAAAACAGCGGCACCTTCAAATGCAAATCTGCTCAATCTAATGCAGATAAACATGAAGATGCCGCTGTGATGGTATTGCTTATCGGTGTCTAAAAGCGTTCGAGCCTAACTTTAGCCGAACATGCCTTTGAACATAAAGAAAAACAGAATCGCGAGACCTGCCCCTGCGGGCAGTGTAATCAGCCACGACGCTGCAATTGTACCGATAACCCTTAGGTTCAACGCCGCCATGCCGCGTGCAAGGCCAACACCTAAAATCGCGCCCACCAGCGTGTGGGTGGTGGAAATCGGCAGACCAGTGCCCGAGGCCAGCACCACCGTAGTAGCGGCCGCCAAGGTAGCGGCAAAGCCACGGCTGGGGGTCAGCTCCGTAATCCCGGTACCCACGGTAGCGATGACCTTATGACCGTAGGTGACCAGACCCACTACAATGCCGCCGCCGCCAAGTACCAGCACCCACCAGGGCACCAGTGCAGAGCCGCCAATTTCACCGCCGGTTTGCACCACGCTGATGACTGCCGCCAGCGGGCCAACCGCATTTGCCACGTCGTTGGAGCCGTGGGCAAAGGCCATGGCGCAGGCGGTGAAGATCATCAACACGCCGAACACGCGCTCAACGTTGGCATAGCCGAAGTGGTCGTTGGCATTGTGCTCAAACTTGATACGCCGCTGCATGATCAGGCCAATGCCCATAATCACCAGACCCAGCAGAATTGACAGCAGCAAGCTCTGATTAAAGGTTAGATCCAGCCCCACGTGGGACAACCCTTTGGTCAGCGTGACCATCGAGACGATGAAACCTACCAGAAACACATAGCCAGGTACGTAGCGTTTGGCAGCCGTGAATGGGTTGGCGTCCTCGAAAATCAGGTGGTGTACCGATTTAAACAGCACGAAACCGATGGTGCCTGCCAACAAGGGGGAGACCACCCAACTGGCGGCAATCTTGCCTACCGCGCCCCAGTCCACGGTGGCAGGGCCTAACCCTGCCACCGCAAAGCCGACGATCGCACCGACAATCGAGTGCGTCGTGGAAACCGGCCAGCCTTTCATGGAGGCCACTAGCAACCATGTTCCCGCCGCCAGCAGTGCTGCCAGCATGCCGTAGACAAGCAATTGCGGGTCACCCTGTAGCAGCTCGGGGTCGATGATACCTTTACGAATCGTATTGGTAACTTCGCCACCGGCTAGCCAGGCACCCAGGAATTCAAAAATGACCGCAATCAGGATGGCCTGCTTGATAGTGATCGCTTTCGACCCTACCGAGGTTCCCATGGCATTGGCGACGTCGTTGGCGCCAACGCCCCAGGCCATGAAAAAACCAAACAAACAGGCCAGGATGATAAAAATTTCACCGTGCTGGGCAATAATCAGCATGAAAGTCCCCTTAGCGGGCAGTCAGGATCTGCAGACGGCTACCCACGCGCTCGGCGCGGTCGGATAGTTCGCCAACCCATTCAATGATCTTGTAAAGAAAGATCACATCCACTGGTGGTAGCTGGCTTTCAAGCGAAAACAGCTGGCGGCGAATGGTGATTTGCTGGTCGTCGGCTTGGTGTTCGAGGGTGTGCAGCTCACGGATCATCTTCTGCATCACATCCGAGACGTTTTTGCCAAAGCCGGACTCAAGTAGATCCTTGAGCTCTTCCAGCGCTTGACGCGCTTGTGCCACGCAAGCAACGCTGGTTCGGATGTAGTTGCGCATTGGCTCGGCCAATTCATCCGGCACGCGCATTTTACGTCCCAGCATAATGCCGGTAATGTCACGCACCTTGTTGGCGATCTTGTCTTGTACGCTGATCAGATCAAGCAGATCAGAGCGCGACACCGGAAGAAACATGGTGTTGGGCAGGTTCAGACGCAGCTCTGTTTTAAGCGTATCGGCGTCATGCTCTAAACGGGTGACGTTTTCGCGCAGCTCAGCTGCTTTGTCCCAGTCATCAGCCAGGGTCGCTTCAAAAAACGGCAACAGCTGATCGGCACACTCATTCGCCTTGACGATATGGGCCAATAGCGGCTGGAATGGCGAGCGGCCAAACATCGAAGAAAAAGGATTGGAGGTAACCATAATGCCTTTTAGCCTATTTTCGGGGAGCCGGGAAATGGCGGCGCCAGTATAAAGAGTGCGCCCGCCGCCGTCATGAAAAGTTCACAAATGTAATCAAATATTCATCTAAATGTCACGATAACGAGGTGGCGAGCATCATGAAAAGCCCAAACCCCATGGAAGTGGAACTTAAGCTGGCCCTTGCCCCCACAGGCCCTGCGGCGCTTACTCAACACCCGTATCTCGCTTCCCACGCCGCTCATAAACAATCGCTGACCAATACCTACTTTGATACCCCTCAGGGTGATTTGGCCAAGGCTCGCATTGCGCTGCGTCTTCGCCAAGTAGACGGCCAGGTGCTGCAAACGGTAAAAACCGCAGGCCAGGGTGGTGGCGGTCTTTCCCAGCGCGAAGAGTGGGAGTGGCAGGTGGCTGGCCCGCAGTTGGATCTCGCTTCCATTGCCAAACTCCCTCCTTTTCAAGGCGAGCTTAGCGGCGTGCTAGATGCCCTCGTTCCCCAACTCAGCACCGATTTCACACGGCATAGCTGGCAGCTAAAAGAGGGCGTACAAGGTCAGGAGAGCCATATCGAGCTGGTATTGGATGAAGGCGAAATTATTAGCGGTGGCTACCGCACGCCGATACGCGAAGCAGAGCTCGAATTAAAAGGCGGCGAGCCTGAAGCACTGTGGGCGCTGGCATTAACCCTGGCTGAACAGGTGCCGCTACGGCCCTCGGACAGTAGCAAAGCGGCCCGTGGTAACGCGCTTAGCACCCGACACTGGCCTCTCCCCGAAGCGCACTCCCCGGCGGAGTGGCTCCACCGTGCCACGCTGGCGCTGGACGCCTACCACGACAGCCAACAAGCCAGTTTTCTAAACGATGCTCAGCAGGCGCTGGCCACCCTCGCCGAGCACCCCGAACTGGATGCCACCGCACGCGCTTATGCTCAGGCGCTTCCTGGCGCGCTCGATGCGCACGGCCAGCCCAAGGAGGCCTACGGTAAAGCGGCATTGGCACTCGCCCATCGCTTGGCGTACCAAACCGCGCTACGCTAGCGTTTAACACCCTTTTTAGAACAGCATTGAGGCTCACTTCAGGATGATGCGATGAATTTTCACCCAACACCCGGTGCAGAAGGCCTACGCACCCGCCTATTTCATATCATCTTTGAGTCTGACACGCCGGGGGCAAAAGCGTTTGATATCGCCTTGATCGTGGCCATTCTGATGAGTGTCACGGTCATAATGTTGGACAGTATCAAGAGTTATGACGAACGCTATGGTGAAGTGTTTTTCTACCTTGAATGGACGTTTACGCTGCTTTTCACCATTGAACTGGCGCTACGTATCTACTGCCTGGAAAAGCCAACGCTCTATTTAAGAAGCTTTTACGGGATCGTCGATCTGATTGCCGTGCTGCCCACATGGCTAGTGCTTTTGGTACCCGGTGCCCACGGACTGGTGATTGTTCGTCTGCTGCGGGTACTGCGTATTTTTCGTATTCTGCGCCTGATGGAGTTTGTCGGCGAAGCGCGACTGCTGCTGGATGCACTCAAACGGAGTCTGCGTCAGATTCTGCTATTCTTTAGCGCCATCTTGATGGTCATCACGCTTTTCGCAGCCTTGATGTACACCATAGAGTCTCCCGAGGCGGGCTTTACCAGTATTCCCATGTCCATGTACTGGGCTATCGTCAGCATGACCACCGTCGGCTACGGCGACATTGTGCCTGCTACCTCGCTGGGCAAATCCATTACCGTGATTCTGATGCTGCTCGGCTACTCAATCATTGCCGTGCCTACGGGGGTATTCTCCGCTCAGGTGATTCGCTCGATCCGTGAAGAGCGTTACTCAGAAGAAGCCTGCCCCGGCTGCGGTCACGAACGCCATGAAAAACGCGCCCGCTACTGCCTGCGCTGCGGCACTTGGTTAGACGAAGACAGCGAAGACCCGCGCAAAAAAGACGTCGACAAAAATGCGCCCCAGGACAGCTAAACTAGATAGCCAAACCAGGGGCGCGGAACGGAGTAGTTACTTAATCGATCACTCCACTTCGTGCGGGGCTTCCCAGGCGTCTAACTCAGCCTCGCTCCAGGCGCCATAGGTAGCGTTGGGGAACACGATCCAGTCGTTGCCAAAACGCTCGGCATTCTCTTCCACAAGCGCATGCTGCTGGTCAAGGTCGGCGCCCGCGAAGTCACCTGCGAAATCGTGAAGGGAATCACCCAGCTGCATCACCAGCGTGTGGTTATCCACCACTTCCGCGCGGCGCTCCGCCTTGGCAGGCCCCAGCAACATCACGCTCTGTTCAGAGACCTGGGGCAGCTCTAGCGCTTCCAAGGTGGCGATAGTGTCGGCCTCGTTCTCCTGGTAGCGATCAGAGACATAAAAAATGGCCACGCCCTGCTCATCCGCGTAATCCAGGAACGCTTTAGCCCCCGGCATTAAACGCGGCTCGCCTTCACGTTCCCAATGCTTCCATGTATCCCAGGTGGTGTAGTCGTGGCATGCCTGCATGTCGCGAACCAACAGCGGGCTATTGTCCAGCACCGTTTCATCCAGGTCGGTAATGATCGCCAAGTCGTCACTGCCGCCATGCGCCTCAATCTGATCTTCAAGCCGGTAGGTGGCGAGGGCAAAACCCTGACGCTGCAGAGCAGCGGCTTCAGCAGACTGCTGTTGATAGCGCAGGCCCATTGCATAGGCTTCCTGGGCACACATTTCTGCGTCATCGCTATCCGCGTGGCTGGTCAGCGGTAAAGCGGCAAGGCTGGCTAGGGCTGCAAGGGTGCAGAGGCGAGAAGGGAATGGCATCGTCATTGAATGATCTCCTGGGCTGGGCAATCTCAAAAAGACGAGGCGATTCCTCGCCTTAAAGGATCACGATTTATTATCGAAAAGAACCGTTAGGATCATATTTTATTTTCATTGAACAATCAAATAACTAAAACGTCAGAAAATCCCCCGTTCGCTAATACTAGGAACCGGGGATTTGCCTTGAAGTGTGCTTTTAGACGACGAAAGGAGAAATATCGCCGCGCCCTTCACGAATGATTTTCGGCGGCAGTTCGCGCAGGTCGATGACGCTGGTGGGGTCTAAATGGCAGGCGCCGCCGTCGATAATCGCATCCAGGTGGGCGCCAAAACGTTCGCGGATCTCTTCCGGATCGTTCATGGGCAGGTCATCGCCTACCGGAATCAACGTTACGCTCATCAACGGCTCGCCTAAGGCGGCCAGTAACGCGTGGGTAATGCGATGATCCGGTACACGCACGCCAATGGAGCGACGCTTGGGATGCAGCAGCAGGCGCGGTACTTCTGATGTAGCATCCAGAATATAGGTGTAAGGGCCTGGGGTATGGGCTTTCAGCAACCGGAACACATCGTTATCCACCTTGGCGTAGGTGCCAATTTCCGAAAGATCTGAGCACACCAGGGTGAAGTTGTGCTTGTCGTCCAGCGAACGTATCCACTTAATCTTCTCAATGGCTTTTTTCTCACCCAGGTGGCAGCCAAGGGCATAGCCAGAATCGGTGGGGTACGCGACCACACCGCCTTTACGAATGATCGCAATCGCCTGGTCGATGAGGCGTTTCTGGGGGTTTTCCGGGTGAATCTGAAAATATTGACTCATTACTTACTCCTATCCGTAGGCATTATTCATACAGCATAGCTTAAGCGCTAAGCGAATCATTCCGCTTCCAGCCTACCTGGCGGAGCATCGCGCAGGTGAACCAACCGGGGATGCTGCCATATGGGTGGCGCCGCCGTGCGCGGCACTAGGCTCATGCTACCGGGGGCCACATGACTGCCAGGGAAGTGAAAATCGCTGCCCATGGAGGCGTAAAGGTCGCGCTCCACTAGCTGACGCGCCAGGTCGCGGGTGCTATCTGGGTTCTGCTGGCCGCTGACCAGTTCGACCGCTTGGCCGCCCGCCGCCTGGAAGGTATCCATCAACAGGCCACGCTTACGCCGGGTTAAGCCGTGGCGCAGTGGATGGGCAATGACCGCGACGCCTCCGGAATCGACAATCCAGCCCACCGCTTCGCTGATTTCCGGCCAGTGAGCTTTAACATCGCCCTTTTTGCCGCTGCCCAAATAGCGCTTGAAGGCACTGGCCCAGTCCGGCACCACGCCTTCTGCCACCAGCGCGCGGGCAAAGTCCGGGCGGCCTAGCGGGCGATCACTGCCTGCGTGCAGGCGCGCTTTTTCAAGCGCGTCGGATAAACCGACTTTTTCCAGCCTTTCGGCAATCACAGCTGCACGCTGAATCCGCGCTTCACGCTGCTTAATCAGGCCTTCTACCATTGGCCCCTGTAAGCCACCGGGCATCAGCGCCACCACATGGATATTGACACCCTGCCAGCGTGTGGATAACTCACAGCCGGGGATAAGACATAGCCCTGCTTGCTCCGCCGCGTGGCCCGCTTCTTCAATGCCGTCCATGGTATCGTGATCGGTGAGCGACATGTGCGTCAGCCCGCGTTCAGCACACAGGGTTACCAGCTCGGTGGGCGATAACGCGCCATCGGAAGCGGTTGAGTGCATGTGCAAATCAACTGGGTAGCGCTGATCGGCATCAAAGGTAGTGGGAAGTCGAGGCATAAGCATGACGCCGTGTGGCCAGTTTGTCAGAATGCGCTTTTCAGCTGTGAATAACCCCTTCGCAATGGGTAAGATATGGTGCGCGCTTATGCCAGTGCGGTCAATTAACGGTTACTTTGCATCCTCGTCTTATCAAGGAGTTAACCCTAAATGCTGTATGCCATTATGAGTGAAGATGTACCCAATAGCTTAGAGCGTCGCTTGGCGGCTCGGCCCGACCACTTGGCGCGCCTGGAAGCACTGCGCGCTGAAGGCCGCGTGGTATTGGCGGGCCCCCACCCTGCCATCGACGCTGAAAATCCTGGTGATGCAGGGTTTTCCGGCAGCTTGGTAGTGGCGGAATTCGGCAGCTTGGAAGATGCCCAGGCCTGGGCCGACGCCGACCCATACATGATTGCAGGGGTGTATGCCAAGGTAATTGTTAAGCCGTTCAAGAAAGTTATGCCTTGACGCCAATAGGCGAGTGTGGAGGGTTCGCCGGCTTTTTCACAGAGCCTGTGGAAAACTCTGTGCAAACCCGGCGGACGCTTTGCGCTAAGCCAGAGATAACGCCAGCGCTGACAAATTGATCATTTTTTAACCACCTGTTCATCAATACGGATACCTGCGTGACCCAACGTTCAAACGCTTTGCCACCGCTTGCGGCATTAACGACGCCAACCCTTACCTGGAACGAGGGCGCCCCCCACGCAACGGCGTTTGATGACATCTATTTCACCCGTGGTGACGGGCGCGCAGAGACTGAACATGTTTTTCTAGGTGCCAACCACCTACCCGAACGCTTTGCCGCCTGGGAAGCCGCGCGGCCCTTTGTGATTGGCGAAACCGGCTTTGGTACCGGGCTCAATATGCTCTGCGCCTGGGCCTGTTTTGAGCAACATGCGCCACCCAGTGCACGGCTACATCTGTTATCCACAGAGAAGTTTCCCCTTGATCTAGCTGCCCTTGAACAAGCATTGGCGAGCTGGCCCTCGCTGGCGACTTATGCACAGGCGCTGTGTGCCCAGTGGCCCGCTGCGGTGAGCGGCATTCACCGCCTGCACTTAACCGATCGCGTCACCCTTGATCTGCATTTCGGCGATACTACCGAGCGCCTGGAGCAGTTGGATGGCCAGGTCGATGCCTGGTTTTTAGACGGCTTTGCGCCGTCTAAAAACCCCGATATGTGGCAGCCTGAATTGTTCAACGCCATGGCCGCCCGTTCACGCCCCGGCGCAACTTTCGCCACCTTTACCTGCGCAGGCATCGTTAAGCGGGGCCTTAAAGCGGCGGGCTTTAGCTGGAAGAAAGTGCCGGGCTATGGTCGCAAGCGGGAAATGCTGGCGGGCAATATCGAAACCCCGCCAACGGATCAGCGTCGTCAGGCCAAGCCCTGGTTTACCCCACCGCCTGCGGCACCGGCCAAGCACGTTGTGATAGTCGGCGCCGGGTTGGCGGGAAGCAGCGTGGCGGCAGCGCTGGCACGGCGGGGCATTAAAGTTACGGTGATAGAGCGCGAAGCCCCCGGTGCGGGCGGTTCGGGTAATCGCCAGGGCGCGCTATATGTAAAGCTCGCCGCCGAAACCAACCACCAAAGCCGGGTTTATCTCGCTGGGCTGCTGTATAGCCAGCGCTGGCTGGCGCAACAACACGCTAACCAAACCTTATGGCAGCCCTGCGGCGTGGTGCAGCTAGCAAGCAGCGATAAAGAGGCGCGCCGCCAGCAGCGCTTTATCGAGCAACACCCGCTGCCACCTGAAGTCGTCACGAGCATGGAGAACCCGGCGTTAACCGAGACGGCGGCAATCACCGTCAGCGCACCTCACGGGCTTTATTATCCACAGGCAGGCTGGGTAAGGCCCAAGGCGCTGTGTGAGCACTTGCTTAGCCAAGCAGGCATTAGCTTGCAGCAAGGTGAGGTTAGCTCCCTTACCCAGCGAGAGACCGGATGGCAGCTCAACTTGGCTGATGGCAGCACGTTGGATGCGGATCAGGTGGTAATTGCCAGCGCACATCTGGCTAACCGCTTTGCGCAAACGGCGGAGTTACCGCTGCAGTCGGTTCGCGGTCAGATTAGCGAGCTAACGCTACCCGATGAGATGGCGGGCCCTAAACACGTCGTCTGTGCTGGCGGCTATGTGGCGCCAGCTCTAGATGGTGTGCTGACCTTCGGCGCTAGCTTTGTACCCAATAATGCGACAACTGATGTGACGAATGACGACCACCAGCGCAATATCGATGAGCTGCGCCAGACGCTGCCCGCCTTGGTAGAGAAGTTGGAACAGGCAGGCATTGACCTGAGCCCAGACAATCTTAAAGGCCGTGCCGCCGTGCGTGCAGCAAGCCCCGACAAAACTCCTTACGCAGGGCCGGTGCCGGTGGCAGAAGCGTGGCGAACGGATTATTCGCTGCTGAGCAAGGATGCCACCCGTGTGGCGGAGACACCTGGCAGGCATTATCCCGGTCTGTGGATATCCACCGCCCACGGCTCGCGTGGGCTCGCCAGCGCGCCGCTCTGTGCCGAGGTAATCGCCTCACGAATCTGCGATGAGCCAATGCCGCTGGAGGCATCGCTGGTCGACCACTTACACCCAGGGCGGCGGATTATTAGTGCGATTATTCGCGGTGAGAATGCTTAATCAACAAATCTGCTAATAGCTATGGTGGGAAGCAGCTTTAGCTCGCAACCATTTTCGCGCGCTGAAGCGCCCTCCCACAATTAGCTGCTAGCCTGATAACGGCACCCATAGGAGGCAGCTTTAGCTCGCGACCGTTTAGACTGCCAGCCTGATAACGGCACCCGTGGGAGGTAGCTTTAGCTCGCGACCGTTTAGACTGCCAGCCTGATAACGGCACCCGTGAGAGGCAGCTTTAGCTCGCGACCGTTTAGACTGCCAGCCTGATAACGGCACCCGTGAGAGGCAGCTTTAGCTCGCGACCGTTTAGACTACCAGCCTGATAACGGCACCCGTGGGAGGTAGCTTTAGCTCGCGACCGTTTAGGCTGCCAGCCTTACAACACTAGGGTGTCTTCGACACCCTTCGCGCGCTGAAGCGCCCTCCCACAATTAGCTGCCAGCCTGATAACGGCACTCGTGGGAGGTAGCTTTAGCTCGCGACCATTTAGGCGCTGTAGCGCCCTCCCACAAAAAAATAGATAGCTTAGTGGCTTCATCCTGAACCTTGAGACACAAAATAGCTGATTACTATTAAATATCGCCCTCTTCCTCGTCGTCGGCGATATCGCGCCCAAACGAACGCCACTGAGCCAGGGTCATCACTTCGGTCATTTCTAGCTCAAGGTCGTGGGCGATAATCAGCTCATTGCGCTCAAGCTGCTTTTTCAGCTCAACTACCCAGCCGTGCATGCCCTCGCCCGTTGTATCGGTGGTGTCGTAGCCCTGGCGGGTCACAAACGCCTCCAGCAGGGCATTGAGGGTGTCCGGTGGCAGCATTCGGGCGGGTACTTCAATAAAACGGCTCATTAACGCTGCTCCCACTCTGCCAAACGTTCGATAAAGGTGGCTTCGTCCACAACTTCCACGCCCATCTGTTCAGCTTTGGTAAGTTTACTGCCCGCCGCTTCGCCTGCGACCAGACAGGTCGTCTTCTTCGATACACTACCCGCCACCTTAGCACCCAACGCCTGCAAACGCGCCTTGCCCTCATCCCGGGTCATACTCTCAAGCGAGCCGGTAAGCACCCAGGTCTGGCCTTCCAGCGGCGTGGGGCCTTGGGTGACTTCCGTCTCTTGCCAGGTAATGCCCGCCTCAATCAAGGCGGCAATGGTTTCCTGGTTGTGCGGTTGGCGAAAGAAAGTGTGCACATGGGCGGCTACAATCGGGCCGACATCGTTGACCGCTTCCAGCGCTTCCAACTCCGCGGCTTGAATGGCGTCAAGGGTGCCAAAGTGGTTGGCGAGATTGGCTGCCGTTGCCTCGCCTACTTCACGAATACCTAACGCATAAATAAACCGCGCCAATGTGGTCGACTTAGCGGTTTCTAGCGCGTTGACCAAGTTGGTGGCTGACTTCTCACCCATACGCGGCAGGCTTTGAAGCTGCTCTACTGTCAGGTGAAACAGCGCCGCCGGGGATTCCACCCAATCCAAATCCACTAACTGCACGATCAGCTTTTCGCCCAAGCCGTCAATATCCAGCGCTTTGCGACTGGCGAAATGCTTGAGCGCTTCTTTACGCTGCGCCGCGCAGTAAAGGCCGCCAGAGCAGCGCGCCACCGCTTCGCCTTCAATACGCTCGATATCCGAACCGCACACCGGGCAGTGTTCGGGAAAAATGATCTTCCTGGCATCTGCTGGTCGCAGCTCGGTATGCACACTCACCACTTGGGGAATCACATCACCGGCCCGGCGTATTGACACCGTATCGCCGATCATGACATCCAAACGTTTGATCTCATCAGCGTTGTGTAGCGTCGCGTTAGACACCGTCACACCGGCTACGGTGACCGGTTCCAGGCGGGCCACGGGCGTAATCGCTCCGGTTCGGCCGACCTGGAACTCCACATCGTTAAGCGTGGTGACTTCTTCCTGAGCCGGATACTTGAACGCCACCGCCCAGCGCGGCGCGCGGGCAACAAAGCCAAGTTCACGCTGGTGGCGCAGGTCGTTCACCTTGATCACCACGCCGTCGATATCAAAACCTAAGCCGTCGCGCTTTTCGCCCAACTGTTCACAGTAATCGGCAACCGCCTGCGGGCCTTTGACCACCTTCAATTCTGCACTGGCGCGAAAACCTAAAGTGGACAAACGCTGCATTAATTCGCTGTGCGCAGTATCACCTAAATCCGGCTCCAGGCGTGCAGCCTGATAGGCGTGAAACTCTAGCGGGCGTTTTGCAGTGATGCGTGGATCCAACTGGCGCAGGCTGCCTGCCGCCGCGTTGCGCGGATTGGCAAAGACCTTGCTGCCCTCTTCCCGGGCGCGCTCGTTCAGCGCTTCAAAGCCCGCATGGCGCATTATGACCTCGCCCCGCACCTCTAACAGCGCGGGCACGTTTTTACCCATCAGCTTGAGCGGTACCGAGCGCAGCGTGCGCAGGTTAGAGGTAATACCTTCGCCGGTGCGGCCATCACCGCGAGTCGCGCCGCTCACCAGCATGCCCTGTTCATACACCAGCGAAACGGCCGCGCCGTCCAACTTGGGCTCGCAGGTAAACTCAAGGTCGTCCGCCGTGCATTCAAGGCGTTCGGCCACCCGTTCAGCAAAAGCGAAGATATCGTCACGGCTAAAGGCGTTATCCAGCGACAGCATGGGGATAGCGTGGGCCACCGACGGAAAGCCATCCGCAGGGGCGGCCCCCACACGCTGGGTGGGGGAATCGGGAGTGACCAACTCCGGGTGCTCAGTCTCCAACTGCTGTAAGCGCTGAAACTTGCGATCGTAGTCGGCATCCGTCAGCGTCGGTTCATCCAGCACGTAGTAACGGTAGTTGGCCTCGTCCAGGGCGGCCCGCAGTTGGGTAATCTCTTCCAGAGGTTGACTCATTAAAGTGGATTCCAGTACTAGCTAAAACGGCAGCGAAAACGCAGAGCCTAAAAAAATAAAACAGAACGTGTCTAAAAGTAGAGCTTATTGAACAGAAACACCCGCCTTCTGGCAAGAAGGCGGGTGTTTCACAGCAAGTGCCGCTTCGACTATTAGTGGGCGACGATTAGCGGGCTTGCAGTTGACGATGCAGGCGGTGGCGACGCTCAAACTCACGTACCCGCTGGCGGGCAAATTCGATCGTTTGTGCGGTCATTACGCTGCGGTTTTCGTCTTTTAGCTCACCGCCCATATGGCGTACCACCACCATGGCGGTTTCTACCATCGCCTCAAAGGCGGCGGCGCTATCAATGGCGCCAGGCAGCGGCATCAACAGCGTGATACCGGGCGTCATAAACTCACCCATCTCTTCAATGGGGAATGTACCCGGTTTAACCACATTCACCATCGAGAACTGAAGCTCGCTATCGTCGCTCTCGGTTTCAAAGCGGTGGAAAACACCCATTTCACTGCTGTAGCGCAAACCACACACCATCATCAGCTCAAGCAGCTTGGTGCCATCGAAGCCTTCTGGATCACGGGAAAGAACGCTAATCACCACGACTTCGTCGGCATTGGACAGCGTTTCTTTGGCGTGTTCACCGTTCACATCATGGCGCAGCGCTTTCTCTAACGTTGGATGTACGCGGACTCGCTCGTTCACCCCACGCTCGCCAGCGGCTTGGCTATCATAATCGTCAGCCTCGAAGCTTTCTTCATAACCCTCTTCGTGGGCTGCGTACTCATGGCTTGCGTAGCGACGCGCCTCTTCGTCAGCATCATGCTGCTGGGCGGCTAGCCTGTCGGCGGCAGCCGCACTGGCCGCCGCTTCCTCACGAGCTTGGGCCTGCTCTTGAGCAAGACGGGCACGCTCTGCGTCAGCGGCTTCTTTAGCTTCACGCTTCTGCTCTGCTTCCAAAGCCTTGCGCTCGGCCTTCTGCTTGGCCAAGGCTTGATCACGCACCGCTTTTTCAGCTTTCTTGCGCTGCTTCTCTTTACGCCGCGCAATCAAACGACGCTTCAGCGAGCGCCCCATGCCTTCAAAGTCGACCAAGCGATACTCATCAACTTCGTCATCATCCAAGTCGTCGTATTCGCCCGCTGTATCAGAACGCAACTGACGCCGTTTCGGCGAATGTTCATTGGCGTGCTTAGCAAATACGGCATCTTCCGGCTCAGCCCGCAGCACAGGCTCTTGGGTATGCTCTGGCTCTGGCTCCTGCTGAGGCTGGGTCGACACTTCGCTGTCTTTTTCATTGGCAGTGAGCGAGATAGCCTCTGAAGCAGCAGGTTGAGACGCTTCAAGGTTCTCTTCTGCCACCGGAGAACTAGGCGTTGCAGCAGAATACGTAGGCTGCTCGATTTTTGGTTCAGGCTGCGAGGATTCTGCTGCCTTGAACTGTGGGCTCTCTGTTCGAGACGAGTCAGCTTGAGTAGAGTTAGTTTGAGCAGAACCAGCTTGTGAAGAGTCAGTCATTGAGATACTGGGCTCACGGCGCTCATGTTCTGTGGGCGCATGGTGGGTAGCATAGCTAGCAAAAGACGTCGCCGCAGAAGTGACTGGCGGCTCTGACTTAACGGCTACGCTTGGTGCGGACTTAGCAGCTGATGCCGCTTTATCGAGTTTATCTGCCTTATCAGCTTTGCGCTTGGCGGCTTTAGCAGAGGCGGAACGTCTAAACTCTGAAAGCACCCTAGAGGGCCCAGGATGCTCTTGACGTTCTAACTTTGGTTTATTTCCTAAGCCACTATAGTCTGCGGGTTTAACAACTCGAGCACCGCCATTGGGAAGTTCCCAATTGATCTCCGCGGCTTTAGCAGCCTCCTCGGGATCATCTAGCGAACTGCCGGAAAGGTCTTTCTCCGCCTGATCCAGACGGGGTACACGTCGCTGTCGTTGAAGTCTTCGCGCACCGTCAATAACGATGAGCGATACCAACGCCAGCCCTAAAATGATTAGCCACTCTCTTAGTTCCATGTCGAACGTTCCATGGTCGTCTTGCCGGTTGCTAAGGCACGGTGTCTAAAATGTCATGCCTGAATATAGGTAACGGCTATTGAATAATTACCTGCTATCAATAAAGCCAAGCATAGCGCGATTACTACCAAAAGGGCCAATTTTTGCTGCATTTAACGCGATTTTCACGCCATGGCAGAATTTTGCCTCTCTTTAAGCCAGAGAAATCTGACCTTAACTTCAAACAAAAGTGCCACGATCATTAGACCTAACATCTATAAATAGCTTTATAAAGGAATCCATGAAGCAAGAAAAGCCGTTTTGACAACCGACACACCCGCCATTGCGGATTCCTTCTATAAGCCGTTTAACCATCTCAAGCGCGCTATTAGTAGGGGTAATATAGTTAAGAAGAACGCTTTAGGACATTTTTTTACGCGTTTTGCCAACAAAAGTTTATCTACATGGCATTTGTCGCTTCAGCTTTGCTCTCTCTACTATCGTCAATAGTGCTAACCCCAACACTGCTTTCGACAATAGCCTTCTTGATAAAATGCCCTCAACTGAAGTTCTCTTCCGAGAGCTCTGCTGCTTAAGCTAGATCCTTCCTGGACTCAGTCAGAAGCCATTCACTGCTGCCTAGTAGGTAAGCGAGTTGGTTTAATCGACAAGCGCCGCCGCTTCTTCAATACCCACCGAGACTAACCGCGAAACGCCGGGCTCTTGCATGGTGACCCCCATCAAGCGCTCGGCGGCTTCCATGGCAATCTTGTTGTGGGTGATATAGATAAACTGAACGTTTTCAGACATCTCTTTGACCAGCCTGGCGTAACGGCCCACGTTGGCGTCATCCAAGGGGGCATCGACTTCATCCAGCATACAGAACGGCGCGGGGTTAAGCTGAAAGATGGCAAATACCAGCGACAGCGCTGTCAGCGCCTTCTCGCCGCCCGAGAGCAGATGAATGGTGCTGTTCTTTTTACCCGGCGGGCGGGCCATAATCGCCACGCCGGTTTCCAACAGATCATCACCGGTTAGCGTTAGCCAGGCGGCACCGCCGCCGAATACCCGCGGGAACAGGGTTTGTAGACCCGTATTTACCTGATCAAAGGTTTCGCGGAAACGCACGCGGGTTTCTTGATCGATACGCTTAATCGCCCTTTCGAGAGTTTCCAGCGCTTCGGTCAGCTCAGCGTGCTGCGCTTCCAGATAATTTCGCCGCTCGGCCTGCTGGTCGTACTCTTCAATGGCGGCGAGGTTGATTGCCCCCAAGCGGCGAATTTTGTCCGTGGTACTTTCAAGGCGCTCCTGCCAACGGGTCTCGGTCGCTTCCTGGGGCAACTGTTCGGCGAGAGTTTCGACGTTATGGCCAAGCTCAGCTAGCTGCTCATCTTGAGTAGCGGCTTTGAGCGCCAGCGCCTGCACGTCCATACGCCGCTGTTGTAGCTGCTCGCGACTCTGCTCCAGGTTGCGCTCGTGCTGCTGGCGGGCAAGTTCGTCATTGCGCAGCTGTTCTGCCAGCGTCTGAGCCTGCTGACGAGTGGCGTTTAAGCGCCCTTCCTGCTGCTCGCGCTGATGAAGCAGCTCTTCAAGCTCTTCACCGGCCAGCTCGTCGGGTTCGATCAGCATTTCCCGTGACTCTTCCAGCTCAGCAATACGCAGCGAGAGTCGCTCTTCAGAGTCACTCGAACGCGCCTGCTGTGAGCGCAGACTATCGCGCTCGGCACTTAAGCGTTCGCGTTCCAGCGCCAACGCCTGCTGCTGCGCTTTGAGCGGGGCGTGTTGCTGGGTCAACTGGTCACGCGCTTCACGCTGGCGGTTGCGCTGTTCGGCGCTGGTTTCCCGCGCTTGCGCCGCGCTTTCCAACTGTTCCATCGCCACATGCCAGCGGGCACGCTGCTCGTCGATGGTAAGCGCTAACTCCGCCTCATCCTCTTGCAGTTGGGCAAGCTCTTCATCGAGTTCAGTGGCGCGACTTTCAAGATGCTCCAGCCGCTGGGCCAGGCTGCGCTCTTTTACCGCCAGCTGTTGCAGGGTGGCGGCGTGGGCGCGTTCCTGTTCGGCCTGCTGCTCACGGGACTGCTCCAGCGTTTCAATGGTCTCACTGGCCGCTTCACACTGCGCTTCTGCCAGCGCCAGCGCCTCTTCTTCACTTTCGCGTTGGGCGGTCAGTTCGGCGTAGCGGCGGCGCGTTAATAGCAGCCCGTCGATACCTTCGCCGTTGGCCTGCTGGTTCAGCCAGCCGCGGCCCAGCCAAACGCCATCCTGGCTCACTACGCTTTCACCGGGTGCGAGGTGCGCGACCTGCGCCTTCGCTTCTTCTGCTGTTTGCGTATAGTGAATGCTTGCTAACCATTCGCCTAGCGCGCCTGCGCCTTTGACTAACTGATCAAGACGCTTTCCTGATGAGGGAGCCTCAGGCGATGTCTTATCGATCAAACGCCACTCCGTCGCCAAAGCTTCAGGCAAAGCAGCCAGCTGATCGCGAGCGACTAGGCGAGCATTGAGCCAGGGCGCGAGCAACCAGGAAGTAAGTGCTTCCCAACCGGGCTCAACCTGCAGCACTTCACCCAGCTGCGGGGCATCCGCTAAACCATACGCTTCTAAGGTCGTACCAATAGCAGGATCGTGATCCACCAGGGCAGCGTCAATCAACGCCTGAAGTGAGGCCAACTCACCCTGGCGCTGACTGAGTTCGGCGCGCTGATTGTCCCGCGTCTGAGTGGCCTGCTGGTAGGCTGCTTTAGCATCGCCGTAGCGCTGCTGCCATTGATCGCGCTGGGTTTGAAAACCTTCCGCCTGCTCTTCGGCCTCAGTCAACTGCGCCTGGCACACAGCGTGCTCTTCGCGCAGCGCGGTGAGATCGGCTACCTCGCTACGCTGCTGACGGCGGCGCTGATTTTCAGCCTGTAAACGCTGAATACGTTGCTCAAGGTCGCGCAGCTGATCCTGGCTGCGATCTGCATCGCGGCTGGCATCCCGCCAGCGGGTTTCGGCATCGGCCCACTGCTGCTCGGCGGTTTCCAGCGCGGGAGACGCGTCGGCCAGCGCCTGCTCCAGGCTTTCTAGCTGCTCCTCCAGCGCTTCATGCTCGGGGAGCAGATCTTCAAAGCGCTCGTCAATGGCAGCTAAACGCTCCTGATCACCTTCGCTAACGCGGCGCTGCTCGTCCAATTCGCGCCGAGCCGTGGCGATGTCGCTGGCCAGCTGGGTTTCACGGCTACGCCGGTGGGCCTGATCCTGTTCTAAACGGGCGATGCGCGTAGTGGTTTCAAAGAACTGCTGCTGATGGCGATCGAGCACCTCAGAAAGTTCGTCGTGCTGCTCCCGGGCCTGCTCCAGGCGGGTTTCGCACTGGCGGACGCCGAAGACATCTTTTTCAACGGCTATTTCCAGTTCGCGGACACGGCTCTCTTGATGCGATTGCTTGGCACGCAGGGCGCGCCCGCGCAATAGCGCCAGCTCGCCCTTGAGCCGATACTCCTGCTCCTTGAGATCTTGATAGCGCTTGGCGGCTTCGGCCTGGCGCTTGAGACGCTCTAGCTGTTTATCCAGCTCTTCGCGTATATCGTCAAGACGCTCCAGGTTCTCCTGGGTGCGCCGCATGCGGTTTTCGGTTTCCCGGCGGCGCTCCTTGTACTTGGAGATACCCGCGGCCTCTTCAAGCGTCGAGCGCAGGTCGTCGGGGCGGGCTTCGATCAGCCGCGAGATCATCCCCTGGCCGATAATCGCGTAGGAGCGCGGCCCCAGGCCGGTGCCCATAAACAGGTCGGCGATATCGCGCCGACGGCATTTCTGGCCGTTAAAGAAGTAGTTGGATTGTCCGTCGCGGGTGACCAAGCGCTTAACGGCAATTTCCGCGTACTGGGCGTAAACACCGCCCATGCCGCCGTCGCGGTTGTCGAACTTGAGTTCTATGGACGCCTGGCTGATCGGTTTACGGCCGGTGGAGCCGTTAAAGATAACGTCGGCCATGGATTCGCCGCGCAGGGTTTTGGCGGATGACTCCCCCATCACCCAGCGCACGGCGTCAATAATGTTGGATTTACCGCAGCCGTTGGGGCCCACGATAGCAGTCATATTGCCATCGAAGGGTACCGTGACGGGATCCACAAAGGATTTAAAACCGACTAAACGAATCGACGTTAAGCGCATACCGAAGCGGCGTTCCCGTTGCGATTATTCAAAGACACGGTTAATCACCACTTCGGCCGCTTCGTCGTCTGCAATCGGCCCGATGCTGACGCTCTCAAGGTCACCAAACAGATCCCCCGGCTGGGGCGTTGCTTGACCAGAGGGCGAAACGCGCACCACTAAACGGGCTTCCTGTACCTGGGAGATTTGCGCCTGGGGGGACATCGCAGCACTGTTATCTAGCGTCACGGTCATGGGCAGCTCGGATACTTGCGCCCGCACCACGGCCAGGGGCGGCAACTCGCCTTCAATATCGCGGGCGGTGATAAAGACACTGGCATCGTCATCTACGCGCCCAACGAGCTCTTCATCCAGCGAGACACGGACACGAATGCCGGTGCCCTCAGCGACGGTTTCTTCAGGTTCAACGCCCAAGCGCTCCTGAGCCACGCGAATGCCGTCGCGCAGCGAGGACACTGTATTAGGATCCTCGATATTGGCAATCGCCCGGCGCCAGTGGTCTATAGCCTGCTCGTAATCGCCGTTGTCGAAGGCATTAATACCCAGTAATCCCAGCACGGTGGGCTGGCGGGGGTCTTGCTCCAAGGTCTCATCGACCAACGCTTGTACTTCGTCGGTAAGCTCGCGCTCAGCCATAAAGAAACGAATTTGTGCCAACTGCGCCAGCAGCGGTGGAATACGCCCTTCAATCTCGATCAGGCGCTCCAGGGCGTCCACCGCCTTGGGCATTTGTCCGGTTTCACGGTAGAGCGGAAACAGCTCGCTCCAAACATTGGGATTATCCGGCTGGCGTTCGGCCTGCTCCTCCATGCGCTCGATGTACATGGCAAGCGATCCCTCAGGGTCGTTCTGAACTTCTTGCTGCACGGCCAGTAGCACCAGGTCGCCCTCAGCGCCCTTTTGCTGATACCAAATGACGCTAACAGCGACAACAGCGAGCATCACCACAGGCACGACAATACGGCCGGCGCTGGCAGCCTTTAGCGGCCGACGCTCGCGAAAAGCAGTGTCTTCCAGCAGACTGCGCTCAAGTTCCAGCCGGTCTTCCTCAAAGCGTGCGGCATCTATGTCCCCGCGTTCAAGAGCCGCTTCCAGTGATGCCAAGCGGCGCTTGAAAATCGCCACGTTCTGCTCGGCGGAGGTGTCGTTGGCTTCAAAATCACGCTGCTGGTCATGCAGTGCACGCGCCTTTCTTAGCGGTGAAACCAGCAGCCACAGCGCGGGGAGCAGTAGAATGGCAATGGCTATCCAGAGCAGCGTCATGAAGACCTCTTACGGTTAGTCAGCGCGTCTATACGCTGGCGCTCTTCGGCGCTCAACGCTTTAGCAGAGGCGTTGCGGCGGGCGCGCACCATCAGTACGACCACGATAACGCCTAGCAGCACCAGGGCGATGGGCAAGCCCCAAAGCAGATAAGTACGGCTCTCTAAACGCGGGTTGTAGAGAATATATTCGCCAAACCGCTGCACCATATGGTTGATAATTTCGATATCCGACTGCCCTTCTTGCAGCAGTTGATAAACCCGATCGCGCATATCTCCTGAAATGGGGGCGTCGGAATCGTCAATGGCTTGGTTTTCACACAGCGGACAGCGCATGGAGGCGGTTAAATCGTGATAGCGCTTCTCCATGACCGGGTCGTCGAATTCGCGCAGTTCGATACCACCCGCCGCTGCGCCAAACGCTATGACCAGCAGTAGTAGCGCTGCCATGGTTCGCATTAGCGCCATTTTTCCACCTCCGGAAGAATTCGCTCGCGCACGTCTTGCGGAGATATGTAGCCTTTATGGTGATAGCGAATGACCCCGTCAGCATCGACCAGGAACGTCTCCGGGGCGCCGTAGACGCCAAGATCAAACCCTAGCTCGCCTTCCGGATCAAAAATATTAACTTCAAACGGATCGCCAAATTCACTGAGAAACTGCATGCCTTTCTCGCGGGTATCCCGGTAGTTAACCCCGACCATGCGAATGCCGTTATCTGCCAGTTCAAGCAGTTGCGGCATCTCCTGCTTACAGGCGGGGCACCACTCGCCCCACACATTCACCAGGGTCACTTCGCCCTCTAACAGCGTTTGGTCAACGCGGCGATTTTCATCACGCAGCGTGGTGGCTTCAAAGGCCGGGAACTCCCGCGCCATCAGCGCTGAATCTCGCTGGGAGGGATCCAGCGAGAGGCCTTGGTAAAAGAACAGCGCCAGACCTAAAAAGCACACCGGCAGCAGTAATAGCAGTAGCCGTCGCTTCATACCGTGGCCTCCCGTGCGCTATTTTGAGCACTATCGCCTTGGCTACCCACTTTGGACGCTTCACGGCTGGCTGCGGTGCGGCGGTAGCGCTTGTCGAGCACCGCCAATACACCGCCGAACGCCATTAGTAGTGCACCCAGCCAGAGCCAGCGGACGAACGGCTTATACTGCACCCGCATTGCCCAGCTGCCATCGCCGAGGTTCTCACCCATGGCTACATAGAGGTCGCGGAACAGCCCTGGACGCAGGGCCACTTGCGTCATCGGCATACCGGTGGCCAGGTAGAGGCGCTTTTCGGGCCGCATGGTAAAGCTGCGGCCTGAGTCGCCGCGCTGTACTTGTAGAATCGAGGTGTCCGCCAGGAAGTTAGCGCCGCGACGCTCGGTTAACTCGGTCATGGTGAACTGATAGCCCGCGACTTCGACCGTGGTGCCCGGCGACATGCGCACATTGCGCTCAATATTATAGTTGGACACTACGGTCACGCCGACGATAGTGACCGCAACACCTACGTGCCCCAGCACCATGCCCCAGTAAGCCAGGGAGAGCTTACGTACACCGGCCAAAAACGAGCTGGCGTGGCGGGTTTTATCGAACACATCCCGCATCATTGGCAGCACAATCCAGAGCGCAGAGACAATGCCCAGGGAGACAAACAGGTTCCACTCGCCGCGGTAGAGCAGCGGCATTAATATACCGATCACCAATGCGGCCACACCTGCTAGCCACAGTTTCCGAATCAGATCCCTTGCCGCCATGCTCTTCCAGCGTGTTACCGAGCCGAGCCCCATAAAGATACACATCAACACGGTAAGCGGCACAAACAGGGCATTAAAGTAAGGCGGGCCCACGCTGATTTTCCCCAGTCCCAGAGAATCCAGAATCAGCGGATAGACGGTACCCAGTAGCACGGTGACGGTCATAATCACCAGAAAGATATTATTAACCAGCAGCAGCGCATCCCGGGAGAGCCAGTTAAAGCCTACTTTATGACTCACCCGCGGTGCGCGTAGGGCAAACACCAGCAACGACAGCGTTACCGTAATGGCCAGCAGCATCAGAATAAAGAAACCGCGGGCCGGGTCGTTGGCAAACGCATGCACCGAGGTCAACACCCCAGAGCGCACCAGGAAAGTGCCCATTAGCGACAGCGAGAAGGTCGAGATCGCCAGCAGTACGGTCCAGCTTTTAAACGAGCCGCGCTTCTCGGTGACCGCTAGCGAGTGAACCAGCGCGGTTCCCGTCAGCCAGGGCAGCAGTGAAGCGTTTTCGACCGGATCCCAGAACCACCAGCCACCCCAGCCAAGCTCGTAATAGGCCCACCAGCTGCCCAGCGCGATACCCACGGTCAGGAACGCCCAGGCCAGATTCGTCCAAGGTCTTGCCCAGCGAGTCCAGGCTGCATCTAAACGCCCGCCCATGAGCGCCGCAATGGCAAACGCAAAGACCACGGAAAAGCCCACATAGCCCATGTAGAGCATCGGCGGATGAACTACTAGCCCGAAATCTTGCAGCAACGGGTTAAGGTCGGCGCCATCCTGGGGCATATCGGGCAGTAGCCGCTCGAAGGGGTTCGATGTCATCAGAATAAACAGTAAGAAGCCGACACAAACCATGCCCATCACGCCCATTACCCGCGCGACCATATCCCGCGGCAGGTTGCCGGTAAATAGGCTGGCCGCAAACCCCCAGCCCGCAAGCATAAAGCTCCACAGCAGCACCGACCCTTCATGGTTGCCCCACACCGCGCTGAACTTGTAGTACCAGGGCAGCAGCGAGTTGGAGTTGTTGGCCACGTTCGCCACGCTAAAGTCGTCCAGCATATAGCTGGCGGTCAAACAGGCGTAGGCAATGGCAATAAACACAAACTGCCCCACCGCCATGGGCTGACCATAGGCCATCCACAGCGGGCGTCGAGTCGCCGCACCGGCCAGCGGCATCACTGCCTGCACCGCTGCCATCAGCAGTGCGATAATGAGGGCAAAGTGGCCAATTTCAGGAATCAGTTTGATCAGCATGCGTGCTCCAAATTGGGCTATCTACCCTAGTATTCGCTTGCCTGGGGAACGCCTTCTTCGTCCAGGCGTTTACCCACCTCGGCAGCTTTGGCCTGATAGTCGGCTGGCGAATAGCCTGCCTCTTCAAGCGCCTGGGCGACTTCAGGGGGCATATAGTTCTCGTCGTGGCGCGCAAGCACCTTATCGGCGTACAGACGTCCATCGGCCTGAAGCTCTCCGACCACCACCACGCCTTGGCCTTCGCGGAACAGGTCGGGCAAGATGCCGCTGTAGTAGACCTCCAGGTCATCGACGTAATCGGTGACGACAAACTCGACGTCCAGGCTTTCGGGGTCACGGGAGACCGAGCCCTCTTTCACCATGCCACCGGCGCGAATCTGCCGCTCCATTGGCGCGTCACCCTGGGCGATCTGTACCGGGCTAAAAAACAGATTGATGTTAGCGCGCAGCGCGTACAAGGTCAGCCCCACAGCGATCGCGGCCAGCGACACAAGCCCCAGAATAATAAAGAGTTTCTGTTTACGTTTAGGCGTCATTGGGCGTTCCCCCTTGCGCTATTTGCGCGTCTTGCACGGCGTTTCAAGCCTTTGATCAGTTGGCGCTGTTCAGCACGCGCATGCCATACGGTGACGAGCAGCAGTAGCGCAGTCACGCCCCAGGCAGACCATACATAAGGCGCGTGACCACCCATGGCGAGAAATTCGGAAAATGAGTCAAATGCCATTAGCGGATCTCCTCTGCCGGTACTTTCACCACTTGGCCGGTCACCAGTTCCTGTACCCAGCGTTTGTTAGCTTCGCGGCGCAAAATTTCACTGCGTGTGCGCATTAGCGTTAAGGCAATGAAAAAGCAGTAGAAACCCAGCACCATAATGACCAGAGGCAGCCACATTTCAGTAGGCATGGCCGGGCGCGAGGTCAGCGTAAACGAAGCGGGCTGGTGCAGGGTGTACCACCAGTCCACCGAGTATTTGATGATGGGAATATTGATCACACCCACCATGGCCAGCACCGAGGCTGCCCGTGAGGCGCTATCGCGGCTGGTAAAAGCCCCACGCAGCGCAATGACACCCAAGTACAAAAACAGCAGAATCAGCATTGACGTCAGTCGTGCATCCCACATCCACCAGGTTCCCCAAGTGGGCACGCCCCATACGGCGCCGGAAAATAGCGCGACAAAGGTCATGGCCGCGCCAAGAGGCGCCATCACCGCCGCAGCCATATCGGCAATTTTGATTTTCCAGACCATAAACACCAGGCCGGAAACCGCCATGGCAATAAAAATAGACTGAGCCAAAAAAGCCGCTGGCACATGGACGTAAATAATTCGGAAGCTATTACCCTGCTGGTAATCTGCAGGGGCAAACGCCAACCCCCACAGCGAGCCAGTGACGATCAACAGCGCCGCCGCGCTCCAAAACCAGGGCTGTAATTTGGCACTAATGCCGTAGAACCACTTGGGTGATCCCAGCTTATGTATAAAGGCCCACATAGCGTGTCCTGTCCTTAACCGTTAATACTGATACGCAGCGATGCGGCAATCGCCCACGGCGCCAACATGAGTGAGGCGGCGAGCAGCGCGCCCAGGATAGCCAGGTGTGCGGAGACACCCTCTCCGAAAATGGCCGCCTGCACCGCACCTGCGCCAAAAATAAGTACCGGGATGTACAGCGGTAGCACCAGTAGCGAGAGCAGCACTCCGCCCCGTGCCAGGCCAACGGTTAGCGCTGCACCGATAGCACCAATCAAACTCAAGCTTGCCGTACCCAGTGCAAGCGACAGCGCCAGCACGGCGTAGCTGCCCGCCGGCAGCGCCAGCATAATACCCAATATCGGCGCCATCAGCGCCAACGGTAGACCCGTGAGCAGCCAGTGCACGGCCACTTTGGCCAAACTTAGCGCGACTAACGGCTGCGGCGCCAATAGCAGTTGCTCCAAACTGCCATCGTCATAATCGCTACGAAACAGGCTATCCAGTGAAAGCAGCGCGGCTAACAAAGCTGCGACCCACAGCAAACCTGGAGCAATCACCGCTAAAAGCTCAGGGTCGGGCGAAATAGCGATCGGGAACAGCGTGATCACCAGGGCAAAAAACACCAGCGGGTTGAGCACTTCGCCACGGCGTCTTAGCAATAGCGTTAAGTCACGCACGAGCGTGGCCTTCACTGCGGTCATTAGCCCACCACTATGCTCACGCAGAGGCACTGCTGAAACCTGTTGAGGGGTCTCCGAGCTTTGTGAAGAGCCGTGTGAAGAGCTATTTGAAACGCCATGTAAAGAGCTGTGCAACCCTCTCTCCTCTCCCCTAGATAAGCATCGGTACCAGTGAAGGTTTCCGCGAGGGCGCTGTAAACCCCTCCCTGGGCGCTACTTTTGTCGTCCATGACAAAAGACCCTCGCTTCAACCTCCCCTGGCACCACTTTGTCGAGAGTTATTTAAGCCGCTATTTCCAACTGAGATAGTCCTGCTTTCTACCCTAGGGATATCCGTCTGAGCAACGGTGAAGCGGTTAACTCGTGGTGTGTCGTTACCAGCACGCAGCCCCCTGCCTGAGCATGGGCAACCAGCTGTTTCTCTAGATCAGCGACGCCGTGTCGATCTATCGCGGTAAAGGGTTCATCCAGTACCCATAGGGCGCGTGGCGTTAACGTTAAGCGCGCCAGGGCAACACGGCGCTGTTGGCCTGCCGAGAGCTGCCCTGCGGGCACATCTTCAAAGCCTGCCAATCCAACCCGCTCAAGGGCTTCTAAGCGCTGCTCTTCATTACTGCTCTCTCCGCTTAGGGCCTGATACCAGGCTAGATTTTCTAACGGGGAAAGCCCTGATTTAACGCCCGGTGCATGTCCTAAATAGAGTAAATTCGCGAGAAAATGTTCACGCGCTTCTTTCATCGCAGCGCCATTCCAGAACAATTCGCCCTGGTAGTCACTGAGCTGCCCGGAGAGAATTTTCAGCAGGCTGGTTTTACCACTGCCATTGGGCCCTTCAATTCGCACTATTTCACCGCTGCGAATCTCCAAATCCAACCCTTGAAACAGCCAGCGGTCGTCGCGTTCACAGGCAAGCTGTCGGGCTTGTAGACACAGGCTCAAGCGTCTCTCCTGGCATATTGATTTCGCGTCGAACTCTACACGTAAAGCCCCTTTCTCGCCACTCACACAATGCGGCGCTGGGTCGCAGCGTGATCTCCGTCAAGATGCCTTAAGACCAATTACCTCTAGCACTGTATGCAAAAACAGGTCTACAATGAAAACCACTGTATGAAAGAACATGCAATGGAGATTTCATAATGACCCTATCGATGGCAGCACCTACCGCTACGTTCGGCCGTAGACAACCTGCACCGCGCCCTTACGCGATGGCGCCTAGCGTTACCCGACGCAACACCTATGCACTCAAAGTGCGTGGCAATGCACTGTGTGATTGCAACTTGTTCGATGGCGATGTCATTATTATCCGGCGATATCAACACGATACCCAGACAGAAACTGCCGTTGCCGAAATAAACCAGCAAACAATCGCCTTGAGACAGCTCACTATCAGCCGCTTTGGCGTAGAGCTATGGCCAGAAGATACTTTGCAGCCAGCGCTATTTTTGCACAACCGGGATATTCAGGTACTCGGCATGGTAATGGGTGTGAAAAGTGAGACTACCTTCACGGAGCATTAATGCGCTATCGGGTTCCCGAGCTACCCACAGGGTCATGGCATACGGCTGACATTGAAGTAGAAAAGAGCCAATTTATCACCTGGATCTGCCACGCTCCCGATATTAACGCATTCACTAATCTGCTGAATGCGGCAAAAACCGCGCACCCTAATGCCAGCCACCACTGCACTGCCTACATTGCCGGGCCACCCGGCGAGCAAAACCTGATTGGCTTTTCCGATGATGGCGAGCCTGGCGGCACCGCTGGCCGCCCCATGTATCAGGTACTCCAGGGGAGCCAACTGGGCCAGATCGGCTGTGTGGTCATTCGTTATTTTGGCGGCACCAAGCTCGGCACCGGCGGCTTAGCCCGCGCCTACGCTCAGGCGGTTAGCCATGCCCTTGAGACACTTGCTACCCGGGAAGTGGTTGAGCGCGACACCTACACTCTGCGCCTTACCTTTGCCAATGAAGCGATTGCCCGCGCCTGGTGCGAAGAGCACGACATCCCTATTGAGCAAGCCAACTACGATGGTGATGGCGTTCGCCTGACCATAGGCTGGCCAAGGGACTGTCCGCTTGATCTTGCCCCGTTAGAAAACCGCCTGAAGAGCGCTATCGACATTCTCACTCACTAGATAGCCCATCGAAATAGCCCATCAAAAAAACGCGGCATACTGAAAGTGTCAGTACGCCGCGCTCATTTGGTCACTCGTTAAGCATTAGCCCATTAAGTATTAACCCAGGTATTTAATCATTACCCCGGCTGCGACTGCCGACCCAATAACACCGGCCACATTGGGGCCCATGGCGTGCATCAGCAGGAAATTATGCGGGTTGGACTCCAACCCCACCTTATTCGCCACCCGCGCCGCCATAGGCACGGCGGAAACGCCCGCGGCACCGATCAATGGGTTGATGGGCATTTTGCTCACCAGGTTCATCAACTTGGCCATCAATACTCCGGCAGCCGTGCCGATACCAAAGGCGACAATGCCCAGACCTAATATCCCCAGCGTCTCAAACGCCAGAAAGCTCTCGGCCATCAGCTTGGAGCCTACCGACAGCCCCAGAATAATCGTCACGATATTGATCAAGGCGTTTTGCGCAGTATCCGACAAGCGTTCGACTACGCCGCACTCACGCATCAGATTACCGAAGCAGAACATGCCCAGCAGCGGTGCTGCATCGGGCAGAAACAGCGCGACCAAAATCAACAGCATCAGCGGGAAGACCACTTTTTCCAGCTTGGAAACAGGGCGCAGCTGGGTCATCTTGATTTGACGTTCTTTGTCGGTGGTCAGCAGACGCATGATGGGCGGCTGTATCAGCGGCACCAAGGCCATATAGGCGTAGGCAGCCACCGCGATAGCACCCAGCAACTCCGGCGCCAGCACGCTGGAGACGTAGATGGAGGTCGGCCCATCGGCTCCGCCAATAATACCAATGGCGGCGGCCTGATTGAGCGAAAAATCCATGATGCCCATCGAGGTTAGCGCCACGGCACCAAACAGCGTGGCAAAAATACCAAACTGAGCGGCCGCACCTAAAAACAGCGTGCGCGGATTAGCCAACAGCGGGCCGAAGTCGGTCATGGCACCTACGCCCATAAAGATAATCAGCGGGGCAATACCCGAGCCAATCGCTACTTTATAGAAGTTGTAAAGCATGCCATCGCTATAGCCGACGCCCACGGCAATGTCACGTGCGGCGCGCACCTGATCCGGTGCAACGCCGTCGTGGGCAATCGCTTTTAACGATTCACGCCAGGCTTCCGCGTTCGCTAGCGGATCCAACGTCGCGCCCAGCGCTGCCGCTATCTGCTGTAGCACCGCGGGCTTCGCCACCTCAATCGCTTGATCGAGCGCTGAAATCGCTAGCCCCGCCTCTGGGATATTGGCCAGAATGCCACCAAAGCCAATCGGCACCAGCAGCAGCGGCTCAAACTTCTTATAGATGGCCAGGTAGAGCAGCAGTAGCCCCACCATAATCATCACGGCTTGGCCAAGCTCAAGGTTATACAGCCCAGAGCCTTCCCATAACGTTACTAATTTATCCATTACTTTTTATCCAGTACTGGGGGCCCTTAGAGCTCGATCAGCGCATCGCCTACGGCTACGCTGTCGCCCTCGCTGACGTTAACCTTAGACACAGTGCCTGCGATACTGGCACGCACTTCGGTTTCCATTTTCATCGCTTCAAGAATGATCACCACATCCCCTTCAGCGACTTTATCGCCAGGGCGTACATTAACCTTGAAGATATTACCGGCCAGCGGCGCATCGATGCTCTCACCAGTGGGTGCAGATACTTCCTCTTTGGGGGCGCTAGTAGTGGCTGCCGTTTGCTCCTGCACTTCGCCCAGTTCACCACCTTCAGACACTTCCACCACGAAGGCTTTACCGTTGAGCTTAACGGTGTAGGTTTCCGGGCCACTGCTAGCCACGGGTGCCTTGCTCTCTACCTTAGCGAGGGGCTTTTCAGCATTGACTTCAGCGGCCTGGGGAACGGGCTCAAAGGCGTCTGGATTGTCGCGATTTTTCAGGAATTTCAAGCCGATCTGCGGGAATAGGGCGTAGGTTAGAACGTCATCCACTTCGCGCTTGCCTTCGGCCAAACGAATGCCTTCAGCGCTGGCCTTCTCTTTCAGCTCGGCGGCCAGTTTATCCATCTCTGGCGAGAGGTTATCCGCCGGGCGACAGGTAATTGGCTCGCCGCCTTCTAGCACGCGCTTCTGCAGTTCGGCGTTATAGGGGGCAGGGGCAGCGCCATATTCGCCTTTGAGTAGCGCCTGGACTTCCTTGGAGATCGACTTGTAGCGCTCCCCCATCATCACGTTCATTACCGCCTGGGTGCCGACGATTTGCGACGTCGGCGTTACCAGCGGAATAAAGCCTAGATCTTCGCGCACGCGGGGAATCTCGCTTAGCACGTCGTCCAGCTTATCGCCCGCGCCCTGCTCTTTCAGTTGGCCTTCCATATTGGTCAGCATGCCGCCGGGCACCTGAGCAATCAGGATGCGCGAATCAATACCGCGCAGCGAGCCTTCGAAGGCGGCGTACTTCTTGCGTACTTCGCGGAAGTAACCGGCAATATCTTCCAGCAGCTCAAGATCCAGGCCGGTATCGCGGCAGGTGTCCTTCAACATCGCAACCACGGACTCGGTGGGGCTGTGACCGTAGGTCATCGACATGGACGAGATCGAGGTGTCGACGTTATCGATACCCGCTTCTACCGCCTTCAAAATAGTCGACGTAGAAAGACCGGTGGTGGCGTGGCAGTGTAGGTGCACCGGTATCGATAGTTCTTTCTTGAGCCTTGTGACCAAATCAAATGCCGTGTAGGGCGTCAATAGCCCCGCCATATCCTTGATAGCCAATGAATCCGCGCCCAAACCGGCAATGGTTTTAGCCAGATCGACCCAGCTATCCAGGGTATGCACCGGGCTCACTGTATAAGAGATAGTGCCCTGGGCATGGCCTTCCACGTTACGCACTGCCTGGATGGCGCGTTCGAGATTGCGCGGGTCGTTCATGGCATCAAAGACGCGGAAGACATCAACGCCGTTGGTTTTCGCCCGCTCGACAAATTTATCGACAACGTCATCGGCGTAGTGACGGTAGCCCAGCAGGTTCTGTCCACGTAGCAGCATGGCCTGGGGCGTATTGGGCATGGCTTCTTTCAAAGCACGAATGCGTTCCCACGGATCTTCTCCCAAATAGCGGATACAGGCGTCGTAAGTGGCGCCACCCCAAGTTTCCAACGACCAGTAGCCAACGCGATCCAGCTTTTCGGCGATCGGTAGCATATCGTCCAACCGCATGCGCGTGGCGAATAGCGATTGATGGGCATCGCGCAGCACGACATCAGTAATGCCTAGTGGGCGTTTTTGTTCGTTCATGGTCTTGGCTCACAGTAGTAGAATTGTAAGTTTGTAGTAAAAATAACAAAAAAATAGCCACAAGAGGGCCAAAATGAAAAAAATTGAGAAAGTTAACGACGCCGCGTTGAGCGATAACGATGCACTGCAGCACTGATCACTGCCATAACCTCGTCGCTTTGGGCAGAGGGAGCCGAAGCTGGCATCGGTTTTTTACCCGTATCAACCGCGGCGGGAGCGGGTTGAAAACGCCCAATAAGCTTCGACATCAGCGTAACGCTAATGACCAAAATAGTAAGAAAAACAAACACTACGCCCATACCGAGCGCCATCAATGCCAACCCATCTTGCAATAACTCTAGATCCTGCATAAGGCGCTCTCCTATGTTTTCAAAACTGTCTTTAGCTACCGTTCAAGTGCATTCTTACGCACATCATTATGCCAATACGAAGAAAGGCGCTTGGCGCAGTAAGGGGAATACACTAACCTGCCACACCCAGAATAGAATGCAATGGCGCGATAGTGGAAGTCATGGTTGTTAATTTACTACATAACGGCAGAATCGGCCTAGCCCCGATGGAAGGTGTGATCGACGCACTGACTCGTGACCTGCTTACCCGACATGCCGGGTTCGACTGGACGGTCACCGAGTTTGTCCGCGTTGTTGATGCCCGCCTGCCACCAAGAGTGTTTTATAAGCACTGTCCCGAGCTTAAGCAACCGCCTGTGGCCACACCGAGCGGCATTCCCGTGCATTTACAGCTACTAGGCTCTGACCCAGTCGCCCTGGCGGCTAATGCGCGTCAGGCGCTTAGCTTAGGCGCGGTAAGCATCGACCTTAATTTCGGCTGCCCTGCCAAACTGGTTAACCGGCACGATGGCGGCGCCTCGCTGTTACGCCAGCCTGATCGCGTCTATAAGGCGGTTAAAGCCGTTCACGACGCTTTAGAGGGTGAAATCCCGGTGACCGCCAAGATTCGTCTGGGCTTCGCTAACCGCCGCTTAGCAGTTGCCTGCGCTCAGGCCACAGAAGCGGGCGGTGCAGCCCAGCTGGTCGTTCATGCGCGCACCCGAGACGAGGGCTACCGACCACCGGCACACTGGGAGTGGATCGGCAAAATTCGCCGCCAGGTGAGCATTCCGGTGGTCGCTAACGGCGATATCTGGACACTGGAAGATTACTGGAAAGCCCGCACGCTTTCAGGCTGCAGTGATGTGATGCTAGGGCGTAGCGCGCTGGCCGATCCCTGGTTGGCGCCACGCATTCGCCACTGGCTACAAACCGGCGAGCGGCTCCCCGAAAGCAGCTGGGCGATGCGTGCCAACGTGCTCAAAGAGTACGCCGCCCTTCAGCGCCAACAGCTTCCAGACCGCGTTGTGGTCTCTCTGGTAAAGCAGTGGCTCGCCCAAATGCGCCAAGGCAGCAGTGCAGCCGAACACAATTTTCAGCGTGTAAAGCGCCTCACCGAGTTAGATCAACTGCTCGACAGCCTTGTCGTCAGCGAACAGCACGCCGAACCGGCCTAACCCCCTCTCGATCGCACCTACCCAATCAACAGGCAAAAAAAAGCGCCCTACCGCAAAGCGGGGGCGCTACACACGATCGCAAGACCGGGGCGCGAGCTACTTCCGGTCAGGCTAGAAACTAGCGGTCAGGCTGGAAACAGAAAACCCGCTCTCAATAAGAGAGCGGGTTTTGGAATCTGGCGCGCCCGGGAGGATTCGAACCTCCGACCCCCTGATTCGTAGTCAGGTACTCTATCCAGCTGAGCTACGGGCGCGTAATGTTGCGTCTAACGTTTTTAGCGCTTACATTTTCAATGTGCTGTTCGCACTTTTAATGCTTTAACCAACAGATGGCTAACACCTGCTTTTATCGAACATCTGCTTCTATAGCAAGGTGGCGCGCCCGGGAGGATTCGAACCTCCGACCCCCTGATTCGTAGTCAGGTACTCTATCCAGCTGAGCTACGGGCGCATACCTTGTGACCACATACTTACTAAATACCACTTGCTAGCTAAGTACTGGCCATGCGGTTGGCGGAGAGAGAGGGATTCGAACCCTCGATAGGGCTATAAACCCTATACTCCCTTAGCAGGGGAGCGCCTTCAGCCACTCGGCCACCTCTCCTTAACGGCACGGCGCGAATATTACCGATTTAGCCTACTTGTGTCTAGTCCTATACGGATTTTTTTCGCACCGGCCATATCTTACATATAATCTTACGCCTTGAGCATTGAGTCATTATGCAAGCCCGCAAGTCTTATTCCACTTCGTTTTCGCTGTTTCGTTCACGCTGAATACGCTGGTAAATCTCTTCACGGTGAACTGCCACATCTTTAGGCGCATTAACGCCAATACGTACTTGATTGCCTTTCACACCTAGCACGGTGACGGTGATTTCATCACCGATCATCAGGGTTTCGCCAACACGGCGAGTTAGGATGAGCATGGCTGATCTCCTTTTCAGACGTTTTATGCAACGGGATATGTCAGCCGGGGGCAACACTACGCCATTATGCGGCATAGCGTTGCCTATCACCAAAGACTCCGGCTCCATGACACCTTATACCTCCCGTTGAAAGAAAGCTCACCACCACACGGCAGCAAGTACCCCTTCAGCGTAGAAGGTTTAAGGCATAAATGTTATTCAGATTCGATATCTGCCTTATCTAAACCAAAAGCTTTGTGTAATGCGTTAACAGCCAGCTCCATATGCTTCTCATCAATAACGACCGAGATTTTAATCTCAGAGGTGGAGACCATACGGATATTGACGTTTTCGTCGGCGAGAACGCGGAACATTTTTGACGCCACGCCAGCGTGAGAACGCATACCCACACCCACTAAAGAAACCTTAGCAATATTGTCATCGCCACGCAGCTCACCGCCACCTAAATCAGGGATCACCGTCTCTTCAAGCAGCTTTTTAGTGGCCTTATAGTCGCCCTTAGCAACCGTAAAGGTAAAGTCGGTATAGTCACCGGCCGGCGCCACGTTCTGCACAATCATATCAACTTCGATATTGGCATCGGCAATAGGACCTAGGATGCGCGATGCGACACCCGGCACGTCCGGGGTATTGAGCAGGGTTAATTTTGCTTCATTTTTGGTAAAAGCGATACCGGAGATCAGTGGTTCTTCCATAGCGTCCTCGTCTTGGTCTGCTTCTGCAACAATTAGGGTACCGGGGCCATCTTCAAAGCTCGACAGCACCCGCAGGGGCACGTTGTATTTACCCGCAAACTCTACCGCGCGAATCTGCAGCACTTTAGAGCCGAGGCTGGCCAGCTCCAGCATCTCTTCCACGGTAATGCTCGATAAACGCTGGGCTTTGGAGCAGACACGGGGGTCGGTGGTGTATACCCCATCCACATCGGTGTAAATCTGGCACTCATCTGCACCTAACGCGGCAGCAAGGGCTACCCCAGTAGTGTCGGAGCCACCGCGACCCAGGGTAGTGATATTGCCGTCTTCATCGACCCCTTGGAAACCGGCTACGACCACTACCTGCCCTGCTTCCAGGTCGGCCTTTAGGTCTTCGGTTTCAATGCGCTGGATACGCGCTTTGGTATAGGCGCTATCGGTATGAATACCTACCTGGGCGCCAGTGTGCGAAGTGGCTGGCACACCGATTTGCTGAAGCGCCATGGCGAGCAGTGAAATAGTGACCTGCTCGCCGGTCGACAGCAGCATGTCCATCTCGCGCGGTGCGGGATCGTCGTTAAGCGCCTGGGCCATATCGGTAAGGCGGTTAGTTTCGCCGCTCATGGCGGAGACCACGACCACTACCTGGTGGCCTTGATCGCGGAAACCCTTAACCTTTTCCGCTACGGCCTTGATACGCTCGACAGAGCCCACCGAAGTGCCGCCGAACTTCTGTACGTATAGTGCCATATGCCGTTTTTCCTATGCGTTCGGGAATGGAGGGTGAAAGTGTCATCAGTTTTAAATAAATAATAAGGCCGGTAGCAATAATGCCACCGGCCTTAAGGTTTAGCTAAGAACGTTTTCCAACCATACCGGTACGCTCTTCAACGCATCCGGCAGGGCGTCGGGTTGACTACCTCCCGCTTGGGCCATGTCGGGGCGGCCGCCGCCCTTCCCTCCCACCTGGGAAGCAACATGGTTAACCAGCTCACCGGCTTTCACTCGGCCGGTCAGATCCTGGGTCACCCCAGCAATCAGGCTCACTTTGCCCGCCGCCTGATCGGCAACGCCGAGGATAATCACCCCAGAGCTTAGCTTGTTCTTAAGCTGATCAAGGACGCCGCGTAGATCTTTGCCTGACACGCCATCCAGCTGCGTCGCCAGCAGCTTAACGCCGTTGATCTCCTGCACCTGGCTGAGCATATCGCTACCTGCCGCGCTGGCTAGCTTGGCCTTGAGCTGCTCAAGTTCTTTTTCCAGGCTACGGTTGCGCTCAACCAGTGATTCTACCCGCGCTTCAACCTGTTCGGGCTTGGTCTTCAAGCGTTCACCCAAGCGTTCGAGGCGGGCTTCCTGCTCGCGGAAGTAGGCCAGCGCATTTTCGCCGGTAATCGCTTCGATGCGGCGCACACCGGAAGCAATGCCCACTTCGCTCATCACATGGCAGCAGCCAATATCACCGCTGCGTGCCACATGGGTACCACCGCACAATTCGATAGAGAAGTCGTCGGCGCCAATGGTCAGTACCCGCACGTTCTCGGCGTACTTGGCCTCAAACAGCGCTGCTGCGCCCTTGGCCTTGGCTTGATCCAGGCTCATCTGTTCGATCTTGGTCGGCGCGTTGGCCAGAATCTGTTCGTTGACCAGCCGCTCGACTTCCGCCAGCTGCTCGGCGGTCATCGGCTCGAAGTGGCTAAAGTCGAAGCGCAGGCGCTCGGCGTTAACCAGCGAGCCTTTTTGCTGCACGTGATCACCCAACACCATACGCAGCGCTTGATGCAGCAGATGGGTGGCCGAGTGATTGCGGAGGGTGGCTGTACGCAGGCTGGCGTCCACTTCACCGCGCACACTGGCACCGACGCTTAGCGAGCCTTCCACCATCACGCCCTGGTGAAGATGATGGCCGCTCTGCTTTTGGGTATCAGTGACCTGGAAACGGCCGCCGTCAACGTACAGGTAGCCGGTATCGCCCACCTGCCCGCCTGACTCGCCGTAAAATGGCGTACGGTCTAGTACCACGACACCCTTCTGCCCCGCTTCCAGCGCGGCCAGTGCATTGCCTTCGCTGTCGACCAGCGCGGTTACCTTGGCCTGATCTTCCAAGCGGTCGTAGCCGGTAAAGGCCGTTTCACCCTCCAGCTCGATGGAAGCGCTGTAGTCGGCGCCAAACTGGCTTGCCGCCCGCGCGCGTTCACGCTGGGCCTCTAACGCCTGCTGAAAGCCATCTTCGTCCAGGCTAACGCCGCGCTCACGACAAACATCGGCGGTGAGATCGAAGGGAAAGCCGTAGGTGTCGTAAAGCTTAAACACCGTCTCACCGGGCAGCACCTTGCCATCCAGCTCGGCCAGAGCCGCATTTAAGAGCCCCATACCGTGATCCAGGGTGCGTGCAAACTGCTCTTCTTCTTTTAGCAGTACACGGGCAATTTGATCACTCGCTTCACGTAGCTCCGGATAGGCATCGCCCATCTCCGCATCCAGCGCCTCAACCAGCTTGTGGAAGAACGGCTCTACTGCGCCCAGCTTATGGCCGTGCCGAATCGCGCGGCGAATGATTCGACGCAGTACATAGCCGCGCCCTTCGTTGGAAGGCAGCACGCCATCGGCAATCAGGAAGGCACAGGAGCGGATATGATCGGCAATCACGCGCAGCGAGGGCGTAGCAGTATCAGGGTGTCCGGTCGCTTTAGCTGCAGCCTGCAGCAGGTTCTGGAACAGGTCGATCTCATAGTTGGAGTGCACGCCCTGCATCACGGCAGCAACACGCTCCAGCCCCATACCAGTATCGATGGAGGGCTTGGGCAGCGGGTTGAGCGTGCCCTGGGCATCGCGATCAAACTGCATGAACACCAGGTTCCAGATTTCGATGTAGCGGTCGCCGTCTTCTTCCGGGCTGCCCGGCGGGCCGCCCCAAACCTCAGGGCCGTGATCAAAGAAGATTTCCGAACTGGGGCCACAGGGGCCGGTGTCGCCCATCTGCCAGAAATTATCTTCATCCAGCTTGGAGAAGCGCTCAGGGTCGATGCCGATCTCATCTTTCCAGATGCGCTCAGCTTCGTCATCGCTGATGTGTACCGTTACCCACAGCTTGTCTTTGGGGAGCCCCAGCGTTTCGGTTAAAAACACCCAGGCAAAGCGAATGGCGTCGCGCTTGAAGTAGTCGCCAAAGCTGAAGTTACCCAGCATCTCAAAGAAGGTGTGGTGGCGCGCGGTATAGCCGACGTTGTCTAAATCATTATGCTTACCGCCTGCACGAACGCAGCGCTGCGCAGAGGTGGCGCGCACGTAAGGACGCGGGTCGCGGCCTAGAAACACATCTTTAAACGGCACCATACCGGCATTGGTAAACAGCAGCGTCGGGTCGTTGCCCGGCACTAAGGAGCTGGTGGGTACAATCGTGTGCCCCTGCTCTTCGAAGAAGGAAAGAAAGGCCTGTCTAATCTCTGCGCTTTTCATAGGGTATCCGTAACAAGAAAGCGTGATGTCCCAGGGCGCTGTTGCCGCTACCCTCAGGGGTCGCAAAGCAGCCATTATAGCGCAGTTGTCAAACGACTAAAGCCGCACTTAGTGGCAGAAAGGCAAACAGCGGTGTGGTCAACCAGGTGAACAAGCGTATTAGAGCGCCATTAGAAATGTAAGAGGGGGATTTTTACAGGCTGGGGAAAACGTATTAAAGACAGGAGAGCGCGTAGCGAATTTGTTCGAAATCGAAGCCGCGACTGGCGAGAAAGCGTTCGCGCCTAGCGCGCTCTTTCGGCGTCTCGCCGGGGCTATCAAACCGCCGCGCCAGGGTTTCCCTGGCCAGCTCAAACCAGTCGACCTGCTCGCCCTCCTCCACCTCTTCAAAAGCGGCAGTAAGGGTTTCCTGGTCAACACCGCGTTGGCGCAACTCGCCTTTAATACGAATCACGCCCTGGCCACGCAGAATGCGCGAGCGCACGAAACTGGCCGCAAAGCGCGCGTCAGACTGCAGCCCTTGCTCAACCAAGGCATCCAAGCATTCATCAATAGCGGCATCGTCGAAGGATTTTTTCTTCAGGCGCTGGGCGAGCTCGGCGCGGGAGTATTCGCGCCGAGCCAGTAAGCCAATAGCGATATCACGGGGCGTGGCATCACGCTGGGAGGTGAATGCCATCAGTTTGTCTTGGACATCGTCGGCTTGGGTAGAATCGGCTTAAAGCAGATCGTCATCACCCGCATCCAGCTCTGCCGCTGCTTCGGCAGGTGCATCTTCCTTCTCCTTTTTAGGATCGGGCTTGGCCAGGAGCTGTTCACGAATCTGTGTTTCGATTTCGAGCATGATCTCCGGGTGCTCTTCCAGATAAAGCGCTGAATTGGCTTTACCCTGACCGATTTTCTTACCTTTATAGCTGTACCAGGCACCGGCTTTGTCGACCAGGTTGCACTGCACGCCCAGGTCGATGACCTCACCGGCGTGGTAGATACCCTTACCGTAAAGAATCTGGAATTCAGCCTGACGGAACGGCGGTGCCACCTTGTTTTTGACTACTTTCACGCGGGTTTCGTTACCGGTGACTTCATCACCCACTTTCACCGAGCCGGTACGACGAATATCCAGACGCACGCTGGCATAGAACTTCAGCGCGTTACCGCCGGTAGTGGTTTCGGGGCTACCAAACATGACGCCGATCTTCATGCGGATCTGGTTGATGAAGATCACCAAACAGTTGGCGTTTTTGATATTACCGGTGATTTTACGCAGCGCCTGAGACATCAAACGCGCCTGCAGGCCAACGTGGGAATCACCCATTTCGCCTTCGATTTCAGCCCGCGGCGTTAGAGCTGCGACCGAGTCGATAACGATCACATCAACACCGCCGGAGCGAACCAGCATGTCGGTAATTTCCAGCGCCTGCTCGCCGGTATCCGGCTGGGAAACCAGCAGGTCATCCAGATTAACACCCAGTTTTTCTGCGTAGCTGGGGTCAAGGGCGTGTTCGGCATCCACGAAGGCACACACTTTGCCCTGCTTCTGCGCCTGAGCAATCACCGAAAGGGTCAGGGTCGTTTTACCCGACGACTCCGGGCCGAAGATCTCACACACACGGCCAAACGGCAGGCCGCCGATGCCGAGGGCAATATCCAGACCCAATGAACCGGTGGAAACCGACGGCATGACGACACGCGGCGCGTCGCCTAGACGCATGACGGTGCCCTTGCCGAACTGACGGTCGATTTGGGTGAGTGCAGCGTTTAGCGCTTTAGTGCGGTTGTCATCCTGAGCCATTCAGAGATTCCTCATAACAAGCTGTATAATTAGCCAGTAGTATGCCAAAGATTACGCCGTAAACAAATCCTTGATCGCGCTTTCTCTCATCTATTTTCTTAACACTCTTTTTTGCCTAAGCACCTTTTTCTTACGATTAGTTCGTCTTGCTCGCTTTTTCACGCGCATTCAGGCGTGCCACCAGCCCTACCAAGGCCTGACGCACGGCTTGCTCCCGAACTGCCGAGCGATCTCCAGGAAAGTGGAAGCACTCAGCTTCCTGGGAAGCGGTATCTCCCCAGGCCAGCCACACCGTCCCCACCGGCTTCGCATCGCTACCGCCATCTGGGCCAGCCACACCGCTAACGGCAACGGCTAGTCCTGCACCACTTTCACGGCATGCGCCTATCACCATAGCTTTAACGACCTCTTTGCTGACGGCACCGTGATCGGCCAGCGTGGTCTCGGGCACACCCAGTAAGCGAGTTTTAGCGGCATTCGCATAGGTTACATAGCCCGTCGTGAAATAAGCTGAGCTACCCGCCACCTCGGTAATGGCGCTGGCAATACCGCCCCCCGTGCATGATTCCGCAGCGGTCACTTCCACATCCTGCTGCTTACACAGCCGCCCCAGCCGCTGAGCTAACAGGGTTAAATCGAGATTTTTCAGGCTAGTTTCGCTGGGCACTATGGTCGCTCCTTCAAGTGAGTCGTCTGTTCAGCGTAGAATACTGCGTTTAGCTTTCTCAAAGAAATTGCTCAATCAGGACGCCCATGTCACAGGCCATTCCCCCTAACACGCCCATGATCACGCAATATTTAAAGATCAAGCGCGAGCACCCCGAGGTACTGCTGTTCTACCGCATGGGGGATTTTTACGAACTGTTTTTCGACGACGCCAAGCGCGCCGCCGCGCTGCTGGATATTACCCTCACCCAGCGCGGGCAGTCTGGCGGCAAGCCGATCCCGATGGCGGGCGTACCCTACCACAGTGCTGAGGGCTATCTAGCGCGCTTGGTCGCCGGCGGCGAGTCGGTGGCTATTTGTGAGCAAATTGGCGACCCTGCTACCAGCAAAGGGCCTGTTGACCGCCAGGTGGTGCGTATTGTCACTCCCGGTACGCTCCACGATGAAGCGCTGCTCGATGCGCGCCGCGACAACGTACTGGTATCCGTTTCGCCTGGAAAAGAGAGCTGGGGCCTTGCCTGGCTGGAGCTTTCCAGCGGCCGCTTCAACGTACTGGAAGTAGACAGCGAAGCCGAAATGCTCGCCGAGCTGACGCGCCTCTCCCCGGCCGAGCTGCTGGTGCCCGAAAGCCTAACGCTACCCGATGCCTGGTCACAAAAGCGCAGCCTGCGCCGCCAGGGCGAGTGGCTGTTTGATTTGGAAAGCGCCACCCGCAGCCTGTGTGATCAGTTTGAAGTACAGGATTTACGCGGCTTTGGCTGTGCACACTTAACCACCGCGCTGATTGCTGCCGGGGTATTAATCGATTACGCCCGTGACACTCAGCGCTCGCGCCTGCCCCACGTAACCGCGATCAGCGTTGAAAACCGCGACGACGCAGTGGTGATCGACGCTGCCAGCCGCCGCAATCTGGAAATTGATATCAACCTGGGCGGCAGTAGCGACAACACCCTGGCCAGCGTGCTGGACACCTGTACCACAGCCATGGGTTCGCGGCTGCTCAAACGCTGGCTTAACCGCCCGCTGCGTCAACGCGAGATTGTCCAGGCCCGTCATGCGGGGGTAGCGCTGCTAAGTCTGGACGCTGCCTATATGCCGCTGCGCGAGACGTTGAGCGCAGTGGGCGACGTGGAGCGCATTTTGGCCCGGGTGGCGCTATATAGTGCCCGTCCACGCGATTTGGCGCGGCTGCGGGATGCACTGGTAACACTCCCGGAACTGGAGCAGCAGCTTAGCGAGGTTGAGAGCGGCAGCGCGCTGGATAACCTGCGCCCGCATATTCGCCCCTACCCAGAAATGGCCGATATGCTCAGCCGCGCGCTGGTAGAAAATCCGCCGGTGGTGATCCGCGATGGTGGCGTAATTGCCGACGGCTTTGATGCCGAGCTGGATGAGCATCGCGGCATGGCAGAGAACGCCGGCGACTACCTGATTCAGCTAGAGATTCGCGAGCGTGAGCGCACGGGGCTAGCCAATCTCAAAGTGGGCTACAACCGGGTGCACGGCTACTTCATTGAACTACCGCGTTCACAAGCCCAGCAGGCGCCTGCCGACTATATTCGACGCCAAACGCTGAAAAATGCCGAACGGTTTATTATTCCTGAGCTTAAAGAGTTTGAGGATAAGGCGCTATCGGCCAAATCTCGTGCGCTCACTCGCGAAAAATGGCTTTACGACCAACTGCTGGGCGACCTTAACAACAGCCTTCACGCGCTACAAAGCACCTCTCAAGCGCTAGCCGAGCTGGACGTACTGTGCGCCTTTGCCGAACGCGCCGAGGCGTTGAACTGGGTACGCCCAACGCTAAGTGAATCCACCGGCATTCAAATTGATGCGGGGCGCCACCCGGTAGTCGAGCAGGTCAGCGAGACGCCCTTTGTACCCAACGACGTGACGCTCAACCCTGACCAGCATATGTTGATTATTACCGGCCCCAATATGGGCGGTAAATCGACCTATATGCGCCAGACGGCGCTCATCGCCCTACTGGCCCATTGCGGTAGCTTTGTGCCCGCCGACGCCGCCGAGATCGGCCCGCTGGATCGAATATTCACCCGCATTGGCTCATCGGATGACTTGGCGGGCGGACGCTCTACCTTTATGGTCGAGATGACCGAAACGGCTAATATTCTCCATAATGCCACCCAGCAAAGCTTGATCCTGATGGATGAGATTGGCCGCGGCACCAGCACCTTTGACGGCTTGTCGCTGGCTTGGGCAAGCGCTGAACATTTGGCCAAAGGGCGTGCGCTAACGCTGTTTGCGACCCACTACTTTGAAATGACGGCGCTGCCTGAGCATATGGAAGGGGTGGCCAATATCCACCTAACGGCGACCGAGCATGGCGACAGCATTGTGTTTATGCACCGCATCGAAACAGGCCCGGCCAGCCAGAGCTATGGTTTGCAGGTGGCGCAATTAGCGGGTGTACCCAACCATGTGATTAAGCGTGCCCGCGAGAAACTGATAAGTTTGGAGCAGCGCGATGTGGATAATACGGCGCAGGCACCGAGAACCGCACCGCAGCAAAACGATCTGTTCGCCGCTGCACCACACCCGGTGGTCGAGGCGTTGGAAAACGTCGATATGGATGACTTAACGCCGCGGGAAGCGCTATCGCTGTTGTATCAGTGGCGAGACCTGATCTAATGGTGCTTATAGCATGAAAGGCGATAAGTGAGATTCAGGTATCAGGGCAGGTTGAAGCGAGGGTCTTTCGACAGAGCCGTTTAAAGTAGCGCCCACGGTGGGGCTCACGGCGCCCTCGCGGAAGCCTGTACTGGCATTGCTACCAACTGGATTCAGATGGCGCTTGCCGCCAGGTAGGCGCACCTCTAGAATGTCGCTCAAACTTTTAGCTTATAAAAAACGGCTGATTTATAACCATTCACGATTGACCATGGCTGGGAGTTACCCGGCCCTGCAAGAGGGATAGCAAGATGACGTTTGTCGTTACCGAGAACTGCATCCAGTGCAAATACACCGACTGTGTGGAAGTCTGCCCGGTCGACTGTTTCTACGAGGGCCCGAACTTCCTGGTCATTCATCCTGACGAGTGTATCGACTGCGCGCTGTGTGAGCCCGAGTGCCCCGCCGAGGCGATATTCTCCGAGGATGAGCTGCCGGATGGGCAGGAGGCCTTTATCGAGATTAACGCTGAGATGGCCGAAGTATGGCCGAACATAGCCGAGCGAAAAGATCCGCTGCCAGACGCCGAAGAGTGGGATGGCAAGCCCGGGAAGCTTGAGAAATTAGAGCGCTAAACGCTGCGACGATTTAACATCAGCACATCGCTCTTTTTAAAGGCTCTCTTTAAAAACCACCTTTAAAACCAACGCTTGTTGTTAAAAACTGCGTTGGTTTTTTTGTGACATCGAAAGTACCGCGTCAAAGATGTGCCGCCAAATTACGGACAAAAAAAGGCGGCCCGTAGGCCGCCCGCTCCAAGCACTTCCTCTGACCACTCCCTGGATCAACCTCCTCAGATGACTTCCTTGCCGGGGCTTACCTCACTGTATCACCCGGCGCATCTGCCTACATCCCGCTGCATCCTGACTGAAGCGTCCTTGCCTCCCCTTGTCCTGTGTATATTGTGGCATATCACAGCGGCTTCTCAACAAAGCCAAAATCCAAAAAGGCGAGTCTAGTCGACTCGCCAATTTTCAAAAAGTACTTTAAAAACAATAAATTAAATTTAAATTAGTGGTAAATTAGGCTATTTCTTACCCCAAACCGAGCGAATCTCGTCGGCATTTGTAAGATATCTCTTACAAAATTTTGAGACATCTCTTACAAGCACCTCTAAAAATTCGCTCGATATCGACGTTTTACTGCCCTTTAATGGCTTTCAAACCGGGGTAGGCCACATCACCCAGCTCCGCTTCAATCACCAACAGACGGTTGTACTTGGCAACCCGGTCAGAGCGGCACAGTGAGCCCGTTTTGATCTGACCGGCACAGGTGCCCACTGCCAAATCCGCAATGGTGGTGTCTTCGGTTTCACCGGAGCGGTGAGAAATAACCGCCGTGAAGCCTGCATCCTGAGCCATCTTGATCGCATCCAACGTCTCGGAGAGCGAGCCGATCTGGTTGAACTTGATCAGGATAGAGTTACCGATCTGCTCATCAATACCGCGCTTGAGAATCTTGGTATTGGTGACGAATAGATCATCACCCACCAGCTGCACTTTATCGCCCAGCTTGTCGGTTAGCGCTTTCCAACCTGCCCAATCGGATTCATCCATGCCGTCTTCGATGGACACTATCGGGTAATCGGCGCACAGGCCTGCCAGGTAATCAGTAAAGCCTTGGGCGTCGTAGCTTTTGCCTTCACCGGAAAGGTTGTATTGACCGTCTTTGTAGAATTCGGAAGACGCGCAGTCCAGTGCTAGCGTTACGTCTTTACCCAGCTCATAGCCTGCATCGGCAACGGCCTGCTTAATAACCGCTAGCGCATCGGCGTTAGACGCCAGGTTAGGCGCAAAGCCACCCTCGTCACCGACGGATGTAGAGAGGCCTTTGGCCGAGAGCACTTTCTTCAGCGCGTGGAAAATTTCCGCGCCCATGCGCAGCCCTTCGCGGAAGTTAGGGGCGCCCACTGGCTGCACCATAAATTCCTGGATATCGACGTTGTTATCCGCGTGCTCGCCGCCGTTGATGATGTTCATCATTGGTACCGGCATGCTGTACTGGCCAGGTTGGCCGTAGAGCTCGGCAATATGAGCATACAGCGGCACGCCTTTGGCATTCGCAGCTGCTTTAGCCGCCGCCAGGGAAACCGCTAGAATGGCATTCGCCCCCAGGTTCGCCTTGTTCTCAGTGCCGTCCAGCGCCAGCATGGCATCGTCCAGGCCACGCTGATCACGCGCGTCCATACCCAGCAGCGCATCACGAATTTTGCCATTGACCGCATCGACTGCTTTCAGCACGCCCTTGCCCAGGTAGCGCGACTTATCGCCGTCGCGCAGCTCTAACGCTTCCCGGGAGCCGGTTGAGGCACCGCTGGGGGCACAGGCTTCACCGACAGCACCGCTAGCTAGACGGACGTGCGCTTGCACGGTCGGGTTACCACGAGAATCCAGCACTTCCAACGCACTGATAGCAACAATTTTGGTCATGGCAGTATCCTTTCCTGTTAGTCAGATAAAATTATTAATATAACGCCCTAGCGAATCGTTAGCGGCTCAAACCCTTTAACCAGCGCATCTAACTGCACAAGTTGAGTCAAGAACGGCTCTAATTGATCCAGCGGCAGCGCACAGGGCCCATCGCATTTGGCGTTGTCTGGGTCAGGGTGGGCTTCCAAAAACAGCCCTGCAAGGCCGACAGCCACACCTGCTCGGGCCAATTCGGCCACCTGTGCCCTACGACCGTCAGCACTGTCGGCACGCCCACCGGGGCGCTGCAGCGCATGGGTCACATCGAAAACTACCGGATAGCCGGTTTGCTTCATATCACCAAAGCCCAGCATATCAACAATCAGGTTGTTGTAACCAAAGCTTGAGCCGCGCTCGCAGAGCATCAGCCGGTCGTTACCGGCTTCCTGGAACTTGCTGAGGATATGGCGCATTTCATGGGGCGCCAAAAACTGCGGCTTTTTGATATTGATGACCGCACCGGTTTTGGCCATGGCGACCACCAAATCGGTTTGGCGAGCCAAAAAGGCCGGCAGTTGGATAATGTCAGCCACTTCAGCGGCTGCTTGCGCCTGCCAGGGCTCGTGCACGTCGGTGATGACCGGCACGTTGTGGCGAGCTTTGATATCGGCCAGGATCTGCAACCCTTTCTCGATACCCGGGCCGCGGTAGGAGTGAATCGAACTGCGATTGGCTTTATCGAAGCTGGCCTTGAACACGTAGGGCATACCCAGCTTCTGGGTCACCGTGACGTAAGCTTGGGCAACTTCGTCGGCAAGCTCGGCAGACTCCAGCACGTTCATGCCACCCAGCAGCATTAGCGGCAATGAATTGCCGGCAGTTAAGCCGGCAACATTAATATGACGCTCTTGCGATCCATCTTGAGAAGCCATGCTTTTGCCCTCTTATTCCTGCGCATTCGCATGGGCACGACTACGCGCTGTTTTGTGATCCAGGGCGGCGTTAACAAAGCCCGAGAACAGTGGGTGTCCATCACGGGGCGTCGACGTGAACTCTGGATGGAACTGACAGGCCACGTACCAGGGGTGATCCGCCAACTCGACCATTTCCACCAGCGACTGATCAACGCTCTTACCCGAGATAACCAGCCCGGCTTTTTCAAGCTCATCGATAAACTGATTATTGACCTCGAAGCGGTGACGATGACGCTCAACAATCTCGTCGGAACCATAGGCTTCGCGCGCTTTAGAACCCGACGCCAAATGACATACCTGGCCACCTAAGCGCATAGTGCCGCCCAGATCGGACGCCGCATCGCGCAGTTCGATTTTGCCTTCCGGGCTTAGCCATTCGGTGATCAAACCGACTACCGGGTGCTGGGTGTCGTGGGTGAACTCAGTAGAGTTGGCGTCGTTCCAGCCTGCCACATTACGGGCAAACTCAATCACCGCTACCTGCATACCCAGGCAAATCCCCAGATACGGTACGCTGTTTTCCCGGGCGAATTGAGCGGTCATAATTTTGCCCTCTACGCCGCGTTCGCCAAAGCCACCGGGCACCAGAATGGCGTCTTTACCTGCCAGGCGCTCAGTGCCATGACGCTCGATATCTTCGGAATCGATATAGTCGACGTTGACCTTGATACGGCCCTGGATACCGGCGTGAATCAGCGCTTCGTTGAGCGACTTGTAGGCATCCAGCAGCTCCATGTACTTACCGACCATGGCGATGCTGACGGATTTGAGCGGGTTGAGCTTGGCATCCAGCACCTTCACCCATTCAGATAAATCGGCGTCAGGCGCTTCAAGGCGCAGCTTATCGCAAACGATCTCGTCTAAGCCGTGCTCGTGGAGCATTAGCGGAATGCGATAGATGGTATCGGCATCCTGCAGCGGTACCACCGCACGCTCTTCGACGTTGGTGAACAGGGCGATTTTGCGGCGCTCGCTCTCTTCCAGCTCCACTTCGCTGCGGCAAATCAGAATATCCGGCTGGATACCGATAGAGCGCAGCTCTTTGACGCTGTGCTGGGTCGGTTTGGTTTTGGTCTCACCTGCCGTTTTGATGTAGGGCACCAGGGTCAGGTGCATAAACAGCGCGCGGTTGGCACCCTGTTCACTACGGATTTGGCGGATCGACTCAAGGAAAGGCAGCGATTCGATATCACCGACCGTTCCTCCGATCTCTACCAGCGCCACATCAAAACCTTCGCCGCCCGCGTAAACGCGCTGTTTAATCTCATCGGTGATATGCGGAATGACCTGAACGGTGCCACCAAGATAGTCGCCACGGCGCTCTTTGCGCAGTACGTGCTCGTAAACACGGCCGGTCGTAAAGTTGTTGCGCTGGGTCATTTTGGTGCGAATAAAGCGCTCGTAATGCCCGAGATCAAGATCGGTTTCGGCGCCATCTTCTGTGACGAACACCTCACCGTGCTGGAAGGGGCTCATGGTGCCCGGATCCACGTTGATGTACGGGTCGAGCTTGAGCATGGTGACCTTAAGGCCGCGGGCCTCTAAAATCGCCGCAAGCGAGGCGGAGGCGATGCCCTTGCCAAGAGAGGACACAACGCCGCCGGTCACGAAGATATATCGTGTCATGGATAACCTGTCGAAACGTGATCAGAAGGCACGGCAGAAAGCCACGCCAGGATGGGTCGACAGACTAGCAGATTACGACCTAAGGCTCAATTTGAACTACTCTTCGATTGGCTCGCCTGTATAAAAGGTCAATCGCGAGCTAAAGCTCCCTCCCACAATAGTTCCGAGCCTGATGAGAGTAAGGAGTGCTTGCAGCCCTTGTGGGAGCTTCAGTTCGAATCCTGATGGGACTCAGGTGGTGCTTGTTGCCCTTGTGGGAGGGAGCTTTAGCTCGCGAATGTGTGGGCTGCCAGCCCGATGAAATTAAGGGGTGCCTTCGGCACCCATCGCGCGCTAAAGCGCCCTCCCACAATATTCCTTAGCCTGGTGAGACTAAGAAGTGCCTGCAGCAATTGTGGGAGGGAGCTTCAGCGTGGTTCGACATTTCGGCGAAGGGTGCCGCAGGCACCCCATTGCTCCGATTTACACTCCCAGGTAATCCAGAATACCTTCGGCTGCCTGGCGGCCTTCGTAAATCGCTGTGACCACCAAATCAGAGCCGCGCACCATATCGCCACCGGCAAAGATTTTTTCGTTGCTGGTTTGGAACGCGTACTGGCCGTGCTCCGGCGCGGTGACGCGATCTCGCTCGTCGACCTGAATATTGGCGCTATCGAACCACGGCGCTGGGCTTGCCTGGAAGCCGAAAGCGATAACCACAGCATCCGCCGCAATGATCTCTTCAGAGCCCGGTACCACTTCAGGACGCTGACGGCCGTTTTCATCCGGCTCACCCAAGCGTGTGCGCACAACTTTCACGCCTTCGACCTTCTCTTCACCGACGACCGCCACCGGCTGACGGTTGAACAGAAACTCAACGCCCTCTTCACGAGCATTGGACACTTCACGGCGCGACCCCGGCATGTTGCCTTCGTCACGACGGTACGCACAGGTCACGCTGGTGGCGTTTTGACGAATCGAGGTACGGTTACAGTCCATCGCCGTATCACCGCCGCCCAGCACGACCACGCGCTTACCTTCCATGGAGATATAGTCGTCAGGGTCTTTTTCAAAGCCCAGGCAGCGGTTGACGTTGGCAATCAGGAAATCGAGGGCTTTGTAAACGCCCGGCAGATCTTCACCAGGGAATCCGCCTTCCATGTATTTATAAGTCCCCATACCCAGGAACACGGCGTCGTACTCCTGCATCAAGGTCTCAAACTCGATATCGGTACCAATCTCGGTATTCAGGCGGAACTCGACGCCCATCTCTTCAAAGACCGCGCGGCGGCGCTCCATCACGCTTTTTTCCAGCTTGAACTCGGGAATACCAAAGGTCAGCAGGCCACCGATTTCCGGGTACTTGTCGAACACCACCGGCTTAACGCCGTTCCGGGCCAAAATATCCGCACAGCCCAGGCCCGCAGGGCCTGCGCCAATGATGGCGACTTTTTTATCTGTCCAGGTAACGTGAGACATGTCCGGGCGCCAGCCCATGGCGAACGCCGTATCGGTGATGTACTTCTCCACCGAACCGATAGTCACCGCGCCGAAACCATCATTCAGCGTGCAGTCGCCTTCGCATAGGCGATCCTGCGGGCACACGCGACCACACACTTCGGGCAGCGAGTTGGTTTTGTGCGACAGCTCAGCGGCCTCAATGATGTTGCCTTCCACCACCAGCTGTAGCCAGTTGGGAATATAGTTGTGCACCGGGCACTTCCACTCACAGTACGGGTTACCGCAGTGCAGGCAGCGATGCGCCTGACTGGCCGCATCGGTGGGTTTGAACGGTTCGTAAATTTCCGCAAACTCTTTGGCACGGGCGCGGGCGTCTTTCTTTTCCGGGTCTTTACGACCCACATCAACAAACTGAAAATCGTTATTTAAACGGTTAGCCATGATCTCTCTCCTGTCAGCGTGAGGGGCATAAGCGGGTTATTCCGGCTGACGCCGAGACTGATCCAGCAAACTACCCAAGCTGGCCGCTTTTGGCTTAACCAGCCAGAAGTGGCGCGCATAGTCGCTGAAGTCTTCCAAAATAGCCGCCCCACGCGCGGAACCCGTCGCGGCCACATAGGCTTCGATCATTTCACGCAGGTGACGACGATACGCCTCCATTGCCTCCGTGTTAACGCGGTGGATCTCGACCAGCTCGTGGTTGTACTTGTCCACGAAGGTGCGCTCTTCATCCAACACATAGGCAAACCCACCGGTCATGCCCGCGCCGAAGTTGACTCCGGTCTCTCCCAGCACACAGACCAAGCCGCCGGTCATATATTCGCAGCAGTGGTCGCCTGCGCCTTCAATCACCGCTGAAGCGCCGGAGTTACGTACCGCAAAGCGCTCACCCGCAGTGCCGGCGGCGAACAGCGTCCCGCCGGTGGCACCGTACAGACAGGTGTTGCCGATAATGGCCGTTTTATGGCTCTCGAACTGACTCACTTTGGGCGGCACAATCACAATACTGCCGCCGTTCATGCCCTTGCCGACGTAGTCGTTGGCGTCGCCTTCCAGGAAAAGATTCAGACCCCGAGCATTCCATACCCCGAAGCTCTGCCCCGCCACGCCGACGAAATTAGCCGTGACCGGCGCCGCTTCCAGCCCCTCTTCACCGTAGCGTTTGGCAATGGCACCCGAGGTGAGTGCGCCCACGCTGCGGTCACAGTTGGTAATGGTGAAATCAAACTCACCGCCCGACTGGCTTTCGATAGCATCTTTCAGCGCCGCCAGCACCTCTTTGTTTTTAGCGCCCGGGTCGTGAGGCACATTACGGCTGACCTTGCAGAACTGCGGCGCATCTTTAGGTACAAAGTCATTAGCCAGCAACGGCGTTAGATCGAGCTTGCGCTGGGAAGCGGTATTGCCTTCCAGTACTTCCAGCAGATCGGTACGCCCGATCAGGTCGGTGAGTTTGCGCACGCCCAGCGCCGCCATCAGCTCACGCACTTCTTCAGCAATAAAACGGAAGTAGTTTTTGACCATGTCCACGGTGCCGCGGAAATGCTCGCCGCGCAGGAAGTCGTCCTGGGTGGCGACACCGGTGGCACAGTTATTGAGGTGGCAGATACGCAGGTACTTACAGCCCAACGCCACCATTGGCGCGGTACCGAAGCCGAAGCTTTCGGCGCCCAGAATGGCCGCTTTGACCACATCCAGCCCGGTTTTCAAGCCGCCATCGGTCTGCAGACGAATCTTGTCGCGCAGGCCGTTAATACGCAGCGCCTGATGCACTTCCGGCAGCCCCAACTCCCAGGGCGAACCGGCGTGCTTGATCGAGGTCAGCGGACTCGCTGCCGTGCCGCCGTCGTAACCAGAGACGGTAATAAGATCCGCATAAGCCTTGGCCACACCGGTGGCGATCGTGCCGATCCCCGGCTCGGAAACCAGCTTCACCGACACCTGGGCATCCGGATTGACCTGTTTGAGATCAAAAATCAGCTGGGCCAAATCCTCGATAGAGTAAATATCGTGGTGCGGCGGCGGTGAAATCAGCGTGACGCCGGGGACTGCGTAACGCAGCCGAGCAATCAGTTGGTTCACCTTACCGCCCGGCAACTGACCGCCTTCGCCGGGTTTAGCACCCTGGGCGACCTTGATCTGCAGGACTTCCGCATTGACCAGGTACGCCGGGGTTACGCCAAAGCGGCCGGAGGCGATCTGCTTGATTTTAGAGCTACGGATAGTGCCGTAGCGCGACGGGTCTTCGCCGCCTTCACCAGAGTTTGAGCGGCCGCCCGCTTCGTTCATGGCCTGGGCCAGCGCTTCGTGGGCTTCTGGCGATAGCGCGCCCAGGGACATACCGGCGCTATCAAAGCGCGGCAGCAGATCTTCAACCGGCTCTACTTCATCCAGCGCAATCGGTGTCTCAGCAGGCTTGAGCTTGAGCAGGTCACGAATGGTGGCCACCGGACGCTCGTTCACCAGCTGGGCAAACTTCTTCCACTTGGTATAGCTGCCTTCCTGAACCGCCGCCTGCAGCGACATCACTACATCGGGGTTGTAGGCGTGGTACTCGTGGCCGTGAACATACTTGAACATGCCGCCCTGGGAGATGCCTTTACGGGGAATCCAGGCATCTTTAGCCAGCAGCGCCTGCTGCATCTGCAGCTCGGCAAAACCGGCGCCCTGAATGCGCGAAGCCATACCGACAAAGCACAGATCCATCACTTCATCTGCCAAGCCCACGGCTTCAAACAGCATCGACCCGCGATAAGAAGCCAGCGTCGAGATACCCATTTTAGACAGGATCTTGAACAGACCTTTCTGCAGGCCTTTACGGTAGTTCTCACGACCGTCCGCCGGGTTACCGGTCAGTTCGCCTGTGCGGTGCATATCCGCCATGACCTGATAGGCGAGCCACGGATAAACCGCCGTGGCGCCCACGCCAAACAGCACGGCCATTTGGTGGGCATCACGAGCGTAGCCGGTTTCCACCACAATGTTAGCGTTGGGGCGAAGCGCCAACCGGCCCAAGTGAGAGTGCACGGCGCCCACGGCCAGGGCGGCCTGAATGGGAATCAGCCCTTTCGTCAGTTCAGCGTCAGTGAGCACCAGAATGACTTTACCGGCGCGCACCTGAGCTTCGGCTTCTTCACACAGCGCTTTTAGCGCTTGATGCAGACTCTGCTGCTCAGGGTCGTATCCCAACGACAGCGTATAGCTGGCAAACGCCGGATCGTCCTGGCTAACCAGGGCGGTAAATTTGCGTGGCGACAGTACCGGCGTGGTCAAGATCAAGCGGTGGGCGTGCTCAGGCGTCGCTTTAAAGACGTTAAGCTCGGCGCCACAGCAGGTTTCCAGCGACATGACGATCGCTTCGCGCAGCGGGTCGATGGGCGGGTTAGTGACCTGGGCAAATTTCTGACGGAAGAAGTCCGTCAGCAGGCGCGGTCGGCTTGAAAGCACCGCCATGGGCGTATCGTCGCCCATGGAACCAACGGCTTCCTGGCCGCTTTCCGCCAGCGGACGCAGCACCTGGTCACGCTCTTCGAAGCTAACCTGGAACAATTTCTGCTGCACGTTGAGCGAATCGGTATCCATGGTTTGGAAACGCGCCAGCTCGGTCAGCGCCGACTCTAAATAGTTCGCCTCCTGCTTAAGCCAACGCTTATAGGGATAAGCAGACTTCAGCCGTTCATCTATATCCGTGGTATGCAGCACTTCGCCGGTTTCGGTATCCACGGCGAGCATTTGGCCAGGACCTACACGGCCTTTGGCAACTACGTCTTCCGGCTTATAGCCGTAGGTGCCGATTTCAGAGGCCAGGGTAATGTAGCCATTCTTGGTAATTACCCAGCGCGCCGGGCGCAGGCCGTTACGGTCGAGCATACACACCGCTTGACGTCCGTCGGTTATCACCACGCCCGCCGGGCCGTCCCACGGCTCCATATGCATGGAGTTGTATTCGTAGAAGGCGCGTAGCTCGGCGTCCATGGTTTCGACGTTCTGCCAGGCGGGCGGCACCATCATGCGTACTGCGCGGTGCAGCTCCATACCGCCGGTCAGCAGCACTTCCAGCATGTTGTCCATACTGGAGGAGTCGGAGCCGGTGGTGTTGACGATTTCGTCCAGCTCAGCGATGTCCGGCAGGCGGTCGTTAACGAAATTGGCTTTTCGCGAGTTCGCCCAGCCGCGGTTGGCTTCAATGGTGTTGATCTCACCGTTGTGGGCCAAAAGGCGGAACGGCTGCGCCAGTGGCCAGCGCGGCGCGGTATTGGTCGAGAAGCGCTGGTGGAACACGCAAATAGCGGTTTCCAGGCGCGGGTCATTCAAGTCCTGATAAAACGCCGGCAGGTCTTCCGGCATCACCAGACCTTTATAAGAGACCACTTCTGACGACAGTGAGGCGACGTAGAAGTCTTCTTCATCGCGCAGCGCCTGCTCGGCGCGGCGGCGGGCCATAAACAGGTCAACATCGAAGTGTTCGCCCTCGCCTGGCTGCACAAACAGCTGGCGAATACGCGGCAGGCAGTCCAGCGCCATGGGGCCGCACACGCTGGAATCGGTGGGCACATCACGCCAGCCAACCACGTTCAGCCCACGTGCTTCCAGCTCGCCCGTCAGGATATCGCGGGCATGCGCTTCACGGGCATCATCGTTGGGTAGAAACACCACACCCACAGCAAAGCGTTCGCCAAGCTCAGCATCAAACGCCTCTTTGGCCAGCGCCTGCATAAACGGGGTGGGCATTTTCAACAGCAGACCGCAGCCATCGCCGGTCTTGCCGTCGGCAGCGATACCACCCCGGTGGGTCATGCAGGTCAGGGATTCAATGGCAGTTTTCAGCAAATCGTGGCTAGCCTGGCCTTCCATATGGGCAATCAGGCCAAAACCACAGTTATCGCGAAACTCGCCAGGCTGGTGAAGACCTCTATTCATGGGCGTGCCTCTACTAGTCAGCGTATTTTTTTAGCAGCGTGCTTATGGTATAAAGGACGGTTTCGCTTTTTTTATAGTGCTTATAACCTGCCCAGAATGGGGTACTTCCCACGTTCGCTGCCGCAACAAAATGGCCGGTCAGCATAGCGATTGCTAACCACTTTGCGCAATCTCTTGGCGCCCACATCGTTAGAGAAACTCTTTTCAAATCCTGTATTTGCACCCTCACCCAAGGAAAAAATATATATACTTCAACCACTTGTAGTATGGTAAAACGCTATTTTAACGCTTTTTATTTTCCATTAAACTTTAGTCTAAATGGCGTCCACAAACCCATGCCGATAGCGCATAAGGCATACGGATTATATAAAACAGTGTTCGACAAATGGGCTCACGATGTAGCCTAGCGAATAAAAAACCGCCCAATGAAACCACTCAACGTAAGAAGCGGTTTCTTGGACGGTATCGCTGACTAGGTTTTGCTGACGGGGTTTGCAATAACCGAGCCTGATGAAGAGATTTTTGAAAGGATTAGGTTGCCTCTCAGCAGCGCGGATAATCGTTAAGCAACGTGCGAAGAACACTAACGGGCGTTGCATCGCTGACGCAGGCATCACCCAGGGCGGTAAGCAGCACTAGGCGCAGCCGAGTACCGGTATTTTTTTTATCCAGCCGCATGCGGGTTAAAAAGTCATCGCTGGTCATATTCGCCGGTGCCGCTAGCGGCAGCTCGGCGCTCTCGATCACCGCCAGGCTACGTGCTAGCGCTGCATCGGTGAGCCAGCCCAAGCGCCGGGAAAGCGTTGCCGCCATGGCCATGCCCGCGCCCACGGCTTCGCCGTGTAGCCAGTTGCCGTAGCCCTGATGCGCCTCAATGGCATGGCCAAAGGTGTGGCCCAGATTGAGCAGCGCACGGACGCCCTGTTCGGTCTCATCTTCGGCGACAATGTCTGCTTTGATTTGGCAACTGCGCGCAATGGCTTCTGCGACGACCTCAGGCTCCACGTTGAGCAGTGCCGCCATGTTGGCTTCCAGCCAGCTTAGAAACGCTTCGTCGCGGATCAAGCCGTACTTTATAACCTCGGCAAGACCAGCGGAGAGCTCGCGACGGGGCAGGCTCTTCAGCGTATCAATATCCACCAGCACGGCTTTGGGCTGCCAGAAGGCGCCAATCATGTTTTTACCCAGCGGATGGTTAACGCCGGTTTTACCGCCTACCGATGAGTCCACCTGGGAAAGCAGCGTGGTGGGTACTTGGATAAACGCCACGCCGCGCTGATAGGAAGCGGCAGCGTAGCCGACCATATCGCCAATCACCCCGCCGCCTAAGGCGATCAGGGTGCAGCGGCGGTTAAAACCGGCCTCTAGCAGCGCATCCCAAATACGGCTGACCTGCTCGATGGTTTTATACTGCTCGCCATCCGGTAGCACGACGGTGCGCACTTCCAGATGATCCGGCAGGCTAGCGCAGAGCTTTTCCAGGTAGAGCGGTGCGATGGTTTCGTTGGTCACCACCATCACCTGCTGGCCGGCCAGATAAGGCGTCAGCATTTCGGCACGCCCCATTAGCGCGGTGCCAATATGAATCGGGTAGCTGCGCTCGTCTAAAGCAACATGAAGGGTGCGTTGCGCGCTGGCAGTCGAGGTCATTGCGATACCTTATGGTTAAACGTTCCAGCCGATGACGATGAGGGCTCGAGTGGATCCACCAGGCGATGCACCCGGCGCAGAATTTCATTGACCACCGCTCGCGGGCTGCGCCGGTCGGTGCGCACGGCAATATCCGAGGTGGCGCGATAGAGCGGGTCGCGCTGGGCAAACATATCGTTAAGCACCTGCTCGCGGTTGGCACACTGCAATAGCGGCCGGTTGCGATCTTTCGCTGTCCGTTTGAGCTGCTGGTCGACGGTGGTCAGCAGATACACCACCGTGCCACGCTCGCGCAGTGCGCGGCGATTCTCTTCACGGAGCACCGCACCGCCGCCAGTGGCGACGACGACCGGTGAGAGCCGGGTTAATTCATCGATCATATGAATTTCCCGCAGGCGAAAGCCCTGCTCGCCCTCGACATCAAAAATCCACGGGATATCTGCCCCGCAGCGGTCTTGGATGGCGTGGTCACTGTCGTAAAACGGGCGCGCAAGCTCAGCCGCCAATAGGCGACCAATAGTGCTTTTGCCAGCCCCCATGGGGCCTATGAGAAATAAATTGGGTAAATCCTGCATCAGCGAACCGTTAAGCCATCGTCTAGGAGTCGTGGAGTAATAAAGACTAACAACTCTACCTTTTCATTGCTCTCTTCGGTATAGCGAAACAGTCTACCGAGCAAAGGAATATCACCCAAAAGCGGTGTTTTGGCGATTTGGCGTAGCTCTTCGGTGGTCAAAATTCCGCCTAACACCACCGTTTGGCCGTTATCTACCAACACCTGGGTCTCAATCTGGTTGGTATCAATCGGCGGTTCACCGCCAAACTCCGATTCACGGAAGCTGTCATTTTTGATCACCAGATCCATAATAATGCGGTTATCCGGGGTAATCTGCGGGGTAACTTCCAACGAAAGTTCGGCCTCTTTGAACTCGGTATCCGGATTGTCGTTGCCATCCACACTCTGGAAGGCACGCTCTTCACCCTGGCTAATTTTGGCGGTACGTTGATTGGCGGTAATAATTCTAGGCTGAGAAATAGTCTGGCTTTTACCTTCGCTTTCCAGTGCGCGCAGCTCTAAATCCAACAGGATATCGCCGGATAAATAGCCAAAGCTAAAGCCGGTGCCCGGCCCTGTGGCAGCGCCTAAATCCACCGCTAAGCCGCCCTGCGCCCGGTTGATGCCATCGGGGTTGATATCACGTCGGCTGAAGGTGCCGTCTTCCCCCTCCTGAAAGCCGCGGGTACTCGACATACCCCAGTTAATACCCAGCTCACGGGAAGCAGTGTCCCTCGCAATGACAATGCGTGCCTCAATCTGTACCTGCCGAACGGCAACATCCAGACGGTCAATGGTACGGGCAATATCGCGCACTTGATCAGCGGTATCTTGCACCAGCAACGTATTAGTCCGGTTATCAATGCTGACGCGCCCCCGCTCGGTGAGCAGACCAAAACCGTCACCGTCGCCCCCGCGCAGCAACTGAGCTAAATCTTCAGCCCGCGCATATTTGATCTCGATAAACTCGGTGACCAGGGGCGAGAGCGTCTCACGCTGGTTGCGCGCCTCTAACTCCTGGCGCTCCAACTCGGCCAGCTCACTAGCGGGCGCCACCACAATCACATTGCCCTGCTCTCGACTCGATAGCCCCTGGCTTTGCAGAATCAGCTCAAGCGCCTGATCCCAGGGCACATCATTTAAATTGAGCGTTACACGCCCCGTTACGCTGTCGCTGGCGACTAAATTTAGCCCGGTAAATTCAGCCAGCGTCGCTAGCACCGAGCGTACTTCGATGTCCTGAAAATTAAGGCTCAGCCGCTCGCCGGTGAAGCGCTCTCCGGTTGCCTGAGAGGGTTGCGCCTCCTGACTGGCGGGCTGCACTTCTACGGTCAGGGTGCGCCCACTTTGCGAGGAGATCATCGCATAAGCGCCCTGGGTAGCGATTGCTAGCTGCGTGGCATCCTGGCGGGCACGGGGCGTAATCCGTGTGATGGGGGTGGCGAAATCGGTGACATCGTAGACTTGGTTAAGCGAGTCTGGAATCGCCACATCGCGCAGATCCACCATCACTTGATCGGGGCCGCCTTCTCGCACGTTCGCCTCGACGCCTTCGCGATCAAAGGTCACTATCAACCGTCCGGCGCCGTCTTCACCACGACGAAAGTCAATATTCTCAATCTGCGGCCCTTCGTCGGTTTCAAGTCCCGCTGAAGCGATGCTGGGAGAAGGGCTAAGCGAGCGATTGGCACCTGAAGCAAAGGTAATACGTAGACGATCACCCAGCACGCTGGATGTGAACGTCTGCGATTCGCGGAGATTGACCACCAAACGCGTGCGGCCACTGCCCTCCAGAGCGGTAATTTGCTCGATACCGAGGTTGTTAACATTAATGCGCCGATTGGATAGTCCACTTTGGGTTGCTGCCAAATCCAGCGTCACTCGAGGTGGGGAGTCCAATCGGTAGCTGCGTAACTCAGGCACGCCACCGGTGAAACGCAGGTCAAGGTGAGCACCACCGTTCTCGGCGGGCTGAACGCCAATATCTGTCAGCACCGAGGCAGCCGCCATTGAGGGCAACAGTGAGCATAGTGCGGCCATGGCCATGTAGAAAGTGATTCGCCAAGCTGTAACTGCCATGAGCTATTATCCGCTTACTCGTTGTTTTCGTTGATGACTAGCGACACTTGCCGCTCCTGCCACCCTTCAGGCTGGGTGAACACCCGTTCTGTCACGCGTATCTCTTGAGCGCTGATCTGGGCAATACGTCCATAGTCGGTGCCCATATAGTTACCCTCTTTAACGCTGGTCACGTTGCCATCTGGGGATGCAATCAAGGCCACTTGTCGCCCTCCCATGCGCATAGTACCGACCAATCGCAGCTCTTGCAGCGAGAAGCGCTCCAGTGGCTCTGGCGTGCGCTGCCGGTCAGGGGCAAGTGACCCTTCGCTTCGATCAGCGCTCCCCTGAGCAATCTCTTCAGGGGGTAAAAAGGGGCTACGTTCGTTGCTATATAAATAGGACAAATCCGCGCTTTCGGGCAGCGCAACAGCCATAACCGGCGGCTGCCCGCCAGGGGACTGACGAATATCGGCCAGCGTGCCTTCAAGTTGTGCCAAATCGGCGTCCACACAGCCTGTAAGCGCCACTGCGGAGACCATGAAAGAGACCGCCCTTACCGCAAAAGGTAGTTGTTTAGCCCTCATGGTTCCCCCGCCCCCTCTGTGGAGGCTTGGTCGCCCTCCTCCACATAGCGATAAGTGCGAGCCAAGAGCGAAAGGCGCAGCGCATCGCCACGGCCATCGACGGGTTCCAGGCTAAAATCGTGCTGGGTCACCATGCGGGGCAGCGAGGCAATGTCGGCACTGAAGCGCGCCAACTGGTGATAGCCGCCCCGCACCTGTATATCCAGTGGTTGCTCGACATAATGGGCCTGGGCTTGCGTTGGACGCAGCCGAATCGTTTCAATGGTTAAGCGGTTATCGACGGCGGCATCGCTAATGCTATCCAGCAGTGACGGGATTTCTGCATCGGTGGGAAGCATGGTGCGAAAACGCCCCATCTGCTCTTCCAGGGTCGCCAACTGCTCACGCATTTCTGGCAGGAATGCCGCTTGTGAAGCTTTGCTGCGGTATTCGCTCAGCAGCCTGGCTTCTTGGCGCTGGGCGGCCATCACGGCTTCGCGCTGTTCGCTCACCACCAGCCACATCATCACACTCAGTGCCGCCAGCAGCGCCAAGCAGCCGCACAGTGCTTTTAGTAGCCACGGCCAGCTACCGGCCTCTTTAACGTCGAGATCCCGCCAATCAACATCGCGCAGACGCTGCCATTCAAGCGCCCACCGCTCGCGGTTAAACCTCATGGAAGCGCCTCCTCAACGCCCTGCGACAGTTCGCTGGCGGTCTGTTCCACCTCAAAACGAAATACGCGGCCTGAGCCATTCTGCTCACTCTCTACTGCCGAGAGCGAGGGCACTGCCAAACCAGGTAGATCGGCAATACGGCGCAGTTGTTCGGAAACCTGGCGCTCACTGCCGGCCACTGCCGTTACGCTGACAGTATTACCGTTCTTAGCTAAGCGTTGATAAATGACGCCATTGGCCACGCTCTCCGCCACGTCATTAAATAGCTGCACGGCATCCGTCCTTTCAGACTGCAGCGCCTGAAACACCGCGATCTGCTCACCTAAGCGCTCGGCGTCACTGGCGTAGCGTGATACGCCAGCAATATCGGTATTAAGACGCTCAATGTGGTCACTAATATAAGCATTACGCTGCTGCTGGGCTGCCAGCTTGAGCTGGTAAAAATGCGCGATCAGTAGGCCAAGCACGACACCCACCACCAGCATGGCGGCTACCACGACGTAGAATTTGCGGGTTCGCCGTTCACGCTGCGCTTCCCGCCAGGGCAGAAGATTAATCGTCATGCTCATTGGCTAACCCTCATCGCCAAGCCACCCGCAGTGAGCATCGCCGGGGCATCGTTGGTCAACGCCTGAAGGTTCAAGCGCTTGTTGACCCGCATGCGCTGAAAGGGATTGGCAATGGTCACCGACATACCGCTATCTTCAGCAATGCGTTCGGCAAGCCCTGGAATCACACTCGAACCGCCCGCTAATACGATGTGTTTCACCTCTTGCTGACGCCCGGCGGTGTAGTAGAGCTGCAGGGAGCGCCCTACCTGCTGCACCACGGTTTCCAAAAAAGGGTTGAGCACACGCTCATGGTAGTCATCAGGCAGTCCGCCGCGCTTTTTGGCGAACCCCGCCTCCTCCATGCTCAAATCGTAGCGGTCACGAATGGCATCGGTGAGTTGGCGGCCGCCAAAAACCGTGTCGCGGGTATAGACGATATGCCCACCGCGAACGACGTGGAAGGCATTCATATTGGCACCAATATCCACCAGCCCAACGCAGGCGGTAGGATCATTCTCTACGTTTAGCTGGCGGCGCAATTCGGCAAGCGATCGCTCCATGGCAAAGGTTTCCACGTCCACTGCTGCGGGCTCTAAGCCTGCCCGCTCTAGCGTGTCGGTGAGCTGCGTCACATCCTGCTGCCGGCAGGCGACCAGCACCACCTGCTGTTGCTCATCGTCAAAGGGCGCGGGCCCAAGACACTCGAAATCAAACGCTACTTCATTGAACGGAAATGGAATATGGCGGTCGGATTCGGCCACGATGCGCTCTTCAATCTCCTCTTCACTCAGCCCGATAGGGAAGCTCAGCGTTTTAGTGATCGCAGCGCTGGCTGGAACAGCCACCGCTGCTTTGCGGGTAGAGGGTTTGGCATGTTCCACGGCACGGCTAAGCACACTGGCGACGTCATCGATATCGCGGATACGGCGCTCCACCACGGCCCCTTCGCGCAGTGGTCGAACGGCATAGCTTTCTACCTGGTAATTATCGTGGCACTGTTTTAGCTCAAGCAGCTTGACGGTCGCCGAGGTAATATCGACGCCGATCAACCCTTTACCAGATTTAAGAAAGCGCATATTGGGTCTGGCTCCGCCTGATTGTCGCCCGTTTATTACATGTCGTTTGAGGTTACATGATTTTTAGTTACGTCACACGCGAACCAACTTAGCGCACATCAACACTGGTGGCCGCCGCCTCAGGTTCCTATAATGGCTGCCAATTGCATGATACGGCCGTTTTAGATGCCGATCTTTTCATTCTTCCCAGGGTGCTCTCCGTACATGACGTTTCTTCGAACCCTTATTTTGTCGCTGTTTTTCATGATTGTGTCGCTGGTAGGGGCTAGCGCGCTAGCCGTGATTGGCGCCGCCATTTACTTTGCCCCAGGGCTGCCCGACGTTCGCCAGTTGCAAGACTTTGAACTGCACACGCCGCTGCGCATTTTTACCCAGGACGGTAAATTGATTGGTGAGTTTGGTGAAGAGCGCCGCATGGCGATCAATTTTGATGAAGTTCCACAAGATATGATCAACGCCTTGACCGCCGCCGAGGATGCCAGCTATTTCGACCACGCTGGCGTCGACCCCAGAGGCTTGGCGCGGGCTTTAGTTCAACTGACGATGAGTGGTGATATTCAATCAGGCGGCTCGACAATCACCATGCAGGTCGCGCGTAACTATATGCTGACGCTCGATCAGACCTTTACGCGTAAAATTCGTGAGATCCTGCTGGCACTGCAAATGGAGCAGATCCTCAATAAAGAGGAAATCTTCGAGCTTTACGTCAACAAGATTTTCCTGGGCAACCGCGCCTACGGTATCGCTGCCGCCGCCGAAACCTATTACGACAAACCACTCGCCGAGCTTAGCCTGGCACAAACGGCCATGATTGCCGGTTTACCCAAGGCACCTTCTGCCTTTAACCCGCTGGCTAACTCCGAGCGGTCGCTGATTCGTCGCAACTGGATTCTATTCCGTATGCGCGAGCTGGGGCATATCGACGACGCCACCTACCAAGCGGCCGTTCAGGAACCCGTCACGGCCCGTCGTCACTACACCCAAGCCGAAGTCGATGCTGCCTATGTTTCAGAGATGGCGCGTCAGTATGCGGTGGAGCGCTTCGGCGATGAGGCTTACACCGGCGGCTATCGCATTTACACCACTATTGATAGCGAGTTGCAGCCCTTTGCCCGTCAAGCGTTGGCCAATGGGCTAACGGATTATGACTTACGCCACGGTTGGCGCGGGCCAGAACAGCGTGAGATTGCCGCAAGCCTTGTCGAAGCACAGGAGCAAACCGCGACCCAAGGCCTTGAAGAGGAGCTTGCCGAGTCACCCGAGATTCGCGAGACCGCACGGCAAGCCGCCCAGCGCAGTCAAACCCAAGTCGAAGGTATCGATGGCGACGTCAGCAACTGGGTGCAGGTGCTTGAGCGCACGCCCAACTATGGTCTGCTCCAGCCCGCCATCGTGGTAGAGAGCAGCGGCCGTGAAATGCAGGTGCTCACTCGCGACGACGGTCTACAGACGATCGGTTGGGAAGGTCTGAGCTGGGCACGCCCCTATTTGAGCCCGCGGAGCCGCGGAGCCGAGCCCAGCTCGGCGGAGGAGATCGCAGTACGAGGCGATATGATCCGCGTAGTTGAGAATGAAGACGGATCGCTACGCCTCTCTCAACAGCCGGATGCGGAAGGCTCGCTGGTCGCCCAAGACCCGCAAACGGGTGCTATCCTGGCACTCCAGGGCGGTTTCGACTTTAACGCCAGTAAGTTCAATCGTGCTGTACAGGCACGACGCCAGTCTGGCTCTATCTTCAAGCCGTTTATTTACTTAGCGGCCCTTGAAGATGGAGAGATGAACGCCGCCAGCGTCGTTAATGATTCCCCCGTGGTTCTCGACGACGGCAGTAACTCATTGTGGCGGCCGGTCAACTCCAGCCGTGACTTCCAGGGCCCTATGCGCTTACGTCCGGCACTTGCCCGTTCGCGCAATCTGGTCACTATTCGCGTTCTACAAACCATGGGGCTGGATTACACGATTAACTTTTTGGAAGGCTTCGGCTTCTCTCCTGCCCAGCTCCCCCGTGGCTTATCATTAGCGCTAGGCAGCGCAAGCTTAACGCCGATGGAGATGACCAATGCCTACGCAGTGCTCGCCAACGGTGGTTTCCAGGTGTCGCCCTGGTTTATTGAGCGGGTTACCCGCGACGACGACAATGAGCTGATCGATGAAGCCACGCCACAGGTTGCCTGCTCCAGCTGTGCCGAAGACCAGGAGACGGTGGAAATTGATGGCCGCGAATACCCGATCGCCAAACGGGTGGCCGACCCGGCCGCTGTCTACATTCTGCGCGATATGCTGCGTGACGTAATCACCTCGGGTACTGGCCGCGGGGCACTGAGCCTTAACCGTGAAGATATCGTCGGCAAGACCGGCACCACGAACAGCCAGCGTGATGCCTGGTTTGCGGGCTTTAACAGCAACCTGGTGACCACGGTATGGGTGGGTAAAGACAGCAACGAGACCATTTCTGAATATGGGGCTCAGGCCGCGCTTCCTATCTGGATAGAGTTCATGGGTGATGCCCTGGAAGGCACCCCGAACGCCGTACCCGAGCGGCCCGCGACGATTGTCACCGCCCGAGTGGATCCGGACACTGGCCAACGCTTAGCGGACGGCCAGTCTGGCGGGATTATCGAGCTGTTCCATCAGGATCACCTGCCGGATTACCAGCAGCGCCGCATTAGCCGCGAGCTGGAAGAAGCCAGTGGTTCTCAGGGGTCAGGTACCGCTGAGTCGATCTTCTAACTCAGTCTTCTAGACCTGCCAATCCCGTAGTACACCAAACGAAAGGCCCGGAGAGATAATCTCCGGGCCTTTTCTGTTGCTGGCTACCTTTGGGTCTGTCTGTAGCGTTTAACCACTAACGGGTGTCGCAGGCGCTTCGCGCTTACTGGCCAACCAGTTAGCCCCTATGGCGACAACCATGACCGCGACACCGGCAATTTCGGTCATCAAATTAGGGTAGAACACCCCAAAAATCGCAGCGGTAATCGCAATGCGTGGTAGCCACGACATTTTGGTAAACAGATACCCTTCCAACGCCGCGGCAAAGGCACCTAATGCCAGAATGGCAATCACTCCATTCCAGATGACCACCGGCACCGGGCCACCAATGATAATCTCAGGGTTGAAGACCATAAACAGCGGAATCAGGTAGAGACCTTTGGCAAACTTCCACGCCTGGAAGCTGGTTTCCATCGGCTTACTGCCCGCAATAGCCGCCCCGGCAAAGCCTGCCAAGGCGATGGGAGGCGTCACGTTGGAGTCCTGGGAGTACCAGAACACGACCAAGTGAGCGACCAGCAGCGGCACACCAAACTCGGCTGTCAATGCAGGCCCGACGAGCACAATGAGCACGATATAGCTGGCAGTAACAGGCAGGCCCATCCCCAACACCAAGCTTGCCAACAGCACCATCACCAGCGCCAACACCAGGTTGCCGCCGGAGAAAGCCAGCATCATGGAGGAGAATTTCAGCCCCAGGCCGGTTAACCCCACGACCCCAACGATAATCCCGGCGACAGCACAGGCCATGGAAACCGCTACCGCATTGCGCGCGCCTAGCTCCAGGCCTTCGATCAGCTTGGCAAAGCCTGTACGTACCACGTCTTTAATCGCTGTTGCTGTCACCGGCTGGCCCTGCCTGGGCGCCACAAAGAAGAACCACAGCACATAGCGCAATACCGCTACCGCCAAAATAGTGATCACTGCGTAGTAGCCTACCCGCATGGGCGACATACTCATGGCCAGCAGCCAGACCAGCACCGCCAACGGCAGCAGGAAGTGCCAGCCATCCTTCATGACCTGGCGCATCTGCGGCAGCTCATCCTTGGGTAGCCCCTGCATGCCCTGCTTAAGAGCGATAATATGCACAAAAAGATAGACCGTGGCGAAATACATAATTGCCGGCAGGATGCTGACTTTGACGATATCCAGGTACGGCGTATTGGTGTACTCAGCAATCAGGAACGCCCCGGCCCCCATCAACGGCGGCATGATCTGCCCGCCGGTTGAGGCCGCCGCTTCGATACCGCCTGCCTGCTTGGCTTTGTAGCCCAGTCGCTTCATCAGCGGAATGGTAAAAGCACCGGTGGTGACCACGTTGGCAATCGCGCTGCCAGAAATAGAACCCATGCCTGCCGACGCTAATACCGCCGCCTTGGCTGGCCCGCCACGCTGGCGTCCGGTCGCCGCATAGGCCATATCGATAAAGAACTTACCCGCCCCGGTACACTCCAAAAAAGCACCAAAGAGGACAAAAATAAAGATATAGGTCGCGGCCACGCCCAGCGGCAGCCCGAAAATACCCTCTTGCCCCAGGTAGAGTTGACCAGCGACCCGGTCAATGGTGTATCCGCGGTGCTCAAGAATGCCCGGCATCCACTCACCAAGCCACGGTAGCTCGCCCCGCGGCCCCGCAAAGGCGTACACAATCGCCAATAGGCCAATGACGGTCATACCAAAACCTACCGCGCGGCGGCTGGCTTCCAATACCGTCACCGTGGCAATACAGGCGACCAGAATATCGGTACTGTTCCAAAAACCTGCACGGCTAAAAATTTCATCCAGGTTGAGTACCAAGTAACCACCGGTGAGAATAGCCCCGGCGAAAAACAGCAGATCAAGCCCCCAGCCCAATACACCACGCTTGCGGGTGGGGCCGAAGGCTGGAAACATTAAAAATGCCAGCACCATAATCAGTGCCAGGTGAATACTGCGCTGATAAAAAAGCCCTAAGGGCTGAATGCCAGCAGAGTAGAGCTGAAACAGGGAAAGACCCACCGCCACAATGGTGATCGACCACAGCACCATGCGGGGTTGAATCACATTACCGCCCGGCACCACGCTCGACGGTTGATTGGATTCGCTCATGAAGTCCTCGGAAGCGTTAACTAATGTCGTTTTTATTCACGCGGGGATGCGTGAGGGTCTATCAACTGAATGGTCACGCGTTGCCCAGCGGCGTGTTCACTTAGGCTGACTGGCGCATGCTCACCGCCTGGCCACACCAAGCGATGATTAACAGCCGGTGAACCTACCCTCAACACATAACGGTTATTGGTGACAGGCTCGTTAATGGCATTAATCCAATAACCGCCTTCACCGTCTGATACCTGCTCACCGCGGCCAAAAATATGCCCAAGCCCTGCGGCGAAATCGGGTTGATGGCTACGCTCCAATTGCATGACACCCGCTACATTACGATAGCAGTCCAGCACCGTGAAATGTTCAACGGAGTGTTGCCACTTGATGCACCAGCGACCGCCAGCAGGTACTGCCTCATCCACTAGCGTGTCGCCCTGTTCGGTCACCACCGCTAGGCGCATAAACGCCGACGCCGAAGCGGGGGAAGCCCCCACTTCGGCGAACGGACAACATGCAATCAGTAGTGCCATCAGTCGTTGCTGCCACTGCATGGCAATATCCTTCAATGCACGTTAGCGATTAAGGACGCAGACGATCCGGGATTTCAGCACCAACTTCTTCGAAATAACGCAGCGCACCGGGGTGCAGCGGCACAGGAGTCGACTCCATAGTGAACTCAATGGTGGTGTCGTTAGCCGCCGGGTGAACGGCAATCAGCTCGTCGGTGTTTTCGAACAGTAGCTGAGTCAACTGATAAGCCAGCTCTTCGTCCATGTCAGAGTTAACGACGAGGACGTTGGGAATACCCAGGGTCTGCACGGCTTCGTCCATACCGTCATACATACCGGCGGCAAGCTTGTAAGGTGCGAAGACTTCTTCTTCTTCCCGAGCATTGGCCACTTCTTCATCGGACAGGCCAATCAGGCGAATATCACGGGTGGCTGCCAGGTTGAGAATCGAGCTGGTGGGCGGCCCAACGCTCCAGAAACCGGCGTCGATATCACCGTCGCGAATGGCATCTGCAGTTTCGTTGAAGTTAAGGCGCTGGGGGGTGAAATCGCTATAGCTAATACCATTGGCTTCAAGCAGAGCACGGGCATTGAGCTCGGTGCCGCTACCCGGTGCACCGACGGAAACACGCTTGCCCGCTAGATCAGCAATCGATTCAATATCCGACTCGGCCAGCGTTACCAGCTGTACAGCGTTGGGATAAACCGAGGCGAGCGCGCGGATGTTCTCAACCTGACGGCCTTCAAAATCATCCGTGCCGGTATAAGCCTGATAGACCGTATCGGCCAGAGCCAGGGCAAGATCCGCGTCACCGCGCATGATCAGCCCCATATTTTCAACCGAGGCACCGGTCACTTCAGCCGTCGCCTGAGCGCCTTCGATATGGTTGTTGATCATTTCGGCAAAACCACCGCCGATAGGGTAGTAAACGCCACCGGTACCGCCAGTCGCGATTGAGAGTTGTTGAGCGCTTGCTGGAAGCGCGACCGCGAGCATAGAAGCGGCAGCGGCTGTGGCGTATAGAGAGCGTAGAGTTTTCATGAGCATTTCCTCCGTCCTGCTTGGACTTATAGGTATGGTTGACGATAAAAGGAGGTGTTGAAGCCCCAGCTTCTGGCTGCCGTCACGACGAACCGGAAGCGGTGGAAGTGAAGTTAGCACGGCTTATGCGTTAGATGCTAATAGGCGTTATCAGCGCAGCAGCGCCTTTACCTCTACAGCCGTGAGTGCCTAAGAAGGTGTAACCGCCCAGCAGTTAGATCGAATAGCCAAAACTATTAAAATCATGAAATTCAGCATAAATGTCTTATTTTATGCCGAATTGTTATTATTTATTAAAAATGGCCGTTAATTTCGCCCACCCCATCGTTATTGTTGATTCAGGATAGGAGCCACACTGCTATGGAGCCCGGTTTTAAAGAAGAAGGTAGTCGGGAAAAAGACGCGCCGCGGCAAAACCTGGCCATTAGTGCTTACCGCCAACTCAAGCACGACATTATTCGTGGTCGCTATGCGCCAGAGCAGAAACTGCTGATGAGCCGCCTCAAAGAGCAGTACGGCGCCAGCACCGGGCCGCTACGGGAAGCGCTGTCACAGTTAGTTTCTGACCGCCTTGTGGTCGCTATCAGTCAGCGCGGCTACCGGGTAGCTCCCATGTCGCTGGCCGAACTCAACGATATTTACGACGCACGGGCTCAGCTTGAAGGGCTGATCCTGAGATTGGCCATTGAGCGCGGCGACGACGACTGGGAGGCCACCGTACTGGCCACCGCGCATCGGCTGGCCAAGGTCACCGACATCAACACCCCCGATGACCTGCTGGATATCTGGGATCAGCGCCACAAAGCGTTCCACACCGCCATTGCCAGCGGCTGCAACTCCCCTCACCTGCTACAAATGCGCAATACTCTGTTTGATCAGGTAGAGCGCTATCGCCACCTGTGGCTGCAGGAAACCGTGATGTCATCCCAGGCGCTGGAGCTTAAGCGCCAGGAGCACGCCGAATTGGTCGAGGTCATTCTGGCTCGCGATACCGCCGAAGCCGACACCCTGATGCGCGATCACCTGATGACCCCCGTACCGATAATTACCCGCGTCCTTCAAGAGCGCGGCATCAGTTGAGCTTTTCGCTTCGGCTCTTCGCCCCAGACCAAAGTTCTACGTTTTAAAAAAATGTAGATATTTTAAAAAAACGGCGATACATTGACTGCAAGCTATTTTGCATCTATTCCTGCCCACTATCCGAGGAATCTACGCCATGACGCATTTCAACTGGGACGACCCACTACTTCTGGAACAACAGCTCACCGATGAAGAGCGCCAGATTCGTGATGCGGCCTACGACTACTGCCAGGAAAACCTTCAGCCCCGCGTACTGACCGCCTTCCGTGAAGAGCGGTTCGATCGCGAAATCATGACCGAAATGGGCGAGCTTGGTCTGCTGGGTGCTACCGTTTCCCCTGAGTACGGCGGCGCTGGCGTTAACCACGTGGCCTACGGTTTGATTGCCCGCGAAGTAGAGCGCGTAGACTCCGGCTACCGTTCGGCCATGAGCGTGCAGTCCTCGCTGGTGATGTACCCCATCGAGACCTACGGCTCGGAAGAGCAGAAGCAAAAATTCCTACCCAAGCTTGCCAGCGGTGAAATGGTCGGCTGCTTTGGCCTGACCGAACCTGACCACGGCTCTGATCCCGGCAACATGATTACGCGCGCGGAAAAAGTCGATGGCGGCTATCGCCTAACCGGCGCGAAAATGTGGATCACCAACAGCCCGATTGCCGATATCGCGGTGGTATGGGCGAAGTCAGCAGCCCACGACAATCAGATTAAAGGCTTTATTGTCGAGCGCGGCACCGAAGGTTTCACCACGCCCAAAATCGAAGGAAAAGTCTCGCTGCGCGCCTCGATTACCGGTGAGATCGTGCTGGACAACGCCTTCGTTCCTGAAGAGAACCTGCTGCCTAACGTCAGCGGCTTGAAAGGCCCGTTCGGCTGCTTAAACAAAGCGCGCTATGGCATCGCCTGGGGCGTGATGGGCACGGCCGAGTTCTGCTGGCACGCGGCGCGCCAATACACCCTCGACCGCAAGCAGTTTGGCCGCCCACTGGCCGCCAACCAGCTGATCCAGAAAAAGCTCGCCGATATGCAGACCGAGATCACTCTGGGCTTGCAGGCAGCCCTGCAAGTAGGTCGCCTGATGGATAGCGGCAACTGGGCACCGGAAATGGTCTCGCTGATCAAACGCAACAACTGCGGCAAAGCGCTGGATATCGCTCGCCAGTCCCGCGATATGCACGGCGGTAACGGCGTCTCCGACGAATACGGCGTCATTCGCCATATGGTCAACCTGGAATCGGTAAATACCTACGAAGGCACCCACGATGTGCATGCTCTGATTCTTGGCCGCGCGCAGACGGGTATTCAGTCGTTCTTTTAATCACCGCACCTTGATCACTTGTCACTTATTAACGGAGCCTCTATGAACGAGCTAACCAAACCACTGGCCGGTATAAAAGTACTCGATATTTCCCGCGTACTGGCCGGGCCGTGGTGCGGACAAATGCTCGCGGATATGGGGGCAGATGTGATTAAGGTAGAGCGTCCCGGTAGCGGCGATGACACCCGCCACTGGGGCCCTCCTTGGTTGGCGGGCAGCGAAGAGTCGGCGTACTACCTGTGCGCTAACCGGGGTAAACGCTCGGTGACCGTCGATATGGCCAAACCCGAAGGCCAGGCAGTGATCAAGCAGCTCGTGGCTAACTCCGACGTGTTGATAGAAAACTTCAAGGTCGGCGGCCTGAAACGCTACGGTCTGGATTACGCCAGTTTGAAGACGCTGAATCCACGACTGATCTACTGCTCCATCACCGGTTTTGGCCAGGAGAGCCCTTACGCTCACCGCGCCGGTTATGACTTTATGATCCAAGCCATGGGCGGGATCATGAGCCTAACTGGCAAGCCCGACAGTGAACCCGGCGGTGGCCCGGTAAAAAGCGGCGTTGCCTTTACCGATATTTTCACGGGGCTCTATGCCGCTAATGCAATTTTAGCGGCGCTTTATCAGCGCCGTGATAGCGGCGAGGGCTGCCATATCGATATGGCATTAATGGATGTCCAGGTAGGCGTGCTCGCCAATCAAGCACTGAATTACCTAACCTCCGGCAATGTGCCCCAGCGGTTGGGTAATGCCCACCCCAACATCGTGCCTTATCAGGCGTTTGCTACCCAGGATGGCCATATGATTATGGCTGTCGGCAACGACGAGCAGTTCAAACGCTTTTGCGCGGTGCTTTCGCTACCGGCTTTGGCGGAAGATCCGCGCTTTGCCACCAATGGGGCTAGGGTAAATAACCGCGCGTTACTCGTGCCGCAGTTGGAAGCGGCGTTGGCCCAGCGCAGCACTGATGAATGGCTAGCCGCTTTTGAAGCCGTAGGCGTGCCCTGCGGGCCGATCAATACGCTGGATCGGGTGTTTGACGACCCCCATGTGAAAGCCCGCGGACTTAAGCAGACCCTGCCCCACGACCAAGCGGGTCAGGTGGATCTGGTTGCTAACCCGATTCGTTTTAATGGTGCCCAAATGAGCGCCACTACGGCGCCGCCCCACCTAGGTCAGCATACTGAAAGCGTGCTGGAAGAGCTCGGCATTAGCTTGGAGCAGCGCACTGCGATGCGCGCAGCTGGCATCATTTAATGACCCAAAGGTCAATGCATCCCCTCTTAGGCGCCTCACCCGGCGCTTTTTTTTTAAGCCACAGATACCGGCCAACATGGCAAACCAAGAGGCGAGCAATTGGCTAGTGCTTCGCGATCAAAAGCTGTACAATTCCTATACAAAACATATATCAAGAGCTAAGCTAAATAGCGTTGAATGCTTCAGTGTAGGCTGTAGGCATTATGTTATCTAATGTTAAGGCATTAATAGCCTCATCCAACACCCATCCACAGGAGCAGCTATGAGCCAGTGCGCACGCGTCAATGGCAGTTGCAAACGCTGTGAAGGCGACTTGCCCTTTGAGTTCACCATGGCCTTTCAGCCAATCGTGGATCTATCGCTGGCCCAAATCGTCACCTATGAAGCACTGGTTCGTGGTTCGCGCGGAGAATCCGCCTGGAGCGTTATTTCGCAGGTGACTGATGACCTCCTCTACCGTTTTGATCAGGCCTGCCGGGTAAAAGCGATCGAAATGGCCAGCGCACTGGATATGCAAACCGATCTCTCGATCAATTTCTTACCCAACGCCGTTTATGAGCCGAAAGCTTGTATCCAGGCGACGTTAGAAGTTTCCAAGCGCGTGGGCTGGCCAACCCATCGGCTAATTTTTGAAATCACCGAAACCGAACGCGTCCGCGACCGGCAGCACCTATGCAATATCATTGATGCCTACCGCTCCATGGGCTTTAAAACGGCGCTAGATGATTTTGGCAACGGGTACGCCAATTTAGACTTATTGACCGATCTAACGCCGGATAAGCTCAAGATTGACCGCGAACTGGTCATGAATTGCGATAGCGATTTTCGCCGCCAGGCGCTGTTAAACGCGATCATCCTGCTCGCTCAAGAGCTTGATATGACCCTCATCGCCGAAGGTGTGGAGACCCGCGCTGAAGCTTTATGGCTGGGCCGCGCGGGGATTGTTCGTCAACAGGGCTTCTATTTCGCGAAACCCGCAATTAATTCTCTTGGTACCGATATTACCCCTCTGTTGATGGGGTTAAAAAGAGAGCTAACGGAGTTAAAAAGTGACGTAGAGACCAGCACAGGAGCGGTGAATGAAAGAGATTAGCCCTGATCAACTCTACCAGTTGTTTAACCGTTCAAAGCGTAATACCGAAAATGTTATCAAAGCAGCGCCGATTGGGATCTGTATTACGACCCCCTCTGGCCACTTTGAAATGGTCAATCCAGCGTACTGCGAGTTTTATGGCTACCAGCCAGAAGAGCTTTTAGGTCAGCACTTTACTCAAGTAGTACCTGAAGAGAGCCGGGCGGTTTTATCAGCCCTGCATGAAGAGTTTATGCAGGGCAACGAGAACCAGGAACTGCGCCAAGAGTGGGATGTTGTCATTAAAAACGGCGAGAGGCGCACCGTTATTACCGAAGCCGCACGCATTGAAGCTGACGATGGAGAGCCGCGTAAAGTCACTTTTATTATCGACATTACCCAGCGCAAGCGGCTAGAGGAGCGGCTAAAGCAGGCCAATGAACGCCTGGATCACCTGGCCCACCACGATGAGCTAACCGAACTACTCAATCGTCGTGCTGGCTTGCAGCGCCTGGATGAAGAGATTAAGCGCTTTAAGCGTTATGGCACGCCCTTAAGTATCGCCATGTATGACCTGGACGACTTTAAAGCCTTCAACGATACCTACGGGCACAGCGCAGGCGACAGCGTTCTACAACAGATCACAACCTTGATCAGCGAGATACTGCGCGACACAGATTCGCATATCCGCCTAGGCGGCGAAGAGTTTCTCATCATTATGCCAGGCGTAACCGCAGAAGAAGCCTATCAGGGCATGGAGCGTGTGCGTAAAAGCATTGCGCAAAAGTCATTTACCGAACATCAATTAACAGTAACGCTCTCATCGGGGATTGCCAGCTACGCTGAAGGCTCGGGCTCAAGACTCCTCGAACGTGCCGACAAAGCCATGTACCAAGCTAAACAGACTGGGCGTAATCGTGTTGTCATTGCCTAGTCATCAATGTAATCAAAGCTATTAAGCACTATGCTTATAAGTACTATGCTGAAAGAACATTCATCTTCAATTAGGAAGTAAGCCATGAGCAGCAATGCCGAACTGAACGAGCTAAAACATAAATACGTCGCTGCAGGCGCCGCTAGCCCCGCAACGGCGTTTGCCGACCACGCTGAAAATGCTGAAATCTGGGACGCGGACGGCAATCGCTTTATCGACTTCGCGGGCGGCATTGGCGTACTCAACGTAGGTCACCGCCACCCTAAAGTAGTCGCAGCGGTAAAAGCCCAGCTCGATAAGCTGATGCATACCTGCCAAACGGTCATGCCTTATGAAGGCTACGTGAAGGTCGCGGAAAAGCTCAGCCAGATCGTGCCGGTGCGTGGCCATGCCAAAGTCATGCTGGCCAACTCCGGTGCGGAAGCGCTGGAAAACGCGGTCAAGATCGCCCGCGCAGCCACAGGTCGCTCCAACGTTATCTGTTTCGATGGCGGCTACCACGGCCGTACCTTCTTCACCATGGCAATGAACGGCAAGGTGGCGCCTTACCAGAGCGACTTCGGCCCCATGCCGGGCACTGTGTTCCGTGCGCCCTACCCGGTGCCTTACCACGGCGTTAGCGAAGACGAGGCCATTCGTGGTCTGAAGATGACGCTGAAAACCGATGCCAACCCGAAAGATACCGCGGCCATCGTGCTCGAGCCGGTACTCGGTGAAGGCGGTTTCTACCCGGCCTCTACTAGCTTCCTGACCAAAGTTCGCGAAATCTGCGATGAGCACGGCATGCTGATGATCATCGATGAAGTGCAGTCGGGCTTTGGCCGTACCGGCAAAATGTTTGCCATCGAGCATAGCGGCGTTGAACCGGACATTATGACCATGGCCAAGAGTATGGCCGACGGCATGCCGATCTCCGCCATCGTGGGTACTGACAAGGTGATGGACGCTTCAGGCCCTAACTCCTTGGGCGGTACCTACACCGGCAGCCCCACCGCCTGTGCGGCCGCGTTGGCAGTCATGGAAGTGTTTGAAGAAGAGAACATTCTGGAGAAGAGCCAGGCCCTGGGCGACAAGCTGGCCAAGCGCTTTAATGTGTGGGCAGACAAGTTTGATTGTATCGACCATGTGCGCAACATGGGTGCCATGGCTGCATTTGAGCTAGTGTCGAACAAAGCCGACCACACACCTAACCCTGAGCTAGCTGCCGCGCTGTGCAAGAAAGCCCGTGAAGAGGGTTTGATCCTGCTCTCCTGCGGCATGTACGGCAACACCATCCGCTTCCTGATGCCCGTCACCATTCAAGATGATGTGCTCAATGAAGGCCTGGATATTATTGAGTCCTGCCTGGATTCACTGGTGTAACGCCAAGCTAACTGACGTTAGTGCATACGTGAATACGACGCCGCCCAATTTGGGCGGCGTTTTGGTTTAACGAGGCCGACGATCGCCTTCCAAAAAGTTAGCCGTAAAGACCGCTTTGCCATGGGTCTCAAACGACCACTTCATCACCTCGCTTAACGCTGCCATTACTTCGTCGAACTCGCCAAATACCTGGGTGCTCATGCGATTCGGGTGTACTTCCAATCCCGTCGCTTCCAGGCGTTTTACCACCTCTTTGACCACCGGCTTGAAGTCATCGGCCAGTGGGTAGTAGCTAAGCTGTACGGAAAGATACATAACGCCTCCTCACGCTGTGTTTGAGGGCCTGCTGGTTACGGATAATCTTTGCCAGGCAGCCACAATAGCGGCACGGGTCTCGTCCGGATGCTCCATCGGGAACATATGCGTACCGGGAACCTCGCTCACCGTTAACCCCTTGCGCTTCAAGCGCTTTATCCGTGAAGCGGTCAGTAAGTGGGACTCTTTGCCCGCCACCAGCTCTAACGGCACGCCCAGCCGTTGGGGCAGGCGCGAAAGGTGATCCGGCAAATGGCGGAAAATTTCCACCTCAATACTCGGGTCAAAGGTCAGTTCAGCACTGCCGTCATCCAGTAAGCGCGTCCCTGCTTCAATGTAGTCGTTGAGCGCCTCTGGGGTAAAGCGACGAAACAGCCCCCGGCGACCCAGCGAACTTGCCATCGCTTCGCGACTCGGCCACACGGTGCGCCGACCCAGGGTTTTACCTGCAGGGGTAACCCGATCCACAAACCCAAACCGCTTGGCGGCTTTCATTGCCCAGGCGTCCGTTCCCAGCATCAAGGGCGGGTCGAGCATGATCACCCCGCAGAAGCGCTCAGGCTGTTTATCCGCGGCCATGGCCATCAAGGTGCCACCCAACGAGTGCCCCACGCCCAGCAGCGGCGTATCGCTCTCAGGTAGGTAGCTCAGCAGCTCATCCACCAGATTGCCCCAGTTGTGGTTTACGGGGTAGTCAGGGTGGTGACCCAGGCGATCCAGAAGGTGCAGATCAAAGGTCTCTGCCAGGGGATTCAACAGGCTGCGATAGCTTAACCCTGGAAAACCATTGGCGTGAGCAAACACTAAACGGGGACGTTGGGCAGCATTAGCAGACATGGCAAGGCTCGCGCGTTAAAAAGGCAGGAAGACGGCTAATGTGAAATATGATTATTTACGCCGCCTATCATACATCTGTTTTAACGCGCTACTGAATGAGCGTCAATGAGCATAAGGGTTAACAGGCTAATTAAAACAGCGACAGCTGATGCTCCTGGCTGTTGTCCGCCAGCCGATACCCCACGCCAAGCAGGCGGACGGGCCGCTCGCCCCTGGCCCAGCCGACGTTAAGCAGGGTTTCAAACTGTGCAAGGTTGGGCGCGGGGTCGGCATGCTCGACGGTGGTTTGGGTAAAGTCGCTAAACTTCACTTTGACGATTAGCCCGCGCACCGCCAGTGGTGGGTCAAGCCGTGCGTAGCGGCGCTCTAAATCTTCGATCAGCGCGGGGAGTTCACGGCGGCAGGCGACGAGATCGGGTAAATCCTGAGCGTAGGTCTGTTCGGTGCTGACCGATTTGCGCTCACGGTGGGTTTTTACCGGGCGCTCGTCCCGCCCCCAACTTAGCTCGTGTAGCCGCCGTCCAAAACGGCCGAAATGCTCGACCAGGTCGGTCAGCGTGCGGGTACGCAGGTCGGCGCAGGTGTGGATATCCAGCCCTGCCAACTTCTCGGCCGTGCGCGGCCCTACCCCATGGATTTTCTTGACCGGCAGCTGTTGTACGAAGCTATCGACCTTATCCGGCGTAATTACGCAAAGGCCGTTGGGTTTGTTCCAGTCGCTGGCAATTTTGGCCAGAAACTTATTGGGCGCCACGCCCGCGGAAACGGTAATGCCCACTTCACGGCTCACGCGCTCGCGGATCGCTTCGGCCATTAGCGTCGCGCTGCCGTGATGCAGGGTGGTCTCCGAGACATCCAGAAAGGCCTCATCCAGGGAGAGCGGTTCGATCAGTTCAGTCAAATCGCGATAAATGGCGAAAACCTGGCGGGCGACCTCTTTGTATTTGGCCATCTCACCACGAATCACGGTGAGACGGGGGCAGCGTTTGAGTGCCTGGGCCATTGGCATCGCTGAATGGATGCCAAACTCGCGGGCAGGATAGTTGCAGGTAGCGACCACCCCACGCTGCTCGACGCTACCGCCAATGGCAATGGGGATATCCCGCAGCGCGGGGTTATCGCGCATTTCCACTGCTGCATAAAAGCAGTCACAGTCGCAGTGAATGATTTTGCGCACCGGCTACCCTTCTACCTGTAAAAAATCACAGTTTATCACAGGGATTAGCTTTTTATGTTCCGCAGAAGGTTCTTAGCACCTGCTCATTTTCCGTCGCAGGCGCTGCCAAACGACGCGCTTCAACCGACTCATCAAACGGCTTGGTCACCACCGCGAGAAGGGTATGGAAAGGCGCAAAATCACCGTCGTAAGCGGCATCAATGACCTCTTGAACCCGGTGGTTACGGGGAATAATCACCGGGTTAGCGTGGCGCATGGCGGCTAATCGCTCGCTGTCTTGATTGGCTGCCTGCTCGACCTGCCACGTATCTAGCCACGCGGTTAGCTCATTGGGCTGGGTCGTTAGCGCCAGCAGGGCCTCGCGGTGTTTATCACTCATTGAGTTAGCGTATTGGGTGAGCGCATCGAAGGTAGCCGTCATATCCATTCGGCCCTGATGCATTTGGCTTTCTAGCCCTTCCATAAGCGCCACTGCCTGATCACTTTCTGGCGTGAGGCCCAACTTATCCGCGTGCAAACGGCGCTGTTCAGCATCAAACAGTGGCTCAAAGCGGCGAATAATCTCGGTGGCCTGCTCTACCAATGCCTCGCCCTCTTCACGCATCAGCGGCAGTAGCGTTTCGGCAAAGCGGGCAAGATTCCACTGGGCAATGGCGGGCTGGTTGTCAAATGCGTAGCGGCGACCTTGATCGATGGAGCTAAACACCTTCTGCGGATTAAATTGCTCCATAAAGGCACAGGGACCGTAATCGATAGTTTCCCCGGCGATGCTGCAGTTATCGGTGTTCATCACCCCGTGGATAAAACCAATGCTCATCCAGCGGGCAATCAGCACCGCTTGGCGGGCAACGACTGCTTCCAGCAGTGCTAAATAAGGATCTTCGGCGTTGGCGGCATCGGGATAGTGGCGTTCAATGACATGATCCGCCAACGCTTTCAACAATGCTTCATCTCGCCGTGAGGCGGCGAATTGGAAGGTGCCAACGCGGATATGGCTGCTGGCCACGCGGGTAAACACCGCGCCGGGCTCAGCCATCTGCCGTATCACCCGATCGCCGCTAGTCACCGCTGCCAGAGCGCGGGTGGTGGGAATGCCCATGGCGGCCATAAACTCGCTAACCAAATATTCACGCAACACCGGCCCTAACGGCGAACGGCCATCGCCACCACGGGAAAATGGCGTGCGGCCGCTGCCTTTTAGCTGCACATCTCGGCGCACGCCGTTCTGGTCGATCACTTCACCCAGCAGCAGCGCACGGCCATCGCCCAGTTGCGGCACAAAGTTGCCAAACTGGTGGCCTGCATAGCCTAACGCCCCCGGCTTGGCTTCTGGCATGAGCTGGTTGCCGCTAAACCACTGGGCCAGCGTTTCGGAGTCAGGTATCTCTTTGGCGCCTAGCTCATGAGCCAGCGGGGCATTAAACGCGATCAGCTCAGGGCTGGATACAGGCGTTGCCTGGGTGGCAACCCACAGGGGTTCGGGTAAGGTGGAGTAGAGATGTTCGAATGACAGCACGATAGGCTCCGCTGTTGATGGCGATATCTACCTAATACCCTAGCACTTTAGTCAAGTTAACGCCGCTGCAAACAGCGAACAGCCTGCTCCAGCACCGGCGTCAACGGCGCTCGCCACTGGTGGGTCAATAGCGCATCTGCCCGGGTGACGCCGAGGGAGAGCGATGCTAGCGGCATGCCCCGCTCATGGGCGGCGCGGCAGAAACGGTAGCCGGAAAACACCATTAACGAAGTGCCCACTGCCAGTACCGCCTCCGACTCTGCCAGCGCCACCTGCGCCGCCAGCCGCCGTTCGGCGGGCACCACATCGCCGTAGAACACTACGTCAGGCTTCAGGATGCCGCTGCAGCGCGGGCAATCGAAAATATGAAAGGTGCTGAAGTCGGTTTCCAGGTCGGCATCGCCATCTGGGGCGTGCCCTGCCTGCAAACCAGCAAAGGTCGGATTCATGCGCGCCATTTCAGTATGCATGGCGTGGCGCATCATTTGGTAGTCGCACACCATGCATTTGACCATATCCGCTCGACCATGCAGGTCGATCACTCGGCGGGAACCGGCGCGTTGATGCAAACGGTCAACGTTTTGGGTCACCAATTGCTGGATATAGCCCTGTGATTCCAGCGCGGCGAGCGCACGGTGCGCGCCGCTGGCTTGGGCTTCGCGCATGGCGCTGAAACCGATCAGTGCGCGGGCCCAGTAACGCTGGCGAACGTGATGAGAGCTCATGAAGTCACCATGCTGCACCGGGGGTGGCCGCTTCCACTGGCCATCCGCATCGCGATAGTCCGGAATACCGCTGTCGGTACTCACACCGGCACCGGTAATCACCCACAGTTTTGGGTGCCGCTGAATAAAATCAGCCAGTTCCTCGCCCGCCTGGGCAACGCTTTTTGCAATTTCCACGGCCTGCGTCAATCGTTCACCTCTAGGCAATGTGGCTCGAACTCAACGATACTGTATAGCAACAGCGGGCCATGCAACGCGCCCTTCAACGGTTATTGTGCACCCAGGAGATACTCTTATGCAGCACGATCATGACATTATTATTGTCGGTGGCGGCATGGTGGGCGCCGCCCTGGCCGCGCGGGTGGGTCATGCGGGCTTTTCTGTCGGGCTGGTAGAGAAAGGTGCCGAGCCAAGCGAGCCCTGCGGCGACTATGATCTGCGTATCTCGTCGCTAAACGCGCGTTCGCTCGCTTTTGTAAAGGCCAGCGGCACAACGCTCCCCGAAGAGCGTAGTTGCCCTTTCCGGCATATCGATGTCGCTAACCAGGACGGCACCGGCCACGCGCTGTTCTCCGCCGCCGATAGCGGTATGGATGACTTCGGTATTTTTATTGAAAACCGCGCTCTGCAGTACGCCCTTTGGCAGCGCTTGGCGCAGCTACCCAGCGTCACTTGTTACACCCACTGTGCGCCACTGAGCACCATCGCGGCCACATCTGCCCGCCAGCTTGAACTGGATAACGGCCAGACACTGAGCGCGTCCCTGGTGGTTGGGGCTGACGGCGCCCGCTCGACCCTGCGCGAGCTGGCCCAGATTTCAGTTGAGAGCTACGATTACCACCAGCGCGCCATGATCATTAACGTGGAAACAGAGCTGCCCCAGCAGGATGTCAGTTGGCAAGTGTTCACGCCGACCGGCCCGATTGCCATGCTGCCGCTACCCGGCCACCGCGCATCGCTGGTGTGGTACGACCACGAAGACGCCACCCGTGCCCGCGAGGCGATGGATAACGCGACGCTAAAAACCGCTATTGAGGGCGCCTTCCCCCGCCGCCTGGGGAATATCACCCGGGTAGTCGCGCGCGCCAGCTTCCCGATTAAGCGCCAGCACGCCAAGCGCTATATCGGTAAACGTTTAGCGCTAATAGGTGACGCGGCTCACGTGGTGCACCCGCTGGCAGGCCAGGGATTAAATATTGGCCTGCACGACGCCGACACTCTTGCCGAGATTATCATTCAGGGTCGCGACCCCGGCGATTACCTCAACCTGCTCCGCTTTGAGTGCCAGCGCCGGGCGGCTAACCAGGCGATGATCGCCGCCACCGACAGCTTTCACCACCTGTTTACCGGTGCCAAACCGCTGCGCCAGTTAGGCGATTTAAGCCTGCAGCTCGCCGAGCGTTTCCCGTTCGCCAAACGCATGATGATGCAACAAGCCAACGGGTTGAATCCGTTTAAAATGCGCTAATGGCGGGCAGTATGCGTTTATTCAGCTAAGGGCCAAACGGTTAAGCCCTGCCCTTAGCTGACTATTAGGGCATCAGCTTTTCGCTCTGAACCGAGCAGTAAGGGTTGCAGAAAGATATAGAGGCGATTGTAGCCTTCACGATGCCCTCTGACCCACAAAACGCTTCGCCATAATCCAGCTTGGCGGTTTTAACAACTCTACAACAAGGCTTAAGCCATCCAACCTATCCCCGTCCGCACTAGCGCAATGCGGCTACAAAACAGCCATCTTTCAACTCTATTAACCAATTCCCCTTCATAAGGATAAAAATGAGTTTCATTATTCTTTTAACTATTAGTGAATTCTAAAACCTATAACAAGAAACGTTAAAGACAACAGCAGTATTCACTGTGCAAGCTTACTCGTGAGTAGCACCAATCTTATAAACCTTATACATGTCAGCCTAATGGAAGTTTTTTTACTTTAACTCTTTAGCACCAAGCCTTGGTGCCGATAGTAGGAAAGGAGCCTTGGGTGCTCCCCCACCATGCGGTTTACAGGGCTCTTCCCGCAAGCTTCATGACTCCCCTTCCTATATGAGAAAAGATAATGTTGCAGGCACTCCACCGTGTTTCATTAGGGCGTAAATTTATATTAGTTCTAGCCTTACCATTGATAGCCATGACATGGTTAGCCGTGGCAGGTATTTTGGAACGAAAAGAACTTGTCTCTGAAATGAGCCACCTTCAGGAAATGACCGTGCTAAGCCAATATGCCGGTGAATTGGTTCATGAGCTTCAGCGTGAGCGAGGAATGTCAGCGGCATTTCTAGGTAGCAATGGGAATAATTTCCGTGCGGAACTCCCCGACCAGCGCCGAGAAACTGACAAGCGACTCAACGAGTTCAACACCTATACGGCTAGCCTAGTCTTTACTGACGCTGATGCCGAAGTTCAAGCCCAGGTGAACCAGGCCAACAACCTTTTAAAAGAGTTAACCACCCACCGCCAGCGCGTTGATAGCCAGGATATAGTAGGTGAGCAATCTAATGGCTACTACACAAGCATTAATAACTTCTTAATTAGTATTGTTAGCCAATTAACATTCAGCGTCGAACAAGGCGAAGTTATCAGACAGCTCAATGCTTACTACAACTTATTGAACATTAAAGAGCTGGCTGGCATAGAGCGCGCCATGTTAACCACCGCGTTCAGTACTGATGCCATGTCTAGCGATATGCACTCCAACCTTCTCTCTTTAACGGGCCGGTCTAGCGTGTATATCAGCAGTTTTAACAGTTTTGCGAATGAGAATATTGAAAACGAGCTGGCTGGGGTATTGGCAAGCGATCTTGCCCAAAACCTGTTAGAGATGCGTGGTATAGCCATTGAACAAGGGACGGCGGGCAATTTTAACGTTGACCACCAACAATGGTTTGAACAGCAGACCGCACTCATTGACCGAATCGCAGTGGTTGGACAGAAGGCAGCCGAGGTTTTGCTTGAGACGGCTCAAAACTTGCGTGATAAAGCGGTAAGTGAACTGACGTATTACTTGGTTTTGTCTTTGGCAGCCGCAATTTTAGCCATTGCGCTATCGGTGCTGATTGTCCGTAGTATCGCGCGGCCCTTACAAATAGCACTTAAAAATGTCCAAACACGCGGTGGCGACCTCACTCAGCGCCTAGCCGTGCCTGGTAGCGATGAACTGTCTCAGCTTTATCAAGCCTTCAATGAATCGACGAGTAAAACAGAAGAGTTAGTGGCTGGCATCAAACAGGGCGCTCAATCCGTCGAGCTAGCCAGTAAAGAGATTGCGAATGGCAATGCAGATCTCGCGCAACGCACAGAGGAGCAGTCCGCTTCGCTGGTTGAAACGGCGTCCAGCATGGAACAGATTACGGCGACCGTAAAACAGAGTGCAGATACCGCCCAGGAAGCACGTCGCTCCACACAAGACATGGCTAATCAGGCCAATGAGGCGAACGTGATAGCCGAACAGGCCCGCGTGGCAATGGAGCAGATCGAAAGAGCCAACGAAAAAGTCACGGCGATCGTTGAAGCTATCGACAACATTGCCTTCCAGACTAACCTGCTTGCCTTGAACGCCTCCGTCGAAGCTGCGCGTGCGGGAGAGCAAGGTCGTGGTTTTGCTGTTGTGGCCTCCGAAGTACGTAATCTAGCCAGCCGCAGTGCAGAAGAAGCCAAGCAAATCCGTAAGCTCATCGAAAACAATGTGGCAAGCATCAAGGAAGGCGGCAACCTTGTAACGTCCACCAGTGAAACGCTAAAAACTATTGCAGAACGCGCGCAGCACACCGCCGCGCTGGTGTCAGAAATATCGTCTGCCACTAACGAACAGTCACACGGTATTGAACAAATCAACCAGGCGTTGACCCAGTTGGAAGAAGTAACCCAGCAAAACGCGGCGCTGGTCGAGCAAGTGGCCACCGCGAGTCGTTCGCTCGACGATCAGGCAGGCGACATGGCCGACATGGTGGGCCGCTTCAAGGTTAGCGAAGGGGATAATTCAATGGCGTTGGCCCATCACGCCTACTAGCACCAAAAACCCTCCTTAAGCAGCCCACCCCTCGGTGGGCTGTTTTGATATAAAAAGCGCTAAACCTGACTATGCTGAGTAAGCGCCGCCCCTGGCGGCCAATAACAATGACAATTTCTCAGTAAAGGACGTCTCATGCGAAGTACACAGCGACACTCTTGCGTAATCACGGGCCTTGGTCTGCTGATGGCCTTCCCCCTTTGGGCTTGGGATGGGGTCGTCGAAAAACAGACATTTGAAATGAACAGCTTCACTACCCAGAGCGGTGAGACGATTCCCAACGTCACGGTGGGTTGGGAAGCTTACGGCGAACTCAACGACGCCCGCGATAACGTCATTCTAATCACCCACTTCTTCTCAGGCACCAGCCATGCGGCAGGCCGCTATGAGGTAGATGGGCAGCCGACCGGCTACTGGGATGCCATCATTGGCCCCGGCAAGCCACTCGATACCGATGAGTACTACATCATCTCCTCGGATACGCTGGTTAACCTGAATGCCAATGACCCCAAAGTCACCACCACCGGGCCCGCCTCCATCAACCCTGACACCGGCGAGCCCTGGGGCATGGACTTCCCGGTCGTCACCATCCGCGACTTTGTCGAGATACAGCGCGAGCTACTCGAAAGCCAAGGCATTGAATCACTGCATGCGGTGATGGGTGCCTCAATGGGCGCGCTACAGGCCTTCGAGTGGGCCAGCGCCTATCCTGACCGAGTAGAACGGCTAATCTCAGTGATTGGCGGCGGCGTTGCCGACCCTTGGCTGCTGGCAACCCTAAGCGCCTGGGCCGCGCCGATTCGTTTAGACGCCAACTGGAACGAGGGTAATTACTACGACGGCGAGCCGCCTACCGAGGGCCTAAAAGAAGCGCTGAAACTGGTGACACTCAACGCCAACCACTGGCAATGGGCCAACGAAACCTTCAACCGCGACTGGGCCGATGAAGAACGCAACCCGGCTGAGGATATCAACGCCCGCTACGCCATCGAGAAAACGCTGGATGACATTGCTGCTGCCCGGGCTGCCACTTCTGACGCCAACCACCTGCTCTACCTGGTGCGCGCCAACCAAACTTTTATGGCGGGCCATGGCGATTCACTAGAGGAAGGACTTGCCGCCATCGAAGCACCGACCCTGATGCTGTATAGCGAAAACGATCTCGTCTTCGCGCCCCAAGGCGTGCGCCGCACCGCCGAGCTGATTGAAGCAGACGGCACCGACGTGACGCTTGAAACTCTGGAAGGTAATCGCGGCCACTTGGATGGCGTGGTTTCCATCGACCAAGCCAGTGATAAGTTGCGGGAATTTTTACAGTAAGGGAGAGCGCTGGCTTTTAGACTAAAGCCAGCGCTTAAGAAGTCGCGATATGAACCAGACTAACTAGCCGCCAGGCCAGAGCCTCTAAAACATTAGCGGCTAGCGTTTTCCTCGGCCACCTGACGAAGCGCATCGACCAGCACGTCGGCGGGCTGGGCGCCTGAAATCAGGTAGCGACCATCGAGAATGAAGCCCGGCACGGCGGTGACCCCTGCTTCCATGAATCGCTGTTCTGCTGCGCGCACTTCGTCCGCGTACTGGTCAGAACGGGCGATGGCCCCGGCGGTGTCGCCGTCCAGCCCAACCTCAATGGCCTTCTCACGTAGAACCTCTGGGTCTGAAGGGTTTTTCGCCTCACCGAAGTAGGCATCGAACAGTGCTAACTGGAGGGGCGTCTCTAGATTTTGCGTTGCGGCCCACGCCAGCACGCGGTGGGCAGCGAAGGTATTGTTCGCCTGACGTTCCTGGGCACCACGAAAATTTAATCCAAGCTCTTCGGCCACCGCCATAATCTCACGCTGGGACTGCTCCATGGTGGCCGCGTCCTTGCCGTACTTGCGGCACAAGTGCTCTAAAATCGGCTCGCCTTCGGGCGGCATATCCGGGTTGAGTTCAAAGGGCTGCCAGGCCAGCTCAACGTCGATCTCGCCATTGAGTGTCTCTAGCGCTTGCTCCAAGCGCCGGTAGCCAATGGCGCACCACGGGCAGGCCACATCGGACACTAGGTCAATTCTCAACTTTTGCATAAGGGCTCTCCTTGCGGGGTTCGGTCATCAGCGCACAAACTGCGTCAGCACCAGATTGGGCAACTGTACCGGTTCGGCAAATGCGGCGACAAGCTTGGCGTAGCTATGCCCCATATTCTTCAGCCAGCCTCCCCTAATCCAACGTTTTCTGAATTCGGTAAAGGAGCGCCAACGCCTCGTCTTCGGACAGAGGTGAAACGGCGTTAGCCAGCGCGGCCTCGATTTGTGCCGCGGCCTGTCGGCCTTGCAGCGCCTTAGCCTCACCACTGGGCGTTAATCGAGCGAGCTGACGGCGGCCGTGGCGGTCATCTTGCCGCCTGACGACATACCCTGCTGTCTCTAACCCCGCCAACACAGATTGCATGGACTGAGGCGTAATAAAGGCTGCATTGGCGAGATCAGCGTTTGTCATGTCCGGTTGGCTCATCAACGCGGAAAGTACGGCATTTTGTGCGGTGGAAAGTCCGCACGCCTTCAGTGCTTCGTCCATGCGACGGCGTAATCGATGCTGAGTTCTTTTTAGGTTATACCCCAAAGACCTCTCCAGACTGTATTGCTTTACCATATAAGCTTCCTTACACTATATCAGGTAGCTGATATTATACATGACTAGGAGAAAAGGGCATGGCGTCTCTCATCGGCATTGATTTTGTGGGCATTCAGGCAGATGACCTGGAAGCCGCCAAGGATTTCTATCATGGCAAGCTCGGCCTGCCCATCATCAAGGGCCCGCCTGACGCCGTGGTATTCGACGGGAAGCCAGCGCCTTTCGCTGTTCGCAAGCCTCTCTCCGATCTGTCAGCCGCCATCGAGTATCTGGGAGCGGGGGTTGCGCTATGGTTTGCCTGCGATGATGCCGATGCTCTTCATGCAGAGCTCGCCAGAGACCAAGTCGATATTGTATTTCCTCCCAAGGATGGCCCCTTCGGCCGTTACTTCGCTTTCCGCGATCCGTTTGGCTACACAATCACGGCGCACACCGCCATAAGTCAGGAGATCTGACATGACCCGCTACTGGATGGGAGTCGCCTGTGAGCAACATGCGCGGGCAGGCCGTGATGGTGGATTTGCCCAACTGGGTCACGGGAAGCAGTCTGCCGTCAGGGGGCTGAAGAAAGGCGACTGGATAGTCTATTATTCCCCACGCGAAAAAATAGATGGCGGAGCTCCTGTGCAGGCATTTACGACCATCGGCCAAATCACCTCGGAAAGCCCCTACCAAGCGGATCAATCCATGGGGTTTCATCCTCACCGTGTCGATGTGGATTACCTGCTCACCACCGTACCGGCCCCGATCCAACCACTCCTTGAGGCGCTGGAACTGACACGAGGTCGAAAGGCGAATTGGGGCATCGTCATGCGTGGTGCAAAAAGGGAGCTTTCCGAAACGGATTTTCGAAGCATTGCCGTTGCGATGGGCGTTGATTGGTAATCACCCAACACACCCTCGCGACCTTTTAATAGCAGCGTTTGAGAATCCCACAAAGGTTGCGGATGTTAGCGCTGCGAGATAGGTGCAAAGCCAGCGTTGGTAGCGAATCGCCTGCTTGCAAGCGTCGTAGAAAAAAGGTTATTCGCCCGCCAGTTCAGAAAAGTGGCCCGCTTTATCCAGAGTGTATTCGGCAAAATCCTGCGCCAAATAAAGCGAACCCGAATAGGCGCTCTGGGCTTCTTTGCGAATGTCCTCGATGGAAGGCGACGAATGGGGGTGGAGCTGGTAACGGGGGCTAAAGTGCGTCAGCACCAGGTTGGGAAGCTGTGCCGATTCGGCAAACGCGGCGACAAGCTTTGCGTAGCTATGCCCGACATCACCGGCCTTCTGGGCCATCTCTTCGGTGTAGGTGGCTTCATGCACCAGCACCTGCGCCCCAGTGCACGCCTCAAACAACAAGTCAGGCTGGTCATTGTCCCCCGCGATCACCACTTTTCTCGGTTTGTGCTTGAAGATCAGGTAGTCATGACTTTTTAAAAGCTCACCCTCAAACTCAACATCAAACCCTTGCTTCAACTGCCCCCACAACGGCCCTCTCGGAATTCCTTTTTGCGCTAATTTATCCACATCCAAGGCAGCATCGACTTTTGTCTCCGTAAATCCATAAGCATAGGACGGCGCCCGGTGTGAAAGCCTGCAGGTGGTAACCGCAATGCTCCCAAACTCAACGCTGGGCAGCTCGTCTGAGTCGATAAACTCCAAAGTGAAGGGTAAGCATAGCTGCGTGGCCTCACAGGTGGCCTCCAACCATGCCTTGATGCCTGCGGGCGCCACAATGGTCAGCGGTGCTTTCCGGCCACCCATTCCCGCACTCGCCAGTATGCCCGGCAGCCCATAGCAGTGGTCGCCGTGCACGTGGGTAATCAAGATGGCTTTCAATGAATGGAACGACAGCTTCGTATGCAAGACCTGATGTTGGGTGCCCTCACCGCAATCGATCAGGTACCAGCCCTTCCCTTTGCTTTCACGCAAAGCGACTCCGGAGACGTTTCTTGTTTTGGTGGGTACGCCGGCGGAGGTGCCGAGAAATAGTAGGTTCATATCGCTTCCATGCTCTCTTTTTAGAACCCCAAACCTGGGTTGCAGGCATATAGACTTCCAATAAGTTCGGTTTCTCGGACTTTTTT